>Ga0075425_100001670_pt1 | contig 21734 bp, 19 predicted proteins | sample SoiMethybrSBSTD4_FD_75300 | JGI IMG/M metagenome (GOLD analysis project Ga0075425, IMG submission 75300) | Bulk soil microbial communities from a Populus tree surrounding site in Tennessee, USA - Soil MetaG P. TD hybrid SBSTD4 | ecosystem: Environmental > Terrestrial > Soil > Tree plantation... | reverse complement strand
CATCGTGTTGAGCGGTTCCTTGGTCTCTTTGTTCTTGACCAGGTCTACCGCCCAGAACATGCCGAGGCCACGTACTTCCCCGATGCACGGATGTCTCGCGGCAAGCCCCTTCAGTTTGTCGCCAAGGTACGCGCCAACTTCCTTCGCGCGATCGACGAGATTCAGGCGCTGCATTTCGTGAATGGTGGCGACGGCTGGTGCGAGCGTCATGGGATGCGCTTCGTACGTGTGGCCGTGAGCGAAATAGTGATCGTCAAAATGCTTGGCAATTTTTGACGTGGTGGCGCAAAGGCCGAGCGGCACATAGGCTGAAGTGATTCCCTTCGCGGTGACGAGAATGTCGGGCTGGACGTTCCAGTGGTTCATGGCGAACCATTCGCCGGTGCGGCCCCAGCCGGTCATGACTTCATCGGCGATCAGAAGGACCCCGTGGGCATCGCAAATTTTGCGCAGCTTCGGGAAATATTCAGCGGGCGGGATGAGGACACCGTTGGTGCCGACGATGGGTTCGGCGACTACTGCTGCGATGTTGCTTTCGTTGGCGATCATGTGCTCGACATAGTCGGCGCAGGCGACTCCGCACGATGGGTAGGTGTGCTTGATGGGGCATTTATAGCAGTTCACTTCGGGGGCGAAGATGAAGCCCTGGCCCTTGCCGGCAGGCTCCATGGCCCAGCGGCGCGGGTCGCCGGTGGCCGCGATGGAAGCTGTTGTTGAACCGTGATAGGAGCGATAACGCGCGATGATTTTGGATTTGCCCGTGTACATACGGGCGATTTTGAAGGCAGCTTCGTTGGCGTCAGTTCCCGACGTCGTAAAGAAAAATTTCTCGAGACCCTTCGGCAAAACTTCGAGAAGGAGTTCGCTGAGCTGAGCGCGGGCGTCGGTCGCGTAGGAAGGCGCGATGTACGGGAGAGTGCGGGCCTGTTGTTCGATGGCTTTAATGACGGCGGCGTTCTTGTAGCCGAGGTTGACGCACATGAGTTGCGAAGAGAAGTCGAGGTAGCGCTTGCCGTCGGCGGTGATGAAGTAGCAGCCCTCGGCGTCGACCACGTGGGGCGGGTTCCAGCTTTTCTGGAAGCGCCAGGTGCCGTAGTTCAGTCGTTTAGTGGTTTCCGCGACGTTGAGCGGAGTCATGGTGGGGTTGGACATTGGCGTCTCCTCAGGGTGGCTCTATTCTACGTTTTTTCGCTTGCGCCGTGAATTTCTCAGGACTCGAGCACGTTTACTGGGGCGGGCTGCGGTTCATTGAGTGGAGTTTTGCCCATGAGCAAGGTGTAGGCGACGGCGGAGACGAGGAAGCCAACGAACCAGGCGTAGTCGTAGAGCCAGCGCAGCGATGGAATGAGTAGGCCGACAAGAGCCACGATGACTCCGAGAGCGAGGGCGGCCAGTGCGCGGTAATTGAATCCGTTCGAGTATTCGTAGGCTCCGCCACGGTGGTAGAGAGCATCCGGATTCAACGTGCGGCTGCGTACGACGAAGTAGTCGGCAATCATGATACCGGCAATTGGTCCTAGCAAGCCGGAATAGCCGACCAGCCAGCCAAAAATATAACTTTGAAAATCGGTGAGGAGTTTCCACGGCATCATCAAAATGCCGATCACGCCGGTGATGAGGCCGCCGGTGCGGAAGGAGATTAGCCGTGGGTTCAGATTCGAGAAATCGTTTGAGGGGGAGACGACGTTCGCGGCGACATTGGTGTTAAGCGTGGCTATCAGCAAGGCGATCAGCGCGATGGAGGCCACGACTGGTTCGTTGAAGCGGCCTAGCAACGCAACGGGATCCCAGATGGCTTCGCCGAAGATCACTGCGGAAGCGGAGGTGACGGCGACACCGATGAACGAGTAGAGCGTCATGGCGGTCGGCAGGCCAAGAGCCTGGCCGATCATTTGCGCTCTCTGGGATTTGGCATAGCGCGTGAAATCAGGAATGTTCAAGGCGACGGTGGCCCAGAAGCCGACCATGCCGGTGAGCGACGGAATGAAAAAGTGAAAAAACTCACTCGTGGTTTTGAACTTGCTCGGCGTGCTGAGGACGGGACCGAGACCGCCAGCTTTGCGAGTGATCCACCAGAGAAGCAGGAGGCCAACGCCGAGCATGAAGGGCGCACCGATGCCTTCAAGAAACTTGATAGTTTCGATGCCGCGCCAGATGACCGTCATGTTGAGCAACCAGAAGGCGAAGAAACAGATCCATGGCGTGAGAGACTGAGCTGCGGCAGTTGGCCAGAGGACACGCAGCATGGAGTAAATGGCCTGGCCGCCGATCCAGCATTGAATGCCGAACCATCCGCAGGCGACGAGTGCGCGGAGGACGGCAGGAATGTTGGCACCGCGAACGCCGAAGGAGGCGCGGACGTAAACGGGAAATGGGATGCCGTATTTGGTCCCCGCATGCGCGTTGAGAATCATTGGCACGAGGACGATGAGGTTGCCGAGAAGGATGGTGCCGATGGCTTGCTTCCAGCTCATGCCGCCGGCGATGAGGCCGGACGCCAGCATGTAGGTGGGGATGCAAACGCTCATGGCGACCCAAAGCGACGCGTAGTTGTAGGTGCCCCAGGTGCGTTTCGCCGGCGGGATAGCGGCGAGGTCTTCGTTGTAGAGCGAGGCGTCGTGCGTCGCCGCTGCGCCACTCATTGCCAAGCCCCGCCGCGGGCGGTGCGGCGCAGGTACTTGCCGCGTCCGGCTTTGCCGATGAACTTTCCGTTTTCAACGATGACTTCGCCGCGCGAAAAAACGTGGCGCGCGTTGCCTCGCACGCGGAAGCCTTCAAACATGGAATAGTCCACACGCATGTGGTGAGTTCTTGCGCTGATGACGTGTTCGGCTTTGGGATCCCAGACGACAATGTCGGCATCGCTGCCGGCGGCAAGGGTTCCCTTCTTCGGATACATGCCGAAGATTTTGGCGGGCGCGGTGGAGACAATTTCCACGAAGCGATTCAACGAAATCTTGCCTTCGTTGACGCCGTGGTGATGCAAAAGCTGCAGGCGGTTTTCGATGCCCGGACCGCCATTGGGAATTTTGGTGAAGTCGTCCTTGCCGAGAATTTTCTGATCCTCGAAACAGAATGGGCAGTGATCGGTCGAGACGACTTGCAGGTTGTCGTCTTTCAAGCCGTCCCAGAGTTTGGGGAGATTTTCTTTTTCGCGGAGCGGCGGCGTGAAGACATACTTTGCGCCCTCGAAGCCGGGGCGCTTGAGTTCCTCGATGGAGAGGAGTAGGTATTGCGGGCAAGTTTCGGCGAAGGCCGGAACACCGCGGCTGCGCGCTTCGCGGACCTGGTTGAGCGCGTCTTCGGAGGAGAGATGGACGATGTAAACCGGCGCGTGCGCGATTTCGGCGAGCGCGATTGCACGATTGACGGCCTCGGCTTCGGCGATGGTGGGGCGAGTGAGGGCGTGATAGACAGGAGCGGTTTTCCCGTCGGCGAGAGCCTGCTGAACGATGACGTCAATGACGCTGCCGTTTTCAGCGTGCATGCAGATGAGCGCGCCGTTTTTGGACGTTTGCTTGAGTGCTTTGAAAATCGTGGCGTCGTCCACCATCAGGACGTTGGGATAGGCCATGAAGAGCTTGAAGCTGGCCACGCCTTCGCGAACCATTTCGTCCATGTCGTCGAGGCCAGCGCCGCCGAGGTCGGTGACGATCATGTGCAGGCCGTAATCAATGCAGGATTTGCCTTGCGCTTTTTTCGTCCAAGTGTCGAGCGCGTCGCGCATGTGAGTGCCGCGGCCTTGGATCGCAAAATCCACGATTGAAGTTGTGCCGCCGATCGCAGCCGCGCGCGTGCCGGTTTCGAAATCGTCGCTGGAAGTTGTGCCGCCGAAGGGCATGTCGAGGTGGGTGTGCGCGTCTATTCCGCCTGGTAGCAGAAGCATCCCCGTGGCGTCGAGAGCTTTGTGTGCGGGGGCGGGCGGAATGCCGGCGCGGATTTCCTTGATGGTTTCGCCTTCGACGAGGATGTCAGCCTGGAATGTTTTGTCAGCAGTGACGACGGTACCGTGCTGGATGAGAACTCCCATCAGTCGCAGTTCCTTCCCTTTATTGGGCTCGAGATTGGCGGATTTGCTGCCGATGCGGTGCGCTGCTCCCAGGATTGCGACGGGAGACCGAGGTCAATCTGCTCCATCGTGATGCAGCCGGGAACCGGGCAGACAAGATAGCAGAGATTGCAGCCGACGCATTCGGATTCGTCCACGCGGGGAATGCGGGCGAGCGGTGTGGAGTAGGGTTCGCCGCCGTTGCCTTGTGCGGCGTGGTCGAGCTTTGGGATTGGCGTGACAGCTACGACTTCCCTGCTCTGCGCTTCGCGCATGGCGGGGGTGGCATGTGCGCCAATGTGACCGGCCGCGGCATAAGCGGCTTGGCCGCCGCGGTCCATGTGGATGCACTGGTGGGCGCCGTCCCAGCAGGCCGTGTAGCAAAGCTGGCAGCCGATACATTTTTCTTCGTGGATGCGGGCGACGATTTTGTAGTTGAGGTTGAGATGCTTCCACTCCTGAACGCGCGAGAGGCTCTTGCCTTCGAAGTCAGAGATTTTTGAAAAGCCTTTTTCAGTCATCCAATTGGCGAGGCCGTCGGTCATTTCTTCGATGATGCGATATCCGTAGTGCATAACGGCGGTGCAGACCTGAACGGTGCTGCAACCGAGGAGAATAAATTCCACGGCATCGCGCCAGTCGGAAATGCCGCCAATGCCGGAGAGCGGCAGGGCGGCGTCGGGGTCCGACTGGACTTGCTCGACCATGTTGAGGGCAATGGGCTTTACCGCGGGACCGCAGTAGCCGCCGTGCGAGGATTTGCCGTCCACGTTTGGCCGCGGAGTAAACGTGTCGAGGTCAATTCCGGTGATGGAGTTGATGGTGTTGATGGCGGAAAGGCCATCGGCGCCGCCGCGTTTTGCAGCGCGGGCGACGGTGCGAATGTCCGTGATATTCGGCGTGAGTTTGACGAGGACGGGCGTGCGAGCTTTTTCTTTGACCCACGACGTGATCATTTCGGCGTATTCGGGAACCTGGCCGACGGCGCTGCCCATGCCGCGTTCGCTCATGCCGTGGGGGCAGCCGAAGTTGAGTTCGAGACCGTCGGCACCGGCGTCTTCGGATTGTTGAACGATTTTGTGCCAGGCTTCGCGTTTGGATTCGACCATCAGCGATGCAATCAGGGCGTGTTTAGGGTAGCGCTTTTTGACATCGGCGATTTCGCGAAGATTGGTTTCGAGCGGGCGATCGGTGATGAGCTCGATGTTGTTGAGGCCCATCATGCGCTGGCCGTTCCAATCAACAGACGAGTAGCGGGAAGAGACGTTGACGATGGGATCGCCGAGAGTTTTCCAGACGGCGCCGCCCCAGCCGGCATCGAACGCGCGCATGACCTGGTCGCCGCAGTTTGTAGGAGGAGCGGAGGCGAGCCAGAAGGGATTGGGCGAGTGGATTTTGCCCGCGAAGAGGACAGAGAGGTCTGGCGCGATGTTTTTTTCAATCATGCGCTGCCTCCAGGATTCGAATTATAGCGAGGGCCGAGCGTTTGCCGTCTGCGACAGCGTCGACTACTTCGCGGCCGCCGTTGACGCAATCGCCACCGGCGAAATACTTGGGATTGCCGGTTTGACCAGTGACGCGGTCGATTTGGACGCGGCCGTGTTCGACTTTGACGCCGCGGAGCGTTTCAAGAAAAGCGAGCAAAGGCGATTGGCCAATGGCCGGGATGAGAGTGTCGCAGGCAATGCGAAATTCGGAGCCGGGGACGCGGTCGAGCGTGCCGTCGGCAGATAGTTTGATTGCTGCGCATTCGATCGATTGGATGGCGCTGCGATCGGCCGAGAAGTGGATCGCGACAGGTTGCGTCCACCAGCGGAACTCGACTCCTTCTTCACGGGCCTGGTCGTATTCAAAAGAGAACGCGGCGATATGTTTTTTGTCGCGACGATAGAGGATTTGGACGAATTCAGCGCCGAGTCGGCGGGCGGCGCGGGCAGCGTCAATGGCGGTGTTGCCTGCGCCGATGACGACTACGTGGCGACCAACCGTGAGGTTGTGGCCGGTTTTGTAGCGCGCGATGAAATCGAGGGCATTAGTCACGCCGGCGTGGCCTTCATCTGCGATACCGAGTTTGTGCATGGCGCCGAGGCCGACGCCGAGAAAGATTGCGTCGAATTGCTTCTCGAGTCTGGCCAGCATTGAGGCGGTGATTTCCTCGCCGAAACGGAATTCAACACCGAGGGAACGGATCATTTCGACTTCGCGGAGGCTGTCGGCAGAACGGAGTTTGTATTCGGCAACGCCGTAGGTGTTGAGCCCGCCGGGGAGCGGCTTTTGTTCGAACACGGTGACGGAGAAACCTTGCTGGCGAAGTTCGGTGGCACAGGAGAGAGAGGCGGGGCCGGCCCCGATGCAAGCAACACGGCCTGGCTTTGTGCCGGCGGACTTTTTGGGAAGCGACGCGCCGTTTTGCAAGAAGCGGTCCATCGCGAAGCGCTGGAGGCGGCCAATTTCGATGGGCTGCTTGTTGTAGCGGTGATAGACGCAGGCCCCTTCGCAGAGAACATCCACGGGACAGACGCGAGAGCAGCTGGCGCCGAGGATGTTGGCGTCGAGGATGGTGAGGGCGGACCCGCGGAGATTGCCTTGCGCGATTTTTTTGATAAAGCGTGGGACGTCAATGTGGGTGGGGCAGGCGGCGGTGCAGGGGGCATCGAAGCAATAGAGGCAACGGTCGGCTTCTGTCAGGGCGGACGGGTGGTCGAGGGGAGGGTGGAGGTCCGGGAAGCGAGCGAGGAGGTCGGGGTTGGCGGGAGGTTCTGTCGTCACCGCGTTTTCTCCTGAAACCGAGTAAACGTCTCGACAACTGCCTGCGTCGAGATCCTTTGTCCCGCTTCGCGGAACCCAGCATGACCAACCGTACCTACGGTTTTACCAGTGCGGCGTACATGTCTGGGCGGCGGTCACGGAAAAATTGCCAGGTCTTGCGGACCTGGGAAATTAGTTCGAGGTCGAGGTCAGCAGTGAGAACTTCGTCTTTGTCACGGGACGCTTGGGCAAAAATCTGACCTCGCGGGTCGCAGAAATAGCTGGACCCGTAGAATTCACCGATGTTCCAAGGAGCTTCGGTGCCGACGCGGTTGATGGCAGCGATGAAGTATCCGTTTGCGGCGGCGTGAGCGGGCTGCTCCAGTTTCCAGAGATATTCACTGAGGCCGGCAACTGTGGCGGAAGGATTGAAAACAATTTCCGCGCCGTTAAGGCCGAGCGCGCGAGCACCTTCTGGAAAGTGGCGGTCGTAGCAGATGTAGACGCCGATTTTAGCGAAGCCGAGATCGAAAACGGGATAACCGAGATTTCCCGGGCGAAAATAAAACTTTTCCCAAAAGCCGGGGGCGACATGGGGGATGTGGGTCTTGCGATATTTGCCGAGGTAGGAGCCGTCGTTGTGAATGACCGCGGCGGTGTTGTAGTAAATGCCTTCGCCGTCGATTTCGTAAACGGGCACGATGATGACAATGCGAAGTTCGGCAGCGAGTTCTTGCATGAGCTTGGTGGTGGGGCCATCGGGGACGGGCTCGGTGAAGTCATACCAGCGGGTGGATTGTTCAGCACAGAAATAGGGGCCGTAGAAGATTTCCTGCAGGCAGACGATTTGCGCTCCATCCGACGCGGCCTTGCGGATCATGGCAACATGCTTGTCGGTCATGACCTGCTTGATTTTTTCGAGGGAGCTGGACGGGGGCTCGGCGTTAGTAGCCTGGATCAGGGAGCAGCGGACTATGCGAGACATGGGACTCCTTGGAGACCGTGGTTGTGTCCGTAATCTTACATCGGAGTGACGAGTTTTAGCTGATAGTTCGGAGCAGGTGGAATACCGGATTGAAAACTGACAAAGTCTAGTACGAAGTTTTGTCGGGTTTGGCGAGCCAGGCCTGGAAGATGGCGGAGGCTTCGTCGCGGAGGAGTTGGTCCATGGGGATGCGACGTTCGCCGGCGGGGACGGCGAGTTCGCGGTAGATGAAGGCGTCGTCGAAGCCCGCGGCGGCGGCATCGGCGGCAGTTGCGGCGTAGAAAACTTTGGCTGGGCGCGCCCAATAGATGGCGCCGAGACACATCGGACAGGGTTCGCAGGTGGTGAAAAGCTCACAGTGATCGAGCTGAAACGATTCCAGCCGCTTGCAGGCTTCACGAATGGCAACGACTTCGGCGTGGGCGGTGGGGTCGTGCGTGGCAGTGACGCGGTTCGCGCCGGTGGCGATGAGAGCGCCATTCTTGGCGATGACTGCGGCGAACGGGCCGCCACCATTGCGAACGTTTTCAAGAGCTAGCGCGATGGCATGGCGCATGAAGTTAAGAGACATGGGAGCGTGTTTTTTAATTTGCATGGTTTGTGACGGAAGAGCAAGGGCGAGTTGAGAGGGAAAAATCGGAGGGGGGAAGATGAGGAGGTTGCGGCTGTGCGAACGGCGGTGAACGGAGCGGTTGAGATCGTTCGGCTTCGACGCGTGAACGTCGAAGTCTCAGGATGACAACCTTTGTAACCCCTGGATTTCAGGAGGAGAGACGGGCGAGGGTTTCGGCGAGAATGAGGGCGCCACGAGCGATGTCTTCGGGCGAGGCGTATTCGTCGGGGCGGTGGCTCCAACCATTGCGGCATGGGATGAAGAGCATGGCCGTGGGCGCGATTCGGGACATGAAAAGCGAGTCGTGATAGGCGCGGCTGACCATGTCGAGGAATGGAAAACAGTGAGCTCGGCAGGAGTCGGCGAGAGTTTGGGTGACGAGTGGAGAGCAGTCGGCAGGAGCATCGGCGTTGAGAAGATCGGTTCGAATGGAAACGGCTCGTCTGGAGGCGATGCCGTTGGCGGCTTCAGCGATCCTTTCTATGACAGAATCGCGGCGGGCGAGGTCGGTGTCGCGTACGTCAAGGCTAAGACGCACGCGGCTGGGGATGCTGTTGACGGCGCCGGGGAAAACTTCGCAGATGCCTACAGTAGCGACGGTGTCTGGCGCGTGCGTAGCGCGAGCCGCGGATTCGACGGCGAGGATGAGTTCAGAGGCGGCGCACAGCGCGTCTTTGCGATCCGGCATGAGGACGCCACCGGCATGGCCGCCGGAACCTTCGATGAGAATTTTGGCACTGGCGGGTGCAGCGATCTTTTGCACGATACCGAGCGGAATTCTCCTTTGTTCGAGGATGGGACCTTGCTCGATGTGTAGTTCGACGAAGGCCTTGTAGTAGCCGGCAGGAAGCTTGACCGAGGCCAGGTCGCCGAAAAAATCGGCGGCGCTGCGGACGGTGTCGAGAGAATCGCCGCGCTCATCGGTGAGGTGCGCAGCGGATTGGGGAGAGAATGCGCCGGAGAGAAGGCGGCTGCCGAGGCAGCCTACGCCGAAGCGGGTGGGCTCTTCAGAGGTGAAAACTAGCAGCTCGATCGAATGTTTCGGACGGAAGTTTGCTCGTTGTAACGCACGAATGGCTTCAAGGCCGCCAAGAACGCCTACGACGCCATCGTATTTGCCAGCGTTGGGGATGGCGTCAATGTGAGAGCCGGTGCCAATGGCAGGCACGGCGGGGTTGCTTCCCGGCCAGCGAGCGAAGGTGTTGCCCACGGCATCGGTTCGAATAGACAGGTCAGCTTCACGGCATTTTGCGGCGAGCCATGGGCGGGCGCGGAGGTCGGCGGGAGAGAAGACGATTCGTGTGACGACAGGCGGTTCGGCTTCGGTAATTTGCGCGAGTTCGTCAATTTCGGACTGCAGACGCTGCTGGTCGATTCGCAGATTCATGTTGACTTGTTCAACGCGGAGCGAGCGGGTGGCGGTTCCAGTCTTTGTAGATCAGATATTTTGCAGGCTTCTTGCCGATGGCGCCGAACCATTGCGGGCACCACGGGCCCATCCAGATGAAATCGCCAGCGGTGGTCGGATACCACGAATCGCCGAGGCGGTAGATGCCGCCGCCTTCGAGCATCAGCAGGCCGTGCTCCATGATGTGCATTTCGACCATGCTGAGAGCAGCGCCGGGCTGGTAGGTCATGGTGTTTACGGCGAAGTCATGCGACGGATGGTCAGGAAGAAGACACTTCACCTGGAGATCGGGATCGTCGTTGAGCGGTTTAGAAGGGATGGCGTCTTCGTTGGAGACGATGAGTTGCGGGGCGGGAGCGGAGTCAAGGCGCTGGTAGCACTTCTCGAAAACGGCGACGCGGCTGGCTGCGTTGGCGGTGACTTTGTGAGGGAGGGCTTCCGGGATGTACGCAAAGCCACGCGGACCTAGTGGGTGCTGCTTTTTAGATGCTTCGATCTGGATTGAACCTTCAAGGGTATACAGGAAACGTTGGGCTGAAGTCGGGCCGAGTTGGCCGCCCGTTTCGAATTCGAAAGTGTACTGCGTGAAGGCCGCGCCGAGCGCGGGACTGATGTGGACGATCGCGGCGGCCTTGGTCATTCCTGGCAGTGTCGTACGGACGAAGGTATCCGGCGTGAGGAGGAGATGATGGCGGTGGTGCGAACTGCGCGTTTGACCGAGATGGTGCAAAGGATTATCCACGTGGCGTCCTCTTTAGGAATTCCGGTGATTCAGCGAGTTGCCTGAGCAAATGGCCGCCGCAGTCAATGGCGCAGACGACGTCTTCGAGTAAAACGGATTCCGTTGGATCATGACTGATACCGCCCGGGCTGCGCAGAAAAATCATCGCGGCGGGAACACGCGCGGCAAGGATCATCGCGTCGTGGCCGGCACCGCTGGGCATGCGGTGCGGAGGGCATCTTGCGGCGCGGATCGCTGACTCGATTTGTGACATCAGGAACGGATCCATGGCAACGGCGGAATGGTTCAGAAAGGTCGCGAAGTTCGCCGAAAGCGCGCGGCGAGCAGCGATTTGTTGAGCCAAGGTTGTCAGCCGTTGAACGGACTGCGCGCGAATCTGGTCGGATTTGTGGCGAACATCGAGCGTGAGGCGGACTTCGCCGGGAATCACGTTGCTGGCTCCTGGATGAACCTGGATGGAGCCAACCGTGGCGACGAGGCCCGCGATGCGGCTGGACTCCGACTCGACTGCGACCATCCATTGGGCGGCGGCGGCAAGAGCGTCGTGGCGCGCGTTCATAGGAGTGGTGCCGGCGTGATTCGAATGTCCGGTGAACGTAATCGCCAAGCGCGATTGGCCGACGATGGCTTCGACGGCGGCGAGGGGCAAATTGAGGCTTTCGAGGACAGGCCCCTGTTCGATGTGAAATTCGAGATAGGCAAGGACATCGTCACCAATCTGTGCAAATGGAAGCTGGGTTGGGTCGAGGCCGAAATTTTGGATTGCCTGGCGGATCGAGATGCCATTGGCATCTCGCCGATTAAGGAAATCTTCGTCGTAATTGCCGACGAGCGCACAGCTACCAATGAACGGCGTGGCGAAGCGAACGCCTTCTTCTTCGGAGAAGGCGACAAGCTCGATGGCGAAAGGCAGGCGTTGGCCGTCAAGTTGTTCGAGAAGCGCGATGGCAAGAAGAATTCCGAGAGGGCCATCGAAGGCGCCGGCATTGGGCACGGTGTCCAAGTGAGAACCGAGTAGAAGGCGGGGCGCGTGAGGATTTGCCGAGGGATAGACGGCGCGAAGATTGCCTGCAGCGTCGACAGTGGGCGCGACGTTGAGCGGCTTGAGCCATTCGGCGATGGCATTGTGGCAATCGCGCATGGGCGGCGAAAGAAACGTGCGCCGGAGAATGGTGGGATCTTCACTGAAGTGCGCGAGAGACTGGCAGCGGGCGATTACGTCCGCGGCGCGCGAGGTTGCGATGGGGTTGAAGGTCTGCGACACGGGATTCACTCGCGGGTCACGCGTGCTTCGATAAAGCCATGGGGCTCATCGGTGGGCACGAAGATTTCGTTGGGATTGTCCTGGCCGAAGCGTGCGAGATCGACGAGCAGGCAATGCTTGTTGGGCATAGTGAGGTGGATGTCTTGTACCTCCGGCACGCGGTCGATGACATTTTGAGCCATGGCGTAGAGTGTGTGCTGAACAGATTCGCTTTGGTGGTCAGCGAAAGCGGCAAGAAGCAGATTGCGAATCGTCGTGTGCAGCGCCGGGAACGAGGCGTTCGGAGATGCGTAGGTCCAACTGGCTCGTACGGCGGTGCCGAACAGGCGGTCGCGGGTTTCGGGAAGCGTTGTAAGCGAGTCTGTGATATAGCCGGTGAACGCGGAGCCAGCCGTTTTCAGAATGACGAGATTGTCCAGGCCGGAGACGACCGAAGCCGATCCACGACGCTGCTCGACGACCGTGGTGGTTCGGATTTCTCGGGTTGATTGGACGAAGGTGGCTGGGTGCGCGTTACCCTGGGTCACTACGTGATCCCACGGAGTTTCGGAAATCGTCACTTCGGCGGCGGAGACTTGGGGATTTCGCCCGAGGAGAAAAGCGCTTAGCTCTTTGGCAAAATCCTCGATGCAGGGTGCTGACGAGTTTCGCGCGAGGGAATACACGGTGTTCTTCATGGTGTCGGTGGGCAGGATCTTGCTGTTGTCGCCGTCGGTGAAGCAGGACTCGAAGTCGCCCTGCAGCAGCACCTGGACGGTCCATTCCTGTAGCTCATGCCAGCCATCGCGACGCTTGACGCGAACGAGGCGAACGCGAGACTTGCCGTAGCGATTTTCGGCGAGCTTGACCATACGCTCTCAGCTTCCTCGATAAGTGGTGTAGCCATTGGGATTGAGAAGCAGCGGGATGTGAAAGTGGGATTCGCCGGTGCGAACCTGAAACGTAATCTCGACAAACGGGTAGAGGCCGCGAACTCCTTGTGAGCCGAAATAGGCGGCGGTGTCGAACGTCAGGCGGTAAAAGCCCTCAACGAGGGTTTCGCTTTCGGGAAGGAGCTGGAAGCAGCGGCCGTCCGCGTCGGTTTGTTCTAAGGAAACTTGCCGCCATGCGCCCGCGGATTCCCGAAAATCCAGGCGGACGGGGACTGCGGCAGCGGGTCTGCCGTGAGTGGTATCCAAAATGTGGGTAGAGATGCGATTCATATACCCAGCCATTTTCTCAGACGAAACTGCGTAATCTGGCGTTGCTCTTCCGCCGCCTCGCGAAGTTCAGTCGTTCCATCATTCTGCATTCGGAGACGAAGAATGGCCAGAATTTCGGCGGCGGATTTGCCTGTAGCGCACACAATGAAGATGTGGCCGAATTTTTCTTCGTAGACGCGATTTGCGACTGCCAAATCGGCTTTAACGGTGTCGGTCGCGGTGGTGACTTGTCCTTGCTCTTCTAGGGACCAAGATGTGGACTGTGAACCGACAGGCGCTTTGGCTGAAGATTCGCCTATCCGGGGATGACTGTGGAAGGCTTCGAGCCAGTCTGAAGATTGAAGAGTGCGCCAGATCTCGTCCGAGGCTGTGAGAAGCGACGCCTCGCTCGAGACCGGTCTGCGATCCGTAAGGCGCTGCGCCCATGACTTTGACCCGCAGCAAGGCATGATTTCGCGGACTGCATCGGCGGCAGTTGCCGCATTCCAACGAACGAGAGCTTCGTTCATTGAGTTCCTGCTTGCGGGCAAAGCGATTCGACGAATTCGGCGACGAGATTAGCGGCGACAGCGGCGCGGTAGTGCGTTGTAGAACGAATGTCGTCGATCGGCTGTATTTGGCGAGCCACGGTTTGCGCGGCGACCTGCGCAAGCGCGGGATCAGGCTGCTGGCCGACAAGTACGCGTTCGGTTTCCGGCAACCTTAGCGGAACGGGCGCGACGCTACCGAGGGCAACGCGAGCGTCTATGATTTTGCCGTTTTCGACCTTGGCCAATGCCGCGATGCACACTTTGGAAATTGCCTGAGCCTTGCGAGCTCCCACTTTTCGAGCGAACGAGAAATATGCTGAATACGTTCGTGGCAGCTTGATCGTGCGAATCAGTTCGCCGGGAGCAAGGGCATGTTTTTTGTAGCCTTGATGAAATTGAACGTAGGGCACTTCCCTTTCGCCGCGAGCCGAGACCAAGGCGAGCGTGGCTTCATATGCGAGAAGAGCGGGCAACGAGTCCGCAGCGGGCGAGGCGTTGACGATGTTTCCCCCTAGGGTGCCACGGTTTTGGTTGGCAATTCCGCCGGTCCATGCGGCCGCGCTCGCGAGGAGCTGGAATTCGCGTGCGATAGTTTCGTGATTGCGAAGATCGCTGTACGTGCAGCCGGCTCCGATGCGGATTTCGTCGGGCAGGACTTGTATGCCACGAAGCTCAGGAAGGTTCCAGATGCTAACAAGATTGCGCGCGGGAAGTTTTCCAGCTGCGTAGGCAACCATTAGATCGGTACCGCCGGCGATGGGTGTCCACGCGGCGGGCTCGCGGTCCATGAGCGCCAGCACCGATTGGAGATTGCTGGGCGCGACGAGTTCGTATTCGCTGGGATCGGCTCTCATGTTGCAGGTCTCGGAGTCAGAGCCTGCCGCACTGCTTCAACAATTTGCGAATAGCCGGTACAGCGGCAGAGGTTGCCAGAAAGTCCTTCGCGTATTTGATCGAGCGTTGGCTGAGGATGCCTTTCAAAGAGGTGAACGGCCGCGAGAATCATTCCGGGTGTGCAAATCCCGCACTGCGCTCCATTGCAGGAAAGAAACGCTTGCTGGAGTGGATGGAGGCGCTCATCGGCCGCGAGACCTTCAATGGTTGTTATGTTGGACCCGTTCGCTTGTGCGATCGGAACCAGGCAACTGTTGACCAATTGACCGTCCAGTAGAACGGAGCACGAACCGCATTCGCCCTCGCCGCAGCCTTCCTTTGCGCCCGTTAGGCACAGGTCGTGCCGGAGAACGTCCAACAAGCGTTCCATGGGACGGACGGAGACAGTCTTGCGCACGCCGTTTACGGTTAGCTGTACGGTTTGCTTGGCGGTATCGGGAAGTGAACCCATCAGCGTTCCATCGCCGGCTCAGGAGCATTGCTTGAAAGAACGGCGTAAATGTCTTCGGGCAAAAGCGGAATGGAGTTGAACGGGACTCCAAGCGCGTCTTGAATCGCGTTGACAAGCGCGGGTGCAGGGCCATCCATCGGTAGTTCGCCAATTCCTTTTGCGCCGTAGGCGCCGTGCACATTGCCCAGTTCTTCAAAAAATACACGAATCGGAGGCAAGTCCGCTGAAGTCGGCATGATGTAGTTGGTCATCTGGTTGTTGAGCATGCGGCCATTCTGCCAGACGACTTTCTCGTAGAGCGCGAAGCCGATGGCTTGTGCGACGCCGCCTGCGATTTGGCCTTCGGCCAAGCGTGGATGGAGAACCTTGCCGATTTCCTGCAGAGCGACAAAGTCGTCGACTGTGACGTCGTATGTTTTAAGATCGACCGAAACCACCGCAATGTACACGGCCCAGGCGAACGCGGCATAAGCCTCGCCGCGGTAATTCTGGTCGTCCCAGAAGACGCCGGGCGGCGCTTCATATCGCGAAAAAGACTTTAATCCGCCATGTTTTCCGACGTGATTGCGGCCAGCCTCGGCAAAGTCTTCGGGGCCGTAGTTTTCCGCGAGTCCGCCCGAGGAAACCAGCGTTTGTTTGAGGCCGAGCGCTGCGGAATGTACCAAATTGCCGACGATCATTGCTGTGCGCGAGGCGACTGTGGGGCCACTGTTGGGCACGACACCCGTGTCTGGCTGCGCGATAGTCACCCATTCATAAGGGAGGTTTAGAGTTTCAGCAGCGATCTGGCAGAGGACGGTGTTGGTGCCCTGGCCAAACTCCGCGCTGGAGACGAGAACGCGGACCCTGCCGTCCCTGAGCGCCTCGACACCTACAACCGAACTTAGGTAGCGTTCGCCGGAACCTGTGAAACCGGCACCGTGGAGAAACGCAGCGATGCCAATTCCCTTCTTGGTTCTTCCTGCTTGGTTTTGCTCTGCGAAGCGCTGCTTTTTCGCTGAATACTGAGAAAGCTCAAGTGCGCGGTCGAGCAAGCGTTCCAGGTCAACATTTTCGCGAATGACCTGCTCGGTAGTTGTGGTCATTCCAGGCTTGAGGAAATTGCGCTTGCGGATTTCGACCGGCGAGACACCGACCACTTCCGCGATGCGATCCATGTGCCGCTCCATCGCGAAAAGCGTTTGCGGCGCGCCGAAACCGCGGAATGCGCCGTGAGGTGGAGTGTTGGTTGCGATTGCCCTACTGCGAATCGTGATATTGGGCCAGTAATACGGTCCCCCGGCATGGATGGTTCCGCGAGAGAGGACAACCGAAGATAGCGTGGCGTAGGCGCCGCCATCCATGGTGATGTCGATTTCGCCGCCCAGGATTCTTCCGTCGGCATCGACAGCAGTGCGATGTTGCGTGCGTGACGGATGGCGCTTAGTCGTAGCGACCATATCTTCCATGCGGTCGTAAATGATTTTGACCGGCCGCCTGGCTTTCATAGCGAGAAGCGCTGCGTGCGCCGCGATCATCGACGGGTATTCTTCCTTACCCCCGAAGGCGCCACCAGTTTCCATTTGCACTACGCGAACCTTTTCTTCCGGCAGCCCGAAAAGCGCTATCAACGCTTTGTGGACATAGTACGGACACTGCAGGGAGCCCCAAACCGTGACACCAGCTTCCGCATCGTAAGCGGCGATCATGCCGTTGTTTTCGATGTAAAGCTGTTCCTGGGCACCGGTGTGGTATTCCCCTTCAACGATGTGGGCAGCTTTTTCCCAAATACCGTCGAGCGAACCTTTTTCCACCAGAAAATTCTTGAAGATGTTGTCAGTGCCCCAGACGATTTGGGTTTGGCGTTCGCTTTCTTCCATGGAAAGAACGGCCGGAAGCGAATCGTAGGTGATCTCGACGGCTTCAACCGCTTTCCAAAGTTGATGCTGGTCTGAATGCGCGAGAAGCAAGATTGGCTCTTCGGGATGATTTACGACGCCATCTGCGAGGCAGGGCTGGTCCTCCAAAATGAGCGCGATGCAATTGCGGCCAGGAATATCTTTAGCGGTGACGACGACGTACTGAGTCCAGTCAATACCGAAACCGAAACTAATCTGGCGGATTCTGCCACGCGGGATCTTGCTACGGACGGTTGCGCCGTACAACATGCCGGGGAGAGTCATGTCATCCACATAGCGGGCGCGGCCAGTTACTTTGTCGAGCCCTTCCTTACGAGGGACTGAAGTTCCGACAATGTGTTGTAGGGGCAAGGCGTTTGGCTCGTCTGGGCGAAGCAATGCAAGTCCAGCCACTACCATTCTGGACGAAGAATGAAGTCTTTTGCAGAAGAATTGTGGATGTGGAAGGAGTCCTACCGCCGCGGGACGCACTCGCGGCCAGCAGATTTGTGTGGAAATTCGCCGTTCTCAAAAATGCACTCGCCTCGCAAAAAGGTCTGACGAACCCTGCCGATCAGGCGGTGACCGAGATATGGCGAAACCCGATGGCGGTAGTGCAGCTGGTCGGCAGTTACGGTGAACTCCGTTTCGGGATCGAAAACGACGAAGTCAGCATCGTAACCGGCAGCAATTTTCCCTTTGCGGCTGCCACAGCCGGCGAGCGTGGCCGGTTTCTCGGCCATCCAGCGCGCAATATCGCTCAGGTTAGAGCCGCGGCGGCGCGCCTCGGTCCACATCACGGGAAGTGCGACCGAGAGACTGGCTATGCCTCCCCAGGCCGTGCGGAAGCTTCCCTCTTCGAGCCGTTTCATTTGTGGTGGGCAAGGAGAATGGTCGGTGACGACCAGATCGATCACACCTTCGCGGAGAGCCTGCCAAAGCTGTTCGTGGTTAGCTTGATCGCGAATGGGCGGAGCACACTTACAGAGGGTTGCGCCATCGGCAATGCCCTCTGAGGAAAAATACAGGTAGTGCGGGCAGGTTTCGACCGTAACAGGAAGCCCTTCGGACTTTGCTTTGCGCAGACAATCGAGAGCTTTACTGGTCGCGAGATGGACAATGTGAAGCGGAAAGCGGAATTCCCGACAAAGAGCAAGTAGGAGATCGATCGCTTCGAGCTCGGCTTCATCAGGACGCGAGCGAAGATAAGTTGTGTAGCGGCGCCAGTCGGCACCGGTCAATTCAGCGGCGGCGGCTTCAATCGGACCCGGCAACTCTGCGTGAACCAGGAGGGGCAAGCCGGTTTTGGCGACGTGCGGCAGCGCCGCGCGTAGTTGTGATTTGGTGACCATGGTGAAGCCATTGATTCCCGGATCGACGAGAAAGCACTTAAAGCCGGGCACGCCAGCAGCCGCCAGTGGCTCAATGTGCCGCTGGTTGTCGGCCTCAACGCCTCCCCATAGCACCCAATCGATGAGGGATGATTCCCGCGCGCTGCGACGCTTTTCTTCCAGTGCTTCGACGGTCGTTGTTGGCGGCAGGCAATTCAGCGGCATGTCGGCGACGAGCGTGTAGCCGCCAGCCGCAGCCGCGCGAGTGCCCGTGGCAAAGCCCTCCCACTCCGTGCGACCCGGCTCATTGATGTGCACATGAGAATCTACGAGACCGGGAAGGATTACAGCGTCGCCGAAATCGGTGAGGTACGTGCCCTCGGGAACTTCCTGGCGCGCTACAACGGCCCGGACAATTTCGCCATCGACGAGGATTACCGCTGAGCGGACACCGTCAGAAGTCACAACTCGCTGCGACGAGAAAGCGTGAAGGTTCATGTAAGAGTGACCGCCGAACGGCTGACCGGTTCGCTCAGATTAATGGCGCCGCGCCCGTCACAGCAAGTCAAGAAACAAAAAAGGGACGAGAAATTTCCCGTCCCCATCTGTTTCGATTGAAGGGCGTAGATTTCCTTAGGACGAAGTCGAAGTTGCCTTCTGGTTTTTGACTTCCAACTCGTTTACGACTTGAGTTACGTTTGGAGTCGCCGCAATGACCTTTTCGACCATGGCACGCTGCGATTGGGAGTTGACCTTGCCCTTGAGCGTGACAACGCCTTGCCTTACGTCATATTTAACGTCGTGATCCCATTTGTGTTTTGTGAGTACGGCGCTCACGTTCTTTTCAATGGCTTTGTCCAGGTCAGATTGAACGTCTTTCGCTCTGCTCTCCTCGCCTGGCGGGCGAACAGCAACCTGATTGGAAATCACCTGACCTGATGCAGCGGCACGGGCGATTGATTCGGCTTGAGACTTGTCTGCGTCATTGCCTACCGTTCCTGTCAAAGTCACGACGCCCTTGTCGCGATCCTGGTCGACCTTCACATCGCGAAGGCCGGCTTGCTCAAGACCCTGTTTCACGGTGTCCTTCACGTCCGGGGCCTTGGCCTGTTGCCGACCGCAGCCAACAAAGACCAGAAAGACCACCGCGAGAAACGCTGAGGCCAGCGCTCTAAACGGTTTGGAATGAATCATGAGAATCCCTCCCTTGACGGTGACCTTAAGGCCGGGACACGCGCATCGGGGCGCGCAGTGGTTAGATTATCCGAATGAGCCAAACGCAGCGGCCATCGGGAATGCGCAGTAGCAGCAAAACGGAAGCACCGTAGGCGCAGAGAGCGGCCGATGTAAAATTCGCCCGCCCCTACGCAGGCGCCTGATGCCAGCAAAAGTCAAATGTTGTTGAATTTGAGCGAGTTGCTGTTTCGGAACTAGGGGCTAATTCGGGCAGTTTAAAAATGAGTTCGCAGTTCGCGGCGATACCGACCGACAAGTTCGCCCTGTCCGAGGATGTGGCCCTGCATGGCCTTTTCCACTTCCGCTTTTGCTGGCGATGCTTTCAGAGAGAGCTTCGAATCGAGCGAGTACAGCTTGAAGAAATAACGGTGGGGTTTCCCCGGCGGAGGACACGGCCCTCCATATACCGTTTTCTTAAAATCGTTGATTCCTTGCTGTGCGCCGCTCGGAAGCGGTGCACTCTTTCCTGCTCCCTCAGGGAGGTCGTGAGCATCGCCAGGCAAATCGAACAGCACCCAATGCACCCACGGACCGGACGGTGCATCAGGATCCTCCACAATCAGGGCCAGGCTCTTCGCGGCCGAAGGCTGATCCGTCCAGTGTAGTTCCGGAGAAACGTCATCGCCATCACAGGTGTATTTCTTTGGTATGTCCGCTCCGTCTGAGAAAGAATGGCTATTCAGTTTAAATTTCGTGATGTCTTCGACTATTAGCTTGTCGCGTTCGTAAAGCCCATACATAAGCAAAACGGAAAAAATTGTTGCGATAAAAACAAGGCGCATAAGCCCTTCTTTTGGGCCGGGTATGCGACGCGAATCTACGTCCATTCTATCCCCATACACACCGACTGCAAGGCACGAAACTTCCTACATAGCTAAGCCTCGCAAATTCTGCAAGCGACGCGAAAGGCGTACAAGATGTGGCATCGAGGAATTGACTTGCATTGGTTTTTCCATGGGCAGAGAATCGCGCCTATGCTCACTCGCCGCATCAACACTGGACTTCACAGCGCCGTGAGCGTTGGAGTTGTGACTGAAAAGCTCGCGCTTGGCATCAAGTGCTGTGAAGTAGCGCTCTCCTCAGGTAGCGCCAGAATCTGGGAACACAAGATCAAGAACGCACAGAAAGCTCACTGCACTGCTGAGCGATTCGTACATCGTTTTAGACTTTCTGACGCTGACTCTCGCCGGATCAACCAGCGAATCACGCATCTGAAAAGTCTGTTGGATGAACTGAGATAGTTTAGACTCGCTCGCAGTGACCGATCTTCGCGGCTCCTGTCCCGCGGGCGCCGGCGCCCACACAGGGGCACCAATCTCAACGGGAGGCGGTATGTAGCCAAGGGTCTTACTTGCTGTTGCCTTGGAAGAGAGTTTCCGCGTACACGTTTCCCCGCAGAATTTCCACGGAATCGTAACGTAATTAGCTTATAAGAACTTCTCTGAAAAACTTCTCGAGATCAATTTCATCTAACTAATAGGACGAGTCCGCCCAGCTTTGCAGGGAGGGACCATGCGTAAATTCGGCGTGGCCGTCAGCCTCTTCGTATTTCTAGGCTCAGCCAGTCTCGTCGTATTCGCCGCTACCTTCGACGTCAATCAATACCGCTCCACGATTCAGTCGAAGCTTGAAAAGCGGCTGGGACGCTCGGTGACGCTCGGCGAGATGCATCTCGGCTTTTTTCCACCCCGATTTCGAGTGCAAAATCCGGCTATCGGCGACGATCCCCGTTTCAGCCCAGACGCCCCATTCGTCAGGGCACAGGAGATGGGTGTCTCTTTCAAACTATTGCCCCTGCTGCATAAGCAGATTGAAATCAGTTCCCTAAACCTGGAGCGACCAAGCGTAAACCTGATCAAGAATGCCGCGGGGATCTGGAATTTCGCGTCTTTAGGCCGCCCTTCCGTATCCTCTACGCCGTCGCAGCCACAGAACCCTTCACCACCACCTTCCGAACAACGGTTTTCTCTGAGCGAGCTCACCATTAGCGATGGGCAAATCTCCGTGCTCGATCAAGAGAAGAGCAAAGTACCCTCGCTGTACGACCACCTAGATATCACCGTAAAGAATTTCACGCCCGATAAGCCATTCACCGTCGACGCTGCGGCGCATATGGCAGGGCCGGGCTCGCAGCAAGCACGGCTGCAGGGCAAGGGCGGCCCCCTCGTTAGCAGTAATCCAGCGGCTACATCATTTCGCGGCACTCTTATCCTGAAGCAGGTCGGGATTAGTGATCTTTCGAAATTCCTCAATTCGCCGGTCCTGAAGGGGACCGACGGGACGGTCAGCGGCGAGATAAAGATCAACAACGAGTCCGGTAGGCTGACTGCACAAGGCGAAACACAGGTCCAAAATGCCAAGCTGCGGGGCATGGAGCTCGGCTACCCCATTTCCGCACAATATGA
>Ga0075425_100001669_pt1 | contig 21734 bp, 20 predicted proteins | sample SoiMethybrSBSTD4_FD_75300 | JGI IMG/M metagenome (GOLD analysis project Ga0075425, IMG submission 75300) | Bulk soil microbial communities from a Populus tree surrounding site in Tennessee, USA - Soil MetaG P. TD hybrid SBSTD4 | ecosystem: Environmental > Terrestrial > Soil > Tree plantation... | reverse complement strand
CAGGCGCCGGTAGTACTGTTCAAACGCCCCCAACAGCCCTCCCATTACATTGATGACCCGGAGCTGGGCTGGGGCCGGCGCTCGGCCGGGGGCGTGGAGATTCATTCCATCGACTTCCATCACCGGGAAATGCTGCGCGAGCCCTATGTTGGGCTTGTGGGCAAGCTGCTCGCCCAACACCTGGAGCGCTTGCGAGACTCTAAAGCCGAGCTTAAATCCCTGGATGCTGCCGCCGGAACTGCTGCGCTAGCCGGCCAAAGGATGTCGTAGTGAGTGGCGGGAATTTGCAGCTGAAGGTGGAACGATTCGATTTTTCGCTCAAATCTCTCCTTGCCCTTCCTGGCGAAGGGGAAGTGCACGTCTGGCACGCTGCCGCCGACCAATGCACAATCGATATTGAGCGTCTGACAAGCATTCTTTCCCCTGGGGAAAAATTGCGGGCTGCACGCTTCCGCTTTCGAAGCCATCGAAGCCAGTTCATTCTCAGCCATGTCATGTTACGCTTGCTGATCGCTCGCTACCTCGAACTCGAGACCGATCAGATCTCGTTTACCTATGGCGCGAATGGCAAGCCGGGTTTCGCCCGAGGCGGCGCAGAACCGGAGTTGCAATTCAATCTCTCCCATACCGAAGGGTTAGCTGTCTGCGCTTTTGCGCCGCATCAGCGCATCGGAATTGATGTTGAGAAGGTGCGGAGCGATTTTGCCATAAAAGAGACTGCGGAGCGGTTCTTCTCCGAGGCGGAGCGCCAAGCGTTGTGCGGCTTGCCAACTGAAGAGAGTTATTATGCCTTCTTCCGCTGCTGGACCCGCAAGGAAGCGTACATTAAGGCCATTGGGGACGGCCTCTCGCACCCTCTCGACCAATTCGATGTCTCGATTGCCGCGGACTCGGCGGCGCTCATTTCCACCCGGCCTGACACTCTTGAAGCTAGCCGTTGGTCGATCCAGGCGGTCCCGGTCCCCGCCGGATACGTAGCCGCCCTCGCAATTGAGACCGCAGGTGACATCCCTCGCTCCGGTGGGACACCCCCAATGCGGCGGGAGCGGACGTTTTCATGAAGAAAATCGAGAAACTCGAAATTTTGAAGAACGTCGGCTCCAGTTGGATCGCCTTGGGCATGAACGTAGCGGTCGGAGTATTTCTATCTCCCTACATCCTCCATCGACTGGGCGACGAAGCCTTCGGCCTCTGGGTGCTCATATTTTCGGTGACCGGATATTATGGTCTCTTCGATCTGGGCATTCGCTCCTCAATCGTACGCTACGTGGCCAAGTACTCGGCGCGCGACGACCACAACCAGCTAAACCGGTTGGTAAACACCGCCCTTTTCACCTACGGCGCAATCGGTATCATTTGCCTGCTGCTCACCTTTATCGGCACGCGATACGTGGATGCTTGGTTTCATGTGCCCCCGAAATTTGTGGCTACGGCGCGGCTCCTGTTCCTGATGGTCGGCACATCGGTCGCGCTGGGGTTCCCGCTGGGGGTGTTTGGCGGGATTCTCGAAGGTCTGCAGCGATTCTATTTTTTGAATTTCAGTGGCGTTCTGGCAACGCTCACGCGCGCCCTCTTCATCGTGATCGCGCTCAAGCACGGCGCCCAACTATTGACAGTCGCGCTGATTACGGTAGCGATGCCCCTCGGAACCGGGCTCCTGAACGCGGTTCTCGTGCTTCGACTCGCGCCCTTGCGCTTCGCTCGCAGCAACCTCGACCGCGGCAGCTTGCGAACAATCGCCAGTTACAGCGGCACCACCTTCATGATTATTATTGCCGGCCGCTTGCGTTTCAAAACTGATGCCATGGTCATTGGAACCATGTTATCCGCCGCGGCGATCACTTATTTCGCCATCGCTTCCCGTCTCCTGGATTACGCTGCTGAGGTGGTGAGCAGCCTGGCGCAGATCTTTGTGCCGATGTCTAGCCACTCGGACGCGACTGGCGATACCGAGCGATTGAAGAAGATTCTGCTAGCGGGAAACCGAGCCTGTGCGCTGATCATCTTTCCTATCAGCGCCACGCTGCTTATCCTCGGGAAATCCATCATCGCAACCTGGGTGGGCATGAAGTACGTGCCTCTGAGCTACCCGGTGCTAGTCGTTCTCATCCTCCCGCAAACGCTCATGCTGGCACAGGCGGCCTCGGGGCGCGTTCTCTGGGGTATGGCCAGGCACCGGGTTCTGGCTTACGTAGTCTTGGCCGAGGGCGCTCTGAATCTGATTCTGAGCATCATTTTGGTTCGGCGTTACGGAATCGTTGGCGATGCCTTGGGGACTGCGATCCCGCTCGCCGGCACCACCATATTGTTCTTCCCGCAGCATCTGTGTCATGTTCTGAAGATTCGTTTGGCAGTTTATCTGCGGCAGGCATATTTATTGCCCACGCTGCTTTTGCTCCCTTTGGTTGCAGTGTTGCTCTGGATGAGGCATTGGTACTTTGCCCATACCTATCTCGGGCTGGGGATTCAGCTGGCGATTGCCTCGATGGTATACGGCTTGGGACTTCTGTGGGCTATCAGGAGCCAACGGGTCTGGGCAGTTGGAGAGCTCGGTGAAGCCAGTGCCCGCCCAGAAGTGAGTGTTGCCATGGGGGAGAGCTATCAGGAGACCCGCTCGAATCAGATCCGGGCCCTGGTGAAAGCGTTCGTTCGGCCCCTGGTGCCCGAGCGCATGCTTGCTGAGCGTGAGATCGTCCACCGCCTCGCTCCAGCCGCTGGACGTATTTACCTTCGGCTGCGTTTATTGGACTGGCTAGGAGTCCGTGGTTCGAACTGGCGGAAAGTGCCGCCAGGAATTCGGTCAGTGATTTTTGTCTGTTTCGGCAACATTATGCGCAGTCCCATGGCGGAGCTCATGCTGAAACGGGCGCTCGGCGAACACGGAGTAGAAGATATCGCCGTGCGTTCAGCCGGAATCCATGCCCTGAACGGGCGGGAAGCTCATCCCTGGGCCCAAATCGCGGCCCGGGAGCTTGGACTGCCCCTCGACCATCACCAGGCTAACCTCCTCACAACCGAAATGGTGGCGCAGGCCGATGCCATCTTGGTGATGGATTTCCAGAACCTAGCGGAACTGCGAGCCAAGTACCCACAGGCGCGGCATCGGATTTTCATGTTGAGTGCCTATGCCGAGGGTAACCAGCGCGGCCGGGAAATTGCCGATCCGTTCTTTGGCGATCAGGATGAAACCAGGCGTTGCTATTCGATTCTCCAGCTCTCGGTCCACAACTTGGCCATAAGCCTAGTTCCCACGCGAAGTCTTCGGGCGCAGGAGCTCGCGGGAAGTTTTGGTTCAGGGGTTTCGTTCCGCTAACGGTTTCGAATTCGAGGAAGGAATGAGCGCGCTGAGCAAGCGATTCAAATCTTACCTGAGCAACATGGCTTCGGCGGTTCTCTCTACGAGACCTGCCGGTCGCGAACTCACGGTTGCGCCCTATGATGTTTTCATCGTCTCCTACCTGCGCTCCGGGAGCACGTGGGCTCGGTTTCTATTTGGGAACCTGCTGCAGGATGAGCCGGTCACCTTTTCGAACGTCGATCGCATCGTTCCCATGATCTACGACTTCCCGGATCGCGTGCTTCGCCGATTGCCGCGTCTGCTGAAGAGTCATGAGTGTTTTGACCCGCGCTATCCGCGAGTGGTTCACATCGTGCGGGACCCACGTGACGTCGCCGTCTCCTTCTACCATTTCAATAGGAAGGCGGGTGTGCTGGCCGACGATTATCCGATAGAGGCCTTTGTCCCCGCTTTCCTGGCCGGCAAGACGGTGGGATATGCCGACCGCTTAGGTTCGTGGGAAGATCACACCCGCAGCTGGATTCTCATGCGCCGCGGGAACCCTGGCTATAAGCTGCTCCGCTACGAAGATCTGCTTGCCGATCCCATCGGCGAATTAGTGAAGACCATCCCGCTCTTGCCCAAATCTCTAGGTCGGGAGCGCATCGAGCAGGCGGTGCGGCTGAGTTCGGCTGAGCGGATGCGTTCGCTTGAGCGGCAACAGTCGAACCAGTGGCGTACCACCAGAAATACTCGCAAAGATATCGCTTTTATCCGGGAAGCAAGATCCGGTACGTGGCGAGAACAATTATCGGAGTACTCGGTGCGGCAAATTGAACAGTCCTGGGGTAGCACCATGCAGCAGCTCGGGTACGAACTATCCCCAATCCGACAAGAGGCGGTGGCGGTGGCTCCAGAGTGGGGAGACAAACTGTGAGCGCTCGCTCGACTGCCAAGAACTGGATTCAACGTTCTTTAATAGCCACGCACGCCCTTGACGTCATCCACCGGCTGCAGCCAACGAGGGTCGCCGTTCTGATGTATCACTCGGTTATGGAGGAGCCCGAACGCCATGCCACCACTCTCGGCGACATCATCATTTCCGCTAAGAATTTTCGTCGCCAGATGGAGGTTCTGGCACGAGACTATAACCCGCTTAGCCTCAATGATGTGCTCCAATTCATTCAAGGACACAAACAGTTGGCGGCGAAACCTGTCGTGGTCACGTTTGATGACGGCTATCGGGATAACGCCGAAGTGGCGGCCCCGATTTTGAATCAGTTGGATATTCCCGGGGTCTTCTACGTCACCGTCAGTAGTATCGATCGAGCTATGCCACCCTGGGTAGCCAAACTGCGATATGCCTTTTCAACGACGGGTAAGCGAGCGTGGGGAGGCTTCAATGGCGACGTTTATCCGCTCGCAACTAGCGGCGGTCGCGAACGCGCGTTTACGATGGCCCTCGAACATTGCGCGTGTTTAACTGGCCGCACACAAGAGGGGTTCGTGGCTGAAGTCGAGCGAGAGCTCGAAACTGGAGCCATGCCAGAAGAAAGCCAGCTGATGATGACTTGGCAGCAGACGCGAAAACTCATTAAGGAGGGGCACATTGTGGGCTCGCACACCATGAGTCATCCGAATCTCGCGCACGTTCAGGATGATCTTGAGCTGCGCTCTGAACTGGAAGAATCCAAGCGGCGGCTGGAACAAAAGCTGGGCTCTCCCGTGATCCACTTCTCTTATCCATGCCCGGTTCTTCAGCCGCATTGGTCGGCACGCACGGTTGAGCTCTGCCGTCAACTAGGGTATTCAACGGCCGTGACCACTGACCCAGGCGCGGTTTCCGAGGGCGACGATCCCTTAACCATGCATCGGGTCCGGCCGACACACGACATCGACGGACTGCGCTGGAACTTGGAATGCGCCTTCCTGGGGCGCGCCCGCTAAGCAAATGAAGGAGCACAGATGGCACCCGGAGTGAACGATTCGACTCCAGCCAAAATTTCTCGTATGCTCGGAGCCGGTTGGAAGCTGATCACCGGTAGCCAGGAGGCTGGACGCAATCTCACCGTCTTTGACGATGACGTGTTCCTGGTCTCCTATCCGCGCTCGGGGAACACCTGGGCCCGCTTTCTGATCGGCAACCTGCTAGATCCCAACGATCCAGTTAGCTTCCGCAATATCGAATCGCGCATTCCCGAAATTTATTTCAATCCCGACCACGGCATGCGCCGACTCGCTCGCCCGCGCATTCTGAAGAGTCATGAGTGTTTTCAGCCTCGATATCCTTCCATCATCTACATCGTCCGTGATCCCCGGGACGTTTGCGTGTCCAACTATCATCACAACCTGAAGGCCGGAAACTTAGCCGACGGCTACCCCATGGAAGACTTTGTCCCGCGCTTTCTCCGGGCAGAGTTCGACCGACAGTTTGGCTCCTGGGCGGATAACGTGCGCAGTTGGCTAGCCATGCGCGAAGGCCAGCCAGGATTTCTACTCCTGCGCTACGAGGATATGAAGCAGAATCCCGCGCGAGAGCTGGCGAAGGTAGCGAATTTTCTCAGCCGGCGCTCATTCCCGAATCTCCTGGCGACTCCCGAGCACCTCCGCCGGGCCACTGCGCTGAGCACTCCGGAACGGATGCGAGAACTTGAAAGCCAGCAATCACGAGATTGGGTGCTTACCAAGAAGACTCGCCGCGATAAACCTTTCGTGCGTAGTGCGGTCGCAGGCAGCTGGATAACAGCTCTGTCGCCTACAGCCGTTTCCTTGCTTGAGTCGGAACTGAGACCCTTGATGAAGAAACTCGGTTACGAACTGAGTGGTCGAGAGCGCGAGAGTTCCGACACCGTTCCGGCGAGGACCACCGAATAAATCCGATAACGAATCTCAGGCGGGAAGCTTAGATTTTTTTAAGCGACTTCGCAGCCAGCGGCTCAACCCAGATAGGCCAGGCCGAGGATCGCTAAACCAAAGATCGTCATACCGCATACCCGGGTACCAGGGCACCGAGATCCTCGCTAATGTCGAGACGATTCCGGGGTACGGGATGGGCCAACCTTTAGGTGTGCCTTTCAAGATGTTCTCTAGGTGCGAAAGCTCACCCACCATGCGACGCAGCAAGATCGGGGTCTTATAGGCGATCTCGACCGGCGGCAGCTTGCCTTCCAGATACCAGTCAACGAGAAAGCGCGGATAATCAATGCCGCTTTCAATCGGCAGTTGTAAAGAGCCCCAGGGTCGTCCGTTGATCTCCATCAGAACCGGACGACCCGTGGTGTGGTGACGCTTAAATTCCACCATGCAGATCCCCTGGAATCCTACTCGCCCGATCAACGAACAGCTAAACTCGAGAATTTCCGGGCTCAGCGAAACCGACTTACGGGCACTGCTTCCCGATCCGCGAGGATCAACTTCTCGAACTCTCACCCATTCGAACGGGGCATACAGTTCGCCACCTACTGCGAACGAAGAAAAGCCGACCCCCGTGCCCGGCACGAATTCCTGCACCAGAACATCGCCGGCCTCGGCCAAGCGCTCCTCCACTTGCTTTAGGAGATCGTCTTCGGAATAGGCGTAGCTGACGGAACCAAAACGGGCGCGGTTGCCCTGCCATCGTGCCGAAAACCGGTCTTTCACGACCACCGGAAAATTTCTCGTCTGTAGCTTCTCGATATCGCTTGTGGAGTGGATCAACGCTGTTTCGGGGACCGGGACCGCGAGCTCGCGGGCAATCGAGATGGTCTCGAATTTATCTGACGAGGTCTCAAGCGTAGCATGTGGCCCTAAGGCGAGCTTTGAAACTTCGCGAAAACGATCGCGGTATTGGGAAAGGGGCGAGATCGTCCAGTCGGTCATGGGCACGACTAGTTCGACTGATTGTTGGCGCAGGAAATCGAGAAGGAAATCGATGAAGCCCGCAGCATCATCGGTCGAAACAGGATAACGAAAAGCGAGTCGGCAATAGCGCGAGACTAAGGCAGGGGCATGAATATTGCTTTGCGCGCCCACTGCAACCCAGTGCCCCGCCCGGCCGAGCGAGCGAGTGAATGCCAGCGCGGCTGGACTGTGACCGTCCAGTACTAAGATACGTGCCAATGTACCCTTGAGACTCCGAAGAAATTCCCTCTACACTTTAATGTCAAGGGCGAGCGAGAACAAACAGCGCACATTTCTTGACGATGATGGTACGCGGGCTATATCGACTAGAGAAGCCCTGGAGATTACTTCGGTAATAGCTGCGCATTTCGTTTCCCTCAAGGTCGCAAAAAACTTCGTTCACCTACCGCACTCGTCTCGTGGTCGCGTTAAATGACCTTTTTTCTGTGGAATTACGGCTCTGTTTTTGGTCACCGCATTGCTGTTCAGTTGTAGGGTACGAAGATTCTTGTACATGGGGGTGTTCACTGCGGATTTTCTTGCCGGCAACAGTTTTGCTCGCTGCCACGTTGCTGACCGGTTGTGGCGGCGGAAATGGACCGAATACTTCCCCGACCCCTACTCCCCAGATAAGTCTCGCCTCGGTAGCGGTAACGGCGCCCAGCGCGAACCTGACAGTGGGCCAGAGCGAGCAGATGAAAGCGACCGGCACTTACAGCGACGGCACGACCAAGGATCTGACCAGCTCGGCGGCCTGGAGTTCATCCAACTCGGAGGTCGGTAGTGTGTCTGCGAGTGGCGTGCTTTCGGCGAAAGCAAGCGGCGCCTGCTCCGTGATTGCAACAATTTCTGGCGTCAGTGGATCCTTTGACCTTACCATAGCTCCCAGTTTGGTATCGATTGCTATAACTCCGTCCACTGCCTCCCTCGCTCCTCAAACCACCCAGCAATTCATCGCCACGGGCACTTACAGCGATGGCAGCAAACAGAATCTTACGGGTAGCGTGAACTGGACTTCATCGAGTACCGCCGTAGCTACGATAAGCAATTCTGCCCCGACCCAGGGCTTGGTCTTGGGACTGGCCGCTGGTGCAACCACGATCACGGCCACTTCGGGATCGCTTTCGGCTGCGGCTTCGGTTTCGGTGAGCTCTGCGTCTGCAATCTCGATTTCAATTAGTCCGGTGAATTTCACCATGCCCTTGGGACTGGCCCAGCAGTTTACCGCCACGGCAAGCTTCTCCGACGGTACCACCCAGAATGTCACCGATGTGGTTGCCTGGGATTCTTCCCAAACCGGGATTGCCTCGATCACCACCAGCGGTCTGGCGACGGCAAGAAATCTTGGAACTACATCGATTTCGGCAGTGTTCCAGTCGCTAACGAGCTCTACGTCGCTCACCGTGAATGCGTCCAATCTCACTTCCCTTTCGATTCAGCCGGCCAATGCGGTGATCGCGCAGGGCACGAACATTCAGTTCAAGGCAATCGGTACGTTCAATGATGGCAGCACGCATGGCGTCACCTCTCAGTCGGCATGGTCGTCGTCCGATTCATCCGTCCTAGCGATCGGCGCGTCCAATGGACTTGGGTTCGGAGTTGCGCCGGGAACCGTGACCGTGACCGCCACTCTAGGGTCGGCCTCGGCTTCGGTAACGCTTACCGTGACCAGCGCCAAGATCGTCTCCATTTCCGTTACCCCGCAGAATGTGATCATCCCCACATCGGCGCATGCAAATTTCAAAGCCACAGGGGTGTTTGACGATTCTTCGACCCAGGACATCACCAGCACTGTCAGTTGGAGTTCAAACAACACTGCGGTCGCAACCGTGGGGAATTCTCCCGGAAGCTTTGGTATAGCCACGGGAGCCAGTGCCGGAAGCGCCAACATCACTGCCAGTTTCAGCTATGCGGGCGCTTCTGCCGCCGGATCGAGTACGTTGACCGTGAGCTCGGCGACCCTGACATCGATTTCGCTGACCCCCGCGAGCGGACTGCTTGCGCCGGGTTCGAGTCTGCAATTCAATGCCGTCGGCAGCTTTAGTGACGGAACTACACAGAACCTGAATTCTTGGGTAACCTGGTCATCCTCAAATACGAACATTGCAACTGTGTCTGCTGGCTTGGCGACGGGACAGACCGCTGGAACTGCGACCGTCAGCGCCCAATCCGGCTCTCTGAGTGCCAGTGCCCAATTGCTCGTGGAATCCGCGACCCTGAGTTCCATCCAGGTCACACCTTACAACACAAGCGTGCCCGCGACCATCAATGTGCAGTTCAAGGCCGCCGGCACATTCGCCAATGGGGATACCCAGGACTTGACCTCGGTTGTGACCTGGACGTCGTCTTCTTCTTCGGTAGGGACGATCAGCAATACCAAGGGGAGTTTTGGACTAGCTAACGCCGCCGCACCCGGAACTACGACGATTTCTGCCGCCTTCGCGGGGCAAATCGGGACCGCGACGCTTAACGTGACCAGTGCGACCCTGGCATCGATGGCCGTGACGCCAGCGAGTGCCTCGATAGGGTTGGGCGGCTCACAGCAGTTCATTGCGACGGGCACATTCAGCGACCAATCTGTGTTTACCCTTACTTATCAGGCGCAGTGGAGCTCATCGGATGCCGGCGTCGCCACGATCAACACTCGGGGAGTGGCAAGCAGCGTGTCAGCGGGAACGACGACCATAAAGGCAAAATTCGACGGGGTCAGCGGGATGGCAGTTTTAACCGTTCAATAGACTACCGGCATGTAGCTGCGGGCTTGCGGTCGAGAAAACCTACTCTTTCCCCGGAGGCAAGTTTGGTGTCACCAGCTTGCTGCACTTTCGCCTGGGAAATGTCGATCCTTCATTGGTTGGATATTTGTTGGTTGGTTCGATCCCCGGCGGTCTGATCGGATCGTATCTCAGCACACGCGTGCCGGTGCTCTGGTTGCGCCGCATTCTATGCGCGATTTTGCTGACGACTGGGGTCCGAATGCTTATCGCCCCACAAGTCCACTAGTAGGTTCTCATGCAGAAATCTAACTATTCTGATGTGGTCGAAAGGATCCAGTCTGCGATTGAGGCTTCGAAAACTGTGTTCAGCCGGTTCACGCCCGGGGAGATCGCTGCAGAGTACAAGGCCAGGCACGATCCGGTAACCGAAGCCGATCGCGCGCTCGACGAAGTGCTGCGCAAGAACCTGTTGCGCGATGGCGAGGGCTGGCTTTCGGAGGAAAGCGCAGATGACCAGTCGCGGCTTTTTAAATCCCGCGTATGGGTGGTGGATCCGCTCGATGGCACGCGTGAGTTTGTCGCTGGTATTCCCGAATTCTGTGTCTCAGTGGCCATGGTCGAAAATGGCCAACCCGTGGCCGCGGGAATATTGAACCCAGCCACGAAAGAAACTTTCCTGGGCTCACTCGATACCGGCTTGACATACAATGGCAAACCCGCTGGTCCCACTCGAAGAACTACTCTTGAGGGTGCGGTTATTCTTGCCAGCCGCAGCGAGGTCAAGCGCGGCGAATGGAAGATCTTCGAGATTGGAAAATTCAGAATTCGACCCACAGGGTCGGTGGCTTACAAGCTGGCGCTGGTCGCGGCCGGCATGGGGGATGGCACCTTCACGCTGACCCCCAAGCATGAGTGGGACGTAGCCGGGGGTGCTGCGTTAATCGAGAGCGCTGGAGGCTTCCTGCGCACGCTCAACAATGAACCTCTGCGCTGCAATAAGTCGCATCCTTGGTTACCTGGGCTGCTCGCGTGCGGGCCTGATCTGGCCGGTCCCCTGGCTGCGCTGCTCAAAGAGTATGTGCCAGCCCAATCATCGGGTCGCTAGTCGCGGTCAGTCGATCATTACTTGAGAGGCGCGCCCAGCCGCCATGGGCACGATCCTGGGCGCAGGTTTGGGCGAGTGGAGCAGTGGGCGGATTCCTGTCAGCCAGCTCTCGAATTCCACGGTGCTGATCTCGGAGGTGTCTACCAGCCGAGGAAGCAGGAACGGGTCTTCGTCGCCCGATGCCAGCCCGGGATTGCATGTCGTGGCCGTAATGACTCCCTCTGCCCGCAACCAGGGTAGAAAATCATCGCGATACACACCGCTCGGGTAGCAAAAATGGACGGCATTTCTGCCCGATTGCGGGAGGTAGCGGCGGTTATCCTGGATCTCCTTGCGAAAGAGCTTCTCATCAATCGGAGTCGAATGGCGATGGGTGTGCAGTTGGAAGTCGACGCCTTCGGCAGCCAACAGGGCGATCTCGTCGCGGTTCATGAGCTGCAGAGTCCGGTTGGCCAGAATCTGGTCATAATCCAAGTGCAACAGCTCGGCCAACCGCGCGGCCAAATCATTCCTTTGCGCTCCCGTCATCCCATCCGTCTCCGAGGTGCGAAGTAACAAGCGTACGATCTCGATGCGCCTCGCTTCTGTCTTCAGGTCGACGGATCCGGGCAGCCCGATTGGTTTTCCATCCGGGAGCACCGATCCCCTCCGCTTCCATAGCATGTAGGAGCAAATCAGATTGAAAACCGGCTTTGAATATTCGCTATAGTAGGTGGTTTGGTAAACCGTTACGGGAAAACCGTAGCTTTTGATGAGCGGATAAGCCTGATCGTAGAAGTCAAAGGCGCCGTCATCAAAAGTGATGGCAACGCTACGCTCGGGCAAATCTTGCTGACCAAGCCGCGCCAAGGCGGTTGCTAAGGGAAGGACGTTGTAGTTTCCGCGCTTCAGGAGCTCCAGCCGCTGCCGAAAGAGGCTGGGATGCATATAAAGATGTGGACGCCAGAGGTGCTCGTCGCCGCGGGCAACCCCGTGATAGCACAGGATGAGCAGCCGGTTCCTCCGCCAGCTGCTATTGGCAACCCTTTCAAAGACGCCCGCGCTGCGCAGGACTTTGAGAACCGCGCGCCCTATGGTTTTTGACATGTGGACTCGAAATGACTTGATCTTGGCAGCGGACGCCTGCCTCTCAGCTATCGCGTCGCCACACTCTTGGAAAACTCCAAAACTGGCGGCTGCACGGCTGGAGTTTGTCCGTCGAGGAACACCCTCATCCAGGTCTCCAGGTTTAATAGGCGCCAGATACGGTTTCCGTGATCGCGACGGCCGGCAGCATGTTCTCGGAACAGATGCTCAATTGTGGCCTTCTTAAACCATCCTCGCTCGAGGGTTCGTCCTTCAAGCAATAGCTGTCGCAAGTCCCCAAGTTGCGGCTCTTGTAGCCAATAGGACCAGGGCGTAGGAAATCCCATCTTTTTACGATATACGATCGAGCGGGGTAGGAGATCTTCAATTGCGGATTTTAGAATCGATTTCCCCGCGAAACCATGGATGGAATATTCCGCCGGGATACCGGCCGTGAATTCCACCAAGACATGATCCAGGAAGGGGACTCGGCTTTCGATCGATGCCGCCATGCTCATCTGATCCTGCTTCATCAGCAACTCAACCAGGTAGGTTTTGATATCGGTATAGAGAAGGCGATGAAGCAGGTCGCCGGAAGAGTTCGACCAGTGAAGCATAGACGCGTCATAGGCATCTCCTGCGTTGGCCTTCACTTCATCTATCAACAAAGCATCGGCCTCGCTGGATGAAAAGGCAGAGTAAAAATTGTCGAAATAGAACGACGACCACGAACTTCCATCGCGTACCAGGAACGTATGCTCGAGCTTGCGATAGAGCGCGGCGGGAAGAGGGCTGGAGCGGATACCCGCGCGAATTGAGCGGCGCACGATCTCCGGTGCCAGCAGCCGATAGGCCGTGTCCATGCGGGAGTTCTTGAGTGTCCAGGCATAGCGCGCGTACCCGGCTAAGGTTTCATCACTGCCTTCTCCAGTGAGGACCACCGTCACCCGTTCGCGGGCAAGCCGAGCCACAAAGTACAGGGAAATGCTGGAGGGCCAAGCGATGGGCTCGTCCTCATGCCAGATGAGTTGTGGCAAGCTCTCAAAGAATTCCTGACGGCTGAGCCGAACTTCGTGGTGCTTTGAGCCCAAGTGATGGGCCACTTGCCGCGCATAGGGCAACTCGCTATAGCCCGCCTCGGCATATCCCACGGAAAAGGTTTCAAGCGGCTCATTGCGGATTCTGGTGGCTAGCGCCGCCACCGCGCTCGAGTCCAGACCTCCGCTGAGGAACACGCCCAAGGGCACATCACTCATGAGGTGGCTGGAAACAGCCTCCTCGAGCAGCCCGCGATAACTATTGACATAGTAACTACGAGGTCGGTGATCGGTCTCGGGTGACGGCGACAGATCCCAATATGGTTTGACGGTCAACTCGCCCGACTCGTCCAGCTCCAGGGTATGACCGGGAAGCAGCTTCCGAATTCCCGCAAACATAGTTTCCGCCCCGGCGATGTAGCCGAAGGCGAGATATTCCCGCAAAGTGCCGGAGTTGAATTCCGCCTTCAGTTGGGGATAGGCAAGAATAGCCTTAATCTCGGAGCCAAACAGCAGAGTCTGGCCGTCCCAGCGGTAGTAGAGCGGTTTGATGCCCAGGCGGTCACGCGCTAAAAACAAACGCCGGCTTCGTCGATCCCAAATGGCAAACGCGAACATACCCCTTAGGTGTGCGACCGATCCTGAACCGTACTCCTCATACAGATGAAGAATACTCTCGGTGTCACTTTTGCTTTTATAGCGATGCCCGCGCGCCTGTAAATCATCGCGGAGTTGCTGGTGATTGTAGATCTCGCCGTTATAGACGATCCATAGGCTTTCATCCTCGTTGGTGATCGGCTGATGCCCAGTCTTGAGATCGATGATGCTAAGCCGGCGCATGGCCAATCCGATGTTTTCTTCGATGAAGAAGCCGTCGTCATCCGGACCACGATGGGCGATGCGCCAGTTCATCTGCGCGAGCGTGTCGGGATCGATCGCTCGGCGCTTATCGCGATAAAAAATCCCGCAAATTCCACACATTGACTCTCACCTTCCTTGACTCGGACCGGCCACTGGACTCGTCCATGCGGGTTCCCGGTCGACTGCTATATTGCGCAAGGCTTGTTCGTCCGTTAGGAGATCGGCACTGGAGCCAGAGACCTCAACCGCGTCATCCTGGATCGAGACTTCGCACCATGTTGGCTGGGGACAGGAAATCAGACTGTGGCCGGCGGCTTTGATGAAGGAGCCGTTCCATGAGATGAGCAAGTGTCGCGCTCGCCTCCTGCCCCAATACAGGAATTCAGCATCGCTCTCCCACGATTCATAGCACCAGGCTCTTCCTGGACTGGCGAAAAAAAAAGTGTGCTCCTCGTCCGCCGCCTCATAGCGGTAGCCGGAGACTTCCGGTGCTGCATTTGTTTTCAGATGGCGGAACGTGGTTGCGGGTACTCTCCCCTCGCCGAGCGGCCTTAACAAGGTTACAAATTCCGCAGGTAGAGCTGCCACGGTACCGAAGTGGAGCACGTTCAGAACTTCCTTGCGACCGTACACCGGAGAAAACCACTCTCGGCGGATATCGCGCGCCCAAGTTTCGTTTTCGGCTGTGATCACACACAGCCCGCTTCCTCCGGCAAGGCTAAAGAACGCCTCCGGACGTTCATTGCCGGGCACAAGGTGCGGACTTAGGTGCCAATGGAGATCCAGCCGGTGCTGCCCTCGGCCGAGAGCGAGATCACGCACTAACCAGAAATCAGCTTTGAGCGAAAACACCCATCGACGATGGAGCACTGGACTCGGGAGCCGACGATATCCATCGTGGCTGCCGATGAATAGATCGAACTGTCGCCCGCTGATCCAAGCTTCCGATTTCACCCGCGGCAAATTGATCCAGCCGAACGCTCCCCCAGGGTCGGCCTGCGGCAGTCCATCGACGACCAGTGTGTTATGGGCGGCGGTGTCGCGAAATCGACTCCGTTCCGAGCCAGCACCCACGTATTCGCACGTACCCGAATCCACAAGCTGCATCTGACCGCCGCAGTTCAGGGTAATCGATAGCGCATCCGCGTGCCCATGTCCGGCGCTGAGAGCACCCTGGTGCCCGGCATCGATCAGCAACTGTTTGCCACCGGGTCCCGACAGGGCGTACAAACCGCCAGCCTCGAGCGCGACCGAATCGGAGGCAGGAAGCTTCTCCGGCAGGGTCTCGAACTCTAGGACACCTCGCTGGCCGAGCAGCCAAATGGTTTCCTCGCGCAACCCGCCGGAAACCCGCTTGAAATCGCCGCGTGCAAACAGCACGGCCCCCGTGGCCAGAGGGTCTAACATGTGCTCGGCGCGATTGCGCCGCGGATCGAACACCCGCCCTCCGTCGTCATCGCCCAGTTGCGGCGGCACTCCCGCCCGCCCTAGGGTACATATGGCATCCAGCATCTGCTCGAGAGTGCGCTCAAATTCGGCGGGTACCGGAGTATTGTTGACGAGGGCCAGCATCGCCGCATGCAGGAAAAAATCGACTGCGTACACGTGGTAATAGGTGGACTGCTCAAAATGTAGGCCGTCCGGCTGTACTTGCCGGTTGGCCTCGTCGACGACCATCCGCCATCCGCGCTGCCGCCAGCGCTCTGCGGAAGAAAGCTCGGGACACAGGGTTCCGATGAAGAACAATCCCAAGGCTTCTCCCAACAGGTGAGTGTTTGGAGAAAAATACGTGGACAGATGAATTTCAATGTGGCGTCCATTTAGGGCCAGAGCTCGCAGCCACTCCTCGCGGAACCATGCCGGCACGGCACCGCTATCCGCTAACAAAAAATAAACCCAGATCCAAGACAGGCTGCGGAAAGCTACTTCCAAGCTGCTGGCCCAGTTTATCCCGAACGGATAGGGATTCTGGGCATGCCAATGCCGCCACTGGCGGAACAATTCCTCCGTGAACTTCTCGTTGCCAGTAAGACGGTAGGCCTTGGCCAAAGTCACCAGGTGCTGATGTCGATTCAGCTCCCATATGACTTTGCTGTCCCCAACCTCGGCGAAATCAAGATAACGAACCTTGTACCAGGGCCAACGTGGCGCCCGCCGATCGTGTACGCGATCACAGTGCCAATCAATATCCTCGCCATAGTAAAGATCCTCATACCCCAGCAGATCGAAGCGGTGGAGGCAAATCCGTTCCGCACGGGCGAGAATTTCCTCAGCCTGTTTCGGTAACCGTCGACGGAGGAGGTCGCATAATCGGGAAACATCTTCGGCAGCAAAGAAGAAGTTCGGCGTATAAGAAGGTACGGGCAACAACGGTTCCGGTTTTATGGGAAAACCACTCCGGTATCGAAAGACATCGAGCCGTGAGCGGAGCTGCTGGCCGAGGCGGAGCGCGAGTTCTTCGCGGCCCATAGAACGCAAGCGTTGCCAGCGATTCTTCACTCCAGTGGTTGGCATGCTAGCAGATCCTTCGCCCGCCGAGAAGTTCGGTATAGAGCTGATCCGTGCTATCGACCAGGCGCTCGAAACTGTATTTCTGAGCAACGTAGTTATGGCCGCTCTGTGCCAGTCTGCGCGCCAGGTCAGGATCGCGCAGCAGGCGAAGAATGGCGGCGGCCAGCGCCTGCGAATCCTGGGGAGGAACCAAGAGCCCGGTCTGGCCGTCCTCGACGATCTCGACATTTCCACCTACATGGCTGGCCACCACGGCCAACCCAGCCGCCAGGTATTCCAGTAGGGCGTTCGGTAAGCCTTCGGCCTGGGACGGCAGCACCCCAATATCCGAGCAGGCCAGAATTTCAGGAACGTCGGAGCGACGTCCTAGAAAGAGAAAATTCTGCCCCAGTCCTAGGGCCGCTACTTGGCGTTCGAATGTGCTCCTTTGCGGGCCATCCCCCACGAAGGCAAAGCGAGTGTTGGGAAACTCTCGGATGACGGCCGCAGCCGCCGATATCAGCCAAGGATGGCCTTTCACATCGCTATGCATGTTGCCCACGAGCACGATCGTGCTCCCTGCGAAAGGGCCGGGGAAAATTCGCGTTCGATCGGGGAAGCGGCGAGAGAATTTTTTCAAATCAATCCCATTCGGAATGACACGCACCTTCTCTGGCGCGAAGCGATCATCGGAGATCAAGGCTTGACGGATCACCGTCGAATTGGTCAATACCGCATGGGAAAGGCTCTGGATTCGACGCAGCCAAACCCGCCGGCTGCCCTCGTACCACGCAAGATGCGCCAGATCGCGGCGGCTAGAGATGATGACCGGCACGCGGGCCAGCCAGCCTGCAGGTACGCCCATGAGGTTGGACCACAAATCATGAGTGTGAACCACATCAAAACGTCCGCGGCGGAGAAAGGCCGCCAGGCGCAACAACTGGTATATCCCGCCCGGAGAGTCTATGCCACCGCGGGGCCGAAACTCCATAACGGAAACTGCTGAATCCTCGAGCCTTTCGGCGAGCGGTCCCTCGGCCCGCAGCACGCCGAGGGTCACTCGACGCCCGGCCGAGGCCAAGTGGCGGGCTAGCTCGACTGCTTGCGTTTCAGTTCCACCGACTTCAAATGAATCGAGAAGAAAGAAAACATTCCGGACCTGGGGCGCATGCGCCCGCGCGGAAGCCTGGACCGAATCTATTTCGTTCACCTCGATCGGAGCCGCCGCCGTATCAGGACCGGTTGGATTCATTAGACTATGGTGTATGTTGCTGAGATGGACGAATTAAGACTCTGTAGCCCGCAATTCACTTTCCAATGAATAGCCGCTGTTATTAAATATTACCTTTCGCCGCAAACTTCGGACAGGAAAGCCTTACGACAAATGAGAAAATCTTTGCACATAGTTTCGCTCCTCGGGCCATGACTGTTAGGCAAACATTGGTAACCTTCCAAATGAATGAAAATAAATATTCAATGCTGAAGAGCGAGGTTTCACCGTCGGGGTTCGGCAGGCAAGTTGCCCCCACTTCGTACGCGCGTCCTTACTCCCAATCAAGTGCATCTAGGATACAACTTCTGCTATGAGCCGCTCGATCAGCGTCTTTGGCTTAGGATACGTGGGAACGGTCACGGCTGCTTGCCTGGCCTACCAAGGCAATCGGGTCAGAGGTGTGGACTTGAACCTCACCAAGGTCGAGTCCATGGATGCCGGTCGTAGCCCCATCATGGAGCCGGGTGTACAGGAACTGATTAGCGAAGCCCATCGCGCGTGCCGACTGCATGCAACCGCCGATCTCGCCTCCGCGATTCTCAATAGCGAAATCTCCTTTTTATGTGTGGGCACCCCTAGCCTGCGCAGTGGCAAACTCGACCTGGGAGCTATTGAACCTGTCTGTCGCCAGATCGGGGCGACCTTGAGGCAAAAAGATTCTTTTCATCTGGTGGTGCTGCGCAGCACAGTGCTGCCCGGAACCGCGGAGAGTCTCGTCATTCCCACACTGGAACAGGCGAGCGGAAAGCGCATGGGGAAGGATTTCTCTGTTTGTGTCAATCCCGAATTCATGCGCGAAGGCACGGCTGTCGCTGACTTCCTGGAACCGGCGATGACCGTTATCGGAGCCGCCGATCGCGTCCAAAGCGGAATTTTACGTGAACTTTACGCCTGGGCTCCGGGCCGGATTTTTGAAACCTCTTTTCGGGCGGCGGAGATGGTGAAATACGTTTCCAATGCCTGGCATGCTCTTAAAGTCTCCTTTGCCAACGAAGTGGGGACTCTGGCCAAGGAATTGGGTGTGGATGCCGAGGCGGTGACCGAAATCTTTACCGCTGACGCGAAGCTCAACATTTCAGCCAGCTATCTCAAACCAGGTTTCGCCTTCGGCGGCTCCTGCCTGCCGAAGGATGTGCGGGCGCTGAACTACCGCGCCAAGGAATTGGATCTGGAGCTACCGCTACTCGAAGCTGTCCTTCCCAGCAACCAGCAGCATCTGGAGCGCGCCATTCAAATGATTCTTGAAAGTGGCAAAGAAAATGTGGCCGTTCTGGGCCTCAGCTTCAAAGCAGCCACTGATGACCTACGAGAAAGCCCGCAAGTGCAGTTGGTGAAACGTCTGCTCGGGGAGGGCCGGCAGGTTCAGATCTGGGACGATAACGTTTCCCTCGGCCGCCTCATCGGCTCCAATCGTCAGTACATTGAGGAAGTGATTCCCCATATCGGTTCCCTTTTGTGCACCAGTCTCGAGAAGGTGCTAGCCAAAGCCCAGGTTGTCGTCATCGCCACCCGCGGTCTGGATAAGCAAGCGCTGGCCGCTGGAATTCGTGAGAATCACATTGTGATTGATCTAGTAAACCTGGAGAAAGAGCGCCGTATCGACCGCGCCGGCACGTATCAAGGCCTTTGCTGGTAGCGTCGGCCTATGCCTTGGGGAAATTTCCTATGAAGATCCTGTGGGTTAAAGCCGGTGGCTTAGTTCCTCCTGATACGGGAGGAAAAATTCGCAGCTACAGTATCCTTCGCGAATTGGCATTGCACCATCGCGTGACTTTCTTCTCCTTCTATGGTGCGCACGCGAGCGATGCCCACCCGGACCTGGAGAGCATCTTTGATCGGGTGGTCTGTATTCCGTTGCAGCTGCCCGCGGCCAGGGGTTGGGGGGAATTCCTGGACTACTCCGCCCGGAGTCTTTCTCCTGCCCCTTACAGCATCGGGAAATATTGCCGGCAACGGGTGAGAGCTGAATTGCGGAAGCTCGCCGAGCGCGAAACTTATGATGTCATCCTATGCGATTTCATTTTCGCCGCAGGCGCGATACCCTGGGACCTCGCCTGCCCCAAAGTCCTGTTCACTCACAATGTGGAAGCTTTGATTTGGCGACGCCATTACGAGGTCACAAGTAATCCACTGTGGAAGTGGCTCTGTTGGCTGGAGTGGAGAAAGATGCAGCGTGCCGAACAGCTTTATCTTGGGCTCGCCGACCACGTACTCACGGTTTCAGAAAACGATCGTGACACCTTTGCACGCTTTCTCGGGTCCAGAAAGCTGAGTACGATTCCAACCGGCGTGGATACCGAATACTTCCAGCCTACTTCCGCGCCAGAGATGCCGAATTCGATTGTCTTCACTGGTTCTATGGATTGGCTGCCGAACCAGGATGGCATCTTCTATTTTGTAGAAGAGATCTTGCCGTTCATACGCCAACAGGTTCCCGACGTTTCACTCTGGGTGATCGGGCGGAAGCCTTCAAGAAGTTTAGAGGAGTTGGCGGCCAAGCGAAACAACATTCACATTACCGGCTGGGTACAGGATATCCGGCCTTACCTAGCCCGTGGGGCGGTATCGATCGTTCCCCTCCGCATAGGTGGCGGCACGCGTATCAAGATTTTCGAAGCCATGGCGATGGGCAAGCCTGTGGTTTCGACTTCCGTGGGCGCAGAAGGTCTGCCGGTGCGGGATGGTGAACACATTCTCATTGGGGATGAACCCTGGCATTTCGCCGAATGTGTAATCTCACTACTTGCCAACCCGGGGGAGCGCTTGCGGCTGGGCATGACCTCTCGGAAACTCGTGGAAGAAAACTACAGCTGGCGAAAGGTCGCGAGTGAATTCGGCGATATCCTTGCCCAAGTTGTCGACAAACAAGGTCTTGCAGTCTTGAACGCGAGCGCGTAGAGCGATGCTTAAGCAGGAACAATTCGGACTCGACCAAAGCGTGGCCGTGGCTTCGCCCGACGCCGCATTTAAAAATGTGATCTCAGTCGATGTCGAAGACTATTTCCACGCCGAGGCGTTTGCCGCCACCGTCGACCGCTCTCAGTGGGGATCGTACGAGAGTCGGGTCGAACCTGACACCCGTCGCTTGCTGGACCTGTTCTCGGAACTCGAGCTCGAAGCGACATTTTTCGTGCTCGGCTCGGTCGCCGAACGTTGTCCCCAGCTGGTGCGCGACACCGCCGCCGCTGGACACGAACTGGCCTGTCACTCTTACTGGGCATCGCCTGGTGTGTATCAGCTTGATCGAAGTGAATTCCGTGAAGATACTCATCGGGCCAAGGAAACCATCGAGCAGATCGCCGGAGTTCCGCTCCGCGGCTGTCGCGCTCCAACCTATTCCATCGTCACTCGCTCGTTGTGGGCGGCCGAGATCCTAGTGGAAACAGGTTTTACTTACGACTCCAGCATTTTTCCCATTTATCACGATCGCCACGGCATCGGCGACGCGCCGCGGGGGCCTTTTCACTTCGACACCCCTTCCGGCCCACGGTTCGAGTATCCCATCGCCACCTTCTGGCTTTGCGGCGAGTGCAATCTGCTTTTTGGCGGGGGCGGATACCTACGGCTGCTGCCAACCTGGTATATGCGCTTCGGAATGCGACGCGCTCAGGCCGAAACTCTGCCGGTCATTGCCTACGTTCACACTTGGGAGATCGATCCGGGGCAACCGCGACTGAATGAGCGCCTAATATCACGACTGCGGCATTACACTAATCTGGGAAAAACCTACCGTCGCTTGGCGGACATGCTCGACGGAGGCGGTGTTACAAGTTTTCGAAATAGCGGCCTGGCGGGGTTGGCTCAGGCTCATACTTGGGGGAACTATGCAAGATGAAGCCCGGCAGGTAGCGGAATACTGGAACCGTATTGCACCGCAATTTGACACGATTTATACCGGCAGTAAGAATCCCGTGGCGCGGCTGCTGGATCGGTGGCTACGTCGCGACATGTACGAGCGCTTTCACTGGGTCGTGCGCAAGGCTGATGATTGCCGCGGGCAGGCGATCTGCGATGTTGGCTGCGGGTCCGG
>Ga0075425_100001668_pt1 | contig 21748 bp, 14 predicted proteins | sample SoiMethybrSBSTD4_FD_75300 | JGI IMG/M metagenome (GOLD analysis project Ga0075425, IMG submission 75300) | Bulk soil microbial communities from a Populus tree surrounding site in Tennessee, USA - Soil MetaG P. TD hybrid SBSTD4 | ecosystem: Environmental > Terrestrial > Soil > Tree plantation... | reverse complement strand
ATGCGTTATGAGATCCTCTAATGTTATTTTATGTCCTTGATATGTGGGAACTGTCACATTGGCCGGAAGATATTTTTCCAGAGGATCATCCAATTTTACCAAGCCTTGATTTACCATATTCATCAACGAAATGCCAACAAATAGTTTCGTTAGAGAACCTATGTCAAATATTGTATTTCCATCAACCCTTGTATGATTAGCTTTTGAAATATTACCATATGCCGCAACTTGAGTACCATTTGGAGTAATAACACCTACTACAATTGATACAGGTATAGTGGAATTAGAAATACCAGCAGCAATTGTCTTGTTATTAAGCAAGTGTTCAAGAGCTCTTTGTTTGTATTTACCTAAAATCATAGTCGCTAATTTGTTGTCAGAGGAAGATTGATTGCCTTGGTTTTGGGCTAGGACTGCCTGGTATTGACTCTGAAAAAATATAAAAGAAAAAAGACTAGATGTGAAAATTAAACCAAATAGTAATGTTCCAAGAGACATTTTGTGGTTCAACAGAGCGGCCACTTTCTCTAAATCTTATGGCTATTTAAGGATTCAAGAAGTTAATTCAGGACTTGATTCTCTAAAATATATCTGACTATCCTTGAATGAGGACGAGGAAGAAAGGATGCAAATCGAAGTTGAAGAGCCTAATTCAGTGAGAGAAAGAGCCCTCAAGATTTTTTCAGGAATTGAAGGCTTAGATGATATCAAGGAGATGATGCTTGAGCATTAGAATCTCAGGAGCGCGCTCATACATTATTAACAGGTCGGCCCGCCTGCACCAAGTCATTATTCATGTTACAAATAGTACAGACCGTTTAAGCGAACCATTGCTTAGTAGATTCACAGTTTTTCAAATACCCGAATATTCTTATCCCGAGTTTGAATATTCTCGAGATCTATTCCAGTAAAATCAAATGTCAACTTTGTATCGGGAGAACCTTGCGCACTATATGTTACTTTTACTGTTGTAGCCATATGCTAAGAATGTAAAAATGTTAATTTATTGATTGTCTTCATATGCCGCTGCCCAGAATTTCCAGATATAACACATTTAACTCATCCGGTTTACTTTTATTTCTGTTCTTCTATGTCAATAGATCTCTAGCTGCTAAGAAGCTAAAGTGTCCAATTAACATTATTTGGATATTCTGTGAATATCTGCTAAGTTCTCAGGTTACTTTACCACATTTTTCACAATACCGCAAACCACAAGTCGAACAAATAATCGATGCTTTTTCCCCGACATAATCATGTTCATGTATTCTGGTTAGGTTTCTAAACTCGTTATTATTATCTTGTAGCAGATTCCCCAAAAAACCATGCCCCAACTTATGGTAGAACAATAAACTATAAAAATATACTAGAATTCTTCTGTTGTATTAGAGATATAATGTTATCAAATGTGGAATACCGTATATTTTAAAATTATACTATAACCATCTATAATTTTAATCGGTTTGTCGGAAACATTGCAGTCATAAGATAAATGTAGATAGACCTCCGCGAGAAGACAATTTAATTCCGGGAAACAGCTATTTTTCAAAGCAGATTGTACCATTACTTTATGTATCAATCTCAAATGTGATCATAGCTAGAGTAGGAATATTATAATTATATACATCATAATAGCAGATATCTCGACTATAGGATATATGGCAATTATTTGAATCAGATTTTGATATAATAATGTATGTTTTTAACTCTCTAAAAATGAGTTCTTCTTATTTATTCCTGTTCTTCTTCAGCAATTTGATGTCAACAAAATCTGAAATGAATACTAAAACTTTCTTGTCATTGATAATTTGTACAATAGTTTCAGTATCTACCATTAGTCTTATTATTCTTGACCATAAAGTTATGGCACAAACTCCAGATACAAATACGACAACAAATTCTACAGCTGATAATGCTGCTTTGTTAACATATACAAATTCTACAGCAGGAATAAAAATTCAATATCCTTCCAATTGGCAACTACAGCATCCCGATAGCCCTTTTGACACTCTTAGATTCATTTCTCCTGCAGGTGGTATACTTGGTATACAGGTTTCTGATATACCCCCGGATGTATCATTAGCACAAGAAGCTACCGCCGGAATAAATATATTGAATAGAACGTTCGATGGCTTTAGCCTAGCCAGTTCAACCCCAACCACTATTGCCGGGGGTAATCCTGCGCAAAGGATAGAGTATACATCAAAACAAGGTCAACTTGATCTGATGTTTATCCAAGTCGTCACGATAAAAGGTGGCAAGGAATATATCCTTACTTTTGGTGCTCCAAAAGATCAATTCCCATCTGATCTGCCAGCAGTACAACAAATAGTCGATTCATTCCAGATAATAAGTAACACTTCACTGCCAGTAGGAACATCATCACTGTCTGCAGCAACATCATCACTCTCATCTTCTAATTCTAGTGCTACTGCTAATACCAGTGATCTTAATGCCGCAAGAGAACAATATCTCTTAGCTTGGAATCGTAGTGGATTTCATTCTCAATTTGATACCTTTGTTAATTCTGTCGAAGCATATGGCATATACCAAGAACACAAATCTAACGTCTTCAAACCAGGTGAAGATATAATACTATATTCTGAACCCGTAGGTTTTAGCCACGTACCAGTAAACATCAACAATACTAAATTATATTTGATTAATCTTACAGCAAGCATCATACTTTCAGATACTCAAGGAAACATATTATTTGGAAGGGAGAACATTCCAGCACTAAACACTATCTCCCATACTCAAAATACAGAGATGTTTGCAAGGCTAAGAGTGGGGCAATCTTCGCCATTTCCTCCTGGAGGATATGTTATTACATACATCCTAAATGATGTTCCTTCAGGAAGAAGCTTCAAAATAGTAAAGGATATCACAGTAAGCGGCGTTAGCCGTGCTGTTAATGGAACGTCAGCTTCCACTCCTGCTGCTAGTAGCACATCACCACCAGCAACGTCACCTTCTATAACAACAGCACCAGCAGGCTGGCATTCTTATACAAATTCTACATATGGAATATCATTACTTTATCCACCTGATTGGATGCAAAGTCCAGTAGGTCAACCAGATGGTACAGATAATACAGCATTTTATATCATGAATTTTGCACCACCTATCTCACAAGACCCCTCTGCGGATACAATACTTGGAGTAGGAATAGATAATACCACAAGACAATCAACTCCAAGCTTGAACCAGTATGCATTTGATACAATCAATAGTTATAGATCAGCAGCAAATGTTACTGACTTCAAAGTTATAAAAGCAGGTACCAATATAACCATGGGAGGACATCCTGGGTATATTCTATATTATACAAAAAAAGTGCAGTCTAACCCAGCTCCTAGAACGTACTTGGAAGCCGGAACTATAGCAAGCAATACTATATACTACATGCAAACTAGCTCTGCAATGTCAGATAACCAATTCACAAGCATCATGCTTCCCCAAGTAATGGAGATTATCAAATCATTTAAAATACTCCATCCCATCGCCGTCCAACCAGAGCAACAACAGTCTTCAGCTACACCGCAAGAGGAACAGCAGCAGATTCCAGGAATTATACCATAACAGATAGAAAAGATGCATTGACCATCTGGGGAACTTATGGTCAGTTCATAGGTTTATTCGCAGGTGGATTCGTAGGGCAAGGGAGATCATGACCTAGTATTGGTTGCTCCATGGGACTTTCAATCCGAAAAGGCAGATATTATATGGAGATATATTGCAGCTCATGCAGACAAATTAGAACAAGATGGTTACCTTAATAATTAGGACATTTAGTGGTAGCAGGGTGATTGCTAGTTGTTGATTGGCAGACTAAATGGAAATGTTGCTCCTTTACCATTTAGCATTGTTCTCTGCCCAGATCCTTCCGCCGTGGGCTTCTATTATGTTTTTTGATATGAATAAACCTAATCCATTGCCTCCTGTATCAGATGTGACAGCAAACTTTGAGAATAGTTTTGGGAATACGTTAATATCTTCATTAGGACTTTCTTCCAAATTATAGCTAAAAAAATGCACCTTTGATTTTGTTCCAATATGATAAATACAGTTCATGGAGTGCAATTGACAACTATAACTTTAATTGTATTATAACTTTAATTGTATTCCAAAAGTCAACAATTATTTGAAATCACTTGAGCCAGAAGATCTGTATAAACCACATAGTCTTTAACTAATAATAATATAAAATACTAATACAATGAATATTTACTATCATATAGAACTAATATTCTTGTACTTTGACTAAAAGACTTTCACACTGTACTTAAAATACTGCCAAGACATTAAAAATCATTGAGCTCTGCTATAAGCATTAACAGAGCCCGCAACAGCAACAACAAATCTGTTATCATCAATGTACAAAGTGTGGTATCATTTACAAATGCGGAAGAAATAACTGTACAATGCCATTTTTATATGATGTGTGCTATATGTGTCAAAAAAGGCGTTTTTATTTTAATCCTTGGTCCTATTTATAAAAAAACAATTTGCTTGTAACATCTAGTTTTTCCACATGATACTCCTTCTTATGATGTTGTTGAAAGAGGAAAATATTGTTATGAATTTATTTTCTTTCCTTCTATTTTAATTCCAAAAAGAAAATTTCTTTCAAAACTGATACATTCTTAATAATTAAGAATCTCATTTGCATTACGAAGCAGTACTGCTAGTATATTCAAAGTGTTATATGAGATGATGTGCATGTGACTAACCATTACGTCTCTTAAAGAATACCCAGAAAAGTATAGTTGGTGGCTAAATGAATTAGAATCTCTAGGGTTAGCTGTAAAAAAAGCAAATGACTTAAATGATATAAGAGAAGTCAGCAGTCTGACAGATAGTATAAAACAGGTAATGTTTCAAGACTACAAAACTTGCTATAATGAAGAAAGTGAAGAAAACATAGTAGTTTGAAGCGCATATAAAATATAGTAGTATTTTATCTAGGCTTAAACTCTATTTCTAGCAGTAACATTTCGCTTTGAGACAGCAGACGTTGAAAGACTACAGCAAGAAGCACATAGCCGTGGAGTTAGCCTCAACTCTCTTTTCAATCAAATTCTAAGGAACTATTTTGAATGGCACATATTTGAGCCCAAAGTAGGATTCGTACTTATTCTAAAGCCAGTAGTAAAGAAAGTCTTCACGAACCTGAGCAAAGAACAAATAGCTCAGATTGCAGAAAAGGCTGCAAAGGAAGAATCAGAAAATTCTATTTATTTTATGAAAGGACGTAGATTTGGACTCTTTTTTGTCATGGTTTGAAGCCAGAATGAAGAATTCATCTATTCAGGTGAGTCATACGTTTGACAATACAAACATGGTACATACATTTGTAGTCAAACATGATATATGTGTTAATTGGTCTTTGTATTTGAAGTACATAATAGAGCACATATTTCAAAAGATTTGGGAAGGAAAGTTGAGATTAGCACATCAGATACAACATTGACATTTAGGTTCAGCCAAGTTTAGATTAATTTATACTATATTCACGGAAATCGTAGTATTAATCTATTGTGAGAAAAACGTCACACGGTTAAAACAGATGATAATAGCATTTTAAAACTATAAATGCATTGAAAAATGGCAAGAAAATGAAAGATGATGCTATAGCACATCTACAGATAAGTCATGGCTTTGACAGCTAGAATGCAGGAATTCGAAAGAAGGCAGCAACCATACCAGTAAAATATTCAAAAAGAACTCATTTCACTGCATAACGAATTTGATGGTTACATGCATTGACTTAATATGGGCTAGTAAGAATGGTTTTCCACTTTGCAATTTTAATGAGTTGCGGTTTGCAAACGGAATTAGACACTTTTCGCATTTCCATCTATTATTATGTGTAGCAAGGTGTTGGTCTGATAGTTGCTAGGTCCTATAGTTTGCAATTCGGTTGAGGTGGCGGTCTTTAATATATTGCTTGTCTGCAATTGGTTTAGTCGATTGTAAACCTCTAAGAAATGCATACCCTTCTCTGTAAACATTATAAGCTGATATAAATATAATATATGCATATTTGTGAAATAGTTACTGGCTGTTGCACATATACTTGGATGGACGAGCTTGTGAAATTTTTCTATAAAATCCAACTCGATTTGAAATAGATAATTGAATCAGAATTGGTCTATTGATTTGTTTTCCATTCACTAGAGTTCAAATATATGGATAGGACTAATCAGGCTTTGAATACTCTACTGAGCATGATTAATTCAGGACCACTTGTCAAACTTCCAACTATTACAGACTTTGAATTGGCAATTATGCCAGAAGATAAAAACGGAATTCCGCCATTTACAGTTGCAGGTTCGACCTGTACTTGCAGCGATTCTGAGATAATCTTGACTTCTTCTTCTGTAGCCTTTGGATGTATGGCAGCTCCAGTATTCGTTGCTACAATCATCGATCCTGTTTGAATAAATCCACCGACTGTTATTGAATTAACTGGTACACCCAATATATCTCTTACTTGTTGGTTTACTTCACCATCCAATAGCGGAGATACCAACGCCCCATTATCATTAGATGAAATTAGATTTCCGATCGCAGTAAATTTGCTTTTCAATCGTTCAACGTTTAAACCACTTGCTTGTCTGAGTACATCTATTTCTTCGTCTGAGGCAATAGAGGGAAGCAAAATTCCATTGTTGTTCATCACGGTCATTGGGCCTATGAGGCGCGTACCTGCTACAGATACAAATATTTTTTTCTCAGTCTGCAAATAGTGCGTCAATTTAGTTATTTTTGTTTCTGCAAAACCAAAGGGTATCATCATTGTCCTATCATTGGTTTTTATAAATAATCCAATGTTAGGGCTTTTGTATACATCGTATTTGTAAATTCCCAAACATTTAATATTTTACGGAATTACGAATATGAACTATTGTATTGATAAGCATTTAACATCTGCCACTTTAGTCTAACTTTAGAAATATTGGGACTAACAGCATATGATCAATCGACCTTGTAAAGTAAAGATACAAGAATGTAGCACATTAATGAGCTTGGCTGGATAATTATTTGAGTTCAAAAGATCTCGATTATGTGACGAATGCTCGTGCATTTAAGCGCATTATGGATTATCACCATATTTTGGCGATATGGACTAAACCCGTATGAGCTTCAATTTCCTTGGCTAACTATAGGGCCAATGTGATGAATAATAATTTCTATATATGTATGTCTATCTGTGTGTTCACTGCTCAACACCAATGTTTATTATGTTACACATTATAATGATTGCAAAGATGACAATTTATGCCAAACAACCACCTTTATGATCAGGATATAGTATCAATTAAGGACTTTACTAAAGAAGATCTTGAATTCATATTTAACTCAACAGACAAAATTAGCACCCTGAGGCCAAATGAAAAAAGCGATCTTGCTAGAGGAAGGACTCTGGGGTACATCTTTTATGAGCCTAGCACCAGAACTAGAATGAGTTTTGAAGCAGCTATGGCATCACTAGGTGGAAGTTCAATCGGAATATTTGATCCTAGATCATCTTCAGTTGAAAAGGGTGAGAGTCTTGCAGATACTGTTCGAATAATCGATCTTTACTCAGACGTTACTATTTTACGACATCCACTTGACGGTTCAAGCAGGTTCGCAGGCGAGTTATCGAAAAATCCAATAATAAATGCTGGTAGCGGAAGTGAAGAACATCCAACACAGGCGATGCTTGACCTTTACACAATTCTCAAAGAAAAGAAAAAAATAGATGGTCTAACCATAGGTATAGTTGGAGATCTCAAATACGGCAGAACAGTCTATTCTTTATTGTATGCTTTAACAAACTATAACGTAAATATTCATTTGATTTCACCCTCCGTATTGCGTATCAGGAAAGAATCAATCTATGGCGTACAGAAAAAGTTGAAATTATATGAACATAATCAGATAGAAGATGTTCTACCTGAACTCGATGTTTTATATGTTACAAGAATACAAAGGGAACGTTTTCCCGATATACAAGAATATGAAAAGGTGAAGGGTACTTATACAGTGGACAAGAACACTCTATCAAAGGCGAGATCAGATATATCGATCATGCATCCAATGCCAAGAATGGAGGAAATTTCGCAGTCTATTGATAGTACGAAGAACGCGATCTACTTTAGGCAGGCTGCATACGGCAAAGAACTAAGAGCTGCCTTACTTGCTTTGATATTAAACGAAGATCCTATATAGACAAAGAACAAAGTATATGCTAAACAATACTCAATAATAACGCTAAATAAAAATTAATTATAGCATAATGTTTCAAGATTAGAAGCCTAAAATTGAAATCTAACTTAAATTTCTTATTTTTGTCATTAGTCAGAATGTTGAGAAGTGTATGCTTCAACCTGAGGCACAGCTACTGAAGCCACATTCAATGCACAGGTTGCATCCCTCGGTGATTACTAGCTTTGACTTGCACGATGGACAAACTTCATCTTCATTCGATTCATCTGGTGGTATTTGTATTATCTTTTTTTGGAGGTTGATTTGCTGGGTTGTCTGTGGAATGTCTTTTATGGATACTTCATCTTCCGGTATTTGTGTTTGCTTGAACACCCCTTCTATCTGTCGTATAACATATGGTTCAGTAATATTTGCATTTACATAATCAATGACGTATTGACTTGGTTTTACAGCAAATGTCTTTTCCTTTATGTCATTCCCGCTAATGTGCAATACTTGTTCATGTCTTGACCCATCTCTATATACTGTGATCCCCTTTAGTCCTAGTTCGTGTGATAACAAATATGCATATCTTACATCTTCTGCAGTGATATCTCCTGGCATATTGATTGTTTTCGCAATTGCATTGCCAATCCACTTCTGCCATACTGCTTGAGCCATCAAATGGTCAGTCCAATGTATATCTATTGCAGTAACGAAAATCGTTTGAATCCATTCAGGTATTTCTGAGAGCCCACGTACTGACCCATAGTTGTTTGCAATCTTGGTTAGTATTTCATCATTGTATAGACCATTTTCCTTTAATGTGTTCTCGAATATCTTATCGGTATAGAAGAATCTTCCAACTGTTACACGTTTTTCAAAAACTAACGCAAATATTGGTTCAACACCATTTGAGGTATCTGCGATCATAGATAAAGTACCAGTAGGAGCAATTGTTGTTGTCCATGAATTTCTGATTCCATACCTTTGGATCTTTCCAATCAGAGAATCCCAATCATATGAATGCATTTCTCTTGGTAACTCATAGTATCCTGCTACCGGAATTTTGCCTTTCACATAATCAGTATCTTTGAATAGAGAAAATGGACCTCTTGACTTCGCAATTGCTACGCTTTCTTCCATGCTGTAGTATGACAGTGCTTCTGCAAGCTTATTCATGAATTCATAGCCCTCGGCTGAATTATAGGGAATCCTAAGTAGGAACAATAGATCCGCAATGCCCATTATACCAAGCCCAATTCGTCTTGTGAGCTTTGTGTTGGTGTCGATCTCTTCTACAGGATACTTGTTCATATCTATTACATTGTCTAGAAATCGTGAAGAAAGCCTGATTGTCTGTTCATATCGCTGCCAATCGAATTCATACATTCCATCTGCCTTTCGCTTTACAAAGTTTGCAAGATTGATTGAACCCAAATTACACGATTCATATGGGTACAGAGATTGTTCACCGCATGGATTTGTTGCACGCAGTGGCCCTCCTTTTGCATTAGCACATGGATTATATTTGTTGATGTTATCAAAGAAAATAAGTCCTGGTTCAGCGCTCTTCCATGCACTTAGGGCAATCAAATCCATTAACTGATGTGAATCTATTTGTTTTATAGGCTCGCTAGTCCTTGGATTGCGTAGGGCATATTTGTGATTATTATCTTTGTTTATAAGTGATCTCCAAAAGTCTTCCCACACACCTACACTAACGTTAAAATTCTCAAATACACCAGGCTTTGTTTTAGCAGTTATGAATTTTTCAATATCAGGGTGCCAAGCCTCAAGAATTCCCATATTGGCTCCGCGTCTTTTTCCACCCTGTTTTACTACATCAGTGATAGTATCAATGATCCTCATAAAGGATGTTGGACCAGATGCCACTCCAGATGTCGAAGCAACAATATCGCCCTCAGGTCTTAAGTCAGAATAATTTATTCCTACTCCCCCACCTGATTTAAAAATCATGGCTGCGTCCGTGGATGATTTCATGATTTTGTACATGTCATCTTGCATATCAAGAACAAAACATGCTGATAGTTGACCAAGTCTTGCACCTGCATTCATCAATGTAGGGGTATTTGGTAGGAAGTCCCTGGATTTCATCAAATCATAATACTCTTTGATCCTTTCTTCGTACACATCCAATTCTCCCTTCGCAATACGCTTAAGTAGTTCCTTAAAGCTGATTTTCATATGACCGGACTTTGCAAGGTAAATATAATGACGAACTAAAGATTCGAAGTGATATTTGTTGATATAATGATCGCCAATTTTTAACTTTAAATGAAAGTCATCAATTTTGGAATAATATTTTTCTGCTTCTTCAATATTTTGAACATATGTCCCATCCAAGCTGAACACTTGTGAATCATGTATCAAATCAGCAAGTGCTACGAGAATTGATACTCTTTCAAGCATCGTTTTTGGACCTTCTACAATTTCATTATTGTCATCTCTTAAGAGATAGCGCGCTGCTAATACCCTTAGTGAATTAACATCAAATGTTTTGTCTACTTCATCGAGATCTTTCTTGTTTAAAATTTTCATTTTATCGTCGCGAACTTTCCGCCTCTCATGTCTATACAGAATATAAGACTTGGCTGTTTCAGACAGGCCCTCCTCAATGAGTATGGATTCCACTATATCCTGAACGTCTTCAACGCTTGGCACTGCATCCTTCTCAACTGATCCGTAACCCTGTTGAATCATTTTCTGCACAACCCTGTTTGCCAGTTTTTCTGCCAATGGATAGTTTGGCTTGCCTGTTGCGACAAGCGCCTTATATATGGCATCAGATATCTTAGATTTCGCAAAATTGACTGTTCTACCATCCCGTTTTCTGATGTGCATTATCAAGTTATCCTTAGAATTATTAAACTCTGTGACTCCAGCCATCCTATGTATAGAGAAAAATTATCAGTTTAAAAGCATTATCTAATTAAAAAATAATAGATAGAAGGTGGAAATGTCATCTATAACATTTCCAATAATAATGTGTCCATCTAGATTCGGCTACATAACATACTAGTACAAAAATTTGTTCATATTTGAATGAAGAGTAATGGTGACTGAAGAAACAAGGGCAATACAATATATATCCACGCAAAGTGGATATTTAATGTGGTCATAAAGAATTTATTTTAATCCCATAACGTCTAAGAAATATTATAAAGTGTTTTGCGATATTTTCATCGGTGTTTGCATTTAAGGTATCTAACTCAATCCAATCATATCTGTACTTTATTTTTCTGGGAATCCGAAATGATATAATCACATCACCTCTGTTAATACTTTGGAAATCCAAAGTGTATATCAATCTCTTGCTTCGAAAAGATATGGCAAAGCTATGTGAGCTTTTGATGACAACGTTTTTCAGTTTAAGATAATGTAATGCATATTCACGAAAATCAGAGAGTATTTCTAATGCTATTATATGTTTACGTTCTGTAGAGAGCCTTTTAACACCTTTCTTTTGTATCACCTTCGCTGGGACACCAGCAGCAAATACAGAACTTGGTAGGCTTTTAGTAATAACTGAACCACTTCCCACTGTAACGTCTTGGTTGATTATTACTCCTGGAAGAACCGTAACATTCCACGGTAGCCATGCATTATCTTTTATTTTGACCTCAGCGAATTTGTATGGGCTCCCATCCAATACATTTTGCCATGCACTATGTGTAAAAATTAAACAATATCCACCAATTCCAACTCCATTCCCAATCAAAATTTTCCTTGTCGTGTTGAGATATGATCTAAAAAGGATCACGCAGTCACGCCCTACTATTATCTGACTTTTTTCACTCTGCATTCCACCTACAAATACATCTCTATCAATAATTGTTCTATCACCTATTGAAATAGATTTGAAGGCATTAATTATTGCATGTTCCTTAATGATTACATTCTTTCCTACATCTATCATGCCGTCAGAAAACATTTTGCAATCTGTTAAAATGCTATTTGATCCTATTAGTATTTTTTTTGCTTTTATATCAACACGTCTTAGCTTTGCTCCAGACTCTATAACAATGTGTCCAGACTGGAGATTAGAATCTACTACCTCAGCAGATTGAGAAATTTCTTTTTTTATTTTGGGATCAGAATTTAGCATTCTTTTTACTTATCATCTCAGCTAGATCAATTCCGCGGTGTATAATTACATCATCCTGCGATGTTAAATAGGCAAGTATCTCTTTGTACATCCTGCCTCCTTTCATCTTCAATACATTGTCATGCCAGACCACTGTTATAATGTTAAAATCTTTTTTCTCATTATTGCTATGAATTAACAAGTTTCTCCCATAATTCAATACACTCTGAAATGTTTCAATAATTCTGTTCTCTTTTATTTTCATGTATGTAAACATATAAGCATCCATCAATGTAATTGGAAATTCTATTAAATTATTATATTTGTAATATCCCATCTCGTTCTTGCCTATTATGATTTTTGAATTTCTAACTGTTGAATCATATATAAATTTCAGCTCTTGTAATCTAGCTGGTAGTTCATCATTAAAACCGAGGAAATGAACACGATTGGCATTTATCTTAGTTTTGGCTAAACGCTCTAATTTTGTCTTTTCCTCCAGTATTTTTAATGTATCGTTAATTGAAAGAGGATCAGTATGCAAGCCCACTTCCCAACCGCCATTGATTAATGCTCTTATGTCATTCTCATAATCTTCGTAATTGCCTCCCTCATATGTAGTTCTAAAGAAAAAGGTAGACCTTACATCGAATTCGCTTTCTAGATCCATATAACAAGGTATATTATAATATGGATTTTTAGATTCTATATTTTCCATTGTCCTTTTGTCGAAGCGGTCTCTTCTCGTTAGAATGTGCTCTTTTGGGGCGCCTTGTTGTCTCCAGTCTACATCATGACTCATGAAAATGTATTGCAATTAGATGCCTTGTTGATAAGTTTAATTTATCTTTTGTTTCATCTCGTTTAGCCGGTTTTTTGCTTCTTGTCTATAAGAAAATTAGATCTTTGTGTAAAGAACATTCAAATCTGCCTTAAGCAAACATTTCGTGATGAATAGACAAGTCTTTCAACGATGACTTGGTAAGCTCAGTCAAATCTCCTGAGATAGATATCGGTGGTACTTAATAGATCGTCATAATTCCTCATTTGCTTGTATCTAATTTGCGTCTGTTAAGCCATTTGTTTGCGGATTCTATATCATCTTATTTCTTGTTTTAACTCTTTTCTTGTTTGCTTATAAAGCAATATGTAGAACCATAGTACAACACTATCGAGAATATTAATAAATGAAGTCACGTTTAAATAGTATGCTGGTTTACAATGTATTTTCCTATTCTATAGAGATTTTTAATTTTCTACCTTCAAGATCTATAATTTTAGAATTTGCCATATCTATAGATTCCTTTGAAAATACAACAGACCTAACTCTTACAAGGTATGTCAACTCATCTTTTAACTTGGTCAATATAGAAATTTCATTGTCTTCCAGATTTCCAACATACGCACAAGAAAGTAGTTGTGTTGGATTGTATCCACTCTCTTTCCGTAACTGCTGTAAGTTTCTGGCAATATCTCGAAGTAGACCTTTTGCGATTAATCCTTCGTCTCGCTTTGTTGCGACAAATACCATCACATTATTCCTCTCTGACATAGCATATCCTTCATCGACATCATATGATAATTCCAAATCGTCAGGTTCAAGTTCTATTATTCCTCCTTCATAAAAAAGGGAATATTTCCCAGACAATTGTAAATGTGTTAGCAATTCCAATACATCAATTTGTTCTAATGCTTGCATTACCCTGCCAATATTAGCCTTCACCCGGGGTGCAACTTTCTTCCTCATTAACTTGACAGAAGGTACTATTGGAATACGATTCTCTAAAAGACTTAATATTTTTTTAATAGTCGTATCATGAAACATATTTATAATAACATACTTGTCAACATTTAATTGATTTCTCAATATTTCAGAGATACCTCTCGTACTCAAAAATTTTGGATCTGATACACAAATCAAAGCCTGTTTTATTGGCCAACGACGCTTTAATTGAGCTTTCATTCGAGCACTATTTGCGAGTGACACAATTTCCTTTATTTTGTCAAATGCATCCTCTAGTTCTGTGTTTATAAAGCTTCTATCATACTTTGGCCAATTTTCAAGAAGTATACTTTTTTTATTTGTAAAGCAAGTCAAATAAAGATAGTCTGTGACAAAAGGAGACAAAGGGTGAAGCATTATATCTATTTGTTTCAAGACATAACCTAATACAGTATAGATCATTAGTCTATGGACCAAGGTTGTACTATCGTCATCCCAAATATCGTTTCTCGTAATAGGAACATATGTTTGGCTCATATAATTGATTATAAATTCTTCAATTGCCTTTGCACCTTCGTGGAACCTTGATCTTTCATTTGCCGTCGTAACTACCTTGACCAAGTTCTGGAGTTTCGATAGGAGCCATATTCCTGGTAAATCAAGCAGACCATTCTCCATGATCCATTTAAGATTATGTTTATCTTTTTCAAATTTATCAAATGTACTATTCTGCTTAAAATAAATGTGCAAATAATACAGAGTACTCATAATTTGATACGGCCTAGTCGACATCTCAGTCAGACTAAAGTTAAGGGACTCTATTGGTGATGATTTCCATATAAAATAAAATCTAACTATATCGACAGAATTGTCTAAAAGTAGCCTATGAGCATCTACCACATTTCCAATGCTTTTGCTCATCTTATTGCCTTTTTCATCTAGCACATGTCCTTGAAAAAGAAATGATTTAAAAGGTGCTTCGGCGTTCTGATTCAGTATAATATTTTCCATTAATAAAGTATAAGCCCAACCTCTTGTTTGATCAATCCCTTCGGTCAGAAATTCTGCAGGTATCAAGTTATTATATTCTTGATCTGAAAGTGAAGCATAGGGTGCTCCTCCACTGTTATGCCATGTATCTAAAACAAAAGGCTCCCTTTGCATTATTTGTCCGCATTTTTCACATTTTATTTTAATTTTATCAATCCATGGACGATGTAACTCAAAGTTAGGGCCGTCAGGAAGATCTGTTGCTTTCTGCACAATCTCCTTTCTAGAAGGCAGCAAAATTTTATGACCGCAGGTTATACAATGCCATATAGGAAGAGGTGTTCCCCATATGCGTTCTCTAGATATACACCAAGGAACTCTTTCCTTGATAATTTCAAAGAATCTGTTCTTAGGTGATTCAAAAAAATAATCCACCTTTTGTGCTGCTTCTAATGGTTTATCGCCTAGTTTTTCTATCATGTAAAAATATTCGCGTCTTGCAAACCAAACAACCTTGTGGTGCGAACGCCAACAAAGTGGATACGAGTGCTTTATTCTGCCTATTTTAATATTAGCGCCAACCTCTTTCATTTCATCTACAACCTTGAGATCAGAATCTCGAACAAAAAGATCTTTGAAGATGCCAGCTTGTTGCGTAAAAATGACCCTATCATCTATTGGTACAAAAATTGGTACACCCCTTTTTACAGCAACATCAAAATCAACTTCCCCATTGGCAGGAGATAAATGTACTATTCCACTGCCGGTTGAGGTATCAACGAAGTCTTCACCTACAATAAAGTGTATAGAGCCTGTTTTTGCCAGCTCTTTTAATCCAGATATAAGATGCAATAGAGGATGAATGTAATATCTGCCCTCGAGCTCTCTGCCGCAAACCCTTTTTTCAACAACAAAGCTTTCAATATGTAATTCTTTAGATAAATCCTGCAGCCGACTTTCACCGACTATCCACTTTTCATTGTTGACTTTGATGTACACATAATTGGCATTTGGATTGACAGCTACCATTTCATCGGTTACAACCGTAAAAGGCATCGTAGTCCAGACTATCACAAATGCATTTTCATCAGATAGTTTGACTTTATAATAGAATGATGGATCTTCAACAATTTCATATTCTTGATTAACTTCTGCATTGCTAAGAGAAGTCTGACATGAAGGACAATATGCAACTACTCTAAACCACTCAGTTAGAATTCTGTTTTCCCATGCTTTCTTCAAATACTGCCATTCTCTTTCAATGTATTCATCGCCAAAAGTCCAATATGCATTTTGGTAATCAAATGACATTCCTAACAGCCTATCAGTGCTGACCCATTTGTGATTATTTCTGTGAATTAATTTCTTACATGATTCTACAATTTTTTCTACTCCGACCTTGTCGATATTATCGGCCTTACTTCCTGTTAATCCTAGTTCCTTTTCAGCCTGCAATTCTACTGGTAAGCCTTGTGTATCCCACCCGGCTCTGAACATTACCTTCTTTTTTTGCAAGGTGTTAAAGCGATACCAGAGATCTTTAATTATACGTCCTCTTAAATGTCCGGCATGTGGTTCACCATTCATGGTCGGGGGACCTTCGATATAACCTATTAGATTTTTACTCTCTAGAAGCTCGTTTTCCAAAAGAGACGTTAGATCTATATCATTCAAATAACGCCGAATTTCATTTTCTGCCACCTTGGCATCAAATTTTGCCCTAAATTCCATTTATATGGAAGCGAATCTTATGACCTGTCTTTATATTTTGTGATAATGAATGATGATTTGACAATAGGAATATATTTTATCAAATATTCGATAAGTTGAATATAATGAAGATCCTCGATATATTAGCACCAGGAAAGAATCCACCTGATGAAATTAATGCAGTAATAGAGATTCCTAAGGGCAGCAGTATCAAGTACGAAATTGATGCCGAAAGTGGAGCAGTATTTGTAGATAGAAAGCTGTTTACAGCAATGTTTTATCCTTGTAATTATGGCTTTATTCCACAAAGTAGAGAAGACGATGGAGACCCCATAGATGTATTAGTACTTGGAAACGATGCAGTATTCCCTATGTCAGTAATACGCGCCAATCCAGTAGGAGTATTACTAACTGAAGATGAGGAGGGTCAGGATTCAAAAGTAATTGCTGTTCCTATTGCAAAATTGGATCCAAGCTTTTCAAAGATCACGAATATTGATAGTATTCCTGAGCATGTCCGTAACGAAATTACGCATTTTTTTGAACACTATAAAGAACTTGAAAAAGGAAAATATGTCAAGGTAAAGGGATGGGAAAATAAAGAAATAGCAAAGAAGCGAATTTTGGAGGCGATAGATAGATATAGGAATAACATATAATATGTAAAACGCATATCAACTACAATTTCTTAAATGGCGAGTATCTATATATGGATTGAATCCATAATTCTTCCCATATTGCTATATCATGTATAACAAGGCGGATATACTCCTAAATAGACAAAATGACAAGATGATCTGATATTGACATTGCTGTATAGACTCTCCATTAGACGATGCATTGTTAATAGATGTATTACCTATCGGTATTTTATACTATAAGATATTTCTCAGATATCTCAAATGGCTGTAGCGATTATTATGATTATACTAAATTTAAAATGTCCAGCAGAATTCAAGCCTAATATGGATTTACACTGGATATATGTGGTTACATGCATACGAATTAGCTATAGAAACACATACTTAAAGAGCCTTAAATTGATCACTCCATTTCATATAGCCTTTTATCATATCTGTACTTACACTTGGTTTTCTCATCTTAAAAATTTCCTTAAAGTCGGTTAAAGTGATAGCTCTTGGAATAGACTCTGCCTCATTAGCCTTTCCACTTTCGAATAGCTCATTAACAACCCTGAGTTGAGCTGACTGGCATATGTCCTTAATGTCACTTGCACTATAACCTTCTGCAAGCTTTGCTAGTTCTTCAGGTTTCAACGCTCCTCCCTTTTTAAGAGGTCCAGTATATTGATGAAATAAATTAGTTCTTGAAGCATGATCTGGCAGCATAACATATATCCTCTTTTGGAATCTCCGAAGAAAACCAGACTCCAAACTCCAGGGCTTATTTGTTGCACCTATAACATAGAGTTGCGACTCCTTTGACTTTACGTTAATCCCATCCATTTCAGTCAAGAACTGATTCTTTACTCTTACCTCTCCTCCAACTTCACTGTTTCTAGTACCCAACAACGAATCTATCTCGTCTATAAAAAGCAATATCGGAACACCCTCATTAATATTGAGTTTTCGCGCCATAGCAAACAATCTTGAAACATTCTTTTCTGCTTCGCCTAGCCATTTGCTCATCATTGAAGCAGCGTCAACATTTATAAAATAACCATCAATTTCTGCTGCTGCTGCTGCTGCAAGTAAAGTCTTGCCACATCCTGGAGGGCCATAGAGTAATATTCCTCTTGGCCATCCAAGAGGGAACAGATCTGACCTTTTCGTTGGATATACTATAGATTCCCTTATTGCGCGTTTTGCATCTTCTAGACCTATAACTTCATCCCAAGAAACATCTGGTTTTTCTTTCATTACAAGTTCTTCGATGTCATCTTTTGCCGCTCTATCATTGACCTCCTGCCTCGAATTTCCAAAACGTTCTGATGCTTTACTATTGCCACCTATTATTTGGTGACTTTTAGGAGATTCATTAACAACCGACCCTACGTCGTCGATACTACGAGACATCTGTAATGCCTTAATTCTATTTTGATATGCACTTGCTCTCTCCATGTAGACCTTGTTTAACTTGTATTCTGGATAAATCTGAACTAATTTAACAAGCGCCTCAATAGCATGTTGATATGATTGGACAGCCATGCCTCTTGACCCTTGAGAATCTAATCTAATCGCCTCCGCAGCATATTTACTGGCAGTATTTTCTAGTTCCTGTGGAGCTAAACTCATAATGTTTTACCGTATAAATCAGAATTGGAACTAGGTTTGAATTACTATGGTGTAAATCTATATTGCGTAACAAACAAAATAATTTGCACTAAATGTCAGAATTAATCCCATTAACTATACATCCTCCTAACCAATTGTCAGATAATAATATATTGAGTTTATCTAACTAATTACACATTAATTACGTAGGTCAAAATTACTTTTGTTAAACAATGACGTGAATTATGACAACAATGATGCAAAATCACAAAATATGATTTTAATATTCTACGTCAAAGATTTAGAATTCAGTGTACAGTGTTGTGAATGTTGGTTAAAATAGCTATATCTATCATCTGTCTGATGGAATTTGATCCAGGATCAGGTAAAATTGGAAATTCCTCTTTGATTTTTGTTCTGCAAAAAGTTTAGTATGGTCGACGCCTTCTCATTTGCAGCTTTAAAGTTTATTATGTAACTTCCAACTTGGCTTTGCATATATAAGAATTCCTCCTAATAATTCGGAAATTTGCCCGACCTCGCCTATTAAGTTATCTAAGTCTATTGTTTGATTAGATCAAATTGCTTCATTGCTTTCGGCAGAGATTCTATTAAATCACTCGCGACTATATGTAGACCAAGTCTATTATAAACAAGGTTCCCAGCGACACCATTGAAATATACACCCAGAATAGAAGCATCAAAAGGCTTCAACTTACTTAGGAAACCCGCTGTCAAACCAGACAACACATCTCCAGTTCCCCCTACAGTCATCGCGCAATTATGCATTTTATTTATAGCCACATATTCCCCATCAGAGATTATATCTACAGACCCTTTGAGAAGTATAGTAATGCCATATTTTCTTGCAAATCTGTGAACATTTGAAATACGTTCCTTTTCTGTTGTCACTTCACTAATGTTGTCTCCTGAAAAAATTCGTTTGTATTCTCCCATATGAGGTGTAATAATGGTATTAGTTCCAGAGATTTCTTTTAAGACATCTGGTATAAGAGCTGAAGCATCCAATAATAATTTTGTACCATTATTTTTCAGTTGTCTTATTAGTGAAAGTAACGCTTCTGACTTCGCTATACTCATACCCATTCCTATAGCTGCACTATGAGCGTTCCTTGGGATTGTTTTTATTAGCTTGTTAACTGATCCTACTGTCAGTTTATCATCGGGCATAGGTAAGGCGATAAGATTTGGAGAAAAACACCTTACGGCTACAAGAATTGATCTTGGTATCGCAGTATACACAAGGTCGGTACCTGACCTTAGAGCCGCCATTGAAGCAAGTATCGGTGCGCCATGATATATTCTACTTCCTCCAATAATTATAACTATACCATTATCGCCTTTTTTTGATGATCTCATACGTGGCATAACAACTTTTTTTATGAGATTAGAGGTTATTGTAATTTTTTTCACTAACTGCATTTACAGCAACCTTACCAGCAAATAACTGATATACATATATATCTTAGCTTGTTTGATATTTGTATTTTGCATAATGACGCGCTACTTGTTCCTAAGAAATCGGTAGCATATATTCAAGTTAAAATGATGTTGATATTTGATAGTTGTTTAGTGATATAACCAGCATAATAAAGGATAGCACAAATCAATGGAGGTTAGAGTGCGATATACGACACTATTCATGTGGATACACACATATACAACAAATAGGCGATAATGGATCCCAAATTACATTCTTACCAAACCATCTCATAAAATTGCAGTCAGATGTTTTTATAATTGCTAATACAATAATAACCAGAATAGAAAACAAGAGAGGAAAATACAATAAAAATAATTTGTATACTACTACTGTGTGTTGTTAAATTAAAATGAAATTTGAAGTTAACATAGCAAGAATCAAAAATGGTATCAGATATGTCAGAGCATTCCAGAGAAGTAATGGAAAAAACATTCATTCTTGCAACTGTAATTAACTCAGATGTATATCCTATTAGTGCAGTCAAAATGTTCAAGGTTGCAGTAGAAGAAATTACCAATAAAGTGGTAATGTTTGTTACTAATATTTATTATTCTTACGCTGGCATTTTACTATGTACGTACAATTCAAATACCGTCTGTAAACGGATAAATACATAAGAAAGTGCCGCATGAAACCATCCATATGTTCTGAATGAATACCGTAGCTCCCTTTCGCGGCCTTGACGAATTCCATTAATTCGTTGCCGTCCAACATTATTGAGGATTTTTTATCACTCTGTGCTTCATTGATTGCTCGATAGGCCCAGTGGCTTTGCTCTAGATTATTTAAAGCAACATTAATGGAATTGCAATTAATTTGTTCCCTTTGAACTCTGAACGAGAGAGGCGTATGCTGTAGTTGCTGTTTTTGTTCCTTTGCACTATCATCATATAGCTGAAAGGAATAATCTTTATCCTGTCTCTGTACAACATCTAATTCAGCATTAGAAGATGCAGGAGATGTTAATTCTTCTGTTCTCAAACAGATTCTATTTAGAGGAAAATAACACCCATAAATGAATATCAGCGTGACAATAAGGCTAATTAGTGCATTTTCTGATGCATTTTTTTTGCTCGACATATCCTTGAAAATTCATTTGAGCATCTGCAACTTGTTTGTGGTCATATATATGGAGAACGCTTGGCCGATTTTATCAAAGACTTCAACTTCAAAGTCGATTTTATATAGAAAAATCTACATTTGCTAACAGCATGCATTGAAAATTTCTTCCGTTTGTCTTCTTTGGATTACTGCAGTAACTGCAGTAACTGCAGTAACTGCGATTG
>Ga0075425_100001667_pt1 | contig 21751 bp, 17 predicted proteins | sample SoiMethybrSBSTD4_FD_75300 | JGI IMG/M metagenome (GOLD analysis project Ga0075425, IMG submission 75300) | Bulk soil microbial communities from a Populus tree surrounding site in Tennessee, USA - Soil MetaG P. TD hybrid SBSTD4 | ecosystem: Environmental > Terrestrial > Soil > Tree plantation... | reverse complement strand
CGCACCCACCCACAGCATCAAGCCGGAGGCAAGAAGGCCATAGGTGAGCGCGACCAGCACCATGTAGGCCGGGATGGTGACGGGCCCGAGGGCGCCCAGGCCGAGGGTGAAGGAGCCGCCAACGGTCCACAGGATGGAGATGAAGGCCGCCGCGCCGACGACGGCCAGCACCAGCCCAATCCCTAGGTCCACCAGCGGCTCAGTGGCCCAGCGCGTGTCGTCGGAGATGCGGTACTCCGGGTTGGGCGGCTCCTTGCCGGTGACGTTGAGGTGATAGAAGCGCTGGCGGGAAAGCCAGCGATCGACGAGATGTCGGACGATCCAGGCGCGCCAGTCAACCTGCAGGGTTTCGCGGGTCAGCACGATGCCGACGCCCACCGCCGCCATGGCGACGATGATGAGGCCGAACACGAAGACGGCGTGCGTTAGGCCCTCCACGTCGCGGCTCTCAAGACTGTCGAAGAACCAGCGGTTCCACTGATTGAGTGCCACGGTGGCAGCGGTGGATAGGATCAGGAACAAGGCCAGCCCGAGCGTGAGCGCCCAGGCACGCACGGCGCTGGGGCCGCGCCAAAAGCCGCCGGCAAATCGTCCGAAGGCTCCCACGACGCGCGGGTCAAGCTTGAAGCCCGGCGCGTCCGGAGCCTGGAAATGCTCAACTGTCATGGGGTCATCGCCGCGGGCTGGAGCGTGGGAGGGCATCGCTGGTGATCATAGCCGGCATTGTAGCGCCCCGAGGGTGCCGGCGGACGGCCAAATGTCACGGGGCGCGCCTGAAGGGGGGATGAACGCCGTTGCGCCCGCCCGCTCGGGCAAGCGGCGGCGATGGCGTCCGCTTCATGTCCGCGGCCGCGCGGCGGCGCCGGCCATCAATCCGCCGTCGATCACGAGCTCGCTTCCGGTCATGTAGCGGGCGAGGTCCGAGGCAAGGAAGAGCACGCCATCGGCGATGTCTTGGGCCTCGCCGGCAAGCCCCAGCGGCACCGCGCCTCTTGCCCGCTCGTGGGGGTCGAGCGGGGCATTGCGCCGTTGGGCTCCGGCGCTCGGGGTGAGCTTGCTCCAGATCGGCGTGGCGATGATGCCGGGATGCACCGAATTGACGCGGATGTTGGCGCTCGCCACCTCCAGTGCCACAGCCTTGGCAAGGAGGCGCACACCACCTTTGCTGGCGCAATAGCCGGCAAGACCCGCGGCCCCGCGCAGGCCGGCCACCGAGGACATCAAGATGATCGAGCCGCCGCCAGCCCGGCGCATTGCCGGAATGGCGTGCTTCACCGCCAGGAACACGCCATCGAGGTTGATCGCCTGCTGGCGTCGCCAATCGGCGAGCGACATGTCCTCAAGCGGCACCATGAGGCCGATGCCGGCGTTGGCCACCATGATGTCGAGGCGGCCAAACCGGCCTTCCGCCGCGGCAATGATCTGGGGCCAGCGCGCTTCCTCGGTCACATCTTGGTCGAGGAAGAGCGCATCCGCACCGGCCTCGGCGACCTTGCGCGCAACGCGCTCGCCGCCGACGCTGTCGATGTCCGTTGCGATGACCTTGGCGCCGGCTCGCGCCAGCGTCTCGACGCATTGAGCCCCAATGCCTGAGGCGGCGCCCGTCACGATCGCCACCTTACCGTCGATGCGCATTGGATTGTCCCCTGTCAAAGCGGGCTCCCCTCCGTCTCAGGGCTGCAGCGCGCGCCGCCAAAAGGCGATCATGTCGGCGCGGAAGAGGCTTGCCTCCTCACCGCGAGTGCCGATCGTTGCGCCCTTTCTGCCGTAGCCGGACTTGAGCCCGTAGACCATGAGATCGCGGTCCTTGAGATGGGGGTCAGGCGCGCACTCGAGAGGGTGAATGAAGGCGCCGTCGTCGGCGATGTAGGCGGTGAGGGCGGCGGGCGAGACGGCGGCTTCCTCAATCCGCGCGAGCGGCGAACCGCGGTCGAAACTATGGGCGGCGCCGGAAAAGAGGCGCAAGGAGGCTTTGCCTCCCGTGAGCCTGATGGCCTGCACGTGGCCTTGCACCTGCATGGGCGAGCACCACTCGTCGCGATCTCCCATCAAGACCCGAATTTCGGTGTCGCCCACCGCAGGATCGAGGAACTGGTGCCCCGACCAGGGATAGGCGGCCAGCGCGGCCTTGAGCCCGTTGCCGGGCCCGACGCCTGCGTCGGCAAATCGGCGGCAGGCGGCGGTGAGGACGGCAGACCCGCCCCGGCTGTGGCCCTGCGCACCGATGCGGGCGGCATCGATCTGAGGTTTGGCACGCAACGCTGTCCAGGCTGCGAGCACGTCATAGGCGCTCGCCGCAAACGAATACTGCGTTTGGTTGGCGACGGTGGAGCCCACTCCGCGTGCGCCGAAGGGATCGAGAACGAACGCGGCGATGCCAATCCCCGTCAACGTCTCGGCATGGGCCAAGTGCGAGGCAGCAACGCCGAGACTGCCAGGGACGACGATCACCAGCGGCACGGGCTTGCTGTCTGAGGCCTCGGGCGGCAGGAAGAGCTTGCCGTCAATCGTGACACGCACCATCTCGGCCGGCCGGCTGATGGCCTCAAAGTAGTTGGCGGGCGTGGCCGAGGGGATGTCGACGTTGCGCCCGATGCTGCCGTTGGCGAAGGTGATGCTGCGTTCGCGAAAGCGGGGCAGCGGTGCCGTCATCAGATAATCTCCCGATGCGCCGCGCCCGTGGGCAGGTGAGGAGCGATTTGTGGGCGCAGATCGATGGCGCCGGCGCGCGGGCGCTCTCGTTGGCATTGGCCAATCACGTTAGCGGGTCGGTGGGGGTAGGGCAAACCCAAGGGTCTCTAGCCGCGGGGAAGCACCGCTATTTGCCGATCAGGCCGACAGCGGCCGCGACGGGCCGAAATATGAAGCGCACGGTGTGGCGCGCGGGCGGCATGGCGACGGCGCGAAACAGCACATTGGCACGAAGCATCTCGGCCGGGCGGCCGTCGACCTCGGCGAACCACCAGGGGTGCCAGAGGTCGTTGAGGACGAGGAAGCCGCCGTCGGGGCTGTCGGTTTCCACGAGCACCTCCGTATTGCGGTAGCGCAGAATGCGCGCGGTTCCCGAGCGCTTGGGCTTGGACACATCCGCCCCCGGCGGGTGTTCGAGCAACACGGTTGAGCGCAAATCGGCCTCGGGCCAGACCCCGTCGGCGATGAGCCGCGTGAAGTCGGCTGCACGCGCCGCGGTGGCGAACAAAACGCGCGGCAAAGCATCGGGATTTTCGTAGATAAAGCCATCCGTCGTACGCGCGATGAGCGGCAGGTCGCCCTGCAGGTGCGTGTCGATGGTCTCGATGGGCACGCCAGTTACGATGAAGCGCAGCCCGAGCAGGTTTGCCAGCGTGGAGCGGTACGAGGGAAACAGCGCCGAAAACTTGCGCTGCTCGGGCAGACCCACGTGGTCCTCGGCGCCGACCGCCTGGCTGTAGAGGGCAAGGCGTATGGGATTGTAGCCCAAGGTGTTTTCCAGGCCGTGCGTGAGAGAGGCGTTGGGCCAGTCAAATCCGAGCCCCGCCAGTTCGATGCGGTCGCGGCGCTTCTCATCGGTGACGACTTTGGATTTGAGGATGGCAATGGTGGCGTTGCGGGTGTTGGGCTGCAGCAGGTCATATCTTGCGGGCGGCTGGGCCGTGGCCGAGGACGGGCCGTTGTTGTAGGCAAGGTCAAGGGTCAGCACGCCGGCCAGTGCCACCACGGCCAGCCGAGGGCGGTTGGCCAGGCGAGGGCCCGCCCAGATGAGCGCACCCGCCGCGGCGGCAAACGCAATCAATGCGGCCATCAGCGGCAACTGAATGAGCGGCAGGCGGCCGAGCCACAGCGCAAGAGCAATGGCCGGCACAAACGCCATCACGAGCGTGGCGGCGGCGACGCGCACCGTCTGGCGCGACGTGTCTGGGGCGGCGCAGAGACGGTGCAGGCTGTAGCCGGCCAGGGTGGCGCCAAGTGCGCCCAGCAAGAAGGCAGCATCGGCCGGGCGGCGATAGAGATCGACGCCCGGCAGCAGCGCATAGAGGGCACGAAAGAATGGCGTGTACCAGCCGAGCGCATAGACGAGCGCGACGGCCGTCGCGCCCATAAAAAAACGGGCCTCGCGTGCCAACAGCCACCCGCGCACGGCGGCGAGGAGCAACAAGACGAGCGGCAGCGCGCCCATATAGAGCTCGCCCATGTTCTGGGCGAGAAAGAGGCCGGTGTCGGGCCAGGCAAAGCTCGGCGGACCCCAATAGTCCTCCATGCGACCCGACGCAGCGAACACATCGGGCACCACCGCCGTGAGCAGCAGGGCGGGATGGAGCGAGCCGCGTGCGGCAGAGACGTAATCGAAGGAGGGGCGGTTCGACTGGTGCGCCAACAGCGCCGTGAGCAGCACTGGCACGGCCACGAGCAGGCCCGCGCAGGCTCCACCGGCGACGAGGGGCGGCGCACTGCGGCGCAAAGCGCGGGCGGGTTCGGCGGACGTGAGCAAACGCCACGCTGCCAGGCCTGCCAGAAAATAGAGGCCGAGCAGGGCCACCTGGTCGCGTCCGAGTACCATCGCGGCGACAACAAGGCCTGTGGCAATGCCATAGCCGATCGAGGCGCGCGACAACGCGCGATCAAGGCATAGCATTGCCATCGGCAGATAGGCGAGGCTTAGCACCTGGCCGATGTGCTGGATGCGCCAGGCCATGGATGCGCCATGGCTGAACGCGAGCGCGGCGATAAGGGCGCCGGCCCAGTGCCAACGTTGATCCCGAAACCACAGCATCAGTGCGGCGCCACCCAGGAACGCGCAGGCGAGCACCGTGGCATCTTGGGCCCAGAGGCTCGGCGCGCCGTCGATGAGCGCCAAGGCCAGGAACGGCGGTGAAAAGATCATCGACTGCGGGTCGGCAATTTGGGGATGACCGCTGAACACGAAGGGTGTCCAGGCCGGCGATTCGCCCCGCGCCAGGCTTTGCGCGAGAAACTGGATCTGCGGCAGGAACTGCGCCTTGGCGTCCCAGGGAATGGTCACGCGACCGGACAGCCAGGGCCAGCCGATGATGAGCGAGGCGAGCAGGAAAATGGCAAAGCTGAACGCCCATGGCTGCGCCATGGCGGCCGCCAATTGGCTGACAAGCCGCGCGGCGCCTGGAGCCGTCAGGGCGCGCACGTGCAAAGTGTGCGGTCGTTCAGTCCTGGGCACCATGCGGAGGCCGGTTGGCTTAAAGGTCTTGGCCGGAAGCGCGCTGCCAGCCGGTGCGATCTTCTGTATAGCGCCGCTGCTGTTGCAGCGGCAGGGAGGCATGCCACCGGCTCTGAGAAAGTGCTAAGTGAAAGGCAATCTCGTGTCCAAAAGGGGGAAGGGCTCATCATGGGGGAGCACACGCCTCGCGGCGCTGAGGCCGCGGAGCCCACCTATAGCGTCGCTGCGCGGCGCTTGCACTGGTGGGTGGTGCTGCTCCTCACCACCCAGGTACCCCTCGGGTTCTTGATGGTGCGATTGGGCGCCGCCACCAACTTCGCCGAGCCGACGGGCAAGCTTTACGACAGCCACAAACTGATCGGCCTGGCGATCCTTGCGTTGGTGCTTGCGCGCCTGGCCTATCGGCTTGCCCATGGCGCACCGCCCGATGAGCCCACGCTGGAGCCTTGGCAGAAGGCCGCAAGCCACGTCACGCATTGGGCGATCTATGCGCTCCTCATCATCGTGCCCATGCTGGGGTGGCTCGCCATTTCCTACTATGGGCCATTCGAGCCATTTGGCATCAAGCTGCCAAGGCTGGCGGCCCAGGATGATGCCAGGGCAACGCAGATTTTTCACTGGCATCGGCTCGCTGCCTATGCGCTCGTCCTTTTGGTCGCCATGCATGTGGGCGCCGCGCTCTTCCACTACGTGATCCGCAGGGACGGCGTGCTGCGCCGGATGTGGGTCAGGGCAGGGCGGATCACGCCAAGATGAGCGCGGGGCTTTACCGACCGCTGCCCGCAAGGCCAGCGGCGCGCGTGGGCCCACCAAGGCGCACGGCTTTGCGCAAGAGACAGCTGCACCGATCTTGGGACAGCAGCAGCGGCCGACAACCCCACGACCTTTGATCAAACGGCCAGTTGCCCAACGCTGGCGGCTGCCGATAATAGAGGCAACGGAACGCGTTTCCGGGAGGATGAGCACCATGTCGGACAAGGTTTACAATGTTCCCGCCGAGTGGGTGAGCCGGGCCTTCGTCGACAACGAGCGCTTTCTTGAGATGTATAAGCGCTCGATCGAGGACCCCACCGGCTTCTGGGGCGAAATGGGCAAGCGCATCGACTGGATCAAGCCCTACACCCGGGTCAAGAACACCTCGTTTGCCCCCGAGAACGTCGCCATCAAGTGGTACGAGGACGGCACACTCAACGTCTCAGTCAACTGCATCGATCGGCACCTCAAGACGCGTGCCGAGCAGGTCGCCATCATTTGGGAAGGCGACGACCCAACGATGGACGAGAAGATCACCTACCGACAGCTGTACGAGCGGGTATGCAAGTTTGCCAACGTCCTCAAGGCCAATGGCGTCAAGAAGGGTGACCGCGTCACCATCTACTTGCCGATGATTCCCGAAGCGGCCTACGCCATCCTGGCTTGCGCGCGCATCGGTGCCGTTCATTCCGTGGTCTTCGGCGGGTTCTCTCCCGACAGTCTTGCTGGTCGCATTCTGGACGCCGATTCCAAGCTCATCGTCACCGCGGACGAGGGCGTCCGCGGCGGCCGTGCCATCCCGCTCAAGAAGAACACCGATGAGGCGCTCAAGAAGTGCAAGGGTGACGAGAAAGTGCTGGTGGTGCGCCGCACTGGCTCGCCCGTGGCTTGGAACGCCGCGCGCGACATCTGGCTGCACGAGGAGCTCGTGAAGGTCGAGGCTCATTGCCCCCCCGTTGAGATGAGCGCGGAGGACCCGCTATTCATCCTCTATACGTCGGGCTCGACCGGCAAACCCAAAGGCGTGCTGCACACCGGCGGCGGTTACCTGGTCTATACGTCAATGACCCACCAGTACGTGTTCGACTATCACGAGGGCGACATCTACTGGTGCACGGCCGACGTGGGCTGGGTCACAGGCCACAGCTATATCCTCTATGGTCCCCTTGCCAATGGCGCCACCACGCTCATGTTCGAAGGCGTCCCCAACTACCCGACACCCTCGCGCTTCTGGCATGTGGTCGACAAGTGGGACGTCAACACCTTCTATACGGCGCCGACCGCAATTCGGGCGTTGATGGGTGCGGGCGACGACTTCGTCAAGCGCACCGACCGCTCATCGCTGAAGCTGTTGGGCACCGTAGGTGAGCCCATCAATCCGGAAGCTTGGGAGTGGTATCATCGTGTGGTGGGCGATGGACGCTGCCCAATCGTCGATACCTGGTGGCAGACGGAAACCGGCGGCATCCTCATCACGCCGCTGCCGGGCGCCACCAAATTGAAGCCAGGCTCGGCGACACGGCCGTTCTTTGGGATCAGGCCTGGCCTGGTGGACGAGAAGGGAAACGTGCTCGACGGGGCGGCGAGCGGCAACCTGGTGATCCTCGACAGTTGGCCCGGCCAGATGCGCACGGTGTTCGGCGATCACGAGCGCTTCGTGCAGACCTACTTCTCGGCCTACAAAGGCATGTACTTCACGGGCGATGGCTGTCGCCGTGACGAGGACGGCTACTATTGGATCACGGGTCGCGTCGACGACGTCATCAACGTGTCGGGCCACCGGCTGGGCACCGCGGAAGTGGAATCGGCCCTGGTCTCTCATCCCAAGGTGGCTGAGGCCGCCGTCGTCGGCTACCCGCACGACATCAAGGGTCAGGGCATCTATTGCTATGTGACGCTGATCCAAGGCAATCAGCCAAGCGACGAGCTCAAGAAGGAGCTCGTGGCTCACGTGCGCAAGGAGATCGGCCCGCTCGCCACACCCGACCAGATCCAGTTCTCGCCTGGCCTACCCAAGACGCGTTCGGGCAAGATCATGCGCCGGATCCTGAGAAAGATCGCCGAGGACGACTTCTCCAACTTGGGCGACATCTCCACGCTGGCCGAGCCGGCGGTGGTGGATGACCTCGTCAACAACCGCCAGAACCGGCGCCAGGCGGCGCACTAGCGCAAGCGGGTGCGACTGTGACGCCGGTGCCGGATCAGCGGCCCGGCGTCTCGGAGAGGTCAAGGGGCACGCAGTTGCGATGGCCGGCCTCGACGCAGGCGGCAATGCGCGCGTTCGTTCGCAAATGGTCGATCAGCCAAAAGCCCGCGCCAACGACCATAAGAATGATGAGGGCAGCAGCCACGTTCTGGCGCATGCGCCGGCGGTCTTCCTCATCGTCGAGCCGGCGCACCGGATCGCGCAGGGCGTTCTTGGTCGCCTGCGCTGAGTGCCGCCGCGGCGTGAAGGGAAAGACTTTGCCGCGGTCTGCGGGGGACGGCTCGCTCCCCGCTGGCGCTGCGTGTGGCCCCCCATCCCTTCCCGAACCTGCGCTTGACTGCGCTCCTGTGGCCAGACCGCTGACTGGCTCCTCTCGTGCAGGATCCGGCTCATGTTGCGACCTCATGGGGCCCTGCCCGTCCTTCTCATTCCGCGGCTTCTCGATATTCGGTCTCAGCAACCTGGCGCGTTGGGGCCACGAGCGCTCCCAGATAGAGCGACAGCCGGTCGAGGTAGATGTAGATCACGGGAGTGGTGAAGAGCGTGAGTGCCTGGCTGATGAGCAGTCCACCGACCATAGCATACCCGAGCGGCTGGCGGATCTCGGCACCGGTGCCCGCGCCCAGCATGAGGGGCACGCCGCCGAGCAGCGCCGCCGCCGTGGTCATCATGATGGGCCGAAACCGCAGCAGCGCCGCCTTGCGGACCGCTTCGGTGGCCGTCAGATGCTCGTCGCGCTCCGCGGTGATGGCGAAGTCGACCATCATGATACCGTTCTTCTTGACGATGCCGATGAGCAGAATGACGCCGATCATGGCCACCAGGCTGAAGTCGAAACCAAACAGCATCAGCGCACCGATCGCACCGGCCCCGGCGGAGGGCAGGGTCGACAAAATTGTCAGCGGGTGGATGTAGCTCTCATAGAGGATGCCAAGGATCAGGTAGACCACAAACAGCGCAGCCAGGATCAGCAGGGGCACGGTGCGCAGCGAGGCCTGGAACGCTTGCGCGTTGCCCTGGAACGTGCCGATCAGGGAGGCCGGCATGCGCATTTCGCGTTCGGCCTGTTGGATCGCCGCGGTGGCGGTTCCCAGTGACCCGCCTTGCGCGAGATTGAAGCTGATGGTGACGGCGGGAAACTGGCCTTGATGGCTGATCGACAGCGGCTTGATCTCGCGCGTTGTCCACTTGGCGAATGTGGCGAGCGGCACCTGCTGACCGGTCGTGGGCGAGCGGATGTAGATTTTGTCGAGGCTGTCGACCTCGCCCTGCAGCTCGGGCAGGATCTCCATGACGACGTGATAGCTGTTTTGCTGGGTGAAGTATTGCGCGATCTGACGCTGACCGAATGCGTCATAGAGAGTATCGTCGATGAGCTGTGCCGTGAGCCCGTAGCGGGAGGCTTGATCTCGATCGATGGTAAGCGTCAGGGCGGTACCCGACATCTGCTGATCGGAGGCCACGTCGCGCAGCATCGGCAGCGTTTTGAGCGTTTCCAGGACCTTGGGTGCCCATTCGTTGAGCTCGTCGATATTGGCGTCCTGCAATGTGTATTGGAATTGCGTGCGCGCGAGTCGGCCGCCGACATTGACGTCCTGCGATGCCTGCAAGAAGAGCTTCGCACCCTCGACCTTCGCCAGCTGTGGTCGCAAGCGGGCGATCACCTCTCCAGCCGAGACATCGCGCTCGCCCTTGGGCTTGAGGGTTATGAAAAACCGGCCGTTGTTGAGGGTTGACGTGGAGCCGCCCGCGCCCAAGGCCATGGCGTAGGTGGCCACCGCGGGGTCCTTGGCGATGACCTCGCCCAGGGCCTCCTGACGGCGCATCATTTCAGCGAAGGACACGTCCTGCCCCGCTTCAGATATGCCGGTGATGAGGCCCGTGTCCTGCTGCGGGAAGAACCCCTTGGGGATGAGAACGAAGAGGTAGACCGTAAAGGCCACCGTTGTCAGGAACACGCATAGCGTTGCGAACTGGTGGCGCAACACGACATCGAGAGCGCGCTCGTAGCTGCGCAACATCTTGTCGAAGCCGCGTTCGGTAAGGGCATAGAAGCGGCCATGGCCGGTCTTGCCTTCGCTGCGCAGGAAGCGCGAAGCCATCATCGGCGAGAGCGTCAAAGCAACGAACGCCGAAACGGCGATGCACATGGTGGTGGTGACTGCGAATTCGCGGAACAGGCGGCCGATGATACCCCCGAGCAGCAGGAGCGGGATGAACACGGCGATGAGCGAGACGCTGATGGAGAGAATGGTGAAGGCGATCTCGCCGGCGCCCTTCAAGGCCGCGTCGTAGGGCTTCATGCCCTCCTCTACGTGGCGCACGATGTTCTCCAGCATCACGATGGCGTCGTCGACGACGAACCCGACGGAAATCGTGAGTGCCATGAGCGAGATGTTATCGAGGCTGTAACTCATCAGGTACATCAGCGCGCACGCGCCCAACAGCGATAGGGGCACGGTGACGCTTGGAATGACCGTTGCCCAAAACGTGCGCAGGAAAATGAAGATGACGGCCACCACTAGTCCGATGGTCAAAAGCAACGTGAACTGCACGTCATCGACGGAGGCCCGGATGGTCTGTGTGCGATCGCTCATGATCTGCACCTTGATCGAGGGTGGCATGGCCGACTGCAAGCGCGGCAGTTCACCCTTGATGCGTTCGACGGTATCGATGACGTTGGCGCCGGGTTGCTTGTAGACGATGAGGAACACACCCCGCTTGCCGGAGGCCCAGGCTGCCTTCTTGGCGTCCTCGGGTCCCGCAATTGCGCGCCCGATGTCGCGCACGCGCAGCGGTGCCCCGTTGCGGTAGGCAACGATCACGTCATTCCACAGATCTGCGGCGGTGAGCTGGTCGTTGGCATAGATCGTATAGCTGCGCGTTTCTCCGTCGATATTGCCTTTGGGGGTATTGACCGTGCTGATGGCGAGCTGGGCGCGCACGTCCTCGAGCGAGAGGTTCTTGGCGACCAGCTTGGCGGGGTCGAGTTGAATGCGAATGGCGGGCTTCTGCTCGCCACCGATCGTGACCTGACCGACGCCCGAGATCTGGCTGATCTGCTGGGCAAGCTTAGTGTCGGCGTTGTCGTCAACTTCGGTGAGGGGCAGGGCGTCCGACGTCACGGACAGGAGCAAGATTGGCGAGTCCGCAGGGTTGACCTTGCGGTAGGTGGGAGGCGCGGGCAGATCCCGGGGCAGCTGGCCGCTCGCGGCGTTGATGGCCGATTGGATGTCGTTGGCCGCCGCGTCAATGCTGCGGTCGAGATCGAATTGCACCACGACCGCGGTGGTGCCGAGCCCGCTGGAGGAGGTGGTCTGCGTCACGCCGGGGATCTGCGCGAACTGGCGCTCGAGCGGCTGGGCCACCGAGGAGGCCATCGTTTCGGGGCTCGCCCCCGGCAGCAGGGCCGAGACCTGAATGGTGGGAAAATCGACCTTCGGCAGCGGGGCGACGGGCAGGTTGTCGTAGGCCACAAGGCCGACGAAAAGGATGCCGACCATGATCAGCGACGTGGCGATCGGGAACTTGATGAAAGGCGTTGATAGGCCGCCGTTCATGGTCAATCCATCTTGTCGGCTACGGGTTTGGTGGCTGGAACTGCTTCCTGTTCGTCCAGCACTTGCACGGGTCCGCCCGGTTGCACGCGGTAGTGCCCCGATGTCACGATGCGCTCGCCCGCTTCAAGACCGCTGTCGACAAGCGCTAGTCCGTCTTCAATGCGGCTGACTTTGACCTCGCGCAGCAGGGCCTTAGACTGGGCGGTAACGACGTAGACGTAAAGACCGTTCGGACCGCGCTGCACGGCCGTGTCGGGGACGACCACCACGTCTTTCAAGGTCTTCAGCAACAGGCGCGTGGTCACCGAAAGTCCCGGCCACAGAGCGTTGTCGCGATTGTCGAAGCTCGCCTTCATCCGGATGGTTCCGCTCGCCGGATCGACTTGGTTGTCGAGAAGCTTGAGCGTGCCCTCGCCGAGCAGTCGCTTGCCGTCGGAGCTGAACGCGCTCACCTTGAGCGCTCCTGACTTCAGCTCTTCATTGATGGCTGGCAGTTCATCTTCGGGTGCCGTGAAAATCACGGAGATGGGCTGCAGCTGCGTGATGGTCAGCATGCCGTTCTGATCGTTGGCGTGCACGATGTTGCCCGGATCCACCAGGCGGAAGCCGGCGCGGCCGGTCAACGGCGACCTGATGGTCGTGTAATCGAGCTGAACCTTGGCGCTGTCGATGGCAGCCTTGTCGGCCTGCACCTGGGCCGTGAGGCTCGCGACGTTGGCGGTGCGCTGATCGAAGAGCTGCTGGGTGGCGTTGCCCTGCTTGGAGAGCACGGCGGTGCGTTCGAGGTCCTGCTTGGCATTGGTGAGACTGGCTTCGTCCTGTGCGAGCTTGGCCGTGGCCTGATCGAGGGCTGCCTGGAAGGGTGCGGGGTCGATCCGGATCAGGAGGTCGCCTTCCCGCACCATCTGCCCCTCCTCGAAGCCCACCTTCTCGATCTGTCCGTCCACGCGCGAGCGCACGGTCACCGTGTTGGTGGCCTGCACGGTGCCGAGCCCGCTGAGGATGACCGGAAACGACCTCGTCTCGACGACGGCAACGTGCACCGGTGCGCCGTTCTGCCGTGCCTCAGCCGCCCGCGGCGGCGACGTCCCGTTTTGTAAGAGAAGGTGGCGTACCCCGAGGACAACGAGGGCGCAGGCCGCTACCACCAACAGCCATCGCCATCGTCGCATCCACGGGATCGGTCGTGCGTCGTGCCCCATCGAGGGCTCTTGGTCCTTTGCGACTGCTGCTCGCGATCGGGCAGCAGGTCGATGGGCATTCAACGCACAGGTTGGGCCGGTGCTTCGCTCATGACCTCGGTTTGCCCGCCTTTTTTGTGAGTTAACGTAGACCGGGGCATCGCCCCGTCGCTGTAGATGCATTTGTGTCAGCCGTCGAGCTCGGGCTGGGCTGCGGCAAAGTGTCAGCCAAAGGATCATACAGCCGAGCCTACGCCGGTTGCCGTTGCAGCCGCTCACTTGGGCCATGGGCCAGCGGCCATGGGCAAGTGCGGTGGCCATGGGCAAGTGCGGGGGCCGCTGCCAAGCGCGAGAGCTGGGGGCTTGCCCGTCCAGGCCGGTCCAGGCAATGGCTGACGGGACGGGCTATTCGGGTACGGGGGTGTGCACGGGCCGGCCGGCGAAGAAGGCTTCAAGATTGGCGAACATGGCGTCGCGCTGGGCCCGTTGGGCATTGGCGGAAATCGCGGCCATGTGCGGGGTGAGAACGACGTTGTCGAGGGCCTTGAGGCGATCCGGTATGGTGGGCTCGTGCTCGAATACGTCGAGCGCTGCGCCAGCGATCGCACCTCTCTCCAGCGCGTCGCACAGAGCCGCCTCGTCGACGGCGATGCCGCGCGAAATGTTGACGAGGTGGCCGCGCGGGCCAAGCGCGGCCAACACTTCCTTGTTGACGGCGCGGTAGTTGGTTGCGTCGGCCCGCACGGACACCATCAAAATATCGGCCCAGCGGGCGAGACCGATCAGCGTGGGGTGGTAGGCGTAGGGCTGATCCGGGCGCGGGCGGCGGTTGTGGTAGCCGATTTGCATCTCGAACGCGGCGGCACGCGTCGCGATCCTCGTGCCGATCGCGCCCAGGCCGTAAATGCCGAGGCGCTGGCCGGCGAGCTCCGGCGTGCTGGCCGTCCGCTCGATGATATCCCCGCGCCAGCGGCCGGCGCGGGCGAAACGGTCACCGCGGAGGATGCCGCGTGCGGTGGCGATGACGAGGCCAAAGGCGAATTCTGCAACGGCCGTGGCGTTGGTGTCGCCGGCGTGCGTGACGAGGATCCCTCGCGCCCGAGCGGCCACACGATCGACGCCCTCGTAGCCTGTGCCATAACAGGCGATGAGCCCCAGTTTTGGCAGAGCGTCCATCAGCGCCGCGTCGGTGCGAATGCCGCCGACTGTGATGAGCGCACGCGCCTCGCGCGCTGCGGAGGGGATCGCGTCAACCTCAGATCGCTCCAGCCCATGCAACGTGTAGTATTCGCCCAGCCGACCAAGGAGGCGCGGGAGAAATCGGGCGGCGACGAGTACGGAGGGTTTCATTGTGGGCCCAGCGCAAGACCTGCGGGTGCTGCACTGCAGCACGGCAGCGCCGGGTGTTCAAGCCGAATGCGCCCGCCCCCGGGGAGATTCGCTGAAGCCTCGACGGGAGCGACCGCGTCACCGATCGAGCCTCTCGGGCGATGGCACCCGACGGGCACCGCAGCCTCAACGCGTCCGGCAGTTGCTCAATCCGAGGCCTCAGGCGGGGAGCGCGTCGAGACGCATCGGCAGGCCAGCGGCGGCCATGTGGCGTTTGGCGTCGGCGATGCTGAAGGTGCCGTAGTGAAAGATCGAGGCCGCGAGCACGGCGCTGGCGTGGCCCTCTCTTACGCCCGCAACGAGATGCTCAAGGGTGCCCACCCCACCCGAGGCGATGACCGGTACGCTGACCGCATCGGCGATAGCGCGCGTGAGCTCCAGGTCGAAGCCCGCCTTGGTACCGTCGCGATCCATGGACGTAAGGAGGATCTCACCCGCACCGAGCGCCACGACCTCGCGGGCATAAGCCACAGCCTCAAGACCGGTAGGCCGACGCCCCCCGTGGGTGAAGAGCTCCCAGCGCGGCGTCTCATCGGCGCGCGACACGCGCTTGGCATCGATGGCCACGACGATGCACTGGGCGCCGAACTTGTCGGCGCCCTCGGCCACGAACTGGCGTCGGGTTACGGCGGCGGTGTTGACCGAAACCTTATCGGCGCCGGCGTGCAGGAGTTTGCGGATGTCCTCCGTGGTGCGCACGCCGCCACCGACAGTGAGGGGCATGAAGCATCGCTCGGCGGTGCGCTCGACGATGGTGAAGATGGTATCGCGGTTCTCGTGGCTTGCCGTGATATCGAGGAAGCATAGCTCGTCGGCGCCCGACGCATCATAGGCAGCGGCCGCCTCGACGGGATCGCCGGCGTCCTTGAGGTTCACGAAGTTGATGCCTTTGACGACCCGACCATCCTTGACGTCGAGGCAGGGAATGATGCGGATTTTGAGGGTCATATGGCGACGTATCTGGTTTAATCGGATCCGCTCATGGCCAAGCGATACATTCACTTGGATCTCGTGGGGGTCGCGCGGGCGCTGCCCACCCGGACATCGGCAGAATGTATCCCGCCCCTGGCGCCGACGATACGGGGGTCGCGACGCCCGCAGCGACAGCACCGTGCCATCGCCATGGCGACCGAACGAGGCGGTTGGCTGCCTTGATGGGGTCCGGCTGCCAAGCCTCCCGCTGCCCCAAGCCTTCGGCCACCACGTAGAAGTCCGCTCGCGACGTAGCAACACTCAGTAATTAGAATACAACGCGCGGCGTTGGTTTGCGGATTGCGGCCCCGCAATCTCCGCGCGCTGCTGAACCTTTGTGGGGAACGCGACCTGGAGAGATCCGCGCAGCCGGCGGATCTGAGGCCGGTTCAGGAACATTTTCCCGATAGGTCGTCGAGGGCCTGGTTGTAGGCTTTGCCGTCAGGCGAGGTGTCGTTGAGGCCTTCGGCCACGCCCCACGCGGTTTCGAAGTCTTTGCCCAGCTGCTTCATGAAGCCGTTGATCTTGGCATCTGCGGCCGGGGTCGGCTTATCACCGGCCTCATCCATGGCTTTGCTCATGTCGCAAAATATCTTCACTTTCGCGGGATCCGCGGCCACGGCCTTGAAGGTCTTGACCGCGGCATCGACCTGGGGTGAAGCGCCGAGCACAGGCTGGGCGGCAAGGCAAGCGGCGACAGCAGCGAAAACCACACGCTTCATAGTTGTCCTCCTTATCGGGGCAGACCCCCACTTGGAACGCTAATGGTCCCTGCTTCCGTCGCCGGACATGGGTGCAACGCGGCACCACGGGGCTTCCTGCGGTCGCAACCGCGGCTGCTGCCCTTTCCCTTCTATGGCCCTGCGGAGCGCCCTCCTCCGGACCTGCAGCGCGCCTGGAGGGGCCCTGCCGATCAACCTGCGGTCGCCAGGGCCGCTCCTGCCTCCCACTGCATCAACTTGAGCGGCAAGGGGAAGCAACGCAAGTCGTGCGATTTTTTGGCCACATGGGCGCCGCCGGCCCTGGAAATTGATCCCCGATCCAGGGAATGCGCTTTGGCGCGGGCCTGTCGAGATCGGCAACGCAGGCATTGAGGGACTAACGGTGTCGGTGTGATCCTTGCGATCAACGCATCGCATCGACAACGCGCCTAGGCCGAGCGTTGGCTCATGCTTTGCGCAATCAAAGCGAGCGCAGCGCGCGCATCGAGGCGACCGTCGTAGAGCGCTCTGCCGGTGATTGCGCCAGCGATCATGCGATGCTCGGGACGCAGCAACGCCTCCACGTCAGCGAGGCCCGCAAGCCCACCCGAGGCGATGACAGGGATGGAGATAGCCTGCGCCAGGGCCGCTGTGGCTTGCAAGTTGAGGCCCGCGAGCACGCCATCGCGATCGATGTCGGTGTAGATGAGGGCGGCCACGCCGGCACCTTCGAAGCGCTGCGCCAACTCCGCGACCCCCAGTTCGCTCACCGTGGCCCATCCTTCCACCGCCACCTTGCCGCCTTTGGCATCGATGCCGACGGCAATGCGACCGGGGAAGCAGCGACACGCCTCGTGGACGAGGGTTGGCTCGCGTACGGCGACGGTGCCTAAGATCACGCGGGCGACGCCCCTGCCGAGCCAGGCTTCCATCATGGCGAGACTGCGGATGCCGCCTCCAAGCTGTACGGGCGTGGCCACGGTGGCGAGAATGGCTTCGACCGCGGAGGCATTGACGGGCTTGCCGGCGAAGGCGCCGTTGAGATCGACAATGTGTAGGTGCGAGAAGCCCTGCGCCGCAAAGAGGCGCGCTTGCGCGGCGGGATCGTCGTTGAAGACGGTGGCCTCGGCCATCTCTCCACGCTTCAGGCGCACGCAACGGCCGTCCTTGAGGTCGATGGCGGGATAGAGGATCATCACGCGTGCCAGCACCTGCGAGTGGCACGCCGCGCGGCCATCGCTGCGCGGCCATCACTTCGCTATGTTTGCCGGCGCACAATGGGCGATGTTCGCGCGCAGTCAAGATCGCACCGTGCACCCACTACCCTCCAAAGCATCGACACCCCCTGAGGCATCGAGACCCTCCGAGGCATCGAGACCCTCCGAAGCATCGACCGGCGGCGCCAAACGCCCCCTGACGGAGGCCGATGCGGTCGACATTTGGATTGCCCGCTGGCTTCGCGTGCGCCGCAAGGATCTCGTGGTGCGTTACGGCTGCGACCCGCGACGGCTCTACGAGATTTGGGAGGAGAGGCGCTTTCCCGGCAGTCGTGACAAGGCGCGGGCTCTCTTTGCAGAGCGCTATCCGAGCCTTGTCGACCGAACCGACTATGGCCTCCATCGGCCCATCCACCGGCGCGTGCCTAAAGAGCTGCAGCCGGGATTGTTCGATTGCCTCGAGGCTTAGAGGCTAACGCCCGCGTAAGAGGGCAGACCGAGGGCTGACAGGGGTCAGAAACCCTCGCGGCCGCGCCGGAACAAACCAACAACAACTTCTCGACAAGGGCCCTCGAATCGAGGCATGTTCTCGCTACGTTCTCGCTCACCCCACGCGTCAAAGAGAACGGCCCCCAACTGCAGCTCTCAGGGATGGCCCGCCTGCCATGCGCACTTATCTCATCACTTATGACCTCGCCGCCGGGCCTGCGCGGCACTCTCTCTCGAGCGCCATCATGCAGCTCGGCGACGCCTGGGCGCGCCCACTTGATACCACTTGGTACGTGCAGTCGAGGGAGCGCGCCGACGCGTTGGAGCACCGCCTCAAGCCCCATCTTGAGGGCGAAGATGGCCTGCTGATCCAGCACGTCGACAGCGATGCGTTGCTCATCAACACGTCGCTTCGATGGTTTCGCAGGCGCCGGCAGGATGGCGCCGCGGACGCCGGAAATGTCGTTGCGTTGCCAGTGCGCGCGTTGCCTGAAGCCAAGGCGGCCTAGCCCTCACCCTCCCCCCACGAGGGCTGAGGAGCCTGCCCGCTCCTCTAGAGCCGTGCTCTTCCCCCAGAGCAGGCTCTAGGGCCGCCACTTCAGGAAGTTGGCGACGAGTTTCGTTGCAGTGCGTATCGTGCAAAAAGCGTGGTGTAGCAAAGGTTTCTGCGCGTTCATGGTGGGCGGCGACCTCAGTTGGTCTGCCGCCCAAACGCGTTTCCTTGGATATTTCTTGGAAATGAGGGTCACAAACCCCGGCATTGGGCCTTGCCTAGAGCCCGCAGATCGGCGCAAGCGTGCGCCGCAATACGCGCCGCAAGCGGAGCGATGGCGAGCAACAAGATAGAACGCGCCAAGAAACGGAGCAGTGGGAGGCGCACTACGAGGAGAGCAGAGCAGACCGAGCTATCGGCACCTTGGACCAGAACTCGCATCAAGCCGTGGCGAAGCGGTTCGCGCGGCCAAGGCGCATCGGCGCACGGCGAGTTAGCCGGGATGCGAGCGGGGTGAGAGCCTGGCGCAAACGTCTGGACGTCAACAGACGGTGACGCGTCTTCGGCCCAGCACGCGCCACGATAAGGATCAAGTTCTCCGGCGCCAAATCGCGACCCCCGGTGGGTCCCCAAAAGGTAGGCCTCTGCCAACGTGACTGGACGGAGTATACCTCGGCTCGCCGTGAGAGATCCCTAGTTGCTCTTACAACTGATTGATTGAGCCGATGGCGCAGTCGCCACCATCGAGGCGTGAGTCTGACGCATCAATCCCTCTGGGAATACCAGCTCAGCCAATGGCGCTGGAACCTCATCCCCAAGCGGAAGTTCAGCATGCGCCAGTTGCGCGAGCATGCCGCAATGACGGGGGAGGGAACATGAGCGCCAAGTTATCCATAATCGCGGCGCAAGGCGGTGCGGCCAAATTCGCCGTGGTCGACGATAACGGCACCGTAGTGGAATTCGAGTTCACAACCGCGGCTGAGGCAATCGCGGCGCACAACGCATTGGCAAGGGCGAAGATCACTGCGCCGCAGCGACATTGGACACGCAACACCGACCGCCACTGATGCTGCGCTATACGCTGGCTCGGAGCTCGCAGCGTTTGCTATGGGACCTCTGTCCCAAGCATGGAGTTGGAACGGGTTCAACACTCCCGTCCCCATGGCGAGGGCAGGGTGGCAAAGGGCGGCGCTCACGCGCGGAGAATCACAATCTATTGGCTGGCATCGGCAGTTGCTGCAATGGCCGCGATCGTCATTCGCATTGTTTGATGCGTCGGCAGCCAGGATGCCAAGGTGAGGGCCCACCTGTCGGTGCACTTACGTCTCGATTTTTCTGTAATGCGATCGCAGTAGGCACTTTGTCGAGCGCTGGAAGACAAAGGGCGAATGCGATCCAGCTCGTCGACTGCGTGGTCTAGTTCACGGGGCTGTGAGCGTCTTCGGGTTACCCGAATGCGCGCTCTACCGGTGCAAAGGTAATCGCGAGCGGGTGATGATGGCACGTTGGTGCGGAAGGGTGCCGCCGCCAACGTGGCAGCGGCGTTCTCCCCCAGCCTGCCCACGGGTGCGGGGTAAACGTGGGCACACCGAGCCCAAGAACAGGAAACCAAAGAGCTGGTTCCATCGAGGCCGATCACAATTCCGTGAAAATATTGGGCGCCGCCAGTTCATCCCTGACGACGCCCTTCCCACACGGCTGCCGGCCACCGCTGCGACGGGGGGACGCAGGACCGGCGGGGGACGCCGGTGGGGGGCGCGGCTGCTCAAGAGATACGGATGAGCCCGTCAATTGGACTGGGACCGATGCTATACAAAATGTCGCATGCGACTTGGCATGAAACGACGTCTGGGGACGCGGAAAAAAACCACGCAGAAACAGCTGGTTGCATGATGGAGCTGGGGTGGAGTAAGCCGCAGTAGAAATTAAGGCTTCCATTTCAGGAAGTTGGAGATGAGCCGCAAGCCCAGCGTTTGGCTCTTCTCCGGGTGGAACTGGGTGCCCGCGATGTTGTCGACCCCGACCATTGCGGTCACCGGTCCCCCATAGTGAGCTTCAGCCACCAGGGCACGGCGATCGGCCACATCCAGATGGAAGGAGTGCACGAAATAGGCGTGCAAGCCCCCAGGTCCCGTCGGGATGCCCGCGAGCAACGGGTGGTCGTTTATCACGTCGATGGTGTTCCAACCCATGTGTGGGATCTTGAGCGCGGGATCCGCCGGTTTGATCGCTTTGACGTCGCCCCTGATCCAGCCGAATCCCCGCGTGACGCCGAATTCCAGGCCGCGCTCGGCAGTGAGTTGCGCGCCCACACAAATGCCAAGGAACGGCCGTCGCTTGTCGCGAACGGTCCTCTCCAGCGCCTCGCGCATGCCGACCACGCGGTCGACCCCCGCCTTGCAATCGGCAAAGGCACCAACGCCCGGCAGCACGACCCGGTCGGCGGCAAGAACTGCCGCCGGGTCGTCCGTGACCGCAATGGTTACGCTCTCCTCGCTCTCCCGCGCGGCACGCTCGAAGGCCTTGGCGGCCGAATGGAGATTGCCCGAACCGTAGTTGATGATGGTGAGGCGCTGCATGGGGGCGCGGGCTTTAGGAGCGGGCGCCGAAGAGGCTGCCGATGCGCCGCCAGCCCCCGTCTGGCGGCGGCAGCGTGGTGGTACCGGTCGCCAGAATCGGTTGGCTCGGTAGCCAGCCGTCGAAAAAGCGGCGCTCGCAATCGACCGCCGACACGCCGGTCACGGTGCCAATCATGCGCCAACCGCGCCGCTCCAGCCCCCAGCGGCGCAGGGTGTCGGCCTCAAAGCCGATCAGCAGACTGAGCGCAACGCCAGCCAGCCCCAACCAGCGCGCATCGAGGCTCGTCATCTCCTGCGCGATTTCGAAAGCAACGCTGACGGCGACATAGCCAATGAGTGGCCACCACAAGCGATGCAGCAGGAACCAGAACGGCGCAAACAAGGCTGCGGCCCACGAGAAGCCGTCCTTGACGAAGACAAGCCGTTCGCCGCGCTCGACCCGATCGGCCAGGGGCTCGGGTTGCTCGTGGATGGTGTAGGTCCGCATGCGATGGGGTGCCAGGGCTCTGGGTTATGGCGATGCCTCTTTTAGTCGCCTCGCGCTGGTCTGGCGAGGGGTATGCGATCGAGCAAGGGGCGTTCGGGGTCCAATGACCGGGGCGGGAATGCTGCACGCGCGCCTCAAACCGTGCAACTATTGGGGAGAGCGCGGGCATTTCGGGCCTGCGGCGGGAGGAAAGCCGTGCCCCTGACAATCGATGCGCCAACACTCAAAGGCTGGCTCTCGGACGGTAGCGAAATCGCGCTCATCGACGTGCGCGAGGTGGGTCAGTTCGGCCAGGGCCACCTCTTTTTTGCGGTCCCGCTGCCCTACAGCCGCTTTGAGCTCGGCCTCAATGCACTCGTGCCGAACCGGGGTGTCCGCATGGTGCTTTGCGATGGTGGTGATCAAGACGCGGTCGCCCAGCGGGCCGCCACGCGGGCGGAGGCATTGGGCTACCGTCGCGTACACGTCTTGACAGGCGGGACGGGGGCCTGGCGGCGCCGCGGCTACACGCTCTATGAAGGCGTCAACGTGCCGAGCAAGACCTTCGGCGAGCT
>Ga0075425_100001666_pt1 | contig 21753 bp, 24 predicted proteins | sample SoiMethybrSBSTD4_FD_75300 | JGI IMG/M metagenome (GOLD analysis project Ga0075425, IMG submission 75300) | Bulk soil microbial communities from a Populus tree surrounding site in Tennessee, USA - Soil MetaG P. TD hybrid SBSTD4 | ecosystem: Environmental > Terrestrial > Soil > Tree plantation... | reverse complement strand
TGATGCGCATCCAGCTCCTGGGCCGGGCAGGCACGCCGCAGGCGGCCGTCACGCTCACCCCCAATCCGAGCCGCGATGGCGTCACCTTCACCTCGCCGGAGATCCTACCCGAGGGTGACCCGCGCACAACCCAGACCGCAAGTTCGGGTTAGGGTCAGGGCGGCGGCCACCGCCCGCGCCACGCTGCAGTAGCGGCGCGGGCGAACAAGGGGGCAGGGCACCGGCCCGGGCTCGCCCGCTTCGGCGCGGGCGGCAGAAGATTGCCCTCGCCGGCACGCCCAAAGGCGGTGGCGGGACCGACGTCCTAATCCCCAAGCCATTGCGGCCAATGCCGCTGCCAATGCCAAGACGGCAGCGCCCAGGAGTGTGGCCGAGGGCAGGCGAAGCGGCGTGGCGGGCCAGCCTCCTCGCCGGCCCTAGCGGGCCCGCGCGCCGGCGGCTGATGCGGGCGCGAGGGGCGCGCGGGCCAAGCGTTTCCTCGCGCGTTCCCACGCCCATTCCAACGCTGGCTCCCGTGCCGGCGCACTAAAGATTTCCGCCACGGCGCCCCAGCCGTGCTGGGTTTCCCGTGACGCCGGGCGCCCCCAATAACCCACACATGGGAAACAGGAGATGATCATGAGCACAACAGTCGGCACGGCAACCATCGGCGCAGCGGCCGGGGCCAATGCGATTCTGGGCGCCGCCAGGCGCACCTGGGTCGCCTACATGACCTGGCGCATCGAGCGCATCGCGATCAACCAACTCGGCGCCATGAGCGACCGGCAGCTCAAGGATATCGGGCTCACGCGCAGCGAGATCGCGGCCGCGGCGAAAGGCACCCTGCTGCTCCGTCGCTAGTGCCACGCGCACGAACGCACACGAGGCGCAAGGGTCGCGACGCACCGCCAAACTCGGGCAGCGGCGGGCGCCGCGCGGCCCTTTGCTGCAATTGCGTGCCCGCTCTCTTCAGGGAGCATGCCAATGTTGCTATCGTGGCGCACAGCCGAAGCGTGTGTGCGGGCGAAGGGGTTGGCAGCGGTGCGGTGGAGCGTCTTAGCCGACCCGCGTGAAGCCACCCATGCGACAACCGAAAGGAGCCCGCATCATGGCCAGCCGTAGGGATTTTTTGCAAACGACGGCAGCAGCGATCACCGGCCTCGTCTTTACCGATTGCCACCTCAAAATCGCGCCGCCAGCGGCGGCCCAGACACGCCGACGCGAAGTCGTCGTCAATGGCAAGCGCGTCAAGACCGTGGACATCCATGCGCATTGTGCGGTGCCCGAAGCGCTGGCCTTGATGAACCTGAAGCTCGGCGGACCCTCCCTGCGCCCCGACCTCGACACGCAAGGCGAGCTCGCCGTGCGCCTTAAGGCTATGGACGAGCAAGGCATCGACATGGAGGCGCTCAGCATCAATCCCAACTGGTATCGGCTCGAGCGCGACGTCGCCCAGCAGGTGATTAAGCTGCAAAATGAACGGCTCGCCGAATTCTGTGCCAAACATCCCGAACGCTTCGTCGCGTTTGCCACCGTTGCCCTACAGTTCCCCGATCTCGCCGCCGAGCAGCTCGAGGAGGGCGTCAAGAAGTTTGGCCTGCGCGGGGTCGGCATCGGCGGCAACGTCGCCGGCGAGGAGCTGAGCGAGCCCAAGTTCAATCCGTTTTGGGCCAAAGCCGAACAGCTGGGCGTGCTCGTCTTTATCCATCCGCAGGGCGACGGCGCACCCACGCAACTGCAGCAGCGCTTCAAGGGCAATGGCTATCTCAGCAATGTGATCGGCAATCCCTTGGAGACGACCATTGCGCTGTCGCACCTTATTTTTGAGGGCACGCTCGACCGCTATCCCGGTCTCAAGATCTGCGCCGCACACGCCGGCGGGTATCTGCCATCCTATGTCGGGCGCTTTGATCAAGGCTGTCCGACGCGGCCAGACCTGTGCCCGGGCGGCACCCACGGCAGCATCAAAAAGGCCCCCTCCGAGTATCTGAAGGGCCTCTATTACGACACGATGGTGTTTCGTCCCGAAGGCGTTCGCCACGTGGTGGCAGAAGTTGGCGCCAGCCGGCTGATGGTGGGAACGGATTTCCCCTATCCGTGGACGACAACGGCGATCGACGTCATTCTCGATACGCCGGGCCTCAGCGACGACGACAAGATCGCAATCCTCGGCGGCAACGCCGCCAAATTGCTGGGCCTCAACGCTTGATGCGGTGATCCTACCCCAAGCTCTGCCGCGGGGTGGGTTGGCGTGGCGGGCAACGGCAAGCGGCGGGGTGCCTTTGCGGCAAATCCTGGCGCGGGCTAGCGGCGCCCGGTCACGGTCGTGCGCGTAAAGGCTTCGACATAGTCGATGAGCTTGTCGGAGGCCGCCATGGCGCGGGCCGGATTGGCTTTGGCAATGGCGCGGGCTTCATCGGCGTGCAGCCGCGCGCACTTCGGCAGATCGGCCGCCTGCTTATAGTGCAGGTACCAGAACCGCCGCGAGTGGCCGTTCAGAAAGCGCATGGAGCGCGCGGCATATTCGTTGTGGGCGGCAGCGGCCAGGAGCGCGTTCAAGTCGCGGTCCAAGCGCAAGAAGGCAATATCATCACTGGTGCGCGCGGCCGCCTCCATGCCCTCGGCAATGCCGCGGAAGCGCAGACGCTCGGCCTCGGTGGCGCGCTCGGCGCTGGCGCGCGCGAGCAAGCGCTCGAGCTCCCGGCGCACTTCCAACACCAGGAGCTGCCGCTTGGGGTCGGTGTCCGTGACGATGATCGCCTTGCGGGGCAGAACCCGCACCAGCCCCTCGTGCCCCAAGCGCTGCAAGGCCTCGCGAATGGGCGTGCGCCCAATGCCGAGGGTTGCCGAGAGCGTTTGTTCGGAGAGCACCGCGCCCGGCGCAAGGCTCAACGTGACGATCATCTCCTCGAGCCGATTGTAGGCCTGCTCGGTAAGGGTCTCGGGTCGCGCCGGCGTGGCAGGCGGCGCAGTCTTGCTGACGAGCGCACTGGTCATGAATAGGCTCGTATCTCACCTCGCCGGCCCCGTGCCGCGGCCCCTCGCGGCAACGGCGCCTCGCCTATTGCGCCTTGCGCGCGCCTGTCGTGACCCGGCCGCGGCAATCTTTCCCGCGGCTGTCATGCCGCTTCGATGTCTCTGATCGCCTGGTCGATCTCGCCGGCGGACAACACCCAGTCGTTGTCGAGATTGGCGATGACCTTGCGCATAAACGGTTCGGACAGACGCAGCGCGCGCGCCTTGTCGCCCAGATGTTCAACGAGGATGGCGAGGGCGAGCTGCTGCGGGCTATCCCCCTCATAGGTCCATTCGAACCCCCAGGAGGTAAAGCATTTGACATCATAGTGCTCGTCGAGCCGTCGACCGTCGACGGTGACGAGGAGACCATCGATGGTTCGCTTGCCTTCAAACGTGCTCACGGGTCCCCTCCAGACAAAGACGGTGATATATCACCGCTGTCCCTGGCCGCGATAGCCCGGCCCGCGCCCCGACGCGGAGGGCAAGCCGGTTTGCGCGCCGGCTTTTTTTGCCAGCTTGCCCTCATTTCGCCAGGAATTTGCTGGCGCCTATACAACCGCGGGGAACCCAGCACGACACGATCAGGGGTCAGCCATGTCAGCCCGCGCCCGCCATTCGTCTTACGCGCACGATGATCTCTTCCCGGGGGAGAGGATTGGCCGACCGCTTGGCGGCGGCGGGGGCAAAGCCCTGCTCAAAGCCGGGCTCCTGCTCTCGCTGATCGGTGGCGCCGCCTGGAGCGTTGTGGGCGACACCGGCCCCTTGCGCCAGCGCTTCCCCAACGAGGTTGCCGCGCTCTCGCGCTTGATCGATCGCGCTCGGCGCGCTTTCGACGAGCCGGGCCCGGCCACCGCCGCCCTGAGCAGCCGCCGCACGGCGGACGCCAAGCCCGCCGCGCTCGAGCCGCCACCCTTGGGGCCCGTGATCACCGCCAGACCGCTGCCCGCGGCGCCGCCCCCGCCCGCGGCGGAACCGGTGCCCCTCACCACCGCCGCCCTGCCGTCCACCCCGGCCTCGCCCAGCCCAGCGGGTGAGCCACTCGAGCCACCGAAGGTCGACCCCTCGAACCCCGACCAAGTGCGCGCGGCCGCCGTCGGCCTGCACCCCGAGCTGTCGCCCGTGCTGTTGGCGCGCCTGTCGCCAACCGACTACCGCAATGCGGGCTACGCCATTGAGACCGCCGTCAAGGAAACGCCCGATACGGGCGTCTTCGTCTGGCCGCGTCAGCGCAAGCCCGAGCTCGCGGTCTTCAGCGTGCGCTTTGTCGCGGGCGCGGCACCGAGCTGCCGGCGCTACGTGGTGACGGTGGTCAAGGACGGCTGGCTGACGACGGCAATGCCGATGGAAAGGTGTAGCGCCAGCACGCCACCGCGGGCTCCCCGCGGACCGATCGCGCGCAACGACAAGGGCTGAGCTCGCTCAGGCCGGCTTGAGCACGAGGCCGTCAGCCGCGGGCGGCAAGCGGCGCGGCCTGAACGTCTGCGCAATGGCGACCGCCGCAAGCCCAATCCCGAACGAGCCAAGGTAGAGCCAGGCGTAGCCGCCGGAGTTATCGAATACCCAGCCACCCGCCCACGGCCCCAGCGCCATGCCGAGGCTCGCGAACATGGCAACCGCACCAAACAAAGTGCCCATCATGCGCGGACCGAAGACATCGCGCACCAGCACCGCATAAAGCGGCATGACGCCGCCATAGGCGAGCCCGAACACCACGGAGAGGGCGTAGAACTCTTTCAGGCTACTGACGAAGAGGTAGGCGCCGACCGCCAGCGCCTGAACCAGCAGCCCGGCCACCAATACGGGTTTGGCGCCCAAGCGATCGGCGGCAAGCCCGAGACCGACACGGCCGCCAAGTCCCGCCAGGCCCGCCACGCCAAATACACTGACGGCCAGCATCGCCGGCAGACCGCACATCGTGGCGTAGGAGACCATGTGAAAAATGGGCCCTGAATGCGCGGCGCAGCAGGCGAAATGGGCAAACGCAATGGCCGCAAACTGCGGCGTCAGCATCGCCTCGCGGCTGGTCAAGGGATAGGCCTCGGTTGGCGCGCTCGTCGTGTCGGCAGCGAGTGCGCTCGGTGGCCGGCGCACGCTATAGGCTGCCGGAAGCAACAGGGCAAAGGCCAGGCAGCCGATGCTCAGCATGGCGCTGCGCCAGCCGAAGGCCTCGATCAGCCAGGCCGCCAGCGGCGACACCGTCATCGAGCCCACGCCCATGCCGGCCGAAACGAGGGCGGCGGCGAGGTTGCGGCGAGCCTCCAGCCAGCCCGTTGCGGCCGCCATCATCGGCGCATAGAAGCTGCCCGCCGCGATCCCCACCACGCCGCCAAACAGCAGCTGGAACTCAAACAGCGTCTGCGCGCGGCTGGCCCCGACGAGGCCGACGCCTAACAGCACGCTGCCGAGGGCCACCACGATGCGCGTTCCGAACCGGTCGGACAGCGTCCCCCACAGGAAGGCGGCCGCGCCCATACACAAGAAATCGAGCGTCGCAGCCGTCGAAATGCCCGTACGCGACCAGCCCGTATCCGCCGCCAAGGGGGCCAAGAACACGCCGAGCGAGAGCATCGCCCCCATGCTGAGACAGGTCATCAGCATGCCCGCGGCGACGACAACCCAACCGTATGACAGCTTCATGCTCCCCCCGGCACCGGCCATTGGCAGGCGATGCGATATCGTCTCACGCGTTTAAGCCGCAGCAAGGCCAAGCCTCCTCGCCGGGTCCCGCGCGGGCCCCGCGCACGGGGCCAGCGAACCGGCAGGACGCGCAGCCTAATGGAGGGCCCGCGCGCTGGGAACGGCTTTCCAGCGATGGGACCCGCACAAGCGCCTTAGGCCTCGGCCCATTTGGTCCGCCGCCGCGCGTTGCGGCGCAGCTTGGCGTGCACGATGCCGGTAAAGGGTCCCAAGAAGGCGGCGGTCACCCCGGCGTTAAAGACGGGGCTTTCCGTGGCGAGCAGGGCGGCCACCGCCAGCGCCAGGCCCACGCTCGCCGCCAGGCCGACAAAAAAGCCGGCCAGGTAGGCAATGGCGCTGCGCGCCCGTCCGCGCTTGCCTTGCCGCACAATGCCGAAGGCCGGCGCGGCCGCCAGCACGGCAACCAGCCAGAAGGCCATCGCCGGTAACAAATCCGACGCCACGTACGCCTTGTGCATTGTCTTCACCGTGCCCTGTGGGGGCGCTCGGGCTTAGGCGATTCGCGCGCACAAAATGTGGCCGAGCGCCGCAGCAGGCGCTTGAGGCGCGCAAAATCACGTTGCTCAGGGCGGTTGCCATCGGTTAGGCAAGGGTCAGATTTTTACCAGCCTTAGCTCGGCAAACGCGCTCGGGAGCGGACCCATGTCGGTCGATTTTTCGACGCTGATCTGGATCTTGCTAGGTCTCATGGCCCTGCAGCCCGTGCTGATGGGCCGATGGTTCGCCTTCAGCCGTCTCAAGGCCATCCAGGCCTTGGAGAGGGCGCGCGGCAGCCGGGTCATCACCATGATCCACCGGCAGGAAAAGCGCAGCCTGTTTGGCTTCAATGTGGCTCGCCACATCGACCTTGAAGATGCCCAAACCATCATCGCGGCCATCAAGGAGACGCCGCCGGAGCGCCCGATCGATCTCATTTTGCACACGCCCGGCGGCCTGGTGCTGGCGGCCATGCAAATCGCCCGCGCCGTCGAGGCGCACGCGGGCAAGGTCACGGTGTTCGTGCCGGTCTACGCCATGTCCGGCGGCACCCTGATTGCACTGGCGGCCGACGAGATCGTGCTCGGCGAATTCTCGGTGTTGGGCCCGATCGACCCGCAAATCGCCGGTTTTCCCGCGGCCAGCATCGTGCGCGTGCGTCAAGCCAAGCCGATCGAGCATATTTTCGATTTGACCCTCGTCTTGGCCGACATGAGCGAAAAGGCCCTGGCCCAGGTCAAGCGCGGCGCGGTGGAACTATTGACCCCGCGTCTGGACCAAGCCGCCGCCGAGCAGCTCGCGGAAAAACTGGCGGGCGGGCACTGGACGCACGACTACGCGCTGACCGCGCAGGAAGCCTCCGCCTTGGGCCTACCCGTCACCGTCGGCATGCCGGTTGAGGTTCTGGAATTGATGAAGCTTTACCCGCAGCCCGTGCAGCGCTCGGGCGTGGAATTCCTGCCGATCGACGTGCCGGCCAAACGGGCGATGGGGACCTGAGGCGGCAGCCTGCGACAAAAAGGACGATCGGGCCGCGCCTGCCGCGCTACGGGCGCGCCGTGGCCTAGTCTCCCCTAGAGCGGGGATGTGGAAAATCGTTGCAACGCGCATCTGAGGCGCAGCGCGGCCCGCCGCTGAGTGGCCCTCGGCCACGCCGCTGCCTTTATCGCCTGGGCGCGAGCGCGCCCGCGCCAAAGCACCTCACCGTTCCTGCTCGAACATGGCAAAACCAAAGTTTACCGCGCGCGTCGACAATATCTACTTTCTCGCTCGCATCGGCTCCTCCCTGCGTTGGGCCACGCAGGGCGTCCCGCCTGAGGCCCTCTCGAGCGACGTCAAACACATGCTGGAGCGGCTCGATCAGCTCGACGCCGTGGCGCATAGGCTGGCACGGCCCGACAACGATCGCGCCTGAGCCGCCGCGCGGGGGCCAACGCTTGGCGCCTATTGCCGCAGGTCCAGCGGCAACGCAGGGGTTAAGGCGACAAGTCAAAATACTGTGATAACGGCCGGAGGAGTTTGACACTTTTTTGCCTCAGGCCGAGGGGCCATAAGGCGTTTGCACTGCACAAAAACAACTCAGGGAGGCGTGGCGAATTGAAGGGGATGCAATGCTGGGACAGGTCTATGTCGACTTCGATGGCACGATCGCGCCGAATGATCCGACCGATCGGGTGTTCGCGCGCTTTTGCGGGCCAAAGTGGCTGAGCCTTGAACGCGCCTGCCAGCAAGGGCGGCTGAGCCCCCGCGCCACCATGGCCCAACAGGTCGACCTCATGCGGGCCACGCCGGCCGCGCTCAGCGCGCTCGTCGACGAGCTCAAGATCGACCCGGAGTTTGCCACCTTCGTGGCCTTGTGTCGGCGCTGGGATTTGCGCGTGGTCGTGGTTTCGGACGGCCTTGATCGCGTCGTGGAGTGCATGCTGCAGGCCGCAGGCTTTGCGCTGCCCGTTTTCGCCAACCGCTTAACCTGGCTCGGGGGTGAGCGCTGGGGGCTCGACTTTCCCTACGCCGAGAGCGCGTGCGCCGCGTCGCTGGGCAACTGCAAATGTGGCCACCGTTCGCCGCGCGCGCTGGCCTCGCTGGCTGTTGTGGTCGGGGACGGGCGCTCGGATTTTTGCATCGCCGAGGGGGCGGACCTGGTGTTGGCGAAAGGGCAGCTGGCGGCGCACTGCCGGCGACGCAACCTGCCGCATCAGCCCATTGCTGATTTTGCCCATGCCACCGTGGCGCTCGACGGCTGGCTGGCTCAGAACGCGCGCCAGTCCGCATGAGCCCCGCCGCGTTTCATCGCACATCCCTCCAGCGAACAGGACCCTGATGGCCAGCCAAGACTACAGCGAACGATTTCGGGGCGCGGGCCCCGTGGGCTTCCTGCTCATCCATGGCCTCGGCGGCACGCCGGTCGAGTTGCGCTTCGTCGCCCGCGGCCTGGCGCGCGCGGGGCACACCGTGCATTGCCCGCAGCTCGCCGGCCATTGCGGCAGCTTCAAGGATCTGAAGGCGACCGGTTGGAAGGATTGGTATGCGACCGTGCTGGCGGCGCATCAAGAGCTCAGCAAGAGCTGCAAAAAGGTGATCGTCGGCGGCCTGTCCATGGGGGCCATTCTGGCGCTGCACCTGGCCGCCGAGTTTCCGGCCGACGTGCACGCAGCCGCGCTGTTTGCACCCACCCTGAAGCTCGATGGCTGGGGCGTGCCCTGGTACAGCATCTTTTTCAATCTGGTGCGGTCGGAGTGGAGCGCCAATTTCGTCCGCTTCGCGGAGCGCGAGCCTTATGGCATCAAGGATCCCCGCGTGCGTGCCCTCGTCACCAGCGCAATCCAAAGTGGCGACAGCTCCAAGGCCGGGCAATTGACGAACCCCGGCCGCGTCATGCTGGAGATGCGTCGCCTGGTGGCGGTCGTGCGCGGCGAACTGCGGCGCATTCATCAACCTACCTTGATCGTGCACCCGCGCCAGGACGATCGGGCCAGCCTCGGCAATGCCGCCTATCTGCAAAGCGCACTGCCGGGACTGGTGGAAACCTGCGTGCTTGATGATAGCTATCACGTCATCACGATCGACCGTCAACGCGACATTGTCATCGACCGCACGGCGGCCTTCGCCAAGCGCCTGCAGGATAGGTCGGTCGCCGCCCCCGACGACGATCTCAACCCAAGGCTCGATGTCCTGCGCTCGCGGTCCCTGCCGCACGTCAGCCGCGGCAGCGCACTTGGCGCCGCAAGCGCGCTCCGGCAACGGGTGGCACGTTAGGGCTGACAATCCCCGATACGGCGGCCGCTCTGGGTTTCCGTCAGCGTCATGTTTTTGCCGCCCAACTTCATGCTGATGCGGCCATCGAAAACCTCGCGCGCGAGATGATAGGTGGCCGAGGCAACGGCGGCATTGCCGCCGGGACAGACGATGTCGAAGCTGAGCGTGGTTCCCTCCTGGCGCACATTGGCAACGGGACAGTGGGAATAAGGATTGTTCTCGCTGAGCGCCCCGAGCCCCTGCTGCGGCCCTCGATCCACAGCGGCAAGACAGAGCGTGCGCAGCGTCGAGGCGGCAGCACCCACGATGTTGGGGAGATCGAGGCGCACGCTGACCTCGTAGCGGCCGGGCGCCAGCGTGACGGCATCCGCCGCCCGCAGCAGGCTCGCGCAAGCAACGCCGGCGAGGGCCGACACAAGGGCTGCCAGCAGAAGACGCCGCATGCTTGATCGCCTCCAAGTTTGCCTCAGGCCCCACAGCTAGCGCGACCCCGCCACGAGGCGCCGCCGCCCCAGAGCCCGGGCGCGGGCGCCAGTGCCGCCGGCCTGACCGTTCGCATCCGGCGCGCCGCGTGATCGCTTGCGATCGTAACGGTCGCGCGGGTGCATTCGCAAGGCGAGCGTCGCGAGCCACCGCCCGCTGTCAGCGGCCGTGCTGAGCTGACGGGAAGGCCTCGAGCCCGCGCCTGGAGAAGGCTCCTCGCGGCAGAAAAAAAGCTCTAGAGTTCGGGCGCGGCCGCCTGCGAAGGCGACGCGCACCAACTCGAGAAGACGCACATGCGGCGCCCTCACTTGGCATTGCTGGCCGCCCTGAGCGCCAGCCTGATCGGCGACCTGGCGGGGCTCGCCTGGCGCGGGCGGGTGGACGCCAGCGAGTTACCAGGGCAGTGGCAAGCCCCGCCCGGTGACCCGCTCGAGCATACCGCTGCCGGCTACGCCAAGGTTTTGTGCTCGGCAGTTTTTATTTCCGGGCGCGCGCTGGCAACGGCGGTTGCGGAGGATGGCTTCTTTGTGGCCCCGCGCGCCGAGCGCCGCCGGCTGACGCCGAGCCTTGATCGGGAGCGGCAGGCGGTGCTGGTGAGCCTGCCCGACGGCCGCAGGCGCAGCGCCAGGCTGATCGGCGACCAGGGCTGCGTCACGCTGCCCGCGGGGATGAGCTCGGCATTCTTCACGCCCGTCAAGGTCGTCCCCGCCCTGCCCGATGCCAACACGCAAGCCTGGCCGATGGGCGATGCCAGCCCCGAGGCTGGACCCGCCGCCGAGATCGATCAGCTGAAGCTCGCCGCCGCCGTCGCCGCCGCCTTCGAGCCACAGCAGGCGCTGACCGCCGCTTTCCTTGTGGCGCACAAGGGACGCCTGATCGCCGAGCGCTATGGCGCGGGCGCCAACCGGACCACGCGGCTGCCGGGTTGGTCCATGGGCAAAAGCGTGACGGCGACGCTGATGGGTCAACTCATCCACGCCGGCGCCTTTGAGCTTTGGGGCGCGGCGCCCATCGAGGCCTGGCAGCAGGCGGACGACCCGCGTCGGGCCATCCGCATCGCCGATCTTTTGCGCATGTCGAGCGGGCTGCGCTTCGTGGCGCCGCAAGACCCCGACTTCAACCCGGCCCGCGGCTACCCCGATCATCTCTACGTCTACACCGGCGCGATCGATGCCTTCCAATGGGCGATCAGCCGCCCCGCACAATGGCTGCCCAACAGCGTGGGGCGCTATCGCAACTCCGATCCGCTTGTGCTCAATGCCCTTATCAAGCGTGCCGCGCTCAGCCGCGGCGAGGAGTATTTGTCCTACCCGCAAAGACGCCTGTTCGATCGGTTGGGGATTCGTCACTTCGTGCTCGAAACCGACCCCTACGGCAACTTTCTGCTGCAGGGCTATGAACTCGGCGCCGCGCGCGACTGGCTGCGCCTGGGGCTCCTCTACCTGAACGATGGCGTCTGGAACGGCGAGCGGCTGCTGCCCGAGGGCTGGAGCAATTTCGTGCGCACACCCGCGCCCGCCTGGTCGCAACCGGTCTATGGCGCCTTGTTCTGGCTGAACCGGACGGGCAGCTGGCCCGTACCCGAGGACGCTTATTATATGGCGGGCTCCGGCGGCCAATATACCATCATCGTGCCAACGCACGACTTGGTGGTCGTGCGTCTTGGCCATTACGCGGGCGATGCCCTGGGGATTGCCGCCTTGGCCCGCGCGCTGGAGCTTCTCATCGCCGCCGTGCCGCAAACGCGCCAAGCCTGGCAGCCGGCGGCAGAACCGCGCTAGCCGGGCGAGCCCCCCTAAGCTCGGCCCGGCGCTGGGGAGGCCTCGCGCGGCCTCCCAGCCTGGCTCACGCGCGCAGGACACCCGAGGCTTTGGCGACGTGCGTGGCGATGGCGTCCATCAGGGGTGGCGACAGGCTGTCATAGGGTTCAAGACCCAGCTGGCGCAGGCGGGCGCGCACGGCCGGCATCTGATCGGGCTTCGCCCCGGATTCGATGATCGAGGAGACGAAGGCGGCGAACTCCGGAGCTGACCAGCCCTGGCTCTTCGAAAGCTCGGTATGGATAAAGTCCAAGCCATAGAAGGGGTGCTTGCTGTTCTCGATGCGGCCGTACATGTGCACGCCGCAGCCGCTGCAGGCGTAGCGCTGGATTGCAGCATTCGCATCCACGACTTTGAGTTTGTCGGCCCCCTTGCTCACGCTGAGCTTGTCACGCGGCACGACCGCGACCTGGGAAAACAGGGCGCCCGCCGGTTTCCAGCACTTGGTGCAGCCGCACACATGGTTGTGCGCCGACTGGGTGCCAATGCTGACTTCCACGGGATTGCTCGTGCATTTGCACTCGAGCGTGCCTCCAGAAAAGCTCGGCGAGCCAGGCTTAACGCCATTGTCAACGGCTGGATGAATAGAAATCTCTGCCATCGTAGGTCCTCCCTTGTTTGCCGACGGCGCAGGGGTGTGCCGCGGCGGTTCACCACGTTCTTGCGACCTCGTCACGCCAATGAGATTTAGAAAGCTGCTCCAAGGTTTCATTTTTGGCCTCGATCTCAGTCTTTCCGCGGCCAGCTTAGACCTCTATTTCCCGCTTGGAAACTTGCAATCACGCCAAAAGCCATCAAGATCGCATGAGCTGGAGATGCCCAATGCCGCACCGGCTGCGTGGGATGCTGCCCGCTAGCCAGATTTTGCGGGCGGCGAATGGGCAGCAATAACTGCCGCCGGCGTTCGTGTTACTGTCGCCGCCTGCGAAGCCGCAAACGTCGACAAGGAGGAAGCCGCTATGAAGTCCCGCGCCGCCGTCGCCGTCGAAAAGGGAAAGCCGCTCGAGATCCTGGACGTCGAGCTTGAAGGGCCCAGGGCCGGTGAGGTGTTGGTCGAGGTCAAAGCAACGGGGATCTGCCACACCGACGAATTCACGCTCTCGGGTGCCGATCCGGAGGGCCTGTTTCCGGCCATTCTGGGGCACGAGGGCGCGGGCGTCGTCGTCGATGTTGGCCCTGGCGTGTCGAGCGTGAAAAAAGGCGACCACGTCATTCCCCTCTACACGCCCGAATGCCGGCAATGCCCCTCCTGCCTGTCGCGTAAGACCAACCTGTGCACGGCGATCCGGGCCACCCAGGGCCAAGGGCTGATGCCCGACGGCAGCTCGCGTTTTTCCCTCGCGGGCAAGCGCCTGTTCCACTACATGGGCACTTCGACCTTCTCGAATTTTACGGTGCTACCGGAGATCGCGGTCGCCAGGGTTCGCGAGGACGCCCCGTTCGATAAAATCTGTTACATCGGTTGCGGCGTCACCACGGGCATCGGGGCCGTCCTCAACACCGCCAAGGTGGAGCCGGGAGCTACCGCCGCCGTGTTCGGCCTGGGCGGCATCGGCCTCAACGTCATCCAAGGTCTCAAGCTCGCTGGCGCCGACATGATCATCGGCGTGGACATCAATGCCGACAAGAAGGCCTGGGGCGAGCGCTTCGGCATGACCCACTTCGTCAACCCCAAGGAGGCGGGCAAGGACTTGGTGGCCCACCTCGTCAACATGACCAAACGCGGGGCCGACCAGATCGGCGGCGCCGACTACACCTTTGACTGCACCGGCAATGTCGCGGTCATGCGCCAGGCGCTCGAGGCCTGCCATCGGGGCTGGGGTCAATCCATCATCATCGGCGTCGCCCCGGCCGGCGCCGAGATCGCCACCCGCCCATTCCAACTCGTCACGGGGAGGGTGTGGAAGGGAACCGCTTTCGGCGGAGCGCGCGGGCGCACCGATGTGCCCAAGATCGTCGATTGGTACATGGACAAAAAAATTCAAATCGATCCCATGATCACGCACACCCTGCCGCTCGCCGACATCAACAAGGGCTTCGACCTCATGCACGCCGGCAAGAGCATCCGCAGCGTCGTGGTCTATTAACCTTGTCGGCGCGGCGCGCCCATCGCTGCGGGCGCCGCCGCGCCGGTCCCTCGAACCCGTGTGGCTAACGGCGGCCTTTTTGCGCTAACGGCCTATTTGGTCTTGCCGTCGGCGGAATATTGTTCGAGGAAGGCGAGCAGGTCATTTATATCTTTTTCATCCTGTAATCCTGGGAATACCATCTTGGTGTTGGGAATTTTTGCCCGCGGGTTCTTAATATACTCGCGGAATGTCGCCTGATCCCAGGTGATGCCGGAATTTTTGTTTGCCTCAGAATAATTAAAACCCTCAATCGAACCGGCCTTGCGCCCGATCAGGCCATTGAGCTCCGGCCCCACCAAGTTCTTGGCACCCGGTCCGACCTGATGGCAGGCGCGGCATTTGTTGAAGACGGCCTTGCCGTCATCGGCATTCTGCGCTTCGGCCAGCGTTGGGACGGCCAGGATCAGGGCGGCCAGGCCAAGACGCCGGCAAGGCAAGGACAAAGCGCGGGCCAAGAGGGGCCGTCGGCTGGGGAGCAATCGTGTTGTCATGAGGAGCGTGCGCCCAAGGTTTGTCTGGCGCGGGCCCGCGCGGAGCCCGGCGACCAGAGCTGAAGGTCATTTAAAGATCACGGCACGAGCATCGCCGAGCCAACGAGACGGCAGCCGCGGCCCGGCATCCCTGGCGCGGTCGCTGCACAGGGACGGTCGAGCCTCAGCGCGCATCTAGTTCGGCCGGCAGGTAACTGCTAACCTCCATGCCGATTTGTTGTTCTTCCACCTGAGGCTTATCCCACGCTTTTTTCGTGGCTCGTTGCATGGCGTGCTCCCGAGTGATGGCTGGCTCTCGAACTCAATCGGGCCGCGGCGGGCAACGGGCCTTGGCCTGTCGTTCCGCTGTGGTCCTAACGCTCCGATCGCCTCCCGCTGCGGCGAGGCGAAGTATTAGGCAGATGACGGTTGAGGGCAACGGAATTTGCCAAGCTCGGGTGTGACGAATTTGTGAGCCGGCAGGCGCTACCGCACCGATCACGATGGCGACCTTTTTTTGCGCGCATCTTGCAGCCGACGGCGCGCGCCGCCACTGCCGACGTTAACGGAGGGAGGCAACGCCTGGCCGCCATCTCGCAGGCATGGAGACCGCCGCATGCCAACCTTCCTGCCTAGCGCGGCCGCGCGCCGTCTGAGCCGCAGGGTTGGCCTGGGCGCGCTGGGCGTGTGGCTTGTCTTGGTCTTGGTTGGGCTCGCGACCACGCTGATGGCCGCCACCGAGCCGTCCACTAAGTCGGGGGCAGCGCCGCGCCAAGCAATTGCCATCCTGCTTGCCCGCGAGCGCCGCGACCTGCCTCCCCCGCTCTCCCTATTGGACATGCCCGCGGCGAATGATGCGGTCGCCGGCGCTGAGCTCGCCATCAACGACAACAACACGACCGGCCGCTTCCTCAACCAAGACTTCGCCCTTGAGGTGGTGCAGGATCTTTCCGCCGACGCCCTCGTCACCGAGGTCGCCGCCCGCGTCGGCCAAGGCACCTCCTTTGTCGTGCTCGATGTGCGGCCACAGACGGTGCTGGCATTGGCGGATCGGCTGAAAGACGCCCCCGTGTTGCTGCTCAATGCCGCCGCCACCGACGATGCGCTGCGCGAGGAAGACTGCCGGCGCAACGTGGTACACACTGCCCCCTCGCGCAGCATGCTGGCCGACGCGCTGGCGCAGTACCTCGTCTGGAAGCGCTGGCGCCGGTGGTTTCTGGTGACCGGCCCTGACAGTGCCGATGCGGCCTTTGCCGCCGCCGTCCGGCGCGGGGCCAAACGCTTCGGCGGCAAAATCGTGCAGGAACGCACGTTCAACCTTGACCTCGGCAATAGGCGTGCGGACGGCGGGCACGAGCAGATCCAGGAACAGATGCCGAGCTTCAGTCAAAACGTGCCCGACTATGACGTGCTGGTGGTCGCCGACGAGAGCGGCCAATTCGGCGACTACTTGCCTTATCGGACCTGGGACGCGCGGCCGGTGGCGGGCACCCAGGGCCTCGTGCCCACGAGCTGGCATCCCGCGCTTGAACAGTGGGGGGCGAGCCAATTTCAGAATCGTTTTGTGCGTCTCGCCAACCGATCCATGCGGCCCCTCGACTACAACGTCTGGGTTGCCATTCGCTCGATTGGCGAGGCGGCCGCGCGCACGCGAGCTAACCGCGCCGACGCCCTCATCGCCTACCTGCGCTCCGAGGAGTTCGAGCTTGCCGCCTTCAAAGGGCGCAAGCTCAGCTATCGCTCCTGGAACGGCCAACTGCGCCAGCCCATTTTGCTTGGCACGCCGAAGCTGACCGTGACGGTGTCGCCGCAGCCCGGTTTCTTGCATCAAACTTCCGAGCTCGATACGCTCGGGCCCGACAAACCTGAATCCGTTTGCAAGGCCTACGCATCTCCTTGAGACCAGCCCGTTGAGCCTCTACCGAGGCGGTCGCAACAATTCGGGAGGGAGGCGCATCAATGCCAAGCGCGAAGCGCGCCGCGTCAATGGCCTTGGCAGCGGCGCTGACGTTCGCCGCGCCGTCACTTCAGGCCTACACCGTCTATGTCACGAACGAGAAAGACAACACGGTCAGCGTCATCGATAGCAGCAAGCTCGAGGTGATTAAGACGCTCAAGGTCGGGCAGCGGCCGCGCGGCGTCGCGCTCACAAAGGATGAAAAGTGGCTGCTGATCTGTACCAGCGATGACAACAACGTGCAGGTTTGGGACACCGAGACGCTGCAGTTGGTCAAAACCCTGCCCTCGGGCCCCGACCCGGAACTCTTTATCCTGCATCCCGCGGGCAACCCGCTCTACGTCGCCAACGAGGACGACAATCTCATCACCGTGATCGATATCGGCAGCAATAACGTGGTGGCCGAGATCCCCGTCGGCGTGGAGCCGGAGGGCCTGGGGATCAGCCCCGACGGCAGCCTGCTGGTGGCCACCTCCGAAACCACCAATATGGCGCACTTCATCGATACCACCAGCCACGCGATCATCGACAACGTGCTCGTCGACAGTCGCCCGCGCGTGGCGGAGTTCACCCCGGACGGAACCCAGGTGTGGGTGAGTACCGAAATCGGCGGCAAGGTCAGCGTGATCGATCCCAAGTCGCGCAAAATCCTGGCCAAAATCGGCTTTGAGATCCCGGGCATCAATCCCGACGCGATCCAGCCCGTCGGCGTGCGCATGACCCGCAATGGCAAGCTGGCTTTCGTTGCCCTGGGGCCCGCCAACCGCGTTGCCGTCATCGACACCGCCACGTTCAAGGTCGAGAAATACCTCCTCGTCGGCCAGCGCGTCTGGCAACTTGCCTTCACGCCCGATGACAAGCTGCTCTTCACCACCAACGGGGCGTCCAGCGACGTGTCGGTGATCGACGTCGAGAGGCTGCGGGTGGTGCGCTCGATTAAGGTCGGCCGCTACCCCTGGGGTGTGGTGGTCGCACGCCATTGACCCCGTGGCTCGCGCATCCCCCATCACGGCGTTCGGCGGCGAAAGCCGTAGCCCACCTTTGTCGGGTTGGGCAAAATGGAACTCAACACGGTGGCGATTAGGGCCTCGCACGGCTATGAGAACGAAAGGAAGCGGGAGGGCGAGGCCGAGGTAGTGTTCGCCCCTTTTTTCGGGGCCCCCAGGCCTGGCTTTGCCGCGGGCTCGAGGACAAAGGCATGAGTGGGAAGTTTATCGTCACGTGATGACGCCGCCGCTGCGATCAGTCGTCGACCCTGACGCCCTCGAAATCCGCGGGCTCACGCATCGTTTTGGGCAGACGGTGGCCCTCGACGACGTCTCTTTGAGCGTGCCGCGCGGCACCTTCGTCGTGCTCTTGGGCCCGAACGGCGCGGGAAAGTCGACGCTGTTCGCGCTCGCCACCCGGCTTTACGATAACGCCAGCGGGCACATTCGCATTCTGGGCCACGATGTGCGGCGCGAGCCGATGGCGGCGCTGAAACACCTCGGCGTGGTGTTCCAGAGCCGCAGCCTCGATGGCGATCTCAGCCTCGAGCAGAACCTCATCTATCACGCCTCCCTGCACGGCATTAACCGTCGCACGGCCAGAGAGCTTGCGGCACGCGCCCTGGACAAGGTCGGGCTCGCCCAACGCGCCCACGATAAGGTACGCGCGCTATCGGGTGGCCAGGCGCGCCGGGTGGAAATCGCACGCGCGCTCCTGCACCAGCCCAGCTGCCTGCTCTTGGACGAGGCGACTTCAGGGCTGGATGTGGCCTCGCGCGAAAGCGTACTCAGTATGGTGCGTGGCCTCGTCAGCCAGGAGGCGGTCGGCGTGCTGTGGGCCACCCACCTGGTCGACGAAGTGGCCGCGCAGGACAGCATTGTCCTTCTGCACAAGGGCCGCGTGCTGTTCTCGGGGCGGGGGCCGGCGCTGATGGCGCTGGCCGAGACCGATAGCTTGCGGAGCGCCTTTTTGCGCTTGATCGGCAGGGATGGGGGGGCTGAGGCACCATGAGCGTAGCGGTCGTGCCCCAGCGCTTGGGCCTTGCCGGCTATGGCATTTGTTTTGCCGGCATCGTCTGGCGCGAGGTCTTGCGCTTCTTGCATCAGCGCGAGCGTTTCCTCGCTGCCCTGGTCCGGCCCCTGGTGTGGCTCTTCATCTTTGCGGCCGGCTTTCGCCAGGTCTTGGGCGTGTCCATCATTCCGCCCTATCAGACTTACGTTCTCTACGAGGTGTTCGTGACACCAGGCCTCGTTGGCATGATCCAGCTTTTCAATGCCATGCAGACCTCCCTATCGATGGTTTACGACCGCGAGACGGGGACGATGCGCACGCTGCTGCTCAGTCCGTTTCCGCGCAGCTTTCTGTTGCTCTCGAAGCTCGCGGGCGGCGTGATCGTTTCGTTGCTTCAGGTCTATGTGTTTTTGCTGATCGCCTATTTCTGGGAGATCGAATTGCCGCCCATCGGCTATCTGACGGTGCTGCCCGCCCTCCTCATCTGCGGACTGATGCTGGGCGCCATCGCGCTCTTCATGTCCTCCGTCATCAAGCAGCTGGAAAACTTCGCCGGCGTCATGAATTTCGTGATCTTTCCGATGTTCTTTGCGTCCTCCGCGCTCTATCCCCTATGGCGCATCAAAGAAGCCAATCCGCTGCTCTATGAGATTTGCCGCGCCAACCCCTTCACGCACGCCGTCGAGCTCATACGATTTGCCATGTACGGCCAGCTGGAGCCCATGTCGCTCGCGGTCGTGCTCCTGTTCACGGCGCTGTTTTTGGCCGCAGCGATCTATGCCTATAACCCCTCGAAGGGAATGCTCGGCCGGCGTGGGGAAGCGCGTTGAGGAGCTTAGAGATGATGCCGCACGCCACGCGCCTCCTAGCAGCTCTCCTGGCGGCGTCCCTTGCCGGACCGGTGCTCGCCGCCGAGAGCAGCACCCCGGATTGGCCATGCGTGCAGCGCAAGGTTAACCTCCTCACCTCGGCACAGTTCTGGGACGGACCGCAGGTCGACGACCTGACGGGCTGGCACGACAACGACGCGCTGCTGCAGCTCGTCGCCGTGCTGATGAGCCGCCGCGTTACGCTCGAGGAGGCCGCCGCGGCGATCGGCGACTTTGCCAACAAGGTGCCCCAGGAAACGCGCGATCGCTCCCTCCAGGAGCTGTTTTCTGCCCTGCTTGCGAGCGCGAACAGCGAGCGTGCCGTGGTCATCAGCGGCATCGAGCGCTTCCAGCAGCGCCAACGCGCACGCGCGCACGAAATCGAGCGCCAAGGCGCCGAGATGCATCGCCTCAAGGAGCGCGCCGCCCAGGACGAAAGCGTGCGTGGTGAATTGAAGGAGGCCGAGGACAAATACAACTGGGATGTGCGCGTGTTTAGCGAACGCCAGCAGTCCTTGCCGCTCGCCTGCGAGGTGCCGGTGCTGATCGAACAACGGCTGTTTGCGCTCGGACGCGAAGTGCGCTCGCACATGCGCGATTGAGGCGGACCCTAACGCCTCGGCGCGCTGACAAGCTGGGCGTTGTCGTCGATCAGCGGCACACCATAGCCCAAGAGGATGGCGTCGATATCCCCCTGCCGCTTGGCAATAATGGCATTGAGCTGGTGCTTCCAGTCATCCTCGAGATTGCGCACGCCAAAGGTGATGCGATAGGCCAGTCGCGGCTCGCCCATTTCCTTCAGCAAGGGCACGAGCGTGAGCTTCTCCCCGTCTCTGCCGGCAAAGTATCCCGCGATCGGTCCCCACAGCACGCCGGCGTCGATCTCGCCGGCTCGGATGTCTGCAATCATGCGCTCGGCCGGCGACTCATAGCGGCGGTCCACCATCAGCGGATAGGGCTTGGCGCGCTGCATCAGACCCAGCCGCACCATGGCATTGCTGGGCGGCGTGCCGGCGACGATGCCGATGCGCTTGTCGCTGAGCCGCGGGTCCGCCAGCGTGTCGACGCCAGCAAGGCTGCTGCCCGGACGAAACAAGAGGGCGTAGGTGGAGCGGTAGTAGGGGTTGGTGTTCAGAACGAGGTCGTCGCCCTGGGCATAACCCATCACCACGTCGCAGCGCTTGGCAAACAGCGTATTGCGAATGAAGCCGATGGCTTGCGGAAAAAAGGTATATTCCAGCGGCACCTTCAGCTCACCGGCGACGAGCTCGGCTATTTTGTTCTCGAAGCCCTCCCCCTTGTCGTTGGAAAAGGGCAGGTTGGCGGGATCGGCGCACACGCGCAGCGTCGTGCGGTTAACAAGATCGACGCGCTGGGCCGCGGCCGCGCCGGCAAGGAGCCCAGTGCCGATCAGGCCTAGGGCCAACAGCCCGGCGCGCAGGCACTTACTTGCCACCGAAACAGGCCTTTTCTGACACCTCGGCCGATGCCGGCTTCTCCACCCGCTTGGCGGGGCGACCGCGCGGCAGCACGTCGTCGGCGCGCGCCTTCAAGTAGACGTAGATGTCGTCGATGTAGCACATGACGTTGGGATTATCGCCCAGCGCGGGCATCTTGCTCTGTTTGTCTGCGCGCACCACCTCGCGGCCGCTGGCGACCACCAGCATAAAGTCCGCGTAGCTCATGGTCTTCAGCGATTGCATCAATCCCGGCGCATAGGTCGAACCCTCGCCATCGGGGCCGTGGCAGACGTGGCACTCCGAATGGTAGCGGCGAAATCCGGAGAACGTGTACCAATCGACCGTGCCGTCGCTGCTGATCTGATAGGTCGGCGTGCCGTCGGCCGTCTCCCATTTGCCGTCCTTTTCCTTCTTGTCGGTTTGTCCCACGCTCGGCGAGGCCTCGAGCACGGCAACGAGCGCAAGCAGGATCAGGCCAAAACGAATAGGCGTCACACGCAACCTCGGGGGTGAGTGAGAGGAGGAGCCACGACGGAGCCAGGCGGAGGCCGACCGTGGTCGGCCTCCGCGCGCGAGGTCCTTTAGGGCAGGGTGAACACGGTCAGCGCGCCGCCGAGCGCCGTATAGTCTCTGAGCCCGGCATAGCCGCCGACGGCGCCCAGACCATCGGTCGGGTTGGTGAGACCCGCCGCCAGGCCGATCCCGGCCCAGCCGCCGACGCCCGAAAGCACCGCGACATGCTGTTTGCCGCCGTGACTAAAGGTCATGACGTTGCCGATGATGCCCGATGGCGTCTTGAACTTGAACAGCTCCTTGCCATCCTTCTCATCGACGGCCTTGAGATAGCCTTCTAGCGTACCGTAGAAGACGACCCCGCCGGCCGTGGCGAGCGCGCCTGACCAGACGGAGAACTGTTCCGGCTTCGACCAGGCGATCTTACCTTGCCCAGCGTCCCAGGCGATGAAGTTGCCCATGCCGCCGTGACTGCCGGGGGCTGGGAACATGGACAGCGTCGCCCCGACATAGGGCTGACCCGCCGTGTAGGACACCCGGAACGGTTCATAGTCCATGCAGACGTGGTTGGTCGGCACATAGAACAGGTTGGTCCGCGGCGAGAAGGCTGCGGGTTGCTGATCCTTTG
>Ga0075425_100001665_pt1 | contig 21753 bp, 18 predicted proteins | sample SoiMethybrSBSTD4_FD_75300 | JGI IMG/M metagenome (GOLD analysis project Ga0075425, IMG submission 75300) | Bulk soil microbial communities from a Populus tree surrounding site in Tennessee, USA - Soil MetaG P. TD hybrid SBSTD4 | ecosystem: Environmental > Terrestrial > Soil > Tree plantation... | reverse complement strand
GCTCCCGACCTTTTCGCGACACAGACGGGTACGCCCGCCGGGTGCGTAAAATGCCCCCAGCAGAGGGGGGCCAATTCCTCCCGCGCTCGAAGGCCACAGAACAGCCCTGAGGCGAGGCGCGCAGCGCACAAAGCCTCGTACCGGCGGGGCAAGAGCGCGCTTGCGCTGCGCTCAGATTTCTCCCTATGTGTCGTGTTGCCCACACCCTCCATCCCCCTAGCATCCGGATTCCCCCATGCGCAGTTTCCACCGGCCCGGCCGCTCCGTTGTCTATGGGCGCCGGGTCATGTGCGCCACATCGCATCCCGCAGCGAGCCTTACGTGCATCGACGTGCTGCGCCAGGGCGGCAATGCCGTGGACGCAGCCATCGCGACCGCCGCGGTCCTCGCCGTGGTGGAACCCCACATGACCGGCATCGGTGGCGATTGCTTCGCGCTCCTGGCCAAGCCCGCCGGCGACTTGATCGCCCTCAACGCCTCAGGCCGCGCCCCCAAGGGCGCCACGGCTGCCTGGCTTGGCCAGGCCAACCTCGCACGCCTCGACCCAGAGAGCCCACACGCGGTGACGGTGCCCGGTGCCGTCAGCGGCTGGATGCGCCTCCTGCAGGACCACGGCACCTGGCCAATCGAGCGCTTGCTGCAGCCGGCCATCGAACTTGCCCAGGACGGCTTCGTGGTGAGCCCCCGGGTCGCCACCGACTGGGCACGCCATGTTCCCAGGCTCGCTCGCCACCCCGGCGCCAAACGGCACATGCTCGAAGCGGGGCGCGCGCCCGGCCCGGGCGAGATCAAGCGCTTGCCGGCGCTAGCGGCTAGCCTCAAGCGCATCGCCAGGCACGGCCGCGACGGCTTCTACCAAGGTGAAACCGCGCGCGACATGGTGGCTGAGCTCAAGGAGCTCGGTGGGCTGCATACGCTCGACGATTTTGCCGCCCAGGCCACGAGCGCCAGTTACGTCGACCCGATAGCGCTCTCCTACCGCGGGCTCGACCTTATCGAGCTGCCGCCCAGCAATCAGGGCATCGTCGCCCTCATCATCCTCAAGATGATCGAGCGACTGGGCAAGCCGCGGCCGGAACCCGTATCAGCGCAGCGCTATCACCTCCTGATGGAAGCGGCGCGCTTGGCGTACGCGATGCGCGATGCCTTTGTGGCCGACCCTGACATGGCCCGCGTGCCCGTCACCCATATGCTGGATGACAAGGTCATCGACGATCTCGTCGGCCGCCTCGACCGGCGGCGGCACCGGGCCCAGCTCGGCGCCCTGCCGCAGCCCGCGGGCTCCGACACAGTCTGCTTCTCAGTTGTCGATGAAACCGGTATGGCGGTCTCGTTCATCAACTCGCTGTTCGACGAATTCGGCTCCGGCATTGTTACCGCCAAGACCGGCATCGTTCTGCACAACCGCGGCAAGAGCTTCGTCACGGACCCCAACCACCCCAATTGCATCGCCCCAGGCAAGCGCCCGCTGCACACGTTGGTACCGGCCATGGTGCTGCGGAGCGGCCAACCGTACATGGCGTTCGGGGTGATGGGCGCACATTTCCAGCCCATGGGCCACGTCTACATCATGAGCAACATGTTCGAATACGGGATGGACGCGCAGGAGGCGCTCGATGCTCCGCGCGTGTTCTTCGAGGGCGATGCGCTGCTAACAGAGGAGACGGTGCCGCAGCACGTGGTCGCCGGTCTGCAAGGGCTGGGCCACCGCGTCGAGCAAAGGCCCCTGCCTTGGGGCGGCGGCCAGATCGTGGTCATGGACCGCGACCATGGCGTGTTGATCGGCGCCTCAGACGGCCGCAAGGACGGTATGGCCCTCGGCTACTAAAGAGCTTGGCATGAGTGAACAACGCTTGGACCGGCGCGGCGTGCAAGTGCGTATCGAAGGCGCTGTGCAGGGCGTCGGCTACCGCTTTTGGACCGAACGCGTCGCCGGCGATCTCGGTCTCACGGGCTGGGTACGCAACCGCCGCGATGGGTCGGTGGAAGCGCTCTTCTGCGGGCTGGACGATCACGTTGCGGACATGCTGGAGCGCTGCAAGCAAGGACCACCCTCAGCGCGGGTGACGGCGGTCAGGATCCTGGCGGAGGGTGCCACGGCTCCCGAAACCTTCGCCGTGCTGCCGACCGCGTGAGAGCTTGAGCAGCACAGGAGCCGCTGCCGGAGGCGGGTCACGGCGCCAACAGCGGTGCGACCGTGGCCAAGGCTATGGGAGCGTTGGCCAACAGCGCGGCGATGGCCGGCTCCTCCCAGGCCGCAGCCTCAGGCTCGAGCGGGTCCTTGGGCGCCAGCCGATGCTCGAGCGCAAAGCGGGCCACGAGCGCACGGCGGGCATCGGCCCTATCACGCGTTCCTTCCCAGGCGAGCAGGATCGCGCTTGTCGCATGATAAAGGGCCGATGCCGCCCGGCGTGCCTGCGGCTCCGCCTCAGGCGCACGCGCCGCCCACTCGGCCAATTGCAGCGCGCGCGAAAGCGCCGACGCGAGTCGGCCGGTGAAGGCTGGTGGCAGCCCGTCGACCTCCTTGAGGCGGCCGCACAGCAGCACCTCGAGCGCCTTGTGCGCCCGCTGCTTGCCGACCGCACGACCGATGACGTCGAGCGCATTGATGTTGCTGGTGCCCTCCCATAACAGCCCTACCTGCGCATCGCGAATGAGACGGGCGTTGACCCACTCCTCGATATAGCCGTTGCCGCCGCGCACCTCCATGGCTCCAGTCGCCACGGCCACGTTGTCGCGGCACGCGCGGAACTTGACGAGCGGCGTCAGAATGCGCAGCACCTGGCCCGCCTCGGCCGACCCAGCCTCCGCCTCACCCATGGCGGCAGCGGCCGCCATGGTCATGGAGAGCGCCTGCTCGGCGGGCACGATCAGCTTTAGCAATTGCCGGCGCAACAAAGGATGCTCGATCACCGGCTTGGCGAAGGCGACGCGGTGGCGCGCGGCGGTGAACGCCTCATTGACGCAGCGGCGCATCATGGCGGCAGCGCGCACGCCATGCGACAGGCGCGACAGGTTCACCTGATCCATCATCTGCTTAAGGCCCCTATCGAGCCGACCCACGGGATAGGCCACTGCCCCTTCCAGCTTGATCTCGCCCGAGGCCATGGATCGGGTGCCAAGCTTGTCTTTGAGCCGCACGATCCGATAGCTGTTGCGCGATCCATCCTCGAGCCGGCGCGGCAACGCAAACAGCGCCAATCCCTCCGTCCCGGCGGGCGCACCTTCAGGTCGCGCCAGCATCAGCGCCACGTCGGCGTCGGCGTGCGAGCAAAACCACTTCTCGCCATAGAGCCGCCATCGGCCGCCCTCATGGCGGGCGACCGTCTCGACTTGGCCAATGTCCGAACCTCCCGCCTTCTCGGTCATGAATTGCGTACCCTTCCATTGCACCGACGGATCGGCGGAGAGCATGCGCGGCAGCAGGTAACGCTTGAGTTCCGGGCTCGCATATTTGCGGATCAGGTAGATGGAGGTGTCCGTCACGCTGATCGGACACATGAGGCCGAACTCGCCTTGCACGAAAAGATACTGGCAGGCGTACTTGGCAACTGGCGGCAGGGGAGCATCAAGCCCCAGCGTGCCGGCACGATGGCTCATGGCGTGGAACTGAAATTCGCCGAACGCGATCGCCTCCATCTCGCGGTAACTCGGATGATACTCGATCCAGTCCTCGTCGCACCCGAACCGATCGCGCGGGTGCAACACGGGACCCATCCGGTCGGCTGTGCGTGCAAGCGCATCCAGCCTGCCCCCCGCAAGAACGCCAAGGCGGGCAAAGTGGGGCTCGAGCCGCATGCGCAGCGCCGCCGGCAGGTAGAGCGCCAACAGTTGCCTGAGCCCAGCATCGACGGCGTAGAAGTCCTGCCCCGCACAATCCGGAGCAATGGGTGAGGACGCACGCGCCTCTCCGGGAGCCAGCCTTGCCTTGCCTTGGCTGCCGCGCCTGGTCGACCTGCTGTCGCCGCTCATTGCCGCTCTCACACGTGGGCTTCGGCTTGCGACCATAGGCGAAAGCGCGCCGCTTCCCATAGCCGAAATGCGCGCCCTCATGCCCTCCGCACCGCGAGGGAGTGTCCCCGAGGGCAGTGCCGGCGCGCCGCCGTACGGCCAAAAATCACAACTAGGCCTCTGTGTGGATCAAGACGCCGGGGCCATCAAGCGCAGCGACGAGTGAGGCAACGCGGGACGCTGCACATTGCAGGGAATTAACTTGAGGCGTTGGGTTTCAACCCTCACCCTGCGTCGGCGGCGGCAAGCAAACCCGGTAACATCCGATGGAGTTCTGGAGCTGGCTGAAACTGCGCTTGGGCGCGGGCGATCCCTGGCGCGCGGGTCCCAACGAGCCCGCTGGCGCCGCGCGCGTTGCACCCCGCGACCACAAGCGGCTCTTGCTCGTCGTCGGCCTTGGTGCGCTCTCGTGGGTGGCAACCTACGTCGGCATGCTCGAGCTGATCGAATCCAACCTTGGCGACCTGCCGTTCGTGCACAAGATCATCATCGGTTTTTCGGTGGCCATGCTGATGACCATGATCATCTGGTTGCTGGACAAGATGTTCGCGCCCACCGACGCCTCGACCAAGGCCTGCTACATCGCTGGTTACCTGTTTCTCTCGCTGATTTCGGTGGGCTTCGGCTTCGGCTTTTACTGGAAGGTGCTGGAAAGCCGCGGCGAGGCCTCGCGCTCGGCCGAGAGCGCCATAACGCAAGTGCAAAGCGCACTGTTCGGCGCCTCAACGCGACTTGAGCAACTGCTGTCGACCCTCGACCAGCTCACCACCATCTCGGCCGAGAAGGCCGAAATCGAGCGGGCAAGCGGCAAGTCGTGCCCCAACAGCGGCCCCGGCGACGGTCCGCGGCGTAAGATGCGCGAGGAGGATGCGGGGCGCTTCAAGTTCGCTGCAGACTTCGTCAAGGGTCGCATCACGACCGTCAAGTCCGATATGGCGGCGCTCGACACCGACCTTCAGAAGATCGTCAAGGACGATCGCTCCGTGGTCGACACCCGGACCGGCAACCGCAACGAGTTTCTGCGCGGCATCGGTCGCAAGCTCGACCTGACCGTGACGGGCTTCAACGCCTTCCGCAGCGATCCACAGCTTAAGCAGATCCGCATTGATCTCGCCGACCGCGCCGAGAAGACGACCGTCACCGGCGCCAAAGGCGTCGCCATCTCCTGCCCGGATGGCCAGCTGCAGACGGCGCTGCGCGGCGTTGTCCGCGCCATCGATCAGCTGCCCGAGCTGACGAAGCCGCAAGTCGCTGCGGTGGAAGGATCGGAGGCCACCATCGAGGCCTTCCGCCGGCTCACCACCACCTTCTTCGGCCTCCTCACTTTCAGGCTGCCGCCATCGGCAGACGAGCTGCGCGAGCTGCAGCACAAGGCCATGCCGTCCATCGAGGGCTCGGGCTCGTCGGGCGCGCCAGCCATGGTTCAGGCTGTCGGCCTCGCCAAGCGCGACTATGTCCCCCTGGCAGTCGCCATCTTCGTTGATCTTTGCCTCCTGCTCGTTTCCATCGGTCGCCCTGTCAACCAATTCATGGGCCTAGAACGCAGCATGCGCGAAGCCGAAGAGGGGCCCGTCTACCCGATTCTGGCACGCTTCCACGACATCCACGCCGACGGCGATGTCGTGCGACATTTCGAGGTGTTCCGCGACGTGATCTTCGATCTCAACGGCCACTATCACGTCGCCGTCCCGCTCAACATTCCAAAGCGCGCGGAGAACTACGCGGCGCTTGAGCGCGAGGCCCATCGCCTCGCCAACCTGTGTTATGCGCTCGAGGGCAAAGGCATCCTGTCGCGGCCGATGAGCTTTTTGCCAGGGCTCCTGGTCCAACGCCAACTTAAGCGCCGGGCCAGCAAGTTCGTGGAGTGCTACGGCCGGCAGCGACCTGCGCGCTACCGACGCGGCTGGGACGCCGTGCGCTCCGTGTGGTCTGAGACCCCGGTTGAGGAGAAGCCGGCCTTTAAAGTCTACCGGTTTAAGCGCGGTGCCTGGCCCGAGATGATCCTCGGCGCCGTCATGGGGGCTTCGCGCAACCTCGCCCCGCTGAGCAGCGGCGCAGCCCGCTCCCATAGAGCCGGCGCTGCCAGCAGCCTGCGGCACAACGGTCATGCGGAGGCCCATGCGCCCGCTGCCGGCGCCTGGAGCGCAAACGCACACAACGGAGCAATCCACCAGCGACACGAAGAGCAGGAGGCCGTCGGCCACCATCGGCCAACCCATCTGGAACCCAAGCCCCAAACCGAAGGGCCTGAGCGCGATCGTGCAGGTTACGGCCAACAACACGAGGGGCATGGCAGCGGCGTTTCCGAGCACTCCCGGGGGGAACCGGCGCTGGGCTCCGCTGAGGGCGCCCAACTGAGCGACCACGAGCCCCGACGGGCGCCAGCCAGCACCGATCAAGCCTCATCCCTTCTGGGCCAGCTGCAGCATGCGTGGGCCCAGCTGGTCCCCGGCAGCCCTGATCCAAGCCACGCGCTCGAAGGCCCTCTCCCCCGCGAGAGCGATCTGGAGCCGCAGAGGATCGCCAGCCGATTTGTCCGGCCGCACCACGGCGCCTGACGCTAGGGCCCTCGGGCTATGCACCGGCCCGCACCGGCCCGCACCGGCCCGCACCGGCCCGCACCGGCCCGCACCGGCCTGCACCGGCCCGCGACGGCCGCCCAGCCACACTTTCTGCGCGGCTCTCGGCATGATCGAGAACCATTATTTAACCTCAATGGCGCCTAATACTTGGACGATGAGATCAGCGCTCCCTTGTCCGAGCGCTCACACCCCGCGCCAGAGAGAACCCCATGCGCTTGAGGCCTCCGCTTCTTGTCAGCGTCACTCGGCACGAGGAGAAGGAGCACAAACTCCAAGAGTTCATTTGTCAGCACCTCAACGGCTTCGAGCACAGGGGTGGTGACACGCGCCTGGCCAACCATCTCCTGATCGTCGCACGCTCGCTGGCTAGTCCACTCGTCAGGGCGGTCGCCGGCCTGACGCACGAAATCGCCGCCTCCGGCCGATCGGCCCGCATGATCCTTGCCCACATTGACGGTGAACCACAGCCCGAAGACTGGGGTCGTTCTGTCACCTTTTCGCACGAGATCCACTGGGCCAAGCACCCACGCCTGATCGAGGCGCACGAGCAGCTGGTGCTGGGTCCGCAGACGTGCTGGATCGGCGACTGCATGCGGCGCGATCCTGCCAAGTGCGACGCCTACGAAAGCTACGTGGATGGCTGCGGTGAAGCCGCTGGCTGCGCCACCGTATCCTTCGAACGGCTTTGGCTCGCCTGCCAACCGCTGGTGAGCCACACTGCGGGGCGCATCGTGGGCATCGCCGCAGGCAGCCCAATGCCAACAGTGGAGGCTGCTCCGCAGGCCACGGCAGGCACGCGGCATTAGCAGACATCAGGCTAGGGAATTGGCAATGGGCTGCTACTATTGGCTGCTGCCCGCTGCCGGTTCCTGCTCGCATGCGCATCGAGTATCACCGCACCCTGCTCGCCGACCGCGTGCGCAACGCGGCTTTTCACGCGGCACTGGCGCGGATCATCGTCAAGGGCAAGACGACCGTCGCAGATATCGGGGCGGGCACGGGTTTCCTCGGCTTTCTCGCGGCAAAACTCGGCGCCAAGCGGGTGGACCTCTATGAGGCGGCCGAGGTCGCTGAGATCGCCCGCAAGCTGCTGCGCCACAACCGGCTCTTCAACTGCCGGATCGCCCAGGTGCATTCCACCGACGTGATCAATCCTGATCGGGTCGATCTCATCGTATCGGAAACGCTTGGCAACTATCCCTTCGAGGAAAACATCATCACCACGCTCAACGATGCGCACGCCCGTTTCCTTGCACCCGGCGGCACAATCATCCCGCGCAGCATTGAGCAGTTCGTCTGCCCTGTTACCGCCGAGCGCCTCTACCGTGAGCTCGTCGCCTGGGACGGCGTGGGCTTTGGCCTCAGCTTCGCCCCGGCCAAAGCCATGAGCCTCAACAACATCTACGTACGTTGGCTCGAGGCGGGCGATTTGTTGGGATCCGGGGCGGCGGCTGCGGCGTGGGACAAAGTCACGTTCGATCGCCGCAACAAGACCGCGCGCACGGGCCAAGCGCATTGGCGCGTGCGCCGGCCCACCAACATTTATGGCCTGGCGCTCTGGTGGTCCGCCGAGCTCGTGTCGGGCATCGAACTTTCCACCGGACCGCTCGTACCGCGCACGCATTGGGAGCAGCTCTATCTCCCCGCGCTGTCGCCCATTGCCATGGAGGCAGGCCAGAGCCTGGGTGTGCGGCTACGCTCCACCACCTCGCACGAGAAGGGCACCAACATCACCTGGACCCTCACGCTGAGCGACAACGCGGGGCGGGAATTGGCTTGCCAGGTCCTGGACCTCGAGAAGGGATATTTGCCTTAGGGCTTGAGGTGCTACGTTGGCAACGCCGAGGCCCCCGGTTTCAAACATCTCCCTCAACCATCAATGCGCATCACCGCCTCGATCTCCACCGTGATGTCGAGGGGCAGCGAACCCATGCCGACAGCCGACCGCGCGTGTCGCCCGCGTTCGCCCAGGATGGCGATGAACAGATCCGAGCAGCCGTTGATCACTTTAGGCTGCTCGGTGAACTCTGGAACCGCGTTCACCATGCCGAGCACCTTGATCACTTCGATCCGCGACAGCTCGCCGGCCGCCGCCTTGGCCGCGGCCAACAAACCAAGCCCAACCAGCTTGGCGTGCTCATAGGCCTCATCGACCCCCACATCGCGACCGACTTTGCCAGTGGCGAAGCCGCCGTCTGCACGCACCGGCCCCTGACCCGACAGGTAGAGCATGTCGCCGCTGAGCTTGTAGGGCAGATAGCTGCCAACCGGCCTGGGGACATTGGGTAGCCGCAACCCCATAGCCGCGAGCTTCGCTTCGGGTGTCATCGGCTCGTCTCCAATCTCTGTGGCACGCATTGCCCACAACAGCGCATCGTTGGCGCGCGATCAACCGGGGAGTGCGCCCGTTGGCCAGGATAGGCAATGCCGCGGCTTTGCGGCAGGATGTGCGCCCAAGACACCGCTTAAAGAGGACGGCGATGGCACTCCAAGGCAAGACCGCCGTGGTCACGGGCTCGACATCGGGCATCGGGCTCGGCATCGCACAGGCGCTGGCCAGGGATGGCGCCAACGTCGTCATGAACGGCCTCGGCACGGAGGCCGACAATGCCAAGGCCGTCGCCACCGTGAGGGAACACGGCACGCGCGTTGCCTTCGATGGAGCCAACATGCTGCGTCATAATCAGATCGCTGATATGATCGCCAAAGCGGAAAAGACGTTCGGCGCAGTCGACATCCTCGTCAACAATGCCGGCATCCAGCACGTGGCACCGATCGAGGAGTTCCCCATCGAACAGTGGGACGCCATCATTGCCATCAATCTCACGTCCGCCTTCCACACGACGCGCGCTGCCGTGCCGGGCATGAAAAGGCGCAAGTGGGGGCGCATCATCAATATCTGCTCGGCCCACTCGCTTCGAGCCTCACCGTTCAAGAGCGCCTACGTCTCGGCCAAACATGGGCTTGCCGGCTTCACCAAAACGGTGGCGCTCGAGCTCGCCGAGCACGGCATCACCGCCAACGCGATCTCGCCGGGCTTTGTGTGGACGCCGCTGGTGGAAAAGCAGATCCCCGACCTCGCCAAGTCAGAAAACATCAGCCTCGAGCAGGCCAAGAAGCAGGTGCTATCACGCCAGCCAACCAATCAGTTCGTGACCGTGCAGCAGGTCGCAGCTCTCGCAGCATTCCTGGCAAGTGAGAACGCTGCCTCCATCACCGGCGCCAACTATGCAATCGACGGCGGCTGGACTGCGCAGTAGCCTCCGAGCGCCGTCGCTACTGTCCAACCGGCTTGCGCGCGGTCTCGAATGATGGCGGCGTGTGCGATCCACCGTTGCCGCGCACCAAGGCCGCGGTGATGAAACCGGCCGCCGCAACCGTCAACAGCACTGCGAGCGCAATCTCCCGCGCCCAGCGCCACGCGCGGCGCGAAGAGGCGGGCCCGGAACGCTTCTCCATCGCGAAATAAAGGGCGCCGCAAAGGAGCTTTTCCAGAGCGCCAAAAGCCGCGCGACAGATCCGCACAGCGGCGCGCGGCCGGGCCGATGGCGCGCGCTAAAGCCCGCGCATCACACAGCCCAACAACAACACGAGATAAGCGCCCCACATGGCATAAAACTGCGTCGTGTCGCCGGTGAGGTATGGCACGCTGGCGCCGAAGAAGCGCGAGAACAGCACTGCCAGCGACAGCACGAGAGACAGCGTGAAGATGAGGATGCCTGGAGCTTTCAAAGCCATACGATCTCTCTCCCTCTATGGCCCTGCCGTCCGAGCCGGCAACGACTCGAAAAGAAAAGAAACGCTAAACCCGCCGGCTTATAGAGGCAGCGGCTAGCACCTGACAGGGTGGGGATGAAATAGCTGTGGGTAACCGGAGCACAAGGTCAGGAGCCGCCACGGACCGCCCCGGGCTCGCACGCGGCGATGGCTATTGGCTATATCTAAAGCCGGTTCCGGCCACCACCACCTCGATGGCGCCGCTCGTGATGGTCGGATGGGAGATGCGGATTCCAAACACCCCATCGTAGCCTTGCGCGCGGGCGCGCTGCGACAGCCCATCGAGGGCGCGCGCGATCGTCTCATCCAGCAGCGCCTCGTACTTCGTCATGTGGCCACCGATGGTGTTGATGACGGCCTCGCGCATGTCACGCAGGATGTTGGCACCGCTCACCGCACAGGCATAGACGATCTCGCCTTGCGTAATGGCCCGATCGAGCACGGTTTCGGTGGTGATGAGCCGCATTAGCGGCGACCCCCGTGAGCGCCAGGGTGCTGCACGACGATCTTGGGGCGCGTGCCCAACAGCAGCCGTTTCACCATTAAGAGGAGCACAAGCGCCAGGACGGCCGCGATCGCCAAAGACGCGGGATGCCTCTCCCACAGCAAGAGCGGGCTTACGCGGCCATCAAGGACCAGGCGCAGGTGCACCATCATCAGATTGGGATCTGGCAGCGAGCTCGCTTGCAGCATCATGCCGACGGCGGCCGCCTGGTCGCTCGATCGCAGGATTGCATCGCGCACGCGCGGCCTGCCAAGTTCGCTCATGCGCGTGGGCGTCTGCACCACCGCGCTGAGAACGCGATGTGCAGAGGCCTTGTCGAGGCCGGTCATATAGCGCGAGAGGCTGTCGAGCTCGATCTCATCGAGCGCCCGCGCCAGCGACTTCAGCTCCGCCGTTTCCAACTCGAGGAGCTGCGTGCGAGCCGCGGGCGTGAGGGCGGCAAGTCGGCTCGCTGCAACACGATCATCGAGCCCGAGCAGGCGCTGCAGGCCTGCCGTGGTGAAATCCTCAGGCTTCGCGCGTCGGTGCACTTCGAATTCGACGACCTTTGGCAGATTGCTGCCGGCCACTGCCGCCCATTTGAGTGCCGTCTCTAGCGACCGCGCCTCGCGCGCGATCTCCATCGCGCCGGGCGGCAAAGCCGTGACGGCGCGGTGCAACGTGCCATCGTCCAATCGCCGCAGCACGCCGGTTTCACCCTCGCCAACAAGGACTAGGTCGACGATTTCGTCGAGCCGCGCCAGATCCTCAGCCCTCACGGTCTCCAGGAAGCTCTTGAAGCCCTCGTGGCGTTCCGCCAGCTCCACCACCTTGGCATGGGCACGGCGGAACTCCTGCCAGATCTCCACCACGCGTCCGGCGGTTTTCTCGGCGATCTCCCGCACACCATCGTGGATCTGCTCGGCGAACGACTTGGCGAGCTCCTCGCGCACCTTGTCCTTGGTAGCCTTTGACTTCATCTCCTCGGCAATGATCGGCAGTACGCCATGCCGGAAATCCCAAATGTCCTTGGCGATGAGCACGAGCCCAACCCCGCCCGCCACCACCGAAACCAATCGGCTTAAGATGGAACCGACGATGCGCTGGCCGACGCGGGTCGCCATGGTCGCAAGTTGCCGGCGCACCACCAACACGACGGTGCCGGCGATGCCCTCCGTGCCTTCGATCAACACTTGCCCAGTCGACACCTGGGCACCGCCCTTCGTCGGATCGACGCTGTATTCCTTGCCCGCGCCGTCGGCCACGATCCGCGCGACCGTGGTGCCATAGCGCCGCCCGAGGAAGGCCTGCATGCACTGCGTCGCCGGCCCGGCCGTATCGATGGTGGCAAGCTCGATTTGCTTGCCGATCTCCTTGCCGAGGCCCATCGCCAGGGCCTCGATCGCCTTCTTCATGGCATCGGAGCGATAGACCCGCTCGGCCGCAGTGGTGGCGAGCTCTTGCGCCCTCTCGCGCGAGGCCAGCGTGGACCAAAGCTTGAACCAGCTCGATTCTTCGCGCACCTCGCCGATAGCTCGATCAACTTCGCGGTCGATGAGGTCGTCGAGGTTGCCGCGGCGCCACTCATCGCCAACCAGCGCCTGGTAGTCGACGTTGGCTAGCCCCGCTTCCAGTCCCCGTCGCGTCAGCTCTTCGATCGCCGCACGAAAGCCCGCCTCGTCGCGCGCCTGGCACGCTTCGTAGTCAGCCCGCGTCATGGCGGACGCCGCCTGCGCCATCGGTACCTGCGCCAGGATCAGCGCACCAGCCGTGAGGCAGCAAACCGCTGGCCGGATACGCCTGAAAGCCGTGCTCACCCGAACGCCCGCCCTTCGCCTCGATGCCTGCTTGCAAGCGCCGATGTGCCACCTCCGCCCCGAAGGCGCACACCTCAGCAGGCCACATAAAAACGAATTCCGTGCGGCAGTCACCATAACGTTCGTTCATGCAAGGAGGGGCAGCAACAAGCGGTCAAGCCAGCCCGCTCATGGGTCAGCCAAGGATCCTTCGAGGGCCCAGGGGACTGATCGCCGAACGCCAAGTTGCATCGGCCCGCTGCGCGTGCAATCCACGCAATGGCAATGGGAGCTCATGCGCGCAAGGGGAAGCCGGTGGACGGGGTGTTGATTGCCATTCTCGGATACGTGCTCGCGCAGTTCGCAGTTGGCGCTGTCGTGTCCCGCCGCATGGCGAGCGAGGCCGACTACATCCTGGCGGGCCGCCGACTCGGCGTGGGCCTCATCGCGTTTTCCGTCTTTGCCACCTATTTCGGTGCGGAGGCCATCGTTGCCTCAGGCGGCGCGGTCTATGAGCGGGGGCTGACCGGGGCGCTCGTCGACCCCCTGGGCTACGCAGGGGCGATCATCCTGGTGGGTGCCCTTTTCGCGCGCGCGTTGTGGAAACGCGGACTTACTACCTTTGCGGACCTGTTCCGGCAGCGCTATTCGGCCGGCGTGGAGCGGCTGGTCGTGATCGTTCTGGTGCCAGGCTCCGTCATCTGGGCCGCGGCCCAGGTGCGTGCCTTTGGTCAGGTCATGAGCGCCAACTCTGGGCTTGGCCTCATGGCCGCGATCACGCTCGCCGCCGTCCTGGTGGCGGCCTATTCGGTCGTGGGCGGATTGTTTGCCGACGCCGTCACCGACGTCATTCAGGGCCTCGCCGTCATGCTGGGGTTGGTTCTTTTGGGCAGCATCATGGCCGTCCACGTGGGCGGCGTGTCGGCCGGCCTGGCGCGCGTCGAACCTCAGCAGCTCCAGCTGTTGCGCGCCGATGCCAATCTGATCGACACCCTCGAACAGCTGGCGATACCGGTGTGTGGCACGGTCGTGGCCGTGGAGCTGATTTCACGCTTCCTGGGCGCGCGCACCGCCCAAGTGGCGCGTGCGGGGACCATGCTCGGCGGCATTGCCTATCTCCTGATCGGCCTCATACCCGTCTTCCTTGGGCTGATGGCCCCGTACAGCGTGGCCATGGTGTCGGACACAGAACAGATCGTGCCGCGACTGGCGGAAGTCTTCCTCCCAGGCGCGCTTCGCGTCGCCTTCGTGGGCGCCGTCATCTCTGCCATCCTATCGGCCGTCCACGCTGCCCTGCACGCGCCCGCATCCCAAATCTCTCACAACATCGTTGTGCGCCTCATGCCGCGCCTGACCGAGCGGGGCAAGCTGTGGTCCGTGCGCCTCACCGTCATGGTCCTCAGCATCGTGGCCTATCTCCTTTCCGTGACTTCCCAACGCATCCATGATCTGGTCGAGACGGCATCGGCCTTCGGCAGCGCCGGGGTGTTCATCACAGCGCTGTTTGCGCTCTTTACAGGCTTTGGTGGAGCCGCGAGCGCCTACGCGTCAGTGGCGACAGGCATGGTGGTGTGGGCCGCGGGCAAGTATGCAGTGGGCCTGTCTGCGCCCTATCTGCTTGCGCTGGTAGCGGCGTCGATCGCGTACGTCGGCGTTGCCCTGTTGGAGCTTGCTGCACATGAACAACCATTCAGAAAAAGGAGGCGCCACCCCTAGGGCTTGAGCGACGTTGCGGGGGCTGCGGCCATCTGTCTCGATGGGCGTATCACGATCCGTTTTCGTTCGCGAGCTAAGCTATCGTTCGGCATGCGTGCTGGACGGAAGCAGCCCCCGAGCCCCGTTGCCGCCACCGAGGCTCGATCCAGCGCAGAGAGAAAGGTTAACGTAAACGTGAACGAAACTGATTGGCATCCCCCACGTTGGCGGCTAAAGAGGCCGTCGGCTGATCAGAGCGCGGGCCAAAGTGGGGCAAATCTGTCAACGGGTTCCATCGACGTGTCGGGTGTGCGTGTGAAGTGTCGCCTGTTGGTCGACTTCGACGGCACCATTGCCTCCGTTGACACCACGGACTTGCTGCTTGAGCGCTTTGCTGCTCCAGCTTGGCGTGACATCGAAGAGGATTGGAAAGCGGGCCGCATTGGCTCGCGCGAGTGCATGGTACGCCAGATCGACCTCGTGCGAGCCAGTCCCGCCGAGCTCCAAGAGTTCATCGCTGGCATCGAAATCGATCCGGGATTTCCCGCATTTGTTGGCCTTTGCGCGCGATCAGGGCACAGCCTCGCGGTAATTTCTGACGGGTTGGATCTGACCGTCGCCGCCGTCTTGCGACGCTATGGCCTCGAGCTGCCGTTCTGGGCCAACCACTTGGAATGGCGCGGCGCCGATCGCTGGCGGCTCGCTTTTCCGCATGCACGCAGCGACTGCCAGGCGCTATCCGGCAACTGCAAGTGCAACTTCGCGACGAGCGGCCCGCGCGAGCTATCGATCGTGGTGGGGGATGGGCGTTCCGACTTCTGCGTGGCGGGTCGGGCCGACCTCGTGCTCGCCAAGGGCGCGTTGCTCGACCACTGCCGCACACGCGGCCTGCCGCATTTTGCGTTTGCCGACTTCACGGAAGCTACGAATATCCTGACTGGATGGGTCGAGGCGCGCTCGACTGCAACCGAGACGACGCACAGAGCGGAAGACTGAGGGACAAGAGCAAGCCGACATGCACGAGCTCCTAAAGCGGCCGCTTGACCGTGCCGGCAACACCCCGGGTGCGAACACCGAACCATCGGAAGCGGACCTGCTCGCACTCGAGGAGGTCTACTGCTCGCACGGGGATACGGTGCACTACACCAATCCGCCCAAGATCTTTGCGGCGGGCGAAGGCTCTTTTCTCTACGATGCCCAGGGCCGACCCTACCTCGACCTGCAGATGTGGTATTCGGCCGTCAACTTCGGATACCGTAACGCTCGCCTCAACGATGCCGTGCGGCGTCAACTCGATCGGCTACCTCAGGTTGCGAGCCAGTACCTCCACCGCGAGAAGATCGAGCTTGCCGCCAGGTTGGCGAAAGCCGCGGAGCAGAAGTTCGGGCTCAAGGGCCGCATCCACTTCAATGTGGGCGGCAGCCAAGCCATCGAGGACAGCCTGAAGCTCGTGCGCAACGCCAAGAACGGCAAGAGCCTGATGTTTGCCTTCGAAGGCGGCTACCATGGACGCACGCTTGGCGCCTCTGCGATCACGTCTTCCTACCGTTACCGGCGGCGTTATGGCCATTTTGGCGACCGGGCGCACTTCGTGGCATTCCCCTATCACTTCCGCGGCCCCAAGGGCATGAACAAGGAGGAATACGGTCACCACTGCGTGAAGCAGTTTGAGCGCCTGTTTGAGAGCGAGTACAATGGGGTTTGGGACCCGAAGGCCGGTCAGGCCGAGTTCGCCGCCTTCTACGTGGAGCCGATCCAAGGTACGGGCGGCTACGTTATCCCCCCCAAGAGCTTTTTCCCAGAACTCAAGCGGGTGCTCGACCAGCACGGCATCCTGCTGGTTGTGGACGAAATCCAGATGGGCTTCTACCGCACCGGCAAGCTGTTCTCGATCGAGCACTTCGATGTCAATCCGGACGTCATCGTGTTCGGCAAGGCCATCACCAATGGGCTCAATCCACTGGCCGGAGTGTGGGCTCGCGAAGAGCTGATCAACCCCCAGGTCTTCCCTCCGGGCTCAACCCACTCCACCTTCAGTGCCAACCCCATGGGGACCGCCGTCGCGCTCGAGGCCATGAAGATGATGGAGGAGACCGACTACGAAACGATGGTGATGGAGAAGGGTGCCTATCTGCTCGAAGGGCTCGCCGAGCTTAAGCGGCGCTACAAGATCGTTGGCGACGTGGACGGCCTCGGAATGGCGTTGCGCATGGAGATATGCGAGCCGCACGACAGCTTCACGCCGTCCAAGGCCATCGTCGACCGTATGGTGGATGAAGGGCTCAAGGGCGACCTCGAAGTCGACGGCACTAGCTATGGTCTCGTGCTCGACATCGGCGGGTACTACAAGAATGTGGTGACGCTCGCGCCGAGCCTACACATCACCAAACACGAGATGGACTTGAGCCTGAAGCTACTCGATCAAGTTTTGCATCGGGTCAGCAGAGAGTGAAAGGTGGTCGACCTTGGTGGGCATGTTGGGAACCGCGCGGTCGGATCGGGGTTCTTGGCATCGAGGAAACCATCCGACAGAGCGATTTTCTGCCGCCCCGATGGGGAAGTGAAGGCAAGGTGCGGCCGCCCATGCGGTGTACCTTGAGCGGGCTCGCGCCCAGCGCGTCTGGAGAATTGGGGAGGCTGCGGGTGAGTGCTGGAACGTGACAGTTCGGCTGGAGGCAGGTGACGGATTATAAGGGATCGGCATGTGACAGATGGGCGTGTGTGACAGATGGGCGTGTGAGCGATTCGGGCGTGTGACAGGTTCGGGCGTGTGACAGATTCGGGCGTGTGACAGGTCGGCGTGACAAATCGGATGTGCATGAGCAATGACTGAACACGACAAGGAGCCGGGCGTGCGCGGGGAGTTACCCCAGGCGGACGGGCGCAAGACATCCGGGCAAATCCCCGACCGTAGCCAGTACATCCGCGGTGGGCGGCTCGGCGTGTTGCTGGTGCATGGCCTCGGCGGCACCCCTATCGAGCTTCGCTTCATCGCCCACGCGCTGGCGCACGCCGGCCACACCGTGCATTGCTGTCAGCTCAGCGGCCATTGCGGGACCCCAGAAGAGCTGCGGCGCTCCACCTGGCGGGAGTGGTATCAAAGCGTGGAAGCCGCCCACGACCGGCTGCGTCCAGACTGCGACATTATCGTCGCCGGCGGCCTCTCCATGGGCGGCATCTTGGCCACCCATCTCGCCTACAATCGCTCCGATAGCGTGCATGGCTTGTTGCTCTATGCCCCGACGCTTAGGCTCGACGGCTGGTCGATGCCGTGGTACTCGCGACCCCTCCACTGGGTTCGCCCGTCACCGATCCGTTTCGAGCTTGAGCTGACGGAGCGCGAGCCCTACGGCCTCAAGGACGAGCGCGTTCGCGCCCTGGTCGTCTCCAGCATGCAGAGCGGGGATGCCACGCTTGCCGGGACCTTCAGCACGCCGCTGCGGTGTTTTGCCAACTTCAATGCCCTCGTCTCAGTGGTGAAACGCGAGCTTGGCTCCGTGCGTCAGCCTGCGCTCATCGTGCATCCACGACACGATGACATGGCAAGTCTCAGGAACGCTCACTATCTGCAAGCGCATCTGGGCGGGTTGGTTGACACCTTAGTCCTCAATGACAGCTATCACATGGTCACATTGGATCAGCAACGCCACTTGGTCGCCGAGCGCACTGGCCGGTTCGTCAGTTGGCTTGAGGATGCGATCGTTGCCAGGGGCGAGACCGCCAGGATGATCAGGGGTATCAGTGGCGAGTGAAATCGCTGGGCCACCACCTGGCCGCACCCAGCCTGCGAAGCACTGCGTCAGCTTGCAAGATGGCCCACCCACGTCGTGGGACCCGATGTCGCGGAAAGGCCGGGGAAGGCATGGGGCAAAATGAAGCGCTCGACGTCCTTCCGGGGAGCGTGGCCCCGTCGAATCGGGCTCTGCCGGAGGTAAGTCGCACCGCGCTCCACGCACGCCGGCCCCAAAGCGGGCGGCTGGATGTCTGCCGTGTTGGGTGCAAAATCCTATATAACCACTTCACGTTAGTGTGCGGGGCTGGCGGCGGTGTCGAAGGTGTAGGATCCCCCCGCTGTTCCAATTGGTCGACCGTCGCCGGCCAACCGAGGCGCTGGCGCGCCCCGGCAAGGCCTTCATGGTGAACTACGCCGCGATGACGTTCACGCTGGCATTTCGCAACCTGTTTCACGATCGGATCCGGCTTGCCGTGACGATGGTGGGCATTCTGTTTTCCATCGTGCTGGTTGCCGTGCAGCTCGGCCTCTATCTCGGTGCTCGCAATATCATCGTCTCCATGATCGAGCGTTCCGAGGGTGACCTATGGGTGATGGCCTACGCCACCAAGAACTTCGAGGAGGGGCAGCCGATCAACGCGCGTGAACGCTTCACCGCCCTTTCCATCCCGGGTGTCGCCAAGGCGGTCCCCCTCATCGTGTCGTTTACCGATTGGCGCAAGCCGTCGGGCGGATCGACGCTGGTCGTCGTCATCGGCTCCGACGCGGAGGACGGGGGCCTGCGACCCTGGAATGTGGTCGAGGGGGATGTCTCCGGCCTTGGTGCGCGCGATGCCGTCATCATCGATAAGACCTACTTGACAGACCTCGGCGTCAGCAACGTCGGCGATACCGCCCAGATCGGCGCCTCGCGCGTGCGCGTTTCAGGCTTCACCGACGGCATCCGCTCCTTCACGGTGTCGCCCTACGTCTTCACCACCACCAACCGCGCGCGCGCTCTGCTCGACATGCCCGCCGACATGATCACCTACGTGCTCATCAAGCTTGAACCAGGGGCCGATGCCGAAGCTGTGCGCGCCATCCTGCGCGATAAGCTTCCCGACAGCGAAGTGCTGACGAAGGCCGAGTTTCGCGACCGCAGTTTGAACCACTGGCTGTTCGCCACCGGCGCGGGCGTGGCTTTGATCGGCGGCGCCATCTTAGGCCTCGTCGTAGGCACTGTGATCGTCGCGCAGACCCTCTACTCGAGCACCAAGGACCACATTAACGAGTTTGCCACCTTGCGTGCGCTCGGCTCCTCCTCGGGCTATATTCACCGGGTGATCCTGGCGCAGGCAGCGTTGAGTGCAGTGCTCGGGTATGCCCTGGGTATGGTCATCGCCCTGACCGTGGTCTACCTGAGCGAGCGCACAGCCCTGCCGATCGTGATGACACCATCGCTGGCCGCCTTGCTATTGGCGTTGACAGTCGCCATGTGCGCCGTCTCCGCGCTATCTGCCATCGGCAAGGTGATGCGCATCGATCCAGCCGTGGTATTCAACCGATGAGCGCAGACGGCACAAACACCCTGACCGAGCCCAGTCTCGCGCCGGCTGGCAGTCACGTCGTGCTCGACGCCCGCAACATCGTCAAGGAGCTCGGTCACGGCGCGCGCAAGACCCGAGCGCTTAAAGGCGTAAACCTGACGCTCAATGCCGGCGAGTTGACGCTGCTCATGGGGCCCTCGGGAAGCGGTAAGACGACGCTGCTGTCGATCCTGGGCTGCATCCTCACGCCCACCGAGGGCACGCTCACCATTGCCTCGCATCCCACAGCGGGGCTTTCGCCTGAGGCGCTCGCGGGGTTGCGCCGCCGCCACGTCGGGTTCATCTTCCAGTCCTACAACCTCTTTCCCACGCTGACTGCGGAAGAGAACGTGCGCATCGCCCTGGACGTGCGCGGCGAGCGCGGCTCCGACGCAGTGGTGCGCGCCCAACGGGCGCTCCAGCAGGTGGGGCTGCGCCACAAGCTAAAATCCTACCCGGCGAACCTGAGCGGCGGTGAGCAACAGCGCGTCGCGGTCGCCCGTGCCCTCGTGGGCGCACCCTCCGTCATGCTTGCCGATGAGCCGACAGCGGCGCTCGACAGCGAGAACGGGGTGGCCGTAATGCAGCTGCTCTCTGAAATCGCCAAAGACACGAGCCGAGCCGTGCTCGCCGTCACCCACGACCCGAGAACCATCCCATTCGCGAACCGCGTGCTGCGCATTGAAGATGGGCTCATCGTGGGCGAGGAGCGCCGCGCAGAAGGCGTCGAGACGGTGCACCAACTGGCACGCAACAGAAAGCGCAAGGCCAATGCCTAGGGGCGATTCCTCACTCAACATGCTGATCGTTGCCGCCATTCTGGCCCTCGGCGTCGGCTACTACGTGCCGCAGACGTTTAGCGCCAAGCCGGCCCTCGATACTGCCAAGTCGCCAAGCGACAGCAGCAGGCCGAAGAGCGCGACCAAGAATGGCTGGGCTGCTTCCGCCGCAGGCCGCGTTGAGCCGATGGGCGGGGAGATCCGTGTTGCCGCGGCAGTGCCAGGGCGCATCGCTGAGGTCCTGGTAGCGCTTAACGACAAGGTCGTGGCGGGAGATCCGCTCGTGCGCTTGGACGATGAGGAGCTGATCGGCCGGGTCAATGCCGCGCTTGCGGAAGCCACGGTGCGCAAGCGCGAGCGCGACAACGGCGAGATGTCTACGGGCAAACCGGCACAGGACCGCCGATCCGCCGAGGATCAAGTCGCCAGCGCCGAGCGCCAGCTCGTTCAGGCGCGCGAGGAGTTCGATCGTGCTTACAAGGCACGCCGCAGCGGCCAAGGCGGAGCAGACGCCGATGTGGAGAAGGGGCGCGATGGCGTCAACAAGGCCAAGGAACGACTTGAGCAGGCACGTACCAGTCTGCGGAAGGCGCTCGCGGTTGATGGGCTGCCAGCGCCCAGCCGTCTTGAGGTGGCGCTCACCGCCGCCCGCGCCGAGCTCACTGCAGCCGAAGCAGCACTCGAACGCACGCGCATCCGGGCACCCTCCTCTGGCACGGCGCTCCAGGTCGCGGCCAAGCCGGGCGAGGTCGTGGCGCCCTCACCGGAAAACGCCCTGGCCGTGCTCGGCGACCTCAGCTCGCTGCGGGTCAGGGCGGAGATCGAAGAGCGCGACATCGGCAAGCTGCGGGTCGGCCAGGCGGCGATCATTCGCTCCGACGCCTTCCCGGGCAAGGATTTCGATGGCAAGGTTGCCTCGCTCGGGCAGGCCCTGGGACCAAGCCGTATCGGCCAGCGCGGGCCCCGCAAACCCACCGACATCGATACACTTGAGATCATGATCGATCTCATCGGCCAGCCCCCATTGCTCCCGGGCATGCGCGTCGACGTCTATCTGAAGCCGGACACCACTGCCAGTGCTCCGCAGGCGAATTAGCCCATGGCCAAAGTGACGGCCCGTCGCCGCGGGCAGCTGAGGGTCCATGCGAAGCCTCGCAGCGCGTGAGAAAGAAGCGCCAACTGCCACGCCGCAACGGTGCGCCCAGGTTGCCCGACGCCAGGCGCACCGGCACCTAGGGAGGGGTACATGGCACTCGTCGCTCACCTCGAACCTCCCATCACCCCCAACGTTCCACTTTCCCAACGTTCCACTTTCCCAACGTTCCACTTTC
>Ga0075425_100001664_pt1 | contig 21759 bp, 20 predicted proteins | sample SoiMethybrSBSTD4_FD_75300 | JGI IMG/M metagenome (GOLD analysis project Ga0075425, IMG submission 75300) | Bulk soil microbial communities from a Populus tree surrounding site in Tennessee, USA - Soil MetaG P. TD hybrid SBSTD4 | ecosystem: Environmental > Terrestrial > Soil > Tree plantation... | reverse complement strand
GAGTGTTGCGCCGCAGAAGGCGAGCAGTCCGAAACCCAGTCCGCCGGCCGCACCGGCGCCGGGCTCGTGCTGGAGGTCGACGCCGAGGTCCCTCGCGACGATCGCCGCCAGATGGCCGAGCGCACGATCGAGCTCCCACGCGTCGTCGCTCGAGGCGCCCTTCTGCGGACCGAACGTTGCACTCGCTCCTCTGGGTCCGCACAGCGGGTTGTCGACGTCGGTGAGCCCGACGACGTCGACCGACGCGAGGCGCGGATCGACGCCCCGGGCGTCGATCCGCGCCAGCTCCAGCAAAGCGGACCCCCCCTCGTCGATCTCGTCCCCGCTCGCATCGAGCAGGCGCACGCCGAGCGCGCGCGCCATGCCGGCTCCGCCATCGTTCGTGGCGGAGCCGCCCAGGCAGACCAACATCCGCTCGACGCCTTCGTCGAGGAGCGCGCGCATCAGCTCGCCGGTTCCCCTCGTCGTGGTCCGGCGCGGGTCCCGCCGGTGCTCCCGCAGCAGTTGGAGGCCCGACGCGCGCGCCATCTCGACGATCCCGGTCCTGCGGGTGACGCCCGCGACCGCGTCCACGGGACCCTCGAGCGGCCCGCTCACCGTCGTCGTGATCCTGCGTGCGGACGCGTCGTCGACGGGCGCCAGCACGTCGAGCGTGCCCTCGCCGCCGTCTGCGAGCGGCGCGATGTCGACGTCGTCGTCCGGTCTCGCGCGACGCCAGCCGCGCCCGATCGCGACCGCCGCATCGCGCGCGGTGAGCGTCCCGCGGAACTTGTCCGGGCACACCAGGACGCGCATCGCGCGACTGTACACTTCGCCCGGGTTGGCTCCGCCGGAGCGGCCGGGGCCGCGGACGGGAGGACGCGCGCGTGGCGATCGGTCGGGAAGCGTTGCTGGGCATGGCTCATGCGGAACGCCAACGCCTCGGCCGCATGATCCAGTTCGCCGAACCCGAGACGTGGGAGCTGCCGGGCGCCGCTGCAGGATGGTGGAACCGTGACGTCATGGCGCACCTCGGCGCCGGTGACACGGCCGCCGCACAGCTCGTCGCCGGCGAGGCCGCGGAGGAGCTCGACGCCTACAGGGAACAGCTCGGCGAGGAGTCGTTCACGGTGGACGGCTGGAACGCGTGGACGGTCGCGCGGCGAGCCGGGAGCGAGACGCGCGAGCTCCTCGATGTCTGGGGGCGTGCAGCGGAATCGTTGCTCGAGTACGCGGCCCGCCTCGACGATGACGAGTGGCGCGACGCCCGCTATCCATGGATCGCGGGCGACATCGCGCCGAAGTACCTCCTGCAGTCGCGCGTGATCGAATGGTTCCTGCACGGGGAAGACATGCGCGCGACGAACGGCGTTGCGCAGGGGTGGCAGATCGGCTGGCAGCACTGGCCGGTCCACCTCACGATCGATCTCGCGGTACGGATGCTGCCGTGGGCGCTCGGACAGATCGGCGTCGATCTCCGCGGCCGGAGCGTCCAGGTCGACGTGAGCGGCGCGGGCGAGGGTTCGTGGCACTGGGGGCTCGGCGCGGGCGAGGTCCCCGACCCCGATCACAAGCCCGACGCGTTGATCGTGGGCCGGGCTCCGCAGTTCGCGCTCGTCGCCGGCAAGCGTCTCTCCCCCGACGACGTCCTCGCGGCCGGAACGGTCGTTCTGGGGGGCGACGTCGACGTCGCCGATCTGATCCTGAGGACGATCAGGGCGTACCCGTAGTCAGGGTCGCTGCCAGACGAGTCGCCGGATCCGACGCGGCACCGCGCCGAACCGGTACTTGTACGCGTAGTCCCCCTTGAGCAGGTCGAACGCCGTGCAGCCGTCCTCGATCGCGATCCGGATGTCCTCCCCGACGAGCACCATGCCCGGCGCGAGCGCTCCCCACGTCCGGTCGAACGCAGAGTTGTAGAGCGAATACGTCCCGTCGCACACGAACCCGACCGTGCCGGCCGCGAGCTCGCCCCCGACCTCGATGAAGGTGAGCCGGAAGACCCTGTCCGGGAGGAACGCCTCCGCGAGCCGGCGGAAGAAGATCTCCATCCCCGGCACCATGAACACGCCCTTCGGTCCCTCGCTCATGCGATGGAGCTCGACGAAGCGGTCGAGCAGCGGACCGATCGTGTCCCCGCCCGCCGTCACGATCCGGAACGGGCCGGCGTCGGCCTCCAGCTTCTTCGCCTTGCGGCGGATCTCGTGTCGGAGCTTCGCGGGCAGGCCCTCGAGGTACTCGTCCCACGTCGGCGGGAGCGCGAGGAACGGCGCCGCCCCGTTCTGATCGTCGTCCTCAACCACGCTCAGGCCGGCCGCGGATGCCGCGTCGTGGAGGAGCCGGAGCCACGCCTCGTCCTCGGCGAGGCCGCGCAGATCGGCGGAGCGCCAGTCGTCCCGGTCGAGGAGCGCGCCGACGAGCGCTTTCGCGACCTCCGGCTGGGCGTCGGGGACCCCCACGGGTCCCATGTAGTCGGTCACCTCCGTCCCGCCGAGGAAGCGCAGGTCCTCATCGATCCGTTCGAACGCGACGGCGGCCACCTGGGTGCCGTCGTCCTCCTCCGCGAAGGCGAGCAGCAGGTGATCGGGTGATTCGCCGAACTCCTCCCAGTAGATCTTCAGGAACGCGGGTCGATGGAAGATCGTGCCCGCGGGGTCCCGGTCGACGAGGTCGCTCCAGTCCCGCCGCTGGAAGTCGCGGCCGTCCTCGCTGAACACGATGCGCATCGAGAGGTCATGCTACGGGCGGCTACCACGAGCCGCCGCCACCACCGCCGACACCGCCGCCCGAGAACCCGCCGCCCGAGAACCCGCTCGCGCCCGACCCGGCCGGTGTCGACGCGATGATCCCGGACGTCGCGACCGTGAACCCGTCGATCGCGTGCGCGAACTCGCCGTAGACGAAGGGCCTGGTGCCCACGTACCAGCTCGTCGCATCGGCAGGCGGATCGCCGAGCGAGGCGAACGCTTTCGCCCACTTCTCGGTCGCTCCGAAGACGATCGCGTACGGGAGGTAGCGGGTGAACACGTTCTCCTGCTCGGCCCAGCGGGACATGTTCGTCTCCGCCTTCTCGATCACGGTCCGGAACCCCCGCACACGACGCAGCGTCGCGGTGCCCTTCGCCGTCCGGGCGGGCATCCGCTTCGCGGCCCACCAGAGGAACAGGCTCGCGGCGGCGAACGGCACGCCGAGGATCCCCAGATGCCACACGCGCCCGAGGATCCAGGTCAGGACGACCGAGCCGACGAGCGCGAGGACCGCGAGCGCGTGCCAGGTGGTCCGGACCTTGTCGGGTCGTCGGAGGAACCACCCGTTGCGGACGACGTCGGCATAGAGCTCCTCCTCCACCTTGCCGAGGCGCTCCGCGAACGTCGTTCGCAGCGAGGACATCAGGACCTCGTCTCCGTCGCGGAACAGCCCGTCCAGCAAGGACCGCTCGAACGGCAGCAGCTCGGTCGAGTCCTTCTGCAGTTTCACGAGTCGCCAGTCCGGCTTGCCGAACCATCCCTCCTTCGGGATCTCCTGGATCGTCAGGAACCCCCGGACCGCCAGATCGATGATCGTCGCGGTCACGTCGAGGGTGTTCGCCCGCTCGTCGATCAGCGTCCCGATCTGACCGGGCCGGAGCTCATCGGGTGGAGCGAACTCGACCGGCGCGCTCGTATCGGCGTCGCCGAACGGGACGGGCTGGTCCCCCGCGTTCCCACCCATCACCTGGTCGATCGGAGATCCCCGGTACCGGCGGTCCCGGCCGGTCGACCAGAGCAATCCCGCGATGCTCCCGGAGAACAGGACCGCCAAGCCGGCGGCGGCTCCCGCCCGGACGGGCGTGACGCGGAACGCGTTCGCGAAGGTCGCGCGCTCACGGAGGATGGGGGTGGGGGTCGGCGACACGGCCGACCGCGGGAGGGCGACCACGACGGTCATCCCCTCGAACGGGAACAGCCCCTTCGCGCGGAACGTCGCGGAGGACGCGTCCGAGCGTGCCGCGGCGCACGGGTCGGTGGAACCGGTCGCCCCCGCGAAGCACGTGACGCGCTCGATGCCCGCCGGCGCTCGGACCGTCACGTCCACCCGGTCGATCCCGACGTCCCACTGGTCGCCGACGGCGTTCCAGTTGAGCTCGAGGTGGTCATCGAAGGTATTCAGCGTGCCCTCGACCAGGTACCGGATCTCGTACGTGTGGTCGCCGGTGACCTCCTGGTCCGGATCGCCGATGCGGATCCTCGTCAGACCTTCGCCCGCGTCCTGCACCTCGTACCGATCGGGTGCCGTCGCCGACGTGACGGAGTCGACGTGGAGGGGGAACACCCGGTCGTACCGATCGTTCGGCTCGTACGGCACGGCCGTCGGGATGTCGCGGAAGATCCCGTGGTGCGGCGTGGAGCCGAAGTCGTACGTGATCGTCTCCACGACCTCGATCGAACCGTCGGGCTCGATCGTGATGTCGACGCCGTACGAGGGGATCCGCTCGGCCGCCCGGGCGGGACCGGCCCCGAGCACGAGACAGACGGTCGCGATCGCGAGCACGCCAAGGCGTCGCACCCGCGGAGCCTACGGTCCTCCGGCCAGGTGAGCCAGTACGTTCAGCCGACCGCGTGCGGATGGGCGCCGGATGCTTCGCCGGCGCCCTGGAGCGCCTCCTGGAGGACGTCCCATGCCAAGACGGCGCACTTGATCCGGATCGGGTACTTCACGACGCCCTTCAGGGCGACGAGGTCGCCGAAGCGATCCTCGTCCGGCTCGACCTCGCCGGCCATCATGCCGCGGAAGGCGCCAGCGAGGTCGAGGGCCTCGTCGACGGAATCGCCGGTCGCGGCCTCCGTCATCATGGATGCCGAGCTCTGCGAGATCGAACAGCCCGCGCCCTGGAAGGTCAGGGCCTGGATCCTGCCGTCGCTCACGTGCGCATACACCGTGATCTCGTCGCCGCAGAGCGGGTTGTTCCGTGTGCACGAGAGCTCGGCCGTCGCCAGCTCGCGCTTGTTCCGCGGGTTCTTGTAGTGATCGAGGATCACTTCCTTGTAGATGTCGTCGAGCGCCACGCTGTCTCCCGTCGTGTCCGGTGTGGGACCTACATCGCGAAGATGTCGCCCGCGCGACCGAGCGCGGCGACCAAAACGTCGATCTCGTCTGCGGTGTTGTAGACGTAGAAGGACGCGCGCGCCGTCGCCGGCGTCTCGAACCGCCGCATCACCAGCTGCGCGCAATGGTGTCCCGCGCGGATCGCCACACCCTCCTCGTTCAGGATCGTCGCCAGGTCGTGCGGGTGCACGTCGCGGTACGAGAAGCTGACGGTGCCGCCGCGGATCTCCGTGTCCTTCGGTCCGTAGACCACGCAGCCCGCCTCGAGGAGCCGGTCCAGCGCGTAGCGCGTCAGCTCCACCTCGTGCGCGCGGACGGCGTCCATCCCGAGCTCGTCCAGGTAGTCGCACGCTGCCGCGAGCCCGACCTGCTGCGCGACCTGCATCGTGCCCGCCTCGAAGCGGTAGGGCACGTCGTTCCAGGTCGCGTGGTCGTGGAAGACCTCGCGGATCATGTCGCCCCCGCCGAACATGGGCTGGAGCCGGTCGAGGTGCTCACGTTTGCCCAGCAATCCCCCGCTCGCCGTCGGACCCAGCATCTTGTGCCCGCTGAAGGCCAGGAAGTCGACGTCGAGCGCGTCCGCGTCCAACGCCATGTGCGGCGCCGCCTGCGCCGCGTCCACCACCACGATCGCGCCGACGGCGTGCGCCGCGTCGACGAGCTGCCGGAGCGGGGTGATCGTCCCGAGGGCGTTCGACATCGCGGTGACACCCAGGATCTTCGTCCGCTCGTTCAACAGCTCACCCAGGTTCGAAAGGTCGAGGGATCCGTCGTCGGTGAGCCCGATGTACCGGAGGGTCGCGCCCGTAGCCGTCGCCGCGAGCTGCCACGGCACGATGTTGGAGTGATGCTCCATCTCGGTGATGAGGATCTCGTCGCCCTCGCCGAGGAACACACGAGCCCATCCGTACGCCACGAGGTTGATCGACTCCGTCGTCCCCCTGGTGAACACCAGGCGCGACGGGTCGGTCACACCGAAGAACCTCGCGATCCGGGCCCGGGCGCCCTCGTAGGCCTCGGTGGCCTCTTCGCCCAACGTGTAGATCCCGCGGTGCGCGTTCGCGTTGTGCTCCCGGTAGAAGCGCGACTCGGCCTCGATCACCTGCGCTGGCTTCTGCGACGTGGCGCCGGAATCGAGGTACACCAGCGGCTTCCCATCGAACGTGCGCGACAGGATCGGGAAATCCCTCCGGATCGCCTCGACGTCGAGCGTCTTCATCTCAGGCCACCCCTTCGTCCGGTCCCTCGTCCGCCTCGTCCTGCGTCTCGATGCCCAGTTCCCGCCGGAGCCCCTCGTACCCCTTCTCCTCGAGCTCGTGGGCGAGCTCCGCGCCGCCGGATCGCACGATCCGCCCCTGCATCATGACGTGCACGAAGCCCGGTGTGATGTAGTTCAGCATGCGCTGGTAATGGGTGATGATGAGGACCCCGAGCGCGGGCCCGGCCAGCTCGTTCACGCTCTCCGCGACGAGCTTCAGCGAATCGATGTCGAGGCCGGAGTCCGTCTCGTCCAGGATCGCGAGCGAGGGCTCGAGGACGGCGAGCTGCAGCACCTCGTTCCGCTTCTTCTCGCCGCCGGAGAAGCCTTGGTTCACGTACCGCTGGACCATCGCGTCCTCGATCCCGAGCCGGTCCATCTGCGTCTTCATGTGCTTCCGGAACGCCATCGCGGAGATCTGCTCACCCTTGATCGACTGGTACGCGGTCCGGAGGAAGTTCACCACGGAGACGCCGGGGACCTCCGTCGGGTACTGCATCGCGAGGAACAGGCCCCGCTTCGCGCGCTCGTCCGGCGTGAGGGCCGAGATGTCCTCGCCGTTGAACACGACCTGCCCCGCCGTGATCCGGTACCCCGGCCGACCCATGATCACGTTCGAGAGCGTCGACTTCCCAGACCCGTTCGGTCCCATCAGGGCGTGGATCTGTCCCTGCTGCACGGTCAGGTCGATCCCGCGCAGGATCTCCTTGTCGTCGACGGCGGCGTGCAGGCCGCGGATCTCCATGGAGGCCGGGTCGGTCGTGAGCTTCGCTGCGGTCATCGTGTTCACACCTCGATCAGGACGTCGTCGTCGGACACGGTCACGGGATACACCTCGACCGGCGTGATCGCTGGCAGGACGATCGGCTTGCCCGTTTCCAGGTCGAAGGTCGAGCCGTGCTTCGGGCATTCGATCGTCTCCTCGTCCACGTCGACCTCGCCTTCGTCCAGGTAGTAGTGCTCGTGCGAGCAGACCGCATCGATCGCGCGGAACCCCTCGTCGCCGAGGTTGACGATCGCGACGAGGCGGCCGTCGACGGAGAACCGGCGGGCCTCGCCCGCCGGGACGTCGTCGACGGCGCACACGCGGACCGAGGGCATCATCCGGTCTCCTCGAGCTCCCGCACGCCGAGCTCCTCCTGGATCGCGAGCTCCGCGTTGCGCCGCACCTCGGGCAGGGCGACCCGGTCGAGCACCTCCTGGAAGAAGCCCGTCACGATGAGGCGCTCGGCCTCCGCCCGAGGGATCCCCCGGCTCTCGAGGTAGAAGATGGTCTCCTCATCGACCGGACCGACGCTCGCCGCGTGCCCGCATCGGACGTCGTTCGCCTCGATCTCGAGATTGGGGATCGCGTCGGCCTTGGCGTGCTCCGACAGGACGATGTTGCGCGAGGTCTGCATCGCGTCGGTCTTCTGGGCGCCGGGCCGGACGTGCACCCAGCCGCTGTAGACCGCGCGCGACGCGTCACGCAGCGCGCCCTTGTAGAGCAGGTCGCTCGTGCAGTGCTGCGCCGCGTGGTCCTGGACCGAGCGGTGGTCGAAGTGCTGCGTCCCGTCGGCGAAGAAGACGCCCAACATCTCCGAGAATCCGCCGGGGCCGGCGAGTACGGTCTCGGATTCCGCTCGGGCGAGCGACGCGCCGAAGCCGATCGCGAGCGAGCGGAACTCCGCGTCCCGCCCGACCCTCGCGCGCTGGATCCCCAGGTGCGTCACGCCCGAACCCCACTCCTGGATCGACGCGTAGCGAACGTGCGCCCCGTCGCCGACGTAGATCTCCGCGATCGCGTCCGCGAACGCCCGCGGCAGATCCGGGGACACGAAACGGTCGATCAGCGTCACGTCGGCTCCCTCTTCGGCGACGAGGACCGTATGGGGGAACACCGCCGTCCCATCGTCGTGCAGGCTCGTGACGGTCTGCAGCGGGAGCTCGAGCCGGACGTCGCGCGGGACGTAGAGGAAGGTCCCACCGGTGCGGAACGCACCGTGCAGCGCCGTGAACTTCGTCCGTCCGGTGGGCACGAGTCCGTGCAGCCTGCGCTCCAGGAGTTCCGGGTGCTGCTCGGCCGCGAGATCCAGATCGCAGAACAGGACCCCCGTTCCGTCCAGGGGCTGGTTCGACGTGGTGAGCGTGTGCCGCGGCGGCGCCGCCACGAAGTCGAGGTCGAACGAGGAGAGGTCCGTGTACCGCCATTCTTCCGTCTCCTGCGACGGGATCGGCAGGGATCGGAACTCCTCGAAGGCCGCCTTGCGGAGCGAGCGGACGTCGTCGGGCGCCGCCGGGAGGGCGTCGAACGCAGCGTCGTCGAACGTGGGGCGATCCGCCATGCCAGAAATCCTATCGGACGGGTCGGATTCCACGCCCTGCGAGTCCTGGGCCCTCGACGGTCGTGACGCCGGGCGGCGGGTGCTAGCCGACGGAACCTTCCATCTGGAGCTCGATCAGGCGGTTGAGCTCGACCGCGTACTCCATCGGAAGCTCGCGCGTGATGGGCTCGATGAACCCGTTCACGATCATGGCCGTCGCCTCGACCTCCGAGAGTCCCCGGCTCATCAGGTAGAAGAGCTGGTCCTCCCCGACCTTCGAGACCGTCGCCTCGTGCCCGAGGGCCGCCGTCTCGTCCTCGACTTCGATGTACGGGTAGGTATCCGACCGCGAGTCGTCGTCCAGGATCAGGGCGTCGCACCGAACGTTCGACCGCGCGTGATGCGCGTCCGGCTCCACGCGCACGAGGCCGCGGTAGCCGGTGCGGCCGCCGTCCTTCGAGACGGACTTCGACGTGATGACGCTCGTCGTGTGCGGCGCGGCGTGGATCGCCTTGCCCCCCGCGTCGGTGTGCTGCCCCTTCCCCGCGAACGCGACCGAGAGCACCTCGCCGCGGGCCCCCTCACCGAGGAGGTAGATCGACGGGTACTTCATCGTGACCTTCGAGCCGATGTTGCCGTCGACCCACTCCATCACGGCGTCCTCGTAGGCCGCGGCGCGCTTCGTGACGAGGTTGTAGACGTTCGTCGACCAGTTCTGGATCGTGGTGTAGCGAACACGAGCGCCCTTCATCGCCTTGATCTCGACGACCGCGGAGTGCAGCGAGTCGCTCGTGTAGATCGGAGCCGAGCAGCCCTCGACGTAGTGCACGTACGAGCCCTCGTCCGCGATGATGAGCGTCCGCTCGAACTGACCCATGTTCTCGGCGTTGATCCGGAAGTACGCCTGGAGCGGGATCTCGACGTGGACGCCGGGGGGGACGTAGATGAACGACCCGCCCGACCAGACCGCCGTGTTCAGTGCCGCGAACTTGTTGTCGTTCGCCGGGATCAGCGTCCCGAAGTGCTCCTTCACGAGGTCCGGGTAGTCGCGAACGGCCGAGTCCATGTCCGTGAACAGCACGCCCATCGACTCGAGCTCGCCCTTGATCTTGTGGTAGACGACCTCGGACTCGTATTGCGCCGAGACGCCGCCGAGGTACTTCTTCTCGGCTTCCGGGATCCCCAGCTTGTCCCAGGTGCCGCGGATGTCGTCGGGGAGGTCCTCCCACGTGGCCGCCTGCTTCTCCGTGGATCGGATGAAGTAGTAGATGTTGTCGAAGTCGATCCCGGACAGATCCGCGCCCCACCACGGCATCGGACGGGCCTCGAAATGCTTCAGGGCCTTCACTCGGCGTTTGCGCATCCAGTCGGGCTCGGACTTGAGCGAGGAGATCTCCTCGACCACCTGCTCGGACAGGCCGCGCTTGGGCTCGAAGACCGGGCGCGCCTCGTCCTTCCAGTCGAAGCGATAGCCCTTGCTGAGCTCCTTGAGGTGCTCTTCCTGGCTGATGGCCACGGGTCTCGTCCTCCCGGCGGGTCGCTGGAGACGCCGCTACCGGCGTCCGACCGAAAGTCTATCGTCGCGGTCGGATTCGGTCACCCCGAACCCCGACGGCGTGGCGTAGCGTGCAGGGGTCGTGTCCGGACCGATCATCCGCAGACGCGCCGACGCGGTGGCGGCTCTCGCCGGCGCCGGCCTGTTCGTCCTTTGCGCGATCGTGGCTGCGACGGGGCGCGTCCCTGCCCAAGAACGAGACGTCTTCTCGTGGATCAACGGGCTCCCCGACGTCCTCACCGAGCCCGCCCACCTGGCGCAGTACCTCGGGGTACTGGCGATCGGGCTGGTCGTGGCGCTGGTCGCCCTCGTCGCGCGGCGGCCGCGGCTCGCGGCCGCCGCGCTCCTCGTCACGGCGCTCAAGCTCGTGTCGGAGCGTCTCGTCTGGCGTGTGATCACTCGCGATCGCCCGGGCGTGACGGAGCCGGGCGCGCACGTCCGCGCCGGGACGCCGACGGCGGGGGTCTCGTTCGTCTCGGGACACGTGGTCCTGGTCACCGGTCTCGTGTGGGTGGTCGCCCCCTACCTCCACGGCCGCTGGAGGTGGGTCCCCTGGATCGCGGTCGCGATCGTCGCGTTCGCCCGCGTCTACCTCGGGGCGCACAACCCGCTCGACGTCGCCGGCGGCCTCGGCCTCGGGTTGACGATCGGAGGCGTCACGAACCTCATCGTGGGCGTCCCGGACACCCGCATCCCCGAACCGGGCGTCGGGGACCTGCCCGCCTGAGACCGTCAGCCGGTCGGCGCCGGTGGCTCGACCTCCCGCAGGCGCCCGGTCCGAACGTCGTAGACGAGACCGGACACGGCCACGCCGTCGGGGAAGCCCTTCGTTCCGCGGATCGTGTCGACGTCCTGCCGAGCGCTCTCCTCGGGATCGGCGAAGCTCAGGAAGTCCATGTCCACCTCGACCCCCGTGCCTTCGCGGATCATGTCGCGGAGGACGTCGTCGGTGAACTTCGTCATCCCGCAGTCCGTGTGGTGGATCACCGCAACCTCGCGTGTTCCGAGCAGCCAGCTGCTGATGAGCATCGAACGGATGGCATCCGTGGTGGCGCGACCCCCGGCGTTCCGGATGACGTGCGCGTCCCCGACCTCGAGGCCGAACGCGGTCGCCGGGTCCAACCGCGCGTCGACACAGGTGAGCACGATCAACGGCCGAGCGGGCGCGATCTCGAGGCCCCCGGCGTCGAACGACGACGCGAACCGCTCGTTCGCTTCCCGGAGCCGGTCGGTCTCCGAAGACATCGTCCGACTCAGCCCAGCTCGACCGGTACGCCGACCAACGAGCCGTACTCGGTCCACGATCCGTCGTAGTTCTTGACGTTCGTGTACCCGAGCAGCTCCTGGAGCGCGAACCACGTGTGCGAGCTCCGCTCGCCGATCCGGCAGTACGCGATCACCTCGCGGTCCGGCGTGATGCCCTCGGCCTCGTAGAGCGCGCGCAGCTCGTCCGCGCTCTTGAACGTGCCGTCGTCGTTCGCGGCCTTGACCCACGGGATGTTCGCGGCGCCGGCGATGTGACCCGGGACCTGCGACTGCTCCTGCGGCAGGTGGTCGGGCGCGAGCTTCTCCCCGCGGAACTCCTCCGGGGAGCGCACGTCGACGAACCCGGTTCGCGAGCCGACCTTGCCGATCACCTCGTCGCGGAGCGCTCGGATCTCCGGCCGCTCGTCGTCGAGCGTCAAGCGGTCCGATGCCGGGTAGCTCGGCACGTCCTGCACCAGCTCACGGCTCTCGAGCTCCCACTTCTTCCGCCCGCCGTTCAGCAGCTTCACGTCGTCGAACCCTCGGAGCTTCAGCAGCCAGTAGGCGTAGGCGGCGAACCAGTTGTTGTTGCCGCCGTAGAGCACGACCGTCGTCCCGGAGCCGACGCCCGCGGCCGAGAGCAGCTGAGCGAATCCGGCCTGGTCCAGGTAGTCACGGCCGACGTTCGTGTGGAGATCCGTCGTCCAGTTCCATGCCACGGCCCCCCTGATGTGTCCCTTCTCGTACGCCGACGTGTCTTCGTCGACCTCGATCACCCGCACGTCGGGATCGTCCAGGTGGTCCTCCAGCCAATCGGTCGAGACCAGCACATCGGGCTTCGCGTAGTCGGCCATCGCGGTCCTCCTTCGGATGCGGAACTGCCGGACCTGGAACGGGGTGACTCGATCAACCCCGACAGCACAGCCGCGACGGGATCATGAGCCCGACGAGCCCGCGGACGCGTGTGCGGATCACGTTCCCTCCTGGCGGCAGAGGTGATGGTTGTACCCGTGTTGCAGTTGCAACGTCAACCGCGGAGACGCGGTCAGAAGATGCCGAGGGCGGCCTTCGCCTCGTCGGACATCAGTTCCGGCGACCACGGCGGCCGGAATACCAGGTCGGGACGCACCTCGCCCAGACCCTCGATCGGGGCGAGGAACGCCCGGATCTGGTCCTCGATCAGCGGACCGATCGGGCATCCCATCGTCGTGAGGCTGTAGCTGATGTCGACGTCCCCGTTGTCCTGGACCTCGACCTCGTACACGAGTCCCAGATCGACGATGTTGATGCCGAGCTCGGGGTCGTAGACCTGCTTGAGCGCATCGAGGACCTTCTGACGCAACCCGTCCTCCCCCGGCTGCTCGGGCGCGGCGGATCGTTCTTCGGTCGCGGTGTCGCGTTCGTCCATCTGCGGCAGGTCTCCTCGCCGTCGGTCGTTGTACCGACCCCCTGGGTCCAGCACTATGCTTGCCTCCACGATACCGCCCGAGCCGGTCAGGAGACCGATGTCGATCCGAGCGCTCATCGTCGATGACCATCCCGTGACCCGAGAGGGTCTCCGCACGGCGTTAGAGTTGTCCGACGACGTCGTCGTGGTGGTCGGCGAGGCCGGCAGCGGCGAGGAGGCCGTCGAGCAGGCTCGCGAGCTCGAGCCCGACGTGGTCTTCATGGACGTCCGGATGCCGGGCATGGACGGCATCGAGGCCACCCGCCGGATCCGGGAGGCCTCCCCCGAGACGAAGATCATCCTCATCACGATCGACGAGTCCCGGGGCGCCATCTCGGAGGCGATCCAGGCCGGCGTCTCCGGCTACCTGCTGAAGGACGCCTCTCCCGACGCGCTGGTCGACGCCGCCAAGAACGCCGTCGAAGGCAACGCGGTGATCCACCCTCAGCTGACGAAGACCTTCATCGAGGAGGCGCAGTCGGCGAGCGACGAGCCGAAGGCCGCCCCCCTGTCGAAGCGGGAGCGCGAGATCCTCCAGAAGGTGGCGGACGGCGCGACGACGCGCCAGGTGGCGAGCGACCTCGGGATCTCTCCGCACACGGTGAAGACCCACCTCGAGCGGATCTTCGAGAAGCTCGGGGCGAACGACCGCGCGCAGGCCGTCGCGATCGCGATCCGCACCGGCATCGTCCACTGAGACGGCCCAGAGGTGGCCCGGACTGGGCCGTTCGGCCGGTCCACGGAGCCGGCTCAACCCCACACGGGGTCGGCCGATATCCGGAGCAGATGGCCACCGTCCTGCTCTGCGACTCGCCTGATGAGGTCGCGCGCCTGCAGTACCACCTGATCCACGCGGCGCCAGATCTGCAGATCGAGGTCACATCGGACGCGTTCCGCGCGGTCGAATCGACCGCGCGGTCGCGTCCCGACGTCGTCGTCGTGGACCTCGGGCTCGACGGGCCCGCCGGGCCCGAGCTCGTCCGTCGTCTGTGCGCGTCCTCCCCGACGACGAGCGTGGTCGCTCGGTCGTCGGGACGCGACCCCCATCGGATCGCGGAGACGCTCGCCGCGGGGGCTGCGGGCTACGTCCTGCGCGACGAGGGGCCCGAGGTCGTGCTCGGTGCCGTCCGGGCGGCCCTGTCCGGGAGCGTCGTCCTGTCGGCGATGGTCGCCCCGGCGCTCGGCGCCGAGGTCGCGCGCACCGTCGTCCGCGCGATGGAGCTCGAGACCGAGCTCGAGGAGCTGCGGGTGAACGTCTCCCAGGGCACGACCGCGAAGGCCGACTTCCTGGCCAACATCTCTCACGAGCTCCGCACGCCGGTCACCGTCGCCAAGGGGATCGCGTATGTCCTGCGGAATCCGAACGTCCCTCCGGACGAGCGGGACCAGTTCATCGGCCAGCTGCAGACGTCGCTCGACAGCCTGATGCAGATCGTGGACGAGATCATCACGATCGCGGAGCTCGAGCGCGGGACCTTCGCGCTCGAGCTCGCGAACGGGGACCTCGCGCCCCTCGTTCGCCACGCCGTGGACGAGGCCTCGCGTTCGTACCCGACCGTGCGCGTGGTCGCCCATATGCCCGATGCGTTCCACGCGATCGCGGACGGCGCCAGGATCGGCGGGGTCGTGCGAGAGATGCTCGACAATGCCTGCCGGTATTCGCCGCCCGGGCAAGCGGTGGAGCTCCTCGTCCGGACCCTCGACGAGGGCGTGATCGTGACGGTGACGGACCGCGGCGAGGGTCTCGACCGGACGATCGCGAACCAGGCGTTCGACCAGCCGTTCTCGACGGGCGAGGCCACCCTCCGCAAGGAGAAGGCCGGCCCGGGCGTCGGGCTGCATCTCGCCCGGCAGATCGTCCTGGAGCACGGCGGCGTGATGTGGGCCGACCCCCTGCCGGGCGGCGGCACCCGGATCTCGTTCTGTCTCCCGGTCCGCGAGGGTCAGCGCCTCGCCGCCCCGCCGGTCGGCGTGTCCTGAGGAGCCCCTCCGCGTGTGGCGGTAGGCCCCTGCGGGGACGTATCCTGCCTTTCGGAGACCCCTGGGTGCAGAAGGCGATCCTCGGCCTCATCGTGACGTTCGCCGCCGTGAGTTGCGCGGGTGTGAACGCACGGACCCCCGACGGGACCCAACCCCGCATCCTGATCGAGCCCACCGGGTCGCCGTTCCTGCGCGTGACCGCGGGATCGGTGACGGGCCTCGTCCCGCACGGGTGGCAGGCCGTCCCGGTGGACGGGCTCGACTTCCATGAGGGCTTCATCGCGTCGCCGCGCCCGGACGGATGGCCCGAGGTGCACCCCTCGGCGGTGGGGATCGCGGCCACATGGGTCGACGCGGCGCGCGTGGGCGTCCCGAGCGATCTCTATTACCTCGCGGCCAGCGGTCCCGTGCTCTCGGGTCTGCGGGATCGCGACGGCTGCACGAGCTCGTTCAGGGTCCTCGCCGACCACGTGCCCGCGTTCCTGCACGGAGCTCTCGACTCGACCGGGGACTTCGTCGCGCGCGGCGGCGGCGTCTGCCGGACCGGAGCAGGGCGCGAGACGCGGTTCTCATACTTCGTGGCGGCGCCGGGCTTCGGCCCCGCGCGGAGGCTCGGGATCCCCGGCTCCGGGCTCTACCTGGTCGTCGCGGCCACCCGCGAATCTCCGCACGCGGGTCAGGTCCTCGGCTCACTCCTGGACCACGTCCGCTTCGGTCACGACAGCATCGGGGACTTCGTGCACGCGGTGCAGCGGGAGACCTAGCGCGGGCTCCGATCCACGAAGGGCGGTCGCACGACCGTCGCCGCGCCCCGCCTGCCGCGGATGTCCACCTCGACCTCGTCGCCGAGGTCCACCACGTCTCCGGGCCACAGGTACGCGAGACCGATCCCCGTCCCCAGCAGCGGCGAGTACGTCCCGCTCGTGACCTCGCCGATCACGAGATCTCCCTGGAACACCGGGTAGTGCGCGCGGGGGATGTGACGCCGCTCGCGCATCCGGATGCCGCGGAGGCGGCTCGGGAGTCCCTCCTCCTTCTGCCGGAGGAGTGCGGCGCGCCCGCGGAACTCCGCCTTGTCCAGCGCGACGGCCCAGCCCAGCCCCGCCTCGAGCGCCGTCGAGGACTCGAACAGATCCTGCCCGTACAGCGGATATCCCATCTCGAGCCGCAACACGTCGCGTGCGGCGAGCCCGCACGGCATGCCCTCCTCGGTCACGGCCACGTCCAGGAGATCGCGCCACAGATCCACCGCGATGTCCTCGTACGTGAAGAGCTCGTAGCCGATCTCTCCCGTGTAGCCGGAACGCGTCACGATCACCGGACGCCGGTGGTACGAGGACTCGACGCAGCGCATGAAGGTGAGGTCGGACGCCTCGGCGAACAGCGCCGAGACGATGGCGGGCGACGCTCGCCCTTGGACGGCGAGGAAGCACCAATCCTGGTGGTACATCAGGTGGACCGGCCCCGGGGCCTCCGCTTCACCGAGGATCTGCAGCACGCGCTGGGTGTTCGACGCGTTCGGGACGACGAAGTACCGCTCGGCGCTCAGGCGGTAGACGATGAGGTCCTCGATCACCCCACCCCCCTCGTTCAGGACGAGGTTGTACTGCGCCTCGCCGACGTCCACGGACCCGACGTCGTTCGTGACGACCCCCTGCAGGAGGCCGAGTGCCCCGGGGCCGGCGACCTCCACCTTGCCCAGATGGGTCAGGTCGAAGACGCCGACGCGCTCGCGGACCGCGCGATGCTCTGCGAGCGCCCCCTCGTACTCGATCGGCATCAGCCACCCGCCGAAGGGCCCGAGCTTGGCGCCGAGCGCGACGTGTTCCTTCTCGAGCGGCGAGTGCTTCAGGTCCACGTCGGCGTCCATCGTGCGCATCGTACGCGTGGCCTTCCGCGTACGCGCGGGCGCGTGCAGGAACGCGGGTAGACTGACCTACCGGATGGGTGACGCGTACGACGTCATCGTGGTGGGTGCCGGGACCGGCGGGTATTCGGCCGCGCTGCGGGCGGCGGAGTTGGGGCAGCGGACCGCGATCGTCGAGCGAGACGACCGTCTCGGCGGCACGTGTCTGCTCCGCGGATGCATCCCCACGAAAGCACTGCTGCAGTCGGCCGCGGTGATGGACACCGTCGAGCGCGCCTCCGAATGGGGCATCAAGGCCGCCGGCGAACCGGATTGGTCCGCGATCGTCGCCTTCGAGGACGCGATGACCGACAAGCTCGTGAAAGGGTTGACCGGCCTCGTCCGGCTACGCGGGATCGACGTGGTCCACGGCACGGCGTCGATCCGGTCGGGCGGCGAGGTGGAGGTCGCGGGAGACCGGCTGCAGAGCTCGAACGTCGTGATCGCCACCGGGTCACGACCGAAGCTCCTGCCCGGTCTCGAGATCACGTCACGCATCATCACGAGCGATCAGGCCCTCTGGTACGACCGCATCCCGGGATCCGCCGTCGTGATCGGCGCCGGGGCGGTCGGGCTCGAGTTCGCGTCGGCCTATCGCTCGCTCGGGGCCGAGGTGACCCTTCTGGAGGCGCTGCCGCGACTCGCTCCGCTCGAGGACGAGGAGATCTCGGCGCAGATCGGGCGCGCCTTCCGCAGACGAGGGATCACGGCAGCGGCCGGCGCGTCGGTGCGGGAGATCACCGATGGCGACGACACCGTGCAGGTGATCTACGAGGTCGACGGGACCTCGCACGGCGTGACGGCAGAGGTCTGCCTGGTCGCGGTCGGACGCGGGCCGGTGACCGACGATCTCGGTCTGGAGGCGGCGGGCGTCTCGATCGACGAACGCGGCTTCGTCCAGGTCGACGACGTGCTCCGGACGACTGCCGACGCGATCTGGGCGGTCGGCGATGTCGCGGCGACCCCGCTCCAGCTCGCCCACGTCGCCTTCACGGAGGGGATCGCCGTCGCGGAACGGATCGCCGGCGCCGACGTCCTACCGATCGACTACGTGAACATCCCGCGGGTCACATACTGCACGCCCGAGATCGCGAGCGTCGGCCTCACGGAGGCACAGGCGCGCAACGCCGGCCGGGACGTCGTCGTCGAGAAACTCGATCTCCGAGCGATCGGCAAGGCCAACATCGTCGGCGAGGGGGGGATCGTGAAGGTGGTCGCCGAGGCAACCGGCGGGCCGGTGCTGGGCGTCCACATGATCGGCCCTCACGTGACCGACCTGATCGCCGAGGCGATGCTGATCACGTCGTGGGAGGCGACGGCCGACGACGTCGCCCAGCACATCCATCCGCATCCGACCCTGTCCGAGGGTGTCGGCGAGGCGATGCTCGCGCTCGCCGGCAAGGCCCTGCACACCGCCTGAGGGGGCTCCGTGGCCACCAAGATCGAACCCGAGGCCGCCGCGAGCGGCCGACCGCTGCCGGACGACCGGCTCCGCGAGGTCCTGTACTTCCTGAAGCTCGCTCGCTACTTCGACGAGCGGATGGAGGCGCTCTACCGCCAGGGTCGCCTGCCCGGGGCGATCTACAGCGGCCGTGGCCAGGAGGGGACGCACGTCGGCGTCGTGTACGCGCTCGAGCCCGAGGATTCGTTGTTCCCGACGCATCGTGACCTCACCGCGCAGCTGACGAAAGGGCTCGACCTCAAACGCGTGATGGCGCAGTACTGGGGACGGATCGACGGGTACCTCCGCGGCCGCGACGGCAACAGCCACATCGGAGACTGGGACGGACATCGCACCTACGCGGTGATGTCACACCTGCCGATCGCCTATCCGGTCGCGTGCGGCGCGGCTCTCGCGTACCAGCGCGACGGCTCCCACCGCGTGGCGATGGCGATCTGCGGCGACGGGGCGACCTCCAACGGCCGCTGGCACGAGGCGATCAACACCTCGTCGGTCTTCCGGCTCCCGGTCGTATGGGTCGTCAACAACAACCAGTTCGCGTACTCCACCCCGAACGAGAAGGAGTTCGCGATCCCCACGATCGCCGAGCGTGCCTCCGCGTACGGCATCCCCGGCGTCCGCGTCGACGGCGCCGACGTCCTCGAGGTGTACGCCGCCGCGCAGGACGCCGTGGACCGCGCCCGCGACGGTGGCGGACCGACGCTGATCGAGTCGGTCTCGCTCCGGTGGCGCGGTCACGCCGGCCACGACCCGGCGAAGTACGTCCCTCGCGAGCTCCTTGAGCACTACATGCTGTCGAAGGACCCGGTGAAGAACTTCGAGGAGTACCTGAAGACGAACGGCGTGATGACGGACGAGGAGATCGCCGAGGTCCAGACGCGCATCGAGCGTGCGTTCGAGGAGGGCTACGAGTACGCGCTCGCGTCACCGTTCCCGGAGCCGGGGGACGTGACGAAGGGCTGGTGGGTCGAGGACGGGTACTGGCAGGGCGAGCCCGGCCGCGCCGGCGGCACCGAGGCGAGCTGATGGCGGCGCAACAGGTCGAAGCCGGCGCGGCCGGGCACGGCGCCGAGCCGCGCGGCAAGCGATCCGAGGATGGCCAGGCGACGTACCTGATCGCGGTCGCGGAGGCGCTCTGGGAGGAGATGGAACGCGACGACCGCGTCTTCCTGTTGGGCGAGGACATCGGGATCTACGGCGGGGCCTTCAAGGTGACCGAAGGCTTCATCGAGCGCTTCGGTCCCGAACGGGTCATGGACACGCCCATCGCCGAGGAGACGATCGTCGGGATGTCCGTGGGCGCGGCGATGGAGGGCCTCCGCCCGGTCGCGGAGTTCCAGTACGCCGACTTCATGTCCAGCGGGTTCGACGAGATCACGACGGTGCTGTCCCGCTACCACTACCGCTCCGGCGTCCCCCTCCCCGTCGTGCTGCGCGGCCCGAGCGGCGGCGGCGTTCGAGCGTCGAGCTTCCACTCGATCAACCCGGAGCCGTGGTACGCCTACGCAGGTGGGATCAAGATCATGTGTCCGGCGTTCCCCTCCGACGCGAAAGGCCTGCTGAAATCCGCGATCCGCGACGACAACCCGTCGATGTTCCTCGAGCACAAGTGGATCTACCGGCGGATCAAGGAGCAGGTCCCCCACGACCCGGATTTCCTCGTCCCGATCAGCACCGCCGACGTCAAGCGCGAGGGCTCCGACGTCTCGATCGTCACGTACGGCGCGATGGTCCACAAGGCGCTCGAGGCGGCCGAGGCGCTCGCCCAGCGCGGCGTCTCGGCCGAGATCGTCGACCTGCGCACCGTCTACCCGTTCGACGAGGAGACGGTGCTGCGCTCGATCGAGAAGACGTCGCGCGCGTTGATCCTGTACGAGTCCTACCGGTTCCTCGGGATCGGAGCCGAGGTCGCCGCGATGATCGCCGAGAAGGCCTTCGAGCACCTCGATGCGCCGGTCGTCCGGCTGGCGCCGCCGAACGTCCCCGTCCCGTTCTCCCCGCCCCTGGAGGACGCGTTCCTGCCGCAGGTCGCCGACATCGAGGCCGCGGTCGATCGGCTGGCCGGCTGGTGAGCTGGCCAGAGAGCTCGGAACAGGAGGCAGGCCCGTGACGTCGATCCAGATGCCGCAGCTCGGCGAGACGATCGTCGAGGGCACGATCTTGAAGTGGCTCAAGAACGAAGGCGACACCGTCGCCCGCGACGAGCCGCTGTTCGAGATCTCGACCGACAAGGTCGACACCGAAGTGCCTTCGCCGGTCGCGGGGACGGTCTCCAAGATCCTCGTTCAGGAGGGCGCGACCGTCCCGGTCGGCACGGCGGTGATGGAGATCGACGATGGCACCTCCGGCGCTGCCGCGTCAGTCGAAGCCTCCGGCGCCGCCGGTTCCCCCGAGGACTCCGGCGCCGCCGGTTCCTCGGACGACTCGGCGGCAGCATCCACAACCCCATCCGCACCCGAGCCCGTGGCGGACGCCGCCGCCTCGGAGTCCTCGTCTCCGGCGGCGCCTGCGGCTGCTCCGCCTGCGGCGTCAGCTCCCCCACCTGCCGCCGTCCCTCCTCCGGCTCCTGCTCCCGTTCCGGCGGCTGCACCCATTGCCGCGTCGGCGGAGCCGATGCCGGACCGAGGGCCGCGGAGCCAGATCCTGTCGCCGCTCGTGCGCAAGCTCGCGAAGGAGCACGACCTCGATCTCGGCCAGATCGCCGGCACGGGAACGGGCGGACGGATCACGAAGTCCGACGTGATGGCCGTGATCGCGGCGGGCGGCACCGCGCCGGCCGCCGCGCCTTCCGTCGCGGCGACGGCTCCCGCGATGTCGGCTCCCGCCGTCGCCGCCCCGCCCTCCGTCGTCGGCGCCGAGGAGATCGTGCCGGTCACGCACATCCGCAAGGCGATCGCCGAGCACATGCTGGCGTCGACGCAGACGTCGGCGCGCGCGTGGACGCTCGTCGAGGTCGACGTGGACCGGCTCGTGAAGCTCCGCGAACGCGTCAAGGACGCGTTCGCGGAGCGCTACGGGGTGAAGCTCACCTACCTGCCGATGGTCGTGCGGGCGACCGTCGACGCGCTCAACGAGTACCCCGACGTGAACGCTCGCCTCGACGGCGATTCGATCGTCCGCCATCGGTTCGTGAACATGGGGATCGCGGTCAGCTACGACGCCGGGCTCATCGTCCCGGTGGTCAGGGGCGCCGACGGGATGAACACCGTCGGGATCGCGCGCGCGATCGCCGACCTCGCGGCGCGGGCGCGAGCGCATCAGCTGAAGCCCGACGAGGTCCAGGGCGCGACGTTCACGATCACCAACCCCGGACCGTACGGCTCCGTCGCGAGCGTCCCGATCATCAACCAGCCGAACGCGGGGATCCTGTCCCTCGATGCGATCGTGAAGCGCGCCGTCGTCGTGGATGACGCGATCGCGATCCGGAGCATCGTGAACGTCTCGATGTCGTGGGACCATCGGATCATCGACGGCGAGCTGGCCACGCGGTTCCTCGCTCGGGTCAAGCACAACCTCGAGACCTGGGACTTCGCCGAAGA
>Ga0075425_100001663_pt1 | contig 21767 bp, 17 predicted proteins | sample SoiMethybrSBSTD4_FD_75300 | JGI IMG/M metagenome (GOLD analysis project Ga0075425, IMG submission 75300) | Bulk soil microbial communities from a Populus tree surrounding site in Tennessee, USA - Soil MetaG P. TD hybrid SBSTD4 | ecosystem: Environmental > Terrestrial > Soil > Tree plantation... | reverse complement strand
TGCGCCCGGCCTGTTCATTCTGTTGACGACGATCTCCGTGTCGATGATCGGCGATGATCTCGCGGACCATGGCGGAGCGCGAAGGCTTTAGCCGAGCGATCAGCGCTTGGCTGAAGCCTTTGCGCTCCATCGAATGCGAATTGGCTACTCGATCACCTGCTGGCGATCGCCGGGGAGCAGCAACTGGCGATGCGCCCACCACGGCGCGATACCGTTGGTCATCACCCGCTCGTGGAACTCGCGGAGGTTGAAACGCGGGCCCTGCGCCTTTTCGTAATCGCGGCGCAGCTTGAACGCCGCCATCTTCCCGAGGAAATAGCCGCCGTAGGTAGGGTCGTAGGTGCCACGGACCGCTTCCTGCCGCGCCGCGGGCGCGGGCAGGTGCGCTTCCCGTTCGAACAACTGCGCCGCCTGGTCGATCGACCACTCGCCGCTGTGGAGCCGCAGGCCGGCAATTAGGCGGCAGATTCTCGTCAGCGCCTCGCTGGTCTGCGCCAATCGGTAGCGCGGATCGTCGCGCTTGAATCCCTCGTCGCTGATCAACTGCTCGGCATAATGCGCCCAGCCGTCCTGCCCGGACGAAGGCTGCGGAAAGGGATTGAGGCCGATCCAGATCCGGCGAATCTTTCCCGGCGTGCGCCGCATGAACAGGCTGTGGACGTAGTGCCCCGGCGCGACTTCGTGCGCCGTGATGTCGGCGAGCGTCGCGTAGTTGAACTTCTGCAGCCAGAGATTCTGCCGCTCTGGCGGCCAGTCGGGCTGCGCATCGGTAATGTAGTAATAGCTCTTCACCGGGCGCGCTTCGAGCGGCGGCGACGAGTGCATCGACGCGAGGCCGAGATCGTACGCGGGTGCCGCGGCGACGACGACGCGTTCGCCCTCCGGCAGGTCGACGAGGCGCCGCGCGCGTATGAACGCGAACAGCTCGTCGACGGTTTTCTGCGCGGCGGCCGCCACTTCGCCCCGTTTCGGATGATCGTCGAGCACGTCGCGCCAGACGTCGAGCGGCGGCCGCTCTGGTGACACGCGGCGTGCCGCCGCGGTGAACTCGGCCTGCATCGATTTCAATTCGCGTTCGCCGATTGCGAGAAGCGACGCCGCCGGAAGGTCGATCAACTCCTCGGCGCGATAGCGCGCCTCGACGTTCGCCGTGCCGGTTGCAAACCGATCGGTCGCCGCGCGCAGGATCGTCGTCTCGAGGTCGCTCGTATACGCGTCGATGTCGCGCCGCGCCGCGTCCGCCGCGGCGGCGAGCTTGTCTTTCAGCGCGGCGTCGGCGACATCCGCAAAGGCGAGGGGAAGGTCGTGGCGGAGCAGATCGGATACGCCGCGAAACATCGCCGCGGCGCGCTCGACGAACACCCGCGGCGGCGACGTGATGTTCGCGCGCGCGGCGGCGATCAGCGCCGTCACCCCGCCGAGCTTCGCAATGACCTGCCGCATCCGCTCCGGCGCCGGCGACGACTCCATCGTCATCAGGTTGTGGACGCCGTCAGACACCGCGGCCGCGTAGATCATCGGGTTCCGCTGCCACGTGCGGACGCCGTCGAGATCGAGCAGCCAGCCGTCGATCACACCTTGCAGAATCCGATGGTCGACACGCTCGTCCGGCGTCAGCTGCGCCACGTCGAAGCCGTCGAGGCCGCGCCGCTCGGAGCGTAGCCAGTTGACTTCTTCGTCAATGGACGCAGCGGAGAAGTTCTCGAGCTGGTCGTCGTGCTCGTGGATGCCGTTGCCGGCGGCAATCGACGGGTGGTAGCGCGCGAAGCGATCGAGATAGGCGTCGACGAAGCGCGCGAACGGCACCGCCGCGCGCGCGGCCGGCTCTGTCAGCGCCACGGGCCGGCGGACGGCATAGACGATCGCGACAGCGGCAGCGGCGACGGCAATGAGGACGACAAGGATCCGGCGCGGCACGCGCACATCGTCGTTCAGATGGCGGCGACGATCAACTCGTCGACCGCGCGATGCGGCGCTGTGCCTCGTCCCATCGCCACATGTCGCCGCCGTTCCGCAAGTGAACGCCGCCAAGCCAGCGGTCGATGCCGCACGCGACGCGATCGCGCCGGCCGGCGAGCACCTCCCGCCCGGCCTCGGTGATGGCAACGATACGGTTCAACGACCACTCGCCGCCATGCTCGTCGTCGACGATCGTGAGAAGCGGCGGCGCAGTCCGCGACAGCGTCGTGGCGAGCTCCGCCAGGGAAGAGTCGGTGACGTAGTAGACCTCCTCGCCGTCGTGCATGCGCGGAAACACGGCGCGGAGCGCCGTCGGCCGATCGACGGCGAGCGACAGCAGTCGCCGCTCGCTTCGCGACAACCCGTCACCGACAGCGGGGTATTCCTGCAGAAATCGATCGAACGCCGGCGCCAGATACGGCAGCGCCGACGTGTCGGCCTGTCGCAGCGCGTCGAGCGGCTCCGGCGCCGGCTCGCGAAACGCACGCCATGCGCGCTCCGCCAGCACGTACTCGGCCTCGCCGATCGGCCGCCGCGTGTCGAACAGCGACGCGAGTTCGTCCGGCGACAACTCGCCGAGCCCCTTGAAGCGCGGATGTCCGGGAAATGTGTTGATGCAGACCAGGCTCACCGTTTTGCCGGCGGGCAGGCGGCCGCGCAGCCAGCTGAGCAGGTGGATGAGATTGAGCTGGTCGAACAGATCGTGCTCGTACCACAGCACCAGCTCGTCGTACGCGTCGTGCGCGTCGACGACGCTGCGCCAGCGGCGCATATCGTTGACCGGATCGAGCAGCATGTCCTCGGGCGCCCCGGCGTGAAACTGCCGCCGCGCCTCGAGCACCCTGTCGTCGCTGCCGGCGGGCACCGGCCCTTCGTACAGAACGTCGGCCCAGATCGATCGCGCGCCGGGAATCCCGGCGGCTTCGATAATCCTCGTCGTGCACGTGCCGTTGGCGACGTGCAGGAAACGTCTCGCCGTTGCCTCGGCCACCACCTGCTCCTCGAAGACCTCGCAAATCGTAGGCGCGCGATCAGGCGCGTAGGCAGCCAGCAGCGGCGCCAGTTTCCGGCGAGCGCGCGCGACGAGCGAGCGCACCGTCGCGACCGGCACGTCGAGCGACGCCGCGATCTTCGCGTGGCTCAGGCCGTCGAGATGATACAGACGGATCGGAACGCGATATCGCGGCGGCAGCGCGTTCAGCGCCGCCGCCACGCGCTCCGCCATCTCGGCGTGAAGCAGGCGATCGAGCGGTGACGGCCCGGCCGACGCGGCGACGTCGTCGCTGCCGTCCCATCCGCGATACAAATTCGGCCGGAAACTTCGCAGCCAATCGATCGACACGCCGACGACGATGCGGCGAAGCCAGGGTGCGAAACGATTGGGGTCGACCAGCAGGTCGAGGTTGCGAAACGCGCGGATGAAGGCTTCCTGGCTGAGATCCTCCGCCTCGGTCGGGTCGTTGGTGACCGCGACCGCCACCAGCGCGATCTCGCGGTAGTGCCGCCGCACCAGCTCGTCGCGCGCGTCGGCCGACCCGCGGCGCGCCTCGTCCACCAGTTCCGCGACCGGTTTCGGTGCCATCACTCTATAACTATGTCGAGAGACGGCACCGAAACGTTGCACGAGTCGTTTTCGGTGAAAAGCACCCCGGGGTGCTTTCAGTGAAAAGCACTCCAGGGTGCTTCACTCCGAGCACCGTCACGCGCGCAGCGCCGTGCCCGCCTCGACCGCAGCGGCGCGCCGCGCCGGAACCAGCACACCCGCGAGCGAGGCGAACGTCAGGAGCGCCGCTGCCGTCCCGACGAGGAGCGGATCCGCGGACCCGAGATCGACGAGCAGCGCCGACGCGAGATGCGACGTGCAGCGAACCGACCGCTCCCACAAAAATCCCGGCGGCGATGAGCGCCGCGCCCGGCGCAAGTCGCCCGGCGGCCGTGCCTATAATCCGCTCGATGTGTCTTCTGCCCGAACGCGCGTCGACATTGCTCGTCGTCTGTGCCGTGCTGTTGGTGTGCGCGTGGCCGCCGGCCAACGATCGCAGCCTGGCGGTGAAGTTCCTCAACTGGGCCGTCGACCCGACCGACGAACTGCCGGTCCTGCCGCCGCCGTTCGCGCTCGGCGCCGGCGACGATCCGGATGCGGTCGCCACCCACGATGCGCAGGTGCAAGCCTACGACACGCGCTACGCGCAAGGCGGCTGGACGCGCCGCCGCCTCGAATGGAAAGTCGCGCAGGATCCGTTCAATCCGGCCACGGAGCGACAGGTGATTCTCGCGCTCGGTATCGTGACCGCATTTGCGTTCTGGCGGGTCGCGCGCGGCCACAGCAATTAAGAATTAAATTCTTAAATTTCTAATTCTTAATTGCCTCAGTGCGCTGACGACTTTGCGCCGCCCTTGAACGTGATCTTCTCCACCGTCCACGTCGAGCAGTCGCCCTTGTAGACGACCGTATCCGACTCGCAGTGCAGTTCGTGGACGAGACAGCCGGTCTGGCCGTGGCCTTCGCCGGTCTGCGCCCAGCCGACCAGGTTGCCGGTCATATCGACCTTGTAGATCTTGCCGTTGCCGTCACCGCTGAACAGGAACTGGTTCGGCGCCGGCGAGGTGCACACGCTCCACGGCGCGCCGACGTTGGCGATGATCCGCACCGGGTTGAGGTCGTTGTCGAACACCTGGATGCGGCGGTTGCCGCGATCGGCGACGTAGATCTGCCCCTTCGCATCGGACGTGATCGCGTGCGGCGTGTTGAACTGGTTCGGTCCCGAGCCGCGCGTGCCGAGCGTCTTCACCCACTTGCCGTCCTTCGCGATCTTGACGACGCGCGAGTTGTTGTAGCCGTCGCTGACGAAGATGTTGTCCTGCAGATCCCAGGTGACGTCGGTCGGCCGGTTGAAGGTCCCCATGTTGCCGGCGGGATACCGCTCGGTCTCCTTCTCGCCGCGTTCGGTGAACCGCTCGAGGAAATCGATCGCCTCGGTCTTGCGGCCGAGCACCATCGACACCATGCCCTGCGGCGTGAACTTGACGATCATGTTCGCGCCCTCGTCGGTCATCCACACGTTGTCGTACTTGTCGACGCGAACCGTGTGGGCGAACGACGCCGCGTAGTTGTCCGGGCCCCATTGCTTGACGAACTTGTTCGCCGGGTCGAACTCGAACAACTGCGACGCGGTCGCGCCCTTGGCCGGGCCGGCGTTGCCGCTGCGCGTGAATACGAAGAGATGCCCCTTCGAATTCTTCGCCACGCCGACGGCCTCGCCAATCGTATGGTTGGGGATCGAGAGCTGCAGCACTTCTTCGCTGACCTGCAACTTCGGTGTCGCCTTCTCGAGCGCCTCCTGCTTGGCCATCGCCGCCTGCATCTCCGGCGACGGCCCGCCGCGCTGGGCGCCGAGCACGGTCCCGCACGCCACCACTGCCATCGCGATTACGGCCCGTTTCATACCACCCTCCAGTCGGTTAAGAGCGACGCGGAGTATCCGGCAAGTGGGCCGGAGGATAGCACTGTCTTCCGGCGGTTTCGACACACTTCCGCTCGCCCCCCGGTGCTACAATCCGCGGCAGGAAGGGAGCCGGTCATGACCCATCGCTCGCTCCGGATCCGCAGCCTCGCGCTCGCCGCGCCGTTTCTCGCCGCCACCCTTGTCGTTGCCGCCGCCGATGGCGCCAAGCCGGTCACCTTTTCGAAGGACGTCGCGCCGATCCTCCAGGCGAAATGCCAGGAGTGCCATCAGCCCGATTCGATCGCGCCGATGTCGCTCATCACCTATCAGCAGGCGCGGCCGTGGGCCCGCTCGATCAAGGAACGCGTCGCGACCCGCCAGATGCCGCCGTGGCACATCGACAAGACAGTCGGCGTGCAGAAGTTCAAGAACGACATGTCGCTCACCGACGAGCAGATCGCCACCATCGTCGCGTGGGTCGATCAAGGCGCGCTGCAGGGCGATCCGAAAGACTTGCCGGCGCCGAAGCCGCTCGTCACCGACAACGAATGGAAGGCCGTGCGCGACGGCTTCGGTCCTCCCGACCTGGTCGTGAAGTCGCCGGAATACACCATGCCTGCCGAACACCAGGACGTCTGGTTCCGGCCGGCGTCGGAACTGCCGATCACCGAGCCGAAGTGGGTGAAGCTCGTCGAGATCCGCCCGTCGAGCGTCAAGGCGCGCAAGATCGTTCACCACTCGATTGCGCACCTCGTCCTCAAGAACGATCCGGACGCCGTCAACAAAGGCGTCGCCTCCGGCGGCCGCGGCGGCGGCGGCGGCGTCGATCCGGACGATCTCGTGAACAGCCGGCCCAACCTGATGGAGTGGGCGATCGGCAAAGGCTACGACCTCTATCGTCCCGGCACCGGCAAGCTGGTGCTGCCCGGCGAATCACTCACCTGGGATCAGCACATTCATGCCGTCGGCGAAGAGATCACCGGTGGATCCGAGATCGGCCTGTGGTTCTACAAGAAAGGCGAGGAGCCGAAGAAGCGCAGCTATCTGGTCGCGTTCACCGGCATCGATCGCTCGAAGAACCTCGACATTCCGCCGAACTCGTTCGCGATGACCGAAGGCTTCTCGGTCCTCAAGGAGAACGCGCTCATCGAGAACTTCCAGCCGCACTTCCACCTCCGCGGCAAGGCGATGGAAGTCGAAGCGATCCTGCCCGATGGCAATCGCGAAGTCCTCAGCTACGTCGGCAACTTCAACTTCAACTGGATGACCAACTACATCTACGACGACGATGCGGCGCCGCTGCTCCCGAAAGGGACGGTGATCCACGTCTCGGCGTGGTACGACAACACGACCGGCAATAAGAACAACCCCGATGCCGATCAGTGGGTCGGCTTCGGCGATCGCACGGTCGACGAGATGGCGCACGCCTGGATGAACGTCGTCTACTTCAGCGACGAGGAATTCACGGCGCTGCAGGCCGAGCGCAAGGCGAAAGCCGGAAAGACGACCACCGACGCGCCCGACCGGCAGCAGTAAGCGTCGGCAGTTGCCCGCTCGCCGCAGTCGGCTTCTTCAGCTGCGCCGGGGAGGACGGTTGATCGTCCTCGCCGGCGCCCTGTCCCGGTAGTGTCCGGCTTCAGCCGGACCCCTAACGCGCCGAGCGAGACCCGGCGCGCGGCTACACGCGTGCTGGCGCCGCCGCCGTTGCCGGCGCGGCGAGGCGCTCCGAAAGACGCGTCGCGTCCAGCTCTCCGCACCACTTACCGACGACGATCGTCGCGACGCCGTTGCCGATCAAGTTCGTCACCGCCATCGCTTCGCCCATGAAGCGGTGGATGCCGAGGATCAACGCCACGCCGGCAACGGGAATCGTGCCCGTTGCCGACAACGTCGCGGTGAGCACGATCAGCGCCGCGCCGGCGACTCCCGCCGCGCCTTTCGAGGTGATCAGCAGCAGCGCGAGCAGCCCGACCTGCTGGCCGAGCGTCAGCGGCGTATTCGTCGCTTGCGCAATGAAGACTGTCGCAATCGACAGGTAGATCGCCGTGCCGTCGAGATTGAACGAGTAGCCCGCCGGGACGACGAGGCCGACCACCGACCGGCCGACTCCGAGATCCTCGAGCTTCTCCATCAGCCGCGGCAGCGCCGATTCGGACGACGATGTCCCGTAGACGATGAAGATCTCCTCCCTGACGTAGGTGACGAAGCGCCAGATGCTGAACCCGTGCGCCGCCGCCACCGCGCCCATCACGATGGCGATGAACAACAGGCAGGTCGCGTAGAAACAGGCCATCACGGTGATCAGCTGCGCGATCGTGCTCATCCCGAAGCTGCCGATCGTGAACGCCATTGCTCCGAACGCGCCGAGCGGCGCCGTCGTCATGATGATTGCGACCACCGCGAACAGGACCGTCGCCATCCGGTCGAGCAGATCGACGAGCGGCCGGGCCGACGCGCCGACGGCGCGCAGTGCGAAGCCGAACAACAGCGAGACCAACAGCACCTGCAGCACGTCGCCCTTCGCGAAGGCGTCGACGACGCTCGACGGAATCAGGTCGAGGAGAAAGCCGGCCGCGGTCTGCGCCTTGCCGGCGACCTGGTATTGCGCGATCGCGGTCGGGTCGAGCCGCGCCGGATCCACGTTCATCCCGGCGCCGGGCCGCACGAGATTCGCGACCACCAGCCCAATCACCAGGGCCAAGGTCGTCACCACTTCGAAATACACCAGCGCGACGATGCCCGCCTTGCCGACGATCTTCGAGTCGCTCGCGCCGGCAATCCCGCCGACCACGGTGCAGAAGATGATCGGCGCAACGATCATCCGTACGAGCTTGATGAAGGCGTCGCCGAGCGGCTTTGCGGCAACGCCGGCCGACGGCCAGAAATGGCCGATGACGCCGCCGGCGATCGTCGCGATCAGGACTTGCCCATAGACGGTCCGGTAGAGCGGACGCGTCGGCGTTTCGCGCATAGCGCATTTTCCTCTAGAGCGGCCTAACGTAGCGCAGGCCTTCAGGCCTGCCAACGGCGGCGCGGGCAGCCCTAAAGGGCTGCGCTACTGGAATACCGGTAGTGTCGGGGTTGGGCGCAAAACAGCCGCCGGCAGAAACCGACGATTTGGGCTACCGTGTCTGACGCGACAGGCGACGAGCAGCTTCAACAGGACCACGCATGAATATCGCTGTGCTCACCAACGAATACCCGCCGTATGTGTACGGCGGTGCGGGCGTCCACGTGGAATACCTGACGCGTGAACTTGCGGCGCTCGACGGCGGCCGGCACACGGTGCGCGTGTTGTGCTTCGGCGATCAGCTGAAGCGGGACGGCAACCTACAGGTGCAGGGGATTCGACCGGCGATCGAGCTGCCCGCGCAGGATCCGCGCCACACCAAGCTGTTTGCAACGCTGCTGCAGGACCTGGTGATGGCCGGTACGCTCGCGAACGTGGATATCGTGCACTGTCATACCTGGTACACGCATCTCGCCGGCTGTCTTGGAAAACACCTGCAGCGCATCCCGCTGGTCCTCACGACGCATTCGCTCGAGCCACATCGTCCGTGGAAGGCCGAGCAGCTGGGCACGGCCTACGCGGCCTCCAGCTGGATCGAGCGCGTCGCCTACCAGGCCGCCGATGGCGTCGTCGCCGTGTCGGAAGCGATGAAGCGGGATGTGCACGAGGAATACGCCGTCGCGCCCGATCGCATTCGCGTCATTCACAACGGCATCGACCTGCAGCAGTATCGCCCGACGCGCGATCCTGCGGTCTTGCGAGCGCTGCGCATCGACCCGGAGATGCCGTTTGTCCTGTTCGTCGGCCGCATCACCCGTCAAAAGGGGATCGTGCACCTCGTGAATGCGATCAAGTACTTCCACGCGGGCGTCCAGGTGGTGCTCTGCGCCGGCGCGCCGGACACGCCGGAAATCGATGCCGAGATGACGGAGGCCGTCGAGCGAGCGCGCGCTGAGAGCCCGCACCCGATCGTCTGGATTCGCGAGATGCTGCCGAAGGAACAGGTCATTGCGCTCTACACGCACGCCGCGATCTTCGTGTGTCCGTCCGTGTACGAGCCGTTCGGCATCATCAACCTCGAAGCGATGGCCTGCGAGACGCCGGTCGTGGCGTCGGCCGTCGGCGGCATTCCCGAAGTGGTGGATGACGGGGCCACGGGCCTGCTCGTCACGCTCGACGCCGGCGGACCGACTGAAGGGGAGCCGCGCAATCCGGAACAGTTTTCGAAGGATCTCGCCGTCGCGGTCAATCGCCTTCTCGACAACCCGGAACTGCGGTCGTCGATGGCGCGGCATGCGCGGGCGCGCGTCGAACAGCACTTCAGCTGGACGAGCATCGCGCGGCAGACGCTCGACTTCTACACACGGATCATCGAGCGACACGCCGCAGAAACCGGCAACGGGCGATTCGCGGCGTAGGCCCGCGGCTGTGCTAGAGTTCGGTCGATTTCACCGGTCTCCACGAGGAGTCCGTCATGAGCGACATCACCGGCCGGTTTCGCCCCACTCGATCCGTTGCGGCGGCGACATGCGCGGCACTGCTCGTCGCGGCGATCGGACACGTGCGCCCGGCGCTAAGCGCGCAGCCTGCGGGGCGCGCTGACACAACGCCCGATCTGGCGGGCATCTGGGACGGCACGCGCCGAGCCCACCCGATCAACGGTCCGACCGTGCCGTGGGCGCGCAGCCTGCCCGAGGGCACGATGCTGCCGGATGGGACGCTCGCCGGAAAGAACTACGTCTCCAACTTCCCCGAGTTGAACGAGCGCGCGCTCGCTTTCCAGAAAATCTTCGACGAGCCTCTGTCGCCGAAGTACGACTGCCAGCCGTCGACGCCGCCGGCGCTCGAGTTCGATCCGTTCTTCATGGAAGTGGTGCAGTGGCCCGATCGCGTGCTGCTCCGCTACGAGAAGGACGATCAGCTGCGCACGGTGTGGCTGGACGGGCGGCAGCCGAGCGCGCACGACTACGGCATCCAGGGATTCTCGACCGGCCACTACGACGGCAACGCGCTGCTCGTCGAAACCAGCATGTACGTCTTCGACGTGACCGGCTTCGACGACTACAACGGCATCCCGTCGTCGCAGCAGAAGAAAATCAAGGAGCGCTACTGGCGCGACGGCGATCAACTGAAAGCGACGGTCACGGTCGAGGATCCGCTGTTCCTGCGCAAGCCAGCGTCGTACACGATGCGCTGGCTGGCGGCGCCGAAAGGCTACAAGCTGAAGCCGTTCGACTGCGATCCGGAAGCAGCGCGGTTGTCGGTGCAGTTCATCCCGCCGAGATACAAGTGATCGCCGAGGAGGATGTCCGCATGATTGTCGCATTACGGCCGGCCGCCGGCGGCGCATTGATCGCCGCACTGGTCCTGACCGCAACTCCGCTCGTGGCGCACCATTCGGCCGCCGCTGCCTATGACGAGACGAAGAAGGTCGAGGCGCAGGGCGCGGTGACGAAGGTCCTGGTCCGCAACCCGCACTCGTGGGTGTTCCTCGAGTCGACCGACGACAAGGGACAGAAGATCGAGTGGCAGATCGAGATGGGCGGCGCGCCGTCGATGGCGTGGGCGAAGGACGGCCTGCCGATTGGCGCGGTGGTCAAGGTGGCGGGCCATCCGTCGCGCGCGCCGGGGACACACGGGATCACCGGTGCGACGTTCGCGAAGGCGGACGGCACGCCGATCGGTCCGCGCACCGGCCGCGGCGAGACGCCGCAGCCGTGATCGGCCTTGGCGATCTGGCTCGAGAACTCGGGCGTCGGCGTGTGGACGCGTGAATCGCCGTCGATCTGGGCGTATCCGACCGTCCTGACGCTGCACACCGTCGGCCTCGGCATGCTGGTTGGCGCGAACGCGATCATCGATCTGCGTCTGCTCGGCTTCGCGCCGCGCATCAACCTCCCGTCGCTCGCTCCTCTCTATCGCTTCATGTGGGCCGGCCTGGCGATCAACGCGATCACCGGCGTGCTGCTGTTCGTCGCCAACGCGACCACGAAATCGACGCAGCCGGTGTTCTACCTGAAGCTCGCGCTGATCGCCGCAGCGCTGGTCGTCACCGCCGCGATTCGAAAGGCGGTCGCGCGCGAACGATCGAGCGCGCACGATTCGACGGCGAGCGTGATGTCGCTTCCGCGGCTCGCCGTGGTGTCGCTCGTCCTGTGGACCGGCGCGATCGCCGCCGGCCGGCTGATGGCCTACCTGTAGCCCGCGATCATGACCGGGTTCGCTGCGTGGCTGGCATCCACCTCGCTGTCGCGGACCATCGTTCTGTACCGGTGGATTTGGCCGCTCTGTGAGATCATCCACTTCATCGGCCTGACGCTGGTTGTCGGGATCGCCGGCTTCTTCGATCTGCGGCTGATGGGTTTCATGAAGCGCGTGCCGGTTGCCGCGGCGCGCGACCTGATGCCGTTCGCGATCGCCGGTTTTCTGATGAACCTCGCGACCGGCGCGACGTTCTTCATCGGCAAGCCGGATCAGTACATCGACAACCTCGCCTGGTGGGCCAAGGTGTTCTGCCTCGTCCTCGCCGGTGCCAACGCCATGGTCTTCGAGACCTCCGTGGGCGCGCGCGCGATCGTCGTCGGCGCTGGCGAGGACACGCCGCCGGCCGCGAAGGTGGTCGGCGCCGTGTCGCTCGCCTCGTGGCTCGGCGTGCTCTACTTCGGCCGGATGCTGCCGTACATCGGCGGCGCCTTCTGATCGCCCATCAACCCACCCGGACGTACCCTCGCGACTGCAGATTGACCATCGTCACCATCGCCCAGAGGTCGGCCTGGACGCCGGGCAGCAGCTGCGACGGATCGACTTTCTTTCCGATGAGGCCCTGTCCGCACACATGGAGCTCGACGCCCGCCTCGTGGAGCTCCTTCAACGCGGCGATATTCGGGTTGTCGACGCCGTTGTGGCGCGCCTTGTAGACCTCGTTGGAGAACACCGCGTCGCCGCCGCCCTGGTGGAACATGATGGCGATATGCCGATTCTTCGCCGGTACTCCGTTGTGGGCGAGCGTGTTGAGGTATAGCCCAACCATCTTCAGCGTCGGGTGCACTTCGTCGTCTTTCACTTTCGCGCCGGCGGAAAACACGACCTTGTAGTTGGTGTTCGGATCCGGCAGTTCCTTCGCGTTGGGAAAGTCCTTCGCCGTCTCCGCGCTGGCGACCGGCACCTTCGGGTCGCCTGCCGGCGCCGCTTGCAAGCCGCTAGCGTATCCAGCGGCGACCACGCCGCCGGCAAGTGTCGTGATCATCGTTCGTCTGTCCATGACGCCTCCCGTCCACGCCATACCCTACACTGATATGTACGAATTCCAAATTCCAAATTCCTAATTCCGTCGCTGCGCGGTACTCTTCGGCGCGAGCATCTGCGTGATGCGAGGAACGCTGGTATCGCCGGTGTAGAGATTGCCCTCGCCGTCCATCGCCATGTAGTTCGATTCGCCGAACTGCCCTTCGCCGCGGCCCGGCCCGTTGCCGATCGCGCCGAGCACGTTGCCGTCCCAGTCGATCTTGAACACCTGGCCGTCCTGGCCGGTTGCCAGCCACAGCTGCTTGTGCGGATCGACGTACAGGCCGCAGGTGAGATTTCTCATCTGGATCGTCTTCACGAACTTACCCTGCGCGTCGTAGACGACGAGGCGGTACTCCTCGCGATCGGCGATGTAGACCTGGCCGTTGCCGGGATTGATGGCGATCCCGTGGACCATGCTGAAGTGCCCCTGCCCGGCGTGGTTGCCAAACCACTGGTTGATGAAGCGGCCGTTCTTGTCCAGGTGCAGCACGCGCGCGGCGCCGATCGCATTGGCCGGAGATTTGTCGGTGTCGTTCGGGCTTTCATTGGCGTGCCCTTCGCCGATATAGATGTCGCCGTTGGCGGCGAACGCGAGGTGCAGCGGTTGCCACAGCAGACGCTGTCCCCTGGCCTCGTCCCAGTCGCCGCGCTGTCCCCTGACGCCGATCGTCATCAGCACCTTGCCCTCCGGGCTGAGCTTCATCACCGTGTCGCCGTTCTCATCGCAGATCCAGATGTTGTCCTCGGCGTCGATGGCCATCCCGTGCGCCTTGTTCTGGTGCCCGATGACCTCGTCTCCGATTGCTCGCAGCAGCTTGTGGCTGCGATCGAACTCGAACAGCTGCGGCTTGCCGGGCGCGTTGCGCTGAAACGCGAAAAAGTTGCCCTTCGAGTTGATCGCGACGGCGGACACGCCGCCGCCGCCTTCCGGCAGCGCGAACGGGTACGCGTAGGTGAAGCCGAGATCGGGTTTGCGGAGCTCGTGAGTGATGAGGTTGCGCTCCTTGCCCCACGCGCAGATCGGCGATCGGGAGCACGGCTCCGCGCCGCTGTTGCCTTGAACTGGCGGCTGGACCGCCGCGCGCGGATGCGAGACGACCAGTGCCGAACCAGCGAGTGCGACGGCAACGGCGCCGGTGACGAGATGGCGTCTCATTCATCCTCCTGACAACGGAACACGGTCCGGCTAAAGCCGGACACTACGAACGATGATCACGGGCCCTACATCGCACCCAGTCTCTTCAGCAGTGCGACGGTCGACGGGTGTGCGAGCACGACTGCCGGTTCGAACCCGAGCAGGTCGGCGCCGGCCGGTGCGGCAGGGCCGCGGGCGCCGGCGGTCGACCCGGAGATCGCCGCGGCAAGCGGCGTGACGCCGCGCGCGTTCTTCACGTTGACATTCGCGCCGCGTTCGACGAGCAGTTGAACGACAGTGTCGTATCCGAGCGCCGCGGCGACATGGAGCGCCGTATCGCCGGTGCGGCTCGCGGCGTTCACGTTCGCATCCCGCGCAAGCACTGCCGCCACGGTTTCACGGACGCGGCTCTCCGGTTCCACCTTCCCGAAGTCGATCGTATCGATTCCGCGGCGGCTCGCCGTACGGCTCGATCCCAGTCCTGCGGCGAGCATCAACGCATCCGCGCCGTCGGCCATCGTGAGGCGCACATCTGCGCCAGCCGCTGCGAGCACGGCGAGGATTTCCGGCTCGAGGAACTTCGCCGCGAGCAGATACGGTGTCGCTCCGACGAGCGTCTTCGGCAGGTTCCAATCGGTGGTGTCGCGCCGCAGCGGTGTGCCCCTGGCCATCCGCAGGTCCGGGTCCGCCCCGTGCGCGAGCAGCGCCTTCACGAGCGGCGCGTCGCTGCGCAGGATTGCGGCATGCAGCGGCGTGTAGCCGCTCGCCAGCGCATTCGGATCGGCGCCATGCTCGAGCAGGAGCGCGGCCAACGCGCCGTGTCCGCTGTGCGCCGCGAGCACGAGCGCGCTCACGCCGTCCGGCTGCGCGTCGTTGGCGTCGGCGCCGGCGCCGAGCAGCAACTGTGCCGACTCGATGTCGCCGCTCCGCGCCGCAAACAGCAGCGGCGTGGCGCCGCCGCGTTTCACCGTGTAGTTCAGCGCCTCACGGCCGGCGCGCTGCGTCTGCTCGTCGACGACGGTCTGCTCGTAGACCAGCGAGCGCGCGCGGATATCGGCGTGCGCGGCGATGAGCGCGCCGACGACGTCGGGATGCCGCTCCGCGGCGGCCCACATCAGCGCCGTCTGCTGATGCGCGTGCTCGCGTGCGTCGACGTCGGCGCCGCGGCGCACGATCGCGGCGACCGCCCGCGCATCGCCGGTGCGTGCGCAGGTCATCAGCACGGTCTCGCCGTTCAGCAGCGCCGCGTTCGGGTTGGCGCCGGCGTCGAGCAGCCGTTCGACCATCGCCGCGCTGCGGTTCGTGCACGCCAGATGCAGCGGCGTCGCGCCGGCATCGTCGGCGACGGCCGGGCGCGCGCCGGCACGGATCAGCAGATCGGCGATCTCGAGATCGTCGCGGTGCGCGGCCCAGTGCAGCGCGGTGGCGCCGTCTCCGGCCGCGGCGTTGACGTCGACCGGCAGCGGCCGCGGCTTCAGCAGCGCGCGCACCGACTCGGCGTCTCTGTTCTTGACTGCCTCGATCAGGCGCAGGTCGGCCGGCGCTGCCGCGACATGCGCCGACAGCGAGAGCGCGGCGAACATCCCGATCGTCATCAGGACGCTACAACGCCAGCATCCGCGCATCGAGGCGTCCGCTGCTGTCGCCGATCCGCTCGAGATGCACGCCGAACTGGTCGAGCAAGGTCAGGTGCAGGTTCGCGAGCGGCGTGTTCTTGAAGCGCACGTGCCGGCCGCCCTTCAGATGCCCGGCGCCGCCGCCGGCCAGGATCAGCGGGATGTCGATCGGCGAATGGCTGTTGCTGTCCGCCATCCCGGCGCCGTACATCATCGTCATGTGATCGAGCAGCGTGCCATCCCCGTCTGGCGTCGCCTGAAGTTTCTCGAGCAGCCGCGCGAACATCTTCACGTGATAGGCGTTGATGGTCGCGACCTTGGCGACCTTGTCCGGCTCCTGCTGGTGGTGCGAGATCGGATGATGCGCGTCGGGCACGCCGATCTGCGGGTAGGTCATGCCGCTGTGCTCGTGTCCGACCATGAAGGTGATGACGCGGGTGAGGTCGCACTGGAACGCCAGCACCTGCAGATCGAACATCAGGTTGACGTGATCTTCCCAGGCGGCCGGGATGCCGGCGGGATGATCGACCAGCGGCAGCGGCTCATCGCTCTGCGCCTCGGCAATCTGAATCCGCTGCTCGACGCCGCGGATTGCGTCGAGGTACTCGGCGAGCTTGGTGCGGTCGCTCTGCGGCAGCGCGCCTTGCAGGTGCGCGATCTCCTCGCCAACCGAGTCGAGCACGCTGCGCTGCTGCTGGAGCCGCGCGAGCCGCGCCTTCGCATCGGTGCTGGCGCTGTCGCCGAACAGCCGCTCGAAGACGACCCGCGGGTTGTTCTGCGTCGGCAGCGGCGTGTTCTGGCTCTTCCAGCTGATCGTGTTGGTATACGGACACGCGAAGCCGGTGTCGCACGCGCCGGCAGTCTCGCCCGATTCGATCGCCAGTTCCAGCGAGGCGAGCTGCGTGTGCCTGCCGGTTTCCTGCGCCAGGATCTGATCCATCGAGATGCCGGCGTCGAGCCACGTCTCGCTCGTCGGCGGCGACACGTCGGTGAGGAAACGGGTACTCGCTTTCGCGTGGGCGCCGCCGGGCCGGCCGGGCGTGGGAATGCATTCGAGCCCGCTCAGCACGAGCACCTGCTCGCGAAACGGCGCCAGCGCGCGCAAGGTCGGGGTGAGCTCGTAGCCCGCGCCTTCGGTCGCCGGCAGGTAGTTCTTCATGATCATGCCGTTCGGCACGTACATCACGCCAAAGCGGTTGATCGTCTTCCCTGCGGTCTTCTGCAGCGCCGACAGCGCCGGCATCATGCTGTCGAGCAGCGGCAGCGCCAGCACCGAACCCAGTCCGCGGAGCACAGTACGCCGCGGAATCGCCTTTTTCGAAATGATCATTGCGATGTCCTTCGGTCCTCGGTCGCGACGGCCATCGTGAACGGCGTGCTGCTGACGATGGCGGTGACGATCGACGACCAGGAGTAGTTGGCGGCCGCCGCCTGGCGGGCCGCCGCGCGCACGGCCGGCAGGTCGTGATGGTCGAGGCCGCGGCCGACGGCGTACGCGAGCAGCTTCGCAGTGAGCGTGCGCGCGAAGTCGTCCTTGTGCGCGACCAGCAGCGTGCGAAGTCCGGCAATGCCCTCGAAAGTGCTGCCGTCGGGGAACACCGCCGAGGCGTCGATCGGCGCGCCGTCGCTCGTCGATCGCCATTTGCCGACCGCGTCGAAATGCTCGAGCGCGAAGCCGAGTGGATCCATCCGCCGATGGCACGACGCGCACGCCGGATTTTTCCGGTGCAGTTCCATGCGCTCGCGCAGCGAGCGCGGTTGCCCGTCGACGCCGGCGTCTTTCAGCGCCGGCACGTCGGCGGGCGGCGGCGGCGGCGGCGCGCCGAGCAGATTGGCGAGCAGCCATCGGCCGCGCATCGTCACCGAAGTGCGATTCGGATACGCGGTGACGGTCAGGACACTCGCCTGGCCGAGCAGCCCGCCGCGCCGGCCGTCGGTAAAGGTGACGCGGCGCAAGTGGCTGCCGTAGACGTCGGCGACGCCGTAGTGCGCGGCGAGGCGTGCGTTCAGAAATGAATAATCCGCGGTCAAGAGATCGACGACGCTGCGGTCCTCGTGCAGCTGGCTGGCGACGAACTGCCTGGTCTCCTGCGTCATCGCGTCGCGCAGGTTCTCGTCGAATTCGGGATAGAGCTCGGTGTCCGGAACAGCGCCGGCGAGTTTCCCCAGCTCGAGCCAGCGGGTCGCGAAATTGTCGACGAGCGCGTCGGCGCGCCGGTCGCGCAGCATGCGCGTGACCTGCCGCCGCAGCACGGTCGGATCGCTCAACTTGCCCCGCGCCGCGAGGTCGCGGAGTTCATCGTCGGGGATGCTGCTCCAGAGAAAGAACGACAGCCGCGACGCGAGCTCCAGATCACCGAGACGATATGCCGCGCCGGGCGCGGTCGCCGGCGGTGTCCGCTCGATGCGGAAAAGAAAGCTCGGCGCGGCGAGGATCCGCTCGATGCCGCGCTGAATGCCGGCGTCGAAGTCGCGCTCACGGCGGCCCTCCTCGTAGAAGCGCAGCAGCGTCTGCACCTCGCCGTCCGCGAGCGGCCGCCGGTAGGCGCGCGTGGCCAGCGACGACAGGATTCTTCGCGCGCACGGTTCTTCGGCGGCGGCGTTCGCCGGCCGGCATGCGAACACGAGGCGGCGGCTGGGCGAGCGCCCCGGCGCCGGCGCGCCGTACGGACCGCCGATCGACACCATCTCCACGGCGGGTTGGCCGTGGTAGTACTCGTTGGTGGTGCGGCCGAAGCCAGTCTGCGGCGGCTGCAGCACACCCTCCGCTTCCCAGAACCGGCTCACGAACGACACGCCGACGGTATGCACGCCGGCCGTCACCGGCACGCGCACTTCGAGGTTGGCGTCGGCGGTGTGCATGTACTCTTCGAATTCCGGTGAGCCCTGCGTGTTGCCGGCAAAGCTTTCCGGCGTCGTCATGCCCTTCGCTTCGCCGCCAACCGTGAACCGCTGCAGCCGGACGCCATCGAGGCGGATGTCGAGCTGGTGCGCTTCGCCAAGGCCGACGATGTAGTCGTACTCCTGGCGGCGCAGCAGGACCTTGATGGTGTACTCGGCGTCGACGGGAAACGCGTAGCGAATCAGCGCGCCGCCCTGCGAGCCAAACGGCAGATCGTCGCCGAGCCGCTCGTCCTGCACCAGCGCCTTTGAAATCTTGAACGTGTCGACGACCGGAGCGAGCGTCGGATCGCCGACGGCGCGGCGGCTGATCGCCCGCGCCGCGCCGAGATAGTTTTCCAGCAACGCCGGCGACACCGACAACACGCTGGCCACGTTGTCGAAACCTTCCTGGTCGGCTTCGTCCGACGACAGCAGCGCGCGCGCATCGATTTCGACGCCAAGCAGATCGCGGATCGCATTCGCGTACTCGGTGCGATTCAGGCGATGAACCGGCACGCGACCCGGATGCGGATCGGCGGCGGCGGCCGCGTCGAGCTGATGTTCGAGTGTGTCTGCGACAGCGCGGTAGGCTGCCGCGTCCGGACGCGGACGCCCCGGCGGAGGCATCTCGGCGGTCCGCAGTTTCGTGACCACCTTCTCCCACACGTCGCTGTGTTCAGCGACGCGACTCGCGTCGAGGCGATCCAGTTCGAGCCCGGCGGTCTTCAGCGTGTGGTTGTGGCAGGAGATGCAGTAGGTGTTCAGGAGGTCGGCGACTGGCGCCGCGGCGGCTGAAACGTCGCCCGCTCGCCGAGCGGCCTGCGGCGCGTGCGCGTTCACGTACTGCGCACCGCCAACACACACCGCCAGCCCCGCCAGCACTGCCGGCACCGCGCGTGAACGTGCCGATCGTCCTGCCATGACGGCGTCCGCGCCCAGTATGCCCCACTTGCTCGGGCGGACGCGCACGAATTGTCGGATTCGGCGGAACGTCACATCGGAGGAAAACCGCGGAGCACGCAGAGTGCGCGGAGTTCTGCTTCTTTCATGCGGCAGCCCAGCATTCCGGTAGTGCCCGGCTTCCGCCTTCGCGAAACGCTTCGGCGGACCGCCATAGCCTTGGCGATGGCGGTCAACCGGACCGTCGCGACGCGGCCGCAACCGGGGTGTTCGTCTAGAATCGGGTCGACGGCCCGGGGGCGCCGAGCGACATGCCGACTGTTGTTCGCCGATTGTTGCGGCTCGCGCTCGCGTCGGCGGCAATCGGCGGTGTCGACCTCTCTTCGGCCGGGCCAGTGACCTTTGCGCACGACGTCGCGCCGATCCTGATCGAGCATTGCGGCGCCTGCCATCATCCGGACGGCCCGGCGCCGTTCAGCCTGCTCACCTACGCGTCGGCAAAGCAGCACGCGACACAAATCGCCGCGGTCACGCACCGCCGCGTGATGCCGCCGTGGAAATCCGAACCTGGCTACGGCGACTTCATCGGCCAGCAACCGCTCAGCGACGATCAGATCGACGTCCTGCAGCGCTGGGTTCGCGACGGCACGCTCGAGGGCAACGCTGCGGATGTTCCCGCGGCCCCGCATTACAGCGGCGGATGGCAACTCGGGACGCCCGACCTCGTTGTCGCGCTGCCTACGCCGTATGAGCTCGCCGCAGATGGGCCCGACCTGTCGCGCGTGTTCGTCCTCCCGATCCCGATCGATGCCACCCGCTATGTGCGCGGGATCGAATTCCACCCCGGCAATCCGAAAGTCGTGCATCACGCCAACATCCGGATCGATCCGACGCCGGCCTCGCGTGCGCTCGACGAGGCCGACCCCGGGCCAGGCTACGACGGCGTGCTGGCGCATTCCGCGGTGTACCCGGACGGCCACTTCCTCGGGTGGACGCCGGGACAGGCCGCGCCGCTGCTGCCGGGCAACCTCACCTGGCGCCTTTCACCGCGAACCGACTTCGTCGTCGAAGTGCACATGAAACCGAGCGGCAAACCCGAAGCCGTCGCGCCCTCGATCGGCGTTTATTTCGGCAGCGGTCCGCCGGAGCGGACGCCAGCGATGCTCCGTCTTGGCCGTCAGAGTATCGACATCGCCGCCGGCGACAAGGCCTACGCGATCGACGATTCGTTCGTGCTGCCGGTGGACGCCGACGTGCTCGCCGTCCAGCCGCACGCCCACTATCGTGCGCGCCAGGTGAAGGGCATCGCGACCTTGCCGGATGGCACGACGCGGTGGTTGATCTACATCAAGGACTGGGACTTCCGCTGGCAGCACGTCTACCGGTACGTGACGCCCTTCATGCTCCCGAAGGGCACGACGGTGTCCGTGCACTACACCTTCGACAATTCTGCCGACAACCCGCGCAACCCGGTTCAGCCGCCGGCGCGCGTGACGTGGGGACAGTGGTCGCAGGATGAAATGGGCGACCTGTGGATCCAGGTGCTGACCAAAGACGATCGCGATCGCGAGACGTTGAACGCGGCCTTCCGGCGCAAAGCGATGGCGGAGGACATCGTCGGCTACGAGACGATGATCCGGCGCGATCCACGCCGCAGGCAGTTGCACGACGACGTCGCGCAGCTGTACCTGGACCAGGGCCGCGCGGCGGAAGCCGCGGCACATCTGGAGGCATCGGTGCGGATCGATCCGCAGTCGGCCGCCGCGCATTTCAACGTCGCGACGGCGCTCACGCTGGCCGGTCGCATCGACGAGGCGATCGATCAGTACCGGGAAGCGCTGCGTCTGAAGCCTGACTACGGGCTCGCGCACAACAATCTCGGAAATGCGCTGGTGTCGCGCGGCAGCAGCGGCGACGCGCTGCAGCATTTTCGGGAGGCGGCGCGGCTCGATCCGTCGAACGCCGAGGCGCACTACAACGTCGGCAGCCTGCTGCGCGCGCGCGGCGAGCTTACCGCGGCCGGTGACGAATTCCGCGCCGCGCTGGCGTTGAAGCCGGACTGGATTCCGGCCGTCGCGAGCCTCGCGTGGCTGCTTGCGACGGCGCCCGATGTCGCCATTCGCGATCCCGCTGGCGCGGTGCGCTTCGCCGAGCGCGCCGCCGACCTCACGGAACGCCGCGACGCGAGCGCGCTGGACATTCTCGCCGCCGCCTACGCGTCGGCCGGACGGTTCGACGAAGCGATTGCTGCCTGCGACCTCGCGCTCACGCTGAAACCGGACGTCGCGCTCGAGCGCTCGATCCGCGCGCGACAGGCACTGTACCGACAAGGTCGGCCGTACCGCTCACCCCAGCAGCAAGCAATTAGGAATTAAGAATTTGGAATTTGGAATGCGGACACGCGCCCGGATGTTCGGCCTTCGGTTCATAGTCACGAATTCCAAAATTCCAAATTCCAAATTCCTAATTCCTAATTCCTAATTCCTAATTGCGCGCGGTCAGAATTCCACGCTCACTCCCAATTTGATCAG
>Ga0075425_100001662_pt1 | contig 21776 bp, 21 predicted proteins | sample SoiMethybrSBSTD4_FD_75300 | JGI IMG/M metagenome (GOLD analysis project Ga0075425, IMG submission 75300) | Bulk soil microbial communities from a Populus tree surrounding site in Tennessee, USA - Soil MetaG P. TD hybrid SBSTD4 | ecosystem: Environmental > Terrestrial > Soil > Tree plantation... | reverse complement strand
TGGAACGCGGCGGCCGCGTCCGACCACCACACGCCGCTGCCGCCGAGGATCACCGGCTTCTCGGCGCGCGCGAGGAGCGCGACCGCCTCGCGGACCGCGTGCGGATCACCGAGCGGGCGCGGCGGCATCTTGAAGGGCGCCGGCCACACGACCTTGTCCTCGTCGACCTTCTCACCCAGCGTGTCGCCGGGCATGTCGATGTAGACGGGGCCGGGACGGCCCGTCATCGTCTGGCGGTACGCGGTCGCCACGATCTCGGGAATGCGCCTGGCGTCGTAGACCCGCTCGGCCCACTTGGTGACCGGCTTGAACACCGCGACCTGGTCGATCTCCTGGAAGGCTTCACGGCCGAAGTACACGCGGGGGCTCGAGCCGCCGATGGCGATGAGCGGGCACGCGTCGGTGAAGGCGTTGGCGACGCCGGTCAGCAGATTCGTGGTGCCGGGGCCCGACGCGCCCATGCAGACGGCCGGCCGGCGCATGAGGCGCGTCCACGCCTGCGCCTCCAGCGCCGCCGCCTGCTCGTGACGCGTGTCGATGGCGCGGATGCCCAGGCTGATCGCCGCGGCCTCCGTCTCCAGCATCGGCCCGCCCATGATGTAGAACATCGTGTCGATGCCCTGCGACTTCATCGCCTTGGCGAGGATCTCGGACCCGGTCACGGTAGCCATCGTGTCTCCTCCTGCTATCGGTCACGGTCAGCATGCCCGAGGCTCTTGCCGGGAGCAACGGCGTCGCGGACGACCTGCTTCAGCTCCTTGATCTCGGGAAATCGCTTTCGCTCGTGGCGCGACCAGACGACCTGTCCCTCGGCGCGGACCTCGAAGATCCCACCGCTTCCCGGCACGAGCGCGACCTCGCCGATCTCCGCCTCGAACGTGGCCAGGAGCTCCTGCGCCATCCAGGCCGCCCGCATGAGCCAGCGACACTGCGTGCAGTACTCGATCTCGATCCGCGGCTTCATCTCAGGCGCCGCCAGCCTACCACGTTGGGACCCCCCGCCGGCCAGCCGCTGCGCTATCGTGTTCAGCAATTCGCAAGGACGGAGGGCTGACGCATGAGCGGGGTGACCGGCGGCAAGGCCGTCGTGGAGCTGTTGAAGGCCGAAGGCGTGCGCTACATCTTCGGCATCGTCGGTGCGACGTTCCTCGACGTGCTGGACACGCTCTACGACGATCGCAGCGTGGAGTACGTCAACGTCCGCCACGAGCAGGCGGGCGCCTTCATGGCCGACGGCCTCGCTCGCGTGAGCGGCCGCCCGGGCGTGTGTCTGGTCACCGCGGGTCCGGGGGCCACCAACTTGCTGACGGGCGTGGCCGCGGCGCACGTCGCCCATTCCCCGGTTGTCGTCCTCGTCGGCGGCATCGCCCTCGATCACTACGGCAAGGACGCATTTCAGAAGTACGACCTCGTCGGCATGTTCCGTCCCGTGACGAAGCTCGCACTGCAGATCACGAAGGCCGAGCGCATCCCGGAGCTGCTCCACACGGCCTTCCGCGCGGCCATGAGCGGCCGGCCGGGACCGGTCTTCGTCGAGATCTCCCGTGAAGTCCTCGATGCTCGCCTCGCCGAGGCCGCGGCCGTCGCGCCGGCGCGTTACCGCGCCACCTACCCGCAGCCTCCGCACCCCGACGCGATCCGCGACGCCGCCGATCTGCTCCGCCGCGCGCAGCGTCCGCTCCTGCTCGTCGGCGGCGGGGTCACCCGCGCCGGGGCCAGTGACGTCGTCGTCGAGCTCGCCGAGCGTCACGGGATCCCGATGATCACCGCCTACGGCCGCAACGACGCGGTCCCCAACAGCCATCCGCTCTACATCGGTCCGCTCGGGCGTGCCGGATCACCGGAGGCGGCCGCCGCGTGCAAACGCGCCGACGCCCTCATCGCCGCCGGCACGCGTCTCGGCCAGTTCACGACGCACTTCGACGATCGCTACATCAAGCCGGAGACGGCGATCATTCAGATCGACATCGAGAGCCGCGACATCGGCCGTTACTACCCGGTGGCCGTCGGCATTCACGCCGACGCGCGGGAAGCGTGCGTCGCCCTGCGCGACGCGCTCGCCCGCGACGGCGGCGCCGGCCGGGAGGCGTGGCGGCAGGAAGCGGAGACGCTCCGCGCCCAGCGTCGAGCGCGCCTCGGCGCGGAGGGTGGGCTCGACGCCAAGCCGATGAAGCCACAGCGGGTCTACGCCGAGCTCCGGCGCGTGCTGCCGGCGGGAACGATCGTGGCGCTGGACGCCGGCGCCGCGCCCGCGTACGGCTACGACCGGCTCGAGTTCACGCGGCCGGGAACGTTTCTCACCCCGCTCGATCTCGGCGGCCTCGGCTTCGCGTTCCCCGAGGCGCTCGGCGCCAAGCTCGGACGGCCCGAGAGCCCCGTGCTGGCCATTCACGGCGACGGCGGCTTTCTCATGAACGCCCACGAGCTCGAGACCGCCGTGCGGCACAGGATCAACGCGGTGACGCTGGTCATGAACAACAACTGCTGGGGCTCCGAGAAGGCGTACCAGAAGCACTTCTACGGCGAGCGCTACATCGGCTGCGACATCGGCAACCCGCGCTACGACCAGTTCGCGCGGCTGTTCGGCGCCGAAGGGTATTACGTCGACCGGGCGGAGGAGATCGGCGACGCCGTGCGCGCGGCGTTCGGCTCCGGCAAGCCGGCAGTCATCGAGATTCCGATCGACCCCAACGAGTTCCCGCTGCCGGTTGCGGCCGTGCGCCGGTCGTCGTGAACTGTGGTAAGTAAACCGTCAATCCGACGAGCGAGGTGAGCATCATGGCCAAGTTCAAGATCGTGACGCAACAGGCGGCGGGAACGAGCTTCGGCGTGTCGGGCGGGGGCTACAAGCTCGAGATGGAAGGGCTCGGCGGCTGCGACGCGGAGATCTTCGAGGTCACCGCCACGACCGAGGACGAGTTCATCGCCGCGGCCCGGAGCGCGGATGCGCTCATCGCCAAGGGGCGTCCCATCACCAAGCGGATCATCGACGGGCTCGAGCGTTGCCGGGTCATCGCGCTCGGCAGCGTCGGCGCGGATTCCGTCGACGTGACGGCGGCGACCGCGCGGGGGATCCCGGTCACGAACGTCCCCGACACGTTCATCGAGGAAGTCGCCGATCACGCCATGATGCTGATCCTGGCCACGTTCCGGCGGCTGCTCACGATGGATACGTACGTGCGCGACGGGCGGTGGCGCGAAGGCCGGCCGCTCCTGTCGCGGTTCCCTCGGCTCATGGGCCAGACGCTCGGGTTTGTGTCCTTCGGTCACGTGGCCCGCGCCGTCGCCGTGCGCGCCCGGCCGTTCGGCGTGCACATGCTCGCCTACGACCCGTACGTCGAGGAGCTGGTGATGCCGCAGTACGGCGTCGAGCCGGTGGGGCTCACGGAGCTTCTACAACGCTCGGACATCGTGTCGAACCATCTGCCCGCCACCGCAGACGCGCACCACCTGCTCGGCGAGCACCACTTCCGTCTGATGAAGCCCGAGGCGCTCTTCATCAGCACGGGACGCGGCCCGACGGTGGACGAGGCGGCGCTCATCAAGGCGCTGCAGGAAGGGTGGATCGCCGCGGCCGGGCTCGACGTGCTCGAGAAGGAGCCGCCGGACCCGACCAACCCGCTCCTGAAGATGGACAACGTGATCCTGACGCCTCACGTGGCCTCGGCGTCGGCGCGCATGGACCCCGAGCGCCGGCGGCGCGTGGGTCAGGAGATCGCGCTGGTCCTCGCCGGCCGCTGGCCCCGCAGCTGCGTCAACCCATCCGTCCTAGAGAAGTCCGGTCTCAACCGCTGGCAACCCTACTCGATGGAGCGCGGCCCGGGAGCTTGAGCTCGGAGGCGCTTGGCCGGCTCGAGCGAGGAATGCGTCGCGCCGGCCGGAGCGTCTAACTGCTACGTGGTAAGCTGAAGCGGCCTTCCACCGGGCACCCTGGTTGACGCAAACCGGCGTCCTGCCCCCTGGCATTTGGCATTGCGAGTCCCTCTCACTGCGCGGCCCATCGTCGGCAGAGTAAGGAGGCTCCGACAATGAAGCATCTCCTGTGGATCATCCCCCTCGTCGCTGGCCAGGCGGCGATGTGGTGGCCAAGGCTGCAGGGTCTCGCGCTGCTGCTGATGCTCGTCTGTGGGCTCGTTTACATCGTCATGCGCGTTCGGCGGCCAACCCCGCCGGCGCCGCCGCTAGGGGGCGAGCAGCAACGAGACTGGTACAGCGTCCAGCGAGACATACCGCCGCCGAGCTGACCCAAACCCGGCTTCGCTCACCTTTTCGACGCGCCCAGGCGGCGCGTTCCGGTGCTCGGCCGGGGTTCTTTCGATCTGTCCACATTGTTACTTCCGGGGCTTGACCCAGCTCTCGGACCAGGCGAGGCAGGCGCTGGAGGACTGGCGGTCGCCGCGTTTTTCGGGGACGGGCTGGCCGGGGACGAAGGCGCCGTTGATCTCGACCTGGGCGGCCCGCGCGGGGAAGAACGTACTGAAGACGCCGAGCGGGCGGTCGTTGAAGCCGGGCGGCGCGTTCAGCACGAACGGCTCGATGCAGTCCCACCACGTCAGACGGATGACGTCGTTCGCGCCCACCACGCTCTCCACCGCCGAGGACCGCGGGTCGCCAGCGCGCGTGAAGACCGCCGAGTACACGGGCAGATTCGTGTCGGCGAAGGCCGGGAACAGCAGCGTCTCGATCGTGCGCTGCAGCCAGCGCGCGACCGCGACGTTGTCGCTATAGACGCGCGCCTGCTCGCCGAACGCTGACGTCTTCGCGAACAGCGCGTGGCCCGCGCCCGCGGGGCACCACAGCACGCGCCAGTGGCTGAAGCGTTCGGCGATCGTCTGGCCGTTGTCGCGGCTCAGCCGCACGAACGAGTTCTCGCCGGTCATCAACACTTCGTTCGGATCGACGGGTGGCGTCATTCGCAATCCTCCACATGGGTTCGCGCTGCCTTCGCCGCGCGAATCTATCACAGCCGGCGAGCTCGACGCGCCGCCATCGTGTTAAATAGAGCCTCTGGAGGAGACCATGGAATACCGGATCGTCTCTGCCGACGACCACATCGATCTCACGTGGCTGCCGCGTGATCTCTGGCAGACGCGCGTGCCGCCGCAGTGGCGCGAGCGCGCGCCCAAGGTCGTGGACACGGCCGACGGGCCGTACTGGACGTGCGACGGCGACCGGTGGGAATCGTGGGGCGGGCGCCGGGGCGCGGCCGGCGCGCAGGGCGGTCGGCGCACGGCGCTGGAGCGCGGCGGAGTGCTGGAGCCGGGCGTGCTGCGTCCGACGACGACGAAGCTGCGGCTGGCCGACATGGACCGCGACGGCATCGACGCGACGGTGATGTACGGTCCCATCGTTCCGCTGCTCATCCAGGATCCGGGCCTCCGGCGCGTCTGCTATCGCGCCTACAACGACTGGCTGGCCGAGTTCTGCGCGACGGCGAGCGATCGCCTGATCGGCGCCGGCCTCATCCCGGTCGACGATCCCGCCGACGCGGCCGAGGAGGTGCGTCACCTCCGCCGGATCGGCCTGCGCACGGGCATGTTCCTCGCCGCGCGCGTCGAGGTGCCGCTGTGGGAGGAGGTATGGGAGCCGCTGTGGGCCGCCGCCGCGGAGGCCGCGCTGCCCATCGGCTTTCACCTCGGCGGCGGTCTGCGGACGGTGACCTTCAGCGGCCCGAAGGCAAACGATCCGGGCAACATGGGCGTGCGCGTGTCGTGCTCGACGCTGCAGATGGACGAGCCGTTCGCGGCCGTCGTCTTCTCGGGCGCGCTCGAGCGCTACCCGACCCTGCGCATCGTGCTGGCCGAGACCGGCATCGGCTGGCTTCCGTACGTGCTGGAGCGGATGGACGATACCTACGACAAGTTCGTCGACGCCACCGAGTACTGGCGCGCGCAGGGCGGCCTCAGGCTGCGCCGCCCGCCGAGCGCGTACTTCCGGCAGCAGGTGTGGGCGACCTTCCAGACCGACCACGCGGGCCTGCGCCTGCTCGACACCCTCGGCGCGGACCGCGTCATGTGGGCGTCCGACTATCCGCATGCGGACAGCACGTGGCCGGAGTCCCGCAAGGCGATCGAGGACAACTTCAAGGACGTCCCCGCGCCCGCGCGCCGGCGCATCCTCTGCGACAACGCGCGGGAGCTCTACGGCCTGGCCTGAAGCAGCTGGCTCCTGAGCAGGCCGAGCACGGCGCCGCCGAGCATCAGCTTGAAGGCGCCGACGCGCAGGGCCAGCGCTGCGACGATCGCGCCGACGAGGATCGCCAGCGCGAAGACGTCGGGGACCGCCGCCGGCGCCAGCCGGGCCAGTGAGACGGCCAGCACGCCGATGACCGCCGGGCTCATGCCCCGCATGACGGCCTTCACCCACGCGAGCTGTCTCACCCGGTCGAGCACGGGCAGGATGGCGAGCATGATCACGAACGACGGCAGGAAGGCCGCTCCTGCCGCGACCGCGGCGCCTGCGACACCGGCGAGCTTGTAGCCGACGTACGCCGCGATCATCAGCACGGGGCCGGGAGTGAGCTGGCCCAGCGCGAGGCCGTCGACGAACTCGCGCGGCGTCAGCCAGCCGAACTGCCCGACGACCTGCTCCTGGATGAACGCGATCATCGTCAGCCCGCCGCCGATCGTGAACGCGCCGACCTCGAGGAAGTAGAGCCCGAGGTCCACGAGGCTCATTCGATCCGGGATCCACCCGGCGACCGACCCGCCGGCGGACGACGACGTCCGCCAGACGATCGCCACGACGGCGACGACGGTGAGCGTCGCGAGCGCGGATGCACGCGCTCGCGACGGTCCGCGATGAAAGGCGATCAGCCCGGCACAGCCGGCCAGCACGAGGATCGCCACGATGCCCACGCGCGACGTCACTGACGCGGCCGCCGCCGCGATGCCGATGATGGCTTCGGGCACGCTGCTCGCCGCCGTCTTGCCCAGGCGATAGAGCGCCAGCGCGAAGAGCGCGATCACCACCGGGCCGAGCCCGTAGAGCGCGCCGCGCGCCAGCGGCGTCACGCCGAGCGTGGCGTACGCGATCGTCAGCGCGAGCATGATCACGAAGGCCGGCCCGACGAAGCAGAGCCCGCCGAGCAACCCGCCCCACCAGCCGCCGCGCGCGTACGCGAGGAAGATCCCGAGCTGCGTCGCGGTGGCGCCGGGCAGCATGTTCGCGACCGCCAGCCCCTCGAGGAAGCGCTCCTTCGACACCCACTTCCGCCGGTCCTGAAGCTCCGCCTGCATGACGCCCATGATGGCGGGGCCGCCATACGAGGTGGCCCCCAGCGACAGCAGCGTGGTCGCGATCTCTCTTGGGTCCCCCGGCCTCGTGGGTGTGGACATGGCGCTCTCCTCGGTCGGAGTGTAGCCACGACCGAACATGCGCGATCCTGACGTTTCTGTCAGGAAGGGGGCAGGACGATACGGAACAGGGCCCCGCGATCCGGCGCGCTCTCGACCTCGATCCGTCCGCCGTTGGCCTCCACCGCCCAGCGAGCGATCGCCAGACCGAGGCCGACGCCGCCGGTGTCTCGCGAGCGCGCGTCGTCCACGCGGTAGAAGCGCTCGAAGACGCGGTGGCGGTGCCCGGGCGCGATACCCGGGCCGGTGTCCTGGACCTCGATCACGGCGGCGCCGGACACGGTCGATCTGACCACGACGCCGATCTCACCCTTCGGCGGCGTGTACTTGATGGCGTTGTAGACGACGTTGGTCACGCCCTGGCGAAGGACACCGGCGTCGCATCGCACGCTGACGCCGGCGGCCGCCTCGACGGTCAGCGCCTGGTCCTTGTCCTCGGCGAGGACCCGAAGACCGTCGCAGAGGCTCGTGACGAGCTGCCCGAGATCGACGACGGTCGGCGTCAGTGGAATGCGGCCGGCGTCGGCGCGAGTCAGCAGCAGGAGGTTTTCCACGAGCCGCGCCAGTCGATCGACCTCTTCCAGCATGCTGCCGATCACGTCGCGGTATCCCTGAACGCTGAGCGAGCGCTGGATCGCGACCTCGCCGACGGTCCTGAGGCCCGTGAGCGGCGTGCGCAGCTCGTGCGAGGCGTCCGCCGTGAACCGGCGCAGCTGCTCGAACGCCGCCTCCAGCCGCGCGAGCGTCTCGTTGAAGACGCCGGCGAGCCGTCCGAACTCGTCCCGCGGATTGTCGACGGGCAGGCGCGCGCCGAGCGAAGCGGCGGTGATCCGGCGCGCCGTCTCGGCCATGGCGCCCACGGGGGCGAGCACGCGGCCGGCGAGCAGATAGCCGCCGGCGAGAGCGAGACCGATCGCGCCGGGGATCCCCGCGGCGAGGATCACGGCGAGCGTCCGCAGGGTTTGACGCACGGGCGTCTCGTCGCGCGCGGCGGCGATTCGATGGACGGCGTCGCCCATCGTCGCGGTGCGATACGGGACCGTTCCGTCCGGCGGCCAGCCGGGCGTCCGGTAGATGACGGTCTGACCTTCCTTCACCTCGAAGAGTGTGATGCCCATGCGATGGCCGAGCTCGCCGAGATCGCCGGTCTCCTCGCGATAGACCTTCTCGATGGTCGCCAGGTCGTGGCTGATCTGCGTGTCGAGCGCGCCATACAGCCGGGCTCGTACGAACAGCATGAGACCGGCCGAGAACACGCAGATGACGAGCGCGAGCACGGCGGCGTGCCACAGAGCGAGCCGCACGCGCACGCTCGGCGTGGGCAGGCTCATCCCTGCGCTCGAAGCACGAACCCGACGCCGCGCACGGTGTGGAGCAGCTTCGTCGGAAACGGATCGTCGACCTTGCGGCGCAGGCGCGCGATGGTGACGTCGATGACGTTGTCGAGCGGGGTCGCGCGCGCTGTGACGCGCCAGACGTCACGGGTCAGCATCTCGCGGGACACCACCCGGCCGACGTGCCGGAGCAGATACTCGAGAATCTCGAACTCCCTCACGGTCAGCTCGAGCGGCTGCCCCGCCCGCGCAACCTTGCGCGTCACGACGTCCATCTCGAGATCCTCGTGCTGGAGCTTGAGGAGTGGGTCCGGCCGTCCGCGACGCAGCAGCGCGCGGATGCGGGCGAGCAGCTCGGGGATCGCGAAGGGCTTGACCAGGTAGTCGTCGGCGCCGCTGTCGAGCCCCCGAACGCGGTCGTCCACGGTGTCCCTGGCGGTGAGGATCAGGACGGGCGTGTGCAGGCCGCGCTTGCGCAGCGTGGTCAGGACCTCGAGGCCGTCACGATGGGGCAGCATGAGGTCGAGGACGACGCAGTCGAAGGCCTCGTGGTTCACGAGGAAAAAGCCTTCCTCGCCGGTGGACGCCACGCGGACGTCGTAGCGCTCGGCCTCGAGCCCGTCGCGCAACGCCCGCGCCACCTTCTTCTCGTCCTCGACGACCAGCACCCGCATCGTGCGCTTCACTGTACCGCCTCGCCAGCCCTGCCGCTCCTGACACGAATGTCAGGAACTCTTCAGTGGCGCCGCCTCGACGAGGTGTACACGATCACGACGTACGATCGGATCCGAGGAGGACAGCCGATGAGACTCGTGCTCGCGACCGCATTGCTGGTGGCCACCACGACGCTCGCCCTGGCGGCGGGGGAGAAGACGACGATGAAATACGACCTCGGCGCGGACAACCCGAAGTGGAAGTTCGTGACCGGCCAGTGGGTCCGCCGGGAGTCGGCGGGGCGCCGCGTCCTCGCCCAGACGGTCGAGACGCAGCCGTGGGCCGTGGCTCTCCTCGAGGATCAGCGCCTGGCCGACGTCGACGTCTCCGTGCGCTTCCGGCCCATCTCGGGCAAGGAGGACGCGAGCGGGGGCGTCATCGTTCGGGCGAAGGACGGCGTGAACTACCTCCTCGTGCGCGCCAACGCGCTGGAGAACAACTTCAGGCTCTATACGATCGTGAACGGCAAGCGCAGCACCATCGCCTCCGCGCGGGTGACGGAGCCCAGGCTCGGCAGCTGGCACCGCATTCGCGTGGTCGCCACCGGCCCGCGGATCCAGGCCTACCTCGACGACGCGCCCCTGCTCGACCACCAGGACAAGACCTTCACCGAGGGATGGATCGGCCTCTGGACCAAGGCGGACTCGGTGACCGAGTTCGCCGACCTGGAGGTCACCGGCACGGCGGCGCGGTGAGGCCGCTCACGCCGTCTCGCGATAGACGGCCGCGCGGTGTGATCGCGGCAGGAAGGCGTACAGCGTCTGGCCGTGCGCGTCGAACGCGGTGGTGTGGGCGCCGGGCTCGGTCTCGATAGTGTCTACGCGGCGCAGCGTCTCGGTGTCGAAGACGTCGATGACGCCGGGCTCGCCCACGGCCACGTAGAGACGGGCGCGCGGCGGGTTGAAGAACACGACGTCCGGCACGCCGCTCAGCTCGGCGGTCCTGAGGACCTCGCCGGAGTCGGCGTGAACCTCGACGAGCCGCCCCGCGTCGCAGGCGCAGAAGAGCCGCCGGCCGACCGCGTCGAGATCGAGCCCGTGCGGGCCGGCGGCCGGGATCTCGAAAGCGACGCGCTGGCGAAGCGTGTCGGCGTCGATGACGACGATCACTGGTGGGTCGGCGATGTTCACGTGGAAGGCTCCGGCCGCGGCGTCGAACACGGCCCAGCGCGTGCGGCCGGCGACGGGCAGGTCCGCGATCATCGCCTTCGCGGCGACGTCGACGATCGAGACGGTGAACGACCTCGGCTGAAGCGGGTCGCCGACGTTGGCGGCGAGCAGGCGACCACGCCCGGGATCGTACGCGAGGCCGTTCGGGCGGACGCCGACGCGCACCTTCTCCACCCGGGGCTCGTCGACGGGTCGAAACATTCCGATCGTGTTCTCGCCCCGGTTGGAGGTGAACACGAGATCGTGCTCGTCCGAGACCAGCGCGCCCGCCACCGCGGGCAGATCGGGAATCGAGCCGACGTGTTTGCCGGCCGCGCCGTCGATGACGTCGACGGCATCGTTGGCGGTGTGGGCGACGTAGATGCGGCCGCTGCGCCCATGGACGGCGGCGTGGTCGAAGCCGCCGGTCTTGACGTGCTTCGGAAGGTCGACGTCACCGATGCGTCGCAGACCCCTGCGTCGTGCCTTCATTACCGTCCTCCTCGACGACTCGGATATGACCGTAACGCTTGCTACCATGATGCGTCAAGCGTTACATCCGGCGTCGGGAGCGCGGCTCGGGGGTGGGGCGACGTGCGCCCCACCCCGGACTACCGGTCAGCCTCGGACGATGTAGCCGTAACGGAGATTGCTGCGGTCGGTGCCGTGACGCTCGTACTCGTCCTTCATCGCGGTGAGGCGGTCGGTCGCGAGGCTCGAGCGCCACTCGGGCGTGTACTTGTAGAGCTTGGCGTTGGTCTCGCCCAGCATCGCGTTCTTCACGGCGCCGTCGGCGGGACCGAGCGGCTTGAAGCCGTACTTCTTCTGCATGTCCTCGGGGATCTCCAGGCGACGGACCGCCTCGATCTGCCACTGCGGCGAGCCCGTCCAGATGGCGTCGCTGCCCCAGACCACGTGGTCGGCGCCGAGGCCGCGCACGAGCATCCCCATCATGGCCGCGCACACGCGCGGGTGGGCGACCGTGCTCTGCGCGAAGATCTGGCCGAGGTCACCGTACACGTTGGTGACGCCGTACTTCGACGGAATGTCCGCCAGGTCGGTCACCCACTCGATACGTCCGGTCTGCTCGAATTGCGCCCACGCCTCGTCGGGCGTGCCGCCGCCGGGGAACCGATAAGCAGAGTGGTAGATGATGAAGTTGAGCTTCGGCCAGTCCTTGGCCGCCTTGCCCACGTCGCGGACGTCGGAGTACTCGAGCAGCCGCGGGAACTGCTTCTCGGCGGACGGCGGGAACAGCCCCTTGTGCACGCAGATGTTGACGAGCCCCGCCTTCTGGCAACGCTCGTAGAACGGGTAGACCAGCTTCTCGTCGTCCATCCGCCACGGCCACTTGGCGAGGTTCTTGTTCGTGTTGTCGCCGATCGTGTAGCCCTTGAACGAGTCCGGCTTGAGCTCGGCGATCGCGCGGTCGACGGCCTCCAGCCATCCGGGCTGGCCCGGAGTGAAGATGGCGTGGGCGAGCATCCGTCGCGAGCCCGACTCCTTGTTGACCCGGGCGCGGGCCGCGGCCTTCATCTCGTTCGTCAGGAACCAGTCTTGGGGGATGTCCGAGGGCGAGCCCGAGATCAGCGCCACCTTGGTGTCGCTGTCGAGGAAGACCTCCTTGTAATAGTTCGCGAACTTCAGATCCTCGATCGTTTGCTCCTTGCCCGCCAGCCCCGGGTTCCAGCCGGCCTTGCCCACAGCCTGCCGCTGGCGGACGAAGGTCATGATCCGCGTGTCGTCGCGCAGGAAGTGCGTGTGGCAGTCCATGACGAACTGGTTCTTGAGCGAGGACGCGCGCTCCTTGGCCACGTCGGGCGTCTGGGCCTCCGCCCGACTGACGTCGAACAGGTGACCGTACACCTCGTTCATGGCGAGGAACGCGGCGGCCATGCCGGACGCGGTCGTGAAGAAGGAGCGCCGGCTCATGCCGTGCCTGCGGCCGAGCTCGTCGCCCATCGCCTTCAGCCGCGCTTCGACCTCGGCCTGCTCCCGCGTCTGGGGCATCGGCCAGTACTCGTCGCTGGAGACGACCTGGGTGGGAATCGGTCCGGGAAACGCGTGCGTCTCTGCGGGAAGAAGACGGTTCAGCTCATCCTGACTGAGAAATCCCATGGTCCCTCCTCGAGGTGACGGGTGTCAGGCTCCGGTGTCGGCGACGAGCTTGGCCGCCTCGATGCCGGCGACCGCGCAGGCTTCGTCCTTGTCGGACACGTCGCCGGAGATGCCGACCGCGCCGACGATCGCCCGATGCGCATCGCGGATGAGCACGCCCCCGGGCACGGGCACCACGCGGCCCTCCGACATGGCGCCGAGGGCCGCGAAGAACGCGCCTTGCTGCGGGGGGTTGTCGGCGAGCCGCCGCGCGAAGGCGCGTGAGCCCATGCCCATCCCAAGCGCGCCCCACGCCTTGCCGAACGCGATCTGGGGCCGGATGATCCCGGCGCCGTCCTCGCGGGCGAACGCCTTGAGATGGCCGCCGTCGTCGAGCACGGCGACGGCCAGCGGCGCGCACGAAGTCTCGCGCCCCTTGCGGAGCGCCGCCTCCACGATCGTGGTCGCTTGCGTCAGCGTGATCCCTGCCACGCCGTCCTCCTGGTGATGGGTCGACGACGAAATCGCTGGCCAGACGCTACCCGCCCGCACATCACGTGTCAATGACGGGACGACTAGAGCGGTTAACCGCCGCCGTGATCGAGGCGCGCCACGGCTCCGCCGCGGCGCGACGAGCGTATGGGGGGTTTGGGGGGCCATTTCGGGGCCCCCCATGTAATCAATCGACGATGAAGAGCTTGGCGCCGATGTCGGTCGACGAGCGGTGGGCGTCGGCGCCGTCGGCGACCTGGTAGCTCACGCCTGGCGTGAGCACGAACTTCCGGCCGTCGGTGAGCTCCGTCTCCAGCCGCCCCTCGAGACAGATGAGGATGTGCCCCTTGTCGCACCAGTGATCGGCCAGATAGCCGGGGCTGTACTCGACGAGCCGGACACGGATCTCACCGAACTGGCGGGTCCGCCACGTCGCCACGCCGTGTACGCCCGGGTGCTCGGTCGTCTCGACCTGCGACCAGTCGGTCGCGCCGAACGGAATGTCCGTGATCTTCATCGGAGGCGGCCACGACGATATCACGCCGTGAGCAGGGCGGCGAGAGGCCGACGGTATCCCGTGTCAAATAACCTTTATGTGTTTCTCGATTTGACCTCCTCGCGCCGGTGCGCTAGAGTCGCGTCCACGTTTCGCTCCGGCTCGAGGAGGACACGCGGTGCCCGACACCCTCTCCCTCCTGTGCGTACACGGCATCGGACACGGGGACGCCGACACGGCGCTGGCGCCGGCGTGGACGGAGGCGATCACCGCCGACATCCATCGCTGGGACCCGCGGATCGCCGTCACCGTCGAGTTCTTGCGCTACGACGACCTCTTCGATCACGCGCCGCTGAACCCCGTCGTCTACGCGGAGGCCATGGCCCGGATGATGACGAGCGGCGTCGTGCACGGCCTCGGCGACCTCCTCGCCGGCACCCGCGGGCTCTCCGACGTGCCCGACGAGATCGGGTGGACGGCCGGGATGATCGCGCAGTGGGCGTCCGAGGACGGCCTGCGCGCCGCGCTCCGCCGGCGTCTGCTCCAGGCCCTCGCGAGCGGCGGCCACGACGTGGTGTGTGCCCACAGCCTGGGCTCGCTGATCTGCTACGACGCCTTCCGCCGGGACCCCGCGGCGATCGGCGACAAGGTCTTCGTCTCCCTCGGCTCCCAGATCGGCAACGCCTTCGTCCGCGACGCCTTCGCCGGCCGCATCGAGCCGCTCGGCGTGCGCATGTGGTATCACCTCTACAACCGCGAGGACCACGTCTTCACGGCGCGGATCCGGCTTGATGCGCCGAGCTTCACCGAGGTCCTCACCGAGTTCGACAAGCCGGACGATCCGCTGAATCACGACCCGATCCTGTACTTCAACCACGCCAACACGCAAGCGCGCGTGTGGCCCGAGATCGCGGGCGGGCGGCCGGCCCGCGCGCTGGCCCGCACCTCCCGCACCATGCGGAGCCTGGCCGCGCGCCCGGAGCGCCGCGCGCTGCTGATCGGCATCAACGCCTATCCCGATCCGGCGAATCGCCTGGAGGGCTGCGTCAACGACGTCTTCCTCATGAGCTCCGTCCTGCAGGAATCCGGGTTCGCGCCCGAGGACATCCGCGTGGTGCTCGACGACCGCGCGACCACGAGCAACATTCTGGAGCGCCTGCACTGGCTGCTCGACGACGTGCAGGACGGCGCGGAGCGCGTGCTCTTCTACTCGGGTCACGGCGCCCAGCTGCCGACCTACGACTTCCGCGGCGAGGTCGACCATCTCGACGAGTGCCTGGTGCCCTGGGACTTCGACTGGAGTCCCGCGCACGCCATCCGCGACAAGCAGTTCGTGGAGTTCTACAGCCAGCTGCCGTACCGCAGCCGCTTCGTGGCCGTGTTCGACTGCTGCCACTCCGGCGGCATGAGCCGCGACGGCGCGCTCCGCGTGCGCGGCCTCGACCCGCCGGACGACATCCGGCATCGCGCCCTGGCCTGGAACGCCGACCTCGGCATGTGGCAGGATCGCGCGCTCGGCACGCCCAATCGCTCGCTGGCGCGCTCGCGCGTCGGCGACGTCTACCTCGGGGCGCGACGCGCTACCTACCGGTTCGGCCGCGGCGTGGCCCTGCGCGGCCTGCCCAACCGCAGCTATGACCGCGAGCGCCGGGAGCTCGGCCACCGCGGCCCGTATCTGCCGCTCATCCTCGAGGCGTGCCGCGAGGAAGAGCTCTCCTACGAGTACCGCGACGGTGCCACCTCGTACGGCGCCTTCACCTACTGTCTGGCGAAGGTGCTCCGGCAAGCACGGGACGGCGGCCGCAACCCGAGCTTCGTGACGCTGTCGCGGCTCGTCCAGGCGCGGCTGCGCGAGCTCGACTACCGCCAGACACCGTGCCTCACCGGCCCGCGCCGGGTCATCGGCGCGCCGATCCCGTGGACGCGACCGCCCCGACGGCGAAGGAGGACGACATGACGAAGGCAGCGCAGTGGACGTGGCTCGTGTACATGGCCGGCGACAACAACCTGCAGGGCGCGGGAAGCGACGACCTCGACGAGATGAAGCGCGTCGGGTCCACGGACGACGTCAACGTCATCGTGCAGTTCGACACCAAGGCGAACAAGACCACGCGGTATCGCGTGGAGAAGAACAAGCTGAAGTCGCTCCAGCAGATGCCCGGTGTCGACTGTGGCGATCCCAAGGTGCTGGCGAGCTTCATCCAGTGGGGGATGAAGACCTTCCCCGCGACGCACTACCTGCTCGACGTGTGGAACCACGGCGGGGGCTGGGAGAATCTGCCCGCCGATTACAATTACGACGCCATCCGGGCGGCCAAGCCGCAGGCCGCGGCGAGGCTGCGCCGGCTCAAGCGCGCGCTGTTCCGCACGACGGTCAAGCGGATCCACGCGCGCCCGCCCCAGGCCCGCGCCATCGCCATCGACTGCGGCTCGCACGACTACCTGGACAACCAGGAGCTGCGGGCGGCGGTGGCAAAAGCGCTGCCCGCCGGCCGCAAGCTCGACGTGTTCGCCTGCGACGCCTGCCTGATGAACATGCTGGAGATCGCCTACGAGATGAAGGACACGGCGCGCTTCATGGTGGGCTCCGAGGAGACCGAGCCGGGCGCGGGCTGGCCGTATGCGGCGATCCTGAAGCCGCTGACGGCCAGGCCGACGATGACGCCGGCCGAGCTCGCGAAGCTGGTCGTCGTGGAGTATCGGAAGTCGTTCCAGCGCGGCGGCGATGCGACCACGCAGTCCGCCCTCGACCTCGGCCGCGTCTCCGCCGCGGCCGCGGCGGTCAACGAGCTGGCCGATCTCCTGCTCGCCGATCTGCCCAACGTCGCCGGCGCAGTGACGCTCGCGCGCGACCGCGCGCAGAAGTTCGAGATGCCCGAGTACGTGGACCTCGGCGACTTCGCGGCGCAGCTCGCCCAGCGGGTGCCGCAGAATACGAAGATCCAGACCGCGGTCCGCGCCATCCAGTCCGCGCTCGATCCGAGCGCGCCGGGCGCCTTCGTGATCCAGAACGGAACGACGGGGGCGAAGATGGCCCGGGCGACCGGCGCCTCGATCTACTTCCCGCACCCGGAAGACTACGCGCCCGACTATCGCGACCTGCAGTTCAGCCGGGACGGGCGCTGGAAGACCTTCCTGGAGGCGCTGTTCAAGGCGTAGACTGCGCCGACGTCACCTTTCGCCGGAGGACACGCCATGCATCGCCTCGTCTTCGCATTCGGCCTCTCCCTCGCGCTCGGCGCCCTCGCATCGACGGTGGACGCGCAGTCGTGGCGGCCGCCGGCCGAGAGCCAGCGCTGCCCGTCGAAATGGGGCGCGAACGATCAGCGCGGAGCCGGCAACCACATGAAGCCCGAGAGCGTGCTGAAGGCGGCGCGGCTCATCCGCACCGGCGAAGTGATCGAGCTCGGTCACGTGCTCGAGGCCGGCATGCCCATCCAGACCACCCGGCGATTCGACGTGCACACCAAGCGCACGTTCATGAACCCTCAGTCCAACAACCGCGGCAGCAATGAGGAGCTGGTGGTCAGCGAGATCGGTCAGGTGGGCACGCAGTTCGACGCCTTCCCCCACCAGACGATCGGCGACAAGATCTACAACTGCGTGAAGCTCGACGATATCCAGACGCGGACGGGCTTCAGCAAGCTCGGCGTGGAGAACGTCGGCGCGCTCGTCACCCGCGGCGTGCTCATCGACGTCGCCGCGCTGAAGGGCACCGACATCTTGCCCGACAACTACGAGATCACCGTCCAGGATCTCCAGCAGGCGCTCCAGCGCGAGAACGTGAGCCTGCAGCCCGGTGACGCGGTGATCATCAATACCGGCTGGCACCGCCTCTGGGGCAAGGACAACGCACGCTACATGAAGGGCAATCCGGGCATCGGCGTCGCCGCCGCGGAATGGCTGGCCAAGCAAGACCCCATGCTGGTGGGCGCGGACAACGGGCCCGTGGAGGTCTCACCCAACCCGGACCCGCAGATCTCGCTGCCCGTCCATCAGATCATGCTCGTCGTCAACGGCATCCACCTGCTCGAGAACCTCAAGCTCGACCAGCTTTCGGGCCAGCGCGTGTACGAGTTCGCGTTCGTGATGCAGCCGCTCAAGCTCAAGGGCGGGACGGGCTCGACGGTGGCGCCGATCGCGATCCGCTGAGGCGGCCGGTATACTACGGGCACCGTGGCGACGGTGCCCGTATCGGCAGCAACTTCACGAATGGAGCGGCTGCGTGCCTGCTGGCACGCGGTCGCGTACGCGCGCGAGCTCGGGACCGCACCCCACCGCACCCAGCTGCTCGGTGAGCAGCTCGTGATCTGGCGAGACAGCCGCGGCGCCCCGCACGCATTTCGCGATCTCTGCATCCACCGCGGCACGGCGTTGTCGCTCGGCTGCGTGGCGGGCGACGAGATCGTCTGCGCGTATCACGGCTGGCGCTACGCCGTCGACGGCCGCTGCACGGCGATTCCCCAGCTCGACGACCCGTCGCGCGTTCCGGCCAAGGCGCGCGTCGCCGCGTACCGCTGCCAGGAGCGGTACGGGATCGTGTTCGTCGCGCTCGACGAGCCGCGCTGGCCGATCCCGGAGCTGCCCGAGCTCGAGGCGCCGGGCTGGCGGCTCGTGCCCTGCGGCCCGTACGTCTGGAGCAGCGAGGCGTCGCGCCAGATCGAGAACTTCACGGACCTCGCCCACTTTCCGTGGGTCCATCCCGGACTGCTCGGCGATCCGGGCCGGGTGAAGGTCTCGGCTCCCGAGGTGCGGACGGAGGGCCATGTCCTGCACTACGAGTTCCAGCGTCCGGAGGCCAGGAGCACGTCGAAGTATCCCGTCTTCCCGAACGAGAACCGGGAGAACTCCGTGCGGCGGACGCGTTACGAGCTGCGCCTGCCCTACACGATCGTCGTGCACATGGACTGGGGCGGGCCCGAGCAGCTCGTCTATCTGTTCGTCTCGCAGCCCGTCGCCGCAGATCGCTGCGCCGGCTACTGCTTGATCGGGCAGAACTACAACCTCGACCAGCCCGAGACCGTGTTCCAGGAGTTCGAGGACGTCATCTTCGGGCAGGACGTGCGGGTGGTGGAGTCGCAGCGGCCCGAGCAAGTGCCCTTCGACCTCAGCGAGGAGCTGCACCTCAAGTTCGACTCCGTCGCCGTCGCCTACCGGCGCGCGATGGCCGACCGCGGGCTCGCGTGACGTCCCTCGCCCCCCGCGTGTGACCGCCGTCCTCCTGCAGCAGGTCGTCAACGGCGTCACCATCGGTCTGGTGTATGCGCTGATCGCGATCGGCCTCACCCTCGTGTTCGGGATCCTCGACGTCATCAACTTCGCGCACGGCGAGCTCTACATGCTCGGCGCCTTCCTCACCTACGGCCTCACGATCGGCCTCGGCCTGCCCTACGTCGTCGCCCTCGCGCTCACCATCGGGGGCACCGCCGTCGCCGGCGTGGTCGCCGAGCGGCTCACGGTGCGCCCGCTGCGGGGCCGCCACATGTTCACGGTCGTGCTGTCCACGCTCGGGCTGTCGATCTTCATGCAGAACGGCGCACTCTTTCTCTGGGGCCCCGACCCGCGGGAGATCGACCTCGCGTGGAGCTCACGGCCGCTCGTCCTCGGCGGGATCGTCATCACGCATCTGCGCCTGGCCGTCCTCGCGACGGGTGCCCTGCTCATCGCCGCGCTCACGTGGTTCATCCGCCGGACGACCTGGGGAATGGCCATGCGCGCGGTGGCGAGCAACCGCGACGCCGCCGCGCTGATGGGAATCCCCATCGCGCGTGTGTACGCGATCACCTTCGCGCTCGGCGCCGGTCTGGCTGGCGTCGCCGGGGGTCTGCTCGGCGCGATGTTCACGATCGAGCCGAGCATGGGAGAGTGGGCGGTGGTCAAGGCGTTCTGCGTCGTCATCATGGGCGGCATGGGCAACGTGCCTGGCGCGGTGCTCGGCGGCGTGATGCTCGGGGTCGCGGAGAACGTCGGAGCGGGCTTCCTGCCCGGCGGCAGCAGCTACAAGGACGGCATCGGCTACGCGATCCTCATCCTCGTCCTGCTGGCGCGCCCGCAGGGTCTGTTCGGGCGAGGCGCCTGAGCGGATGATCTCGGGACGGATTCCGGGCGTCGCGCTCGCGGCGGCGGCTGTCCTGCTGCCCCTCGCGCTGCCCGGCGCGTATCACCGTCACGTCCTCGTCCTCGCCGGCGTGTTCACGTTGATGGCGCTGGGGTTCGATCTCGTGCTCGGCTATGTCGGCGAGTTGTCGCTGGGGCACGCGGCGTTCTTCGGGATCGGCGCCTATACGACGGCGCTCCTCACGCGGAACACGGGCGTGCCCTTTCCGCTCGATCTGCTCCTCGCCGCGCTGGTGACCGGCGCCTTCGGCCTGCTCATCGGCGCGCCATCGCTGCGCCTGAAGGGGCCGTACTTCGCCATCGTGACCTTTGGCTTCGCGGAGATCTTGCGCCTCGTCGCGCTGAACTGGACCTCGGTCACGCGGGGGCCGATGGGATTGCCCGACATCCCGCACGCGCAGCTCGGCCCGCTCCGCATCGACACCGAGCTCGATTACTACTACCTGGTGCTGACGCTGATCGCCGTCGCGATCCTGGTGACCCGCCGCCTGCTCGGCTCCACCGTGGGTCAGGCCTTCGTGGCCATCCGCGAGAACGAGGAGCTCGCCTCGGCCGTCGGCATCCCGACGTTCCGGTTCAAGGTCCTCGCGTTCGTGATCGGCATGATGTTCACGGGTGCGGCGGGCAGCGTGTACGCCCGCTACGTGCACTTCGTGGACCCCACCGCGCTGTCCTTCTATTACACGGTCACGGTCGTGAGCATGGTCATCGTGGGCGGCCAGGGCAGCATCGCGGGGACCATCCTCGGCGCGCTCCTCTTCACGCTCTTGCCGGAGTATCTGCGGGTGGCCGAGCGCGCGCGGCTCGTGATCTTCGGCGCGTTTCTCATGGTCGCCATCGTGTTCATGCCCGAGGGGCTGCGCGGGCTCTGGCAGCGGGCGCGGCCGGTCCGGGGCGTCCGTGTCGCTGCTTGAGGTCGAGGCGCTGACCGTGCGGTTCGGCGGCCTCACCGCCGTCAACGGCGTCAGCTTCGCCGTCGACGCCGGCGCGATCGTCGGCCTGATCGGGCCCAATGGCGCCGGCAAGACGACGTGCTTCAACCTCATCACGGGATTCGTGCCGCCGAGTGGCGGCGACGTGCGGTTCGACGGACGGCGCCTCACCGGGCTGCCGCCGGACCGGATTGCCCGCGCCGGCGTGGTCCGCACGTTCCAGAAGACGAGCCTCTTTCCCCGGCTGAGCGTGCACGAGAACGTCATGATCGGCCAGCAAGCACGCCTGGCGCCGCGCGTGTGGCCGGCGCTGGCCCGCACCGCGTCGCAGCGGCGCGAGCTGGCCGCCGTCCGCGAGCGCGCCGACGAGGTGCTGGCCCTGGTGATGATGTCGGCCGCGCGCGACGTGCAGGCCGGCGAGCTGTCGTATGGCGAGCAGCGGCACCTGGCCATCGCCATCGCCTTGGCGTCACGCCCGGCGCTGCTGCTGCTGGACGAGCCGGCGGCCGGGCTCACGCCCGCGGAGTCGCGACGGCTCATGCAGCTCATCGAGCGGATCCGGCGGGACGGCGTCACCGTGCTCCTGGTCGAGCACGACATGAAGGTCGTGATGGGGATCTGCGACCGGATCGTCGTCCTCGACCACGGGCAGAAGATCGCCGAGGGCGCGCCACGGGAGATCCGCGCGGATCCCGAGGTGATCCGCGTCTACCTGGGCGACGCCACGACGCGGGGATGAGCGGCGGGACGCCGATGCTCGAGATCGAAGACGTCCACGTCCGGTACGGACCCATCGAGGCCCTGCATGGCGTCTCCCTGCGCGTGGAGGCCGGCACCATCGTCACGCTGATCGGCGGCAACGGCGCCGGAAAATCCACGACCCTTCGCACGATCTCCGGCCTGCTGAGGCCGACGTCCGGACGGATCGTCTTCGAAGGACGACCGATCCACGGGCGCGCCCCGCACGAGATCCTCGGGCTCGGCATCGCCCATGTCCCCGAGGGCCGCCAGATCTTTCCCCACCTGACGGTGTGGGAGAACCTCCGGGTCGGCGCGTTCCGCGAGCGGCGCGCCGGCGCCGTGACAGATCG
>Ga0075425_100001659_pt1 | contig 21791 bp, 22 predicted proteins | sample SoiMethybrSBSTD4_FD_75300 | JGI IMG/M metagenome (GOLD analysis project Ga0075425, IMG submission 75300) | Bulk soil microbial communities from a Populus tree surrounding site in Tennessee, USA - Soil MetaG P. TD hybrid SBSTD4 | ecosystem: Environmental > Terrestrial > Soil > Tree plantation... | reverse complement strand
AAGAAGTCGCTAGGGTGATACCGGGCGCAGTGCGCTTCTGGTATGCGCCTACTTTGCTCTGGCTCAATAGCAGCTCTCACGCGCTGACCGCGCTGTGCTGGGCCGGCCTACTCGCTTCCCTGCTGCTGATTTTGAACGTGTGGCCGCGCGCGACGCTGGCCGTTTGTTTCGTATGTTTTCTATCGTTCGTCGCCGCCGCGGAAGATTTTTCCGGCTACCAGTCTGATGGCATGCTGCTCGCCGCCGGCTTCATCGGTTTTTTCTTGGCACCCGGCGGATTGCGGCCGGGACTCGGTGAAAAGCAGCCGGCCTCGCGCGCCACCTTATTTCTATTGCAGCTTTTGTGGTTCACGATTTATTTCGAGTCCGGGATCGCAAAGTATTTTGGCGGCGATGCTTCCTGGCGCGATTTTTCCGCCATGAATGAGTATTACCAGAACGGCCCGCTGCCGACGTGGATTGGCTGGTACGCAGCCCAGCTGCCGCGGCGTTTCCACGAAGCTACCGCCTTCGTAACCGTCTTCGCCGAACTGGTAGTCGTCGGTATGGTATTTCTGCCTCGCATTTTTCGAATCATCTGCTTTTTCTTTGTCACCTTCCTGCAGATCAGCATCATCCTCACCGCCAACTATGCCTTCTTGAATTACCTGGTTCTCGCACTCGGAATTTTTCTTCTCGACGATGCGTTTCTCCTGGGCCTGATTCCGGGTCGCTCGAGCGAGCCAGTTCGCCACAGACTCAACATTGCACTGAGCGAGAAGTCCTGGCGCAGAACTTGGTTCAGATTTCGCCGCGGCGCGATCGAAACGAGGGAAGCGCCCGAGCCGGAGTCTCTTTCGTTATTGAATCCGCCGGCCGCACGGGCCGAAGAAACCGCATCCGCCGTGCAAGCTAACGTAACGGACGCTGAGCCAAGGCACGATTGGCGGCAAGCATTTTCCACCACGGCTTTGTGGGTGAAGGTTTTCCTTTTGGCGTGGGTGCTCTACGCAACCCTGTTCCTTCTCCTCCAGCAGATCTCGCCCGGACTTCCCTTACCTGCGAAACCCATGACCGCCCTCGAACCATTCCGCGTGGCTAATTCCTACGGTCTGTTCGGCCGTATGACCTGGGCGCGCTACGAAATCGAATTTCAAGGCTCGAATGACGGCGCGACCTGGACCACCTATCCGTTTCGCTACAAGCCGCAAGCGCTTAATGAAGCGCCTGGAATCTACGCTCCCTATCAGCCGCGCTTTGAATGGAACCTGTGGTTCGCATCGCTTGGCGGGTGGCGCGAGAATCCTTTTGTCGTTCGCACCGAACAACAACTTCTTTTTAACAATGCCGACGTGCTCGGCTTTTTTCGTTTCAATCCGTTTCCCAGTTCTCCGCCAACTCATGTGCGCGCCGTCATCTGGCAATACTGGTTCACGGACCGAGCCACAAAAAAGTCCACTGGCGCATGGTGGCGGCGCGAATTCCGCGGCCTCTACGCACCCGCGCTCGAACGAACTCCCGATGGGAAAATCATGGTCTCCGAATGGCCGCAAGGCTTCGCGCCGCCGCCATAGCGCCCGCGGTTGGAGTTTTGCACAGTTCGAACGAGTGCTGCTCTAGAGTACCGTGCTAGAATTTCGGCGACACGCATGGCCCGCCAATGCTCATCCCGTTTCGAGCGAGCGGCGCGGCAACTGGGCTGGACGCGCATCGCCGGAATTGACGAAGCCGGACGCGGCGCGCTGTTTGGTCCGGTGGTGGCCGCGGCCGTCATTCTCAATCCCAAGCGCCGCATCGTCGGCCTCGACGATTCCAAAAAGCTGACAGCAGACCGGCGTAGTGAGCTGGCCGCCCGCATCCGCGAGCATGCTCTGGCCTGGGCCGTAGCGGAGGTTGACGCGGGACGCATCGACGCTTGGAACATTTATCAGGCAAGCCGGCAAGCCATGACCGCCGCTCTGCAGCAGCTCACCCTGGCGCCAGATTACCTCCTCATCGACGCCATGGAGCTGGACGTTCTCATCGAGCAGAAGTCCCTGATCAAGGGCGATGCGCGCAGCGTCTCTATCGCCGCCGCCTCCATCCTCGCCAAGACGCACCGCGACACGCGCATGGATGAGTGGGACACCGTCTACCCGGGTTACGGCTTCGCACAGCACAGGGGCTATGGAACGCCGGAGCACTTGGACGCCCTCAAGCGGCTCGGCCCGACTCCCCTTCATCGCCATTCGTTCGCCCCGGTCCGCGAAGCTGGCTGCTGGGCCACGGGCGCGACTCAAACTCCCCTGCCCATCTTCTAAAAGGGGCCGCTCGGCCCGAGGGGCCCGTTTGCTTATACGCCATGGGGATAACTGCCTGCTCACACTCCTTCTGACCTGCGTTGACTGGCATATCCCGCGCCTGTAGCTTTACTAAGAGCAGCGGGCCGCCCCGTCAGCCGCTTTTTGGCTGCACGTGATTCGACCGGTTCAACGGTCGTTTGAAACCGCTGTGCGCCTAAACTGAGCCGCTTGCGGCTTTGGTTTGGGTGTCTGCCTGGCCGCGATTCGCCTGAGGAGAACGTCCTGGAAGATGGCTGGCAGGCAACCGCGTTCGCGGTTGCAATCTGAACGGTCAGATCTTCCGGGTTAATGCATGGCCTACAACAAGAGCAAATACGTCGAAGCCGCGCAGAAACTGCTGAACCAGGGCAAAGTTCCGCAGGCCATCAACGAATACCAACACATCCTGAAATACGAGCCGAAGGATCAGGTCACCCTGATGACCATCGGCGAGTTGTACATCCGCCAGGGCGAAACCTTTCAAGCCATCGAGTATTTTGAGCGGCTGGCTCAGATCTTTGTGGGCGACGGTTTTCTGACCAAAGCCATCGCCGTTTACAAGCGCATCGCCAAGCTGGCGCCCGAAGAGATCAAGCCGCTGGAGCGGCTCGCCGACCTCTACGTGCAACAGGGCGTAATGAGCGAGGCGCGCCCGCTCTTCCTCCAGCTGGCCGAAATCCACCTGAAGCACAACCGCCAGGCCGAAGCTGTGGCACTGCTGAAAAAACTGCTGCAGGCTGAACCCGACAACCTGCGCATACAGATCCGTCTGGCCGATCTGTACCAGGCCATGGGTCAAAAGGGTGAAGCAGTTGACACTTATGTTTCAGCGTCGCAACGCGCGTTAGCTCGCGGCGATCACGCCGAATCCGAAAAGCAGGCTGATAAGGCGCTGAAGATTGACCCGACCAGCGCGCCAGCCCTGACGGTCAAAGCGCGGTCCGCCTCTTCGCAGGGGAAATTTTCGGACGCGGCTCAGTTCCTCAAAGGCCTTCCCGGTCTCGATAAGGGCGGCGAACAAAGCGAATTTCTTCTGGACCTCTACTTGAAGAGCTCCAATTGGAACGATGCCTCCGCGCTTGCCCTGCAAGTTTTTGAGGGCGACGAAAAGAATTTCGGCTTGGCACAAAAAGTTGCGGAGTCCATGCTCGAATCCGGCCAGACCGAACAGGCCATGACCCTGGTTTCGCGGCTCCGCATCCCTATGCTCGACGCCGGCGAGCACGACGCGATAACGCGCATGTTGAACGACCTCGCGTCACGAATGCCCGGCCGCCTCGAGCCGCTCGAATGGCTCGTGGACAGTTACGCCCGCACCAGCGATTCCTTCCGCCTGCCTGACGCGCTGGCTCATTTAGGCGACGCGCTGGCGGAAGGCAATCAGCTGAATCGCGCGAAAGAAATCTTCGAACAGCTGGCTGACCGCCAGCCCGAAAGCGATTTTGCCAAGCGCAAGCTCAACGCCGTTTTGCGGCGCATGGGCGTGAGCACGCCGGAAGAAGAGCCGGAACCCATCACCGAAACGCTGCAAGCGGAAATTCAGCAGCCGGAAGCGCCGAAGTTGCGTCCCGATCTGAATATTCCGGAAGAAGAGAAAGTTGCCGCTGCCGCAGTAGTCGAAGAACCGCCCGACGGAGAAACACAGAAATTCATTTCGCAATCACTGACGGACGTGGATCTGTTCGCCAGCTATGGTCTCACGCAAAAAGCGATCGGTTTGCTGGAAGCAATCCTGCGCCGCGCCCCCAACCACACGCCGACGCTCGAAAAGCTGCTGGACTTTGTGCTGGGCGCCGGCGACGACCGCCGAACCGCCGAACTTGCAGCGCAACTGGAAAAGCTCCACAAGGACCGCGGTGATGGAATCGGCGCTGAACGCTTTGGCGAACTGCGGCGCCGCTTCCAGCGTGCTGCCGGCTTGACGGACGAGGAAATTGCTGCGGCGGCGGCTCCGGCCACAGGGGCTGCTTTGGCGGATCAGCAAGGGACAGTGCTCGACCAATCCGCGCTCGAAGAACTTTCCGTTGCCCCGGCTGAAGCGGCTCCCGCACCGTCCCCCGCGCCGCAACCCTCCACGCCCGAGGTTCAAGAAGTCGACCTGTCCGACGAATGGGCCTCGCTGCTCGCTAGTGACGCCGCGGCAGCTGAAACCACGGCGGTTCCGCCTCCCCCGCCGCCCGCTGCAGTCCCATTGCAAAAAGCGCCACCGCCTGCCGCCGTCGAACTGCCAGCGATCTCTGAATTTGAGATTCCGGTTGAAGAGTCATCGGAACCGACCATCGAACTGATCGAGCCGACTCCGCAAGAACCGCCGCAAGCAATCCCACCGCCGCCTCCTCCTCCACCTCCAGCCCCTGCGGTTGAGAAAGTTGTCCCGCCCGCGCCGGTTGCGGAAATTGACCTTGCCGAAGAGTATGAGCTGGTCCTCTCGCCAGAGCCGGAAGCCCTGCCTTCCGAGCCGGCCAAAGCCCCGGCTGCGAACGGCGCGTTGGCTTCCGATCAATTCCTTTCTGACTTGGCCGATGAAATCGACAAACTTGGCATCGGTGAGCTGACTCCGTCTTTCTCCGAACCAGCACCGAAGGAAGAGACGCAAGCTCCGGCTGCCGCGAAAGCCGAAACTCCGGCAGCGCCCGGCGAGAACGCTCCGCTGAAGGAAGTGTTCGATGAATTCCGCGCCGATCTCGGCGAAATGGGCGGCGAAGACGAAGACCTGGAAACGCACTACAACCTAGGCATCGCGTTCCGCGAAATGGGTTTGCTCGAGGAAGCAATCAGCGAATTCCAGAAAGTGGCGAAAGCCAACGAAAAGGGCAAAGCCTTCCGTTACGCCATGCAGTGCTGCACGCTGCTGGGCCTTTCCTTCATGGAGAAGGGCCAGCCGTCGATCGCCGCGATCTGGTACGAACGCGCGCTTCGCACTCCTGGCGTCGACGGGGAAAGCGCCCTAGCCTTGCGGTATGATTTAGGAGTCGCCCAGGAATCGGCCAACGACCTGGATGCGGCGCTGAAGAGCTTCTCTCACGTATATGCGGTGAACATCGACTACCGCGATGTTGCGGACCGCATCACCGCTCTTCAGAAAACCACTCGCTGATTGCCGGTTCAGGCTACCGGCTTTTCGTTCATGAACAAGGTCCTGCGCGCCGTCGTCATTGTGTTGTGTTTTGAGCTGGGAGCCCTCTTGCTCTACCTGCCGTGGTCCAACCTTTGGGAGCAGAACTACTTCCTGGCGCATTTTCCGTCGCTGATGACGATCGCCCTGCATCCTTCCGTGCGAGGTCTGGTCAGCGGCCTCGGCGTCCTCGACATCTTTGTCGCCATCGGGCTGCTGCAATCCCGTTCGAGTGCCACTCGTGTGCCCCCTGCCTAAGCCCACGAAACCGATTCTTTGCTACGTAACCGATCGCAGGAGCTTGCCCCTTTCCACTTCCGCGGATGCGCATCGTCTTTTACTGGGCGGCATAGGCAATGCCGCGTGCGCCGGCGTGGACTGGATCCAGCTCCGCGAAAAAGACTATTCCGGCAAAGAATGGACGCAGCTGGTGCAGGAATCTTTGCTCCGCGTGAATAGCTCTGGCTCCGCAGCGCGAATCCTGGTGAACGACCGGCTGGACGTCGCCCTGGCTTGCGGCGCCGGAGGTGTGCACCTCAGCGAGAACGGAATTCCGGTCGCCGAGGCTTGCCGTTTGCGGGATGAATATTTTGCAGAACGCAATGAAAAACAAGATTTCTTGATCGGTCTCTCATGCCACTCCTTCGGCGCAGCACTGGGAGCCGCGCGCGCCGGCGCCGATTACATCTATTTCAGCCCGATTTTCTTCACGCCATCGAAAGCCAACTATGGCCCGCCGCAAGGCGTCGAACGCCTGATCCGCGTCTGCGCCGCCGTAGATATTCCGGTTATTGCTATTGGCGGCATCACCGCCGAAAATGCCGCAGAATGCTTCCACGCCGGGGCTTCCGGAATCGCCGCCATTCGACTGTTCCAGGAACCAGCGGGGCCACTCGCCCAGACTGTGGCCTCTCTACATCAAGACCGCTCGTGGTCACGCTGACGCGGTGGGCTTAACGTCAGAATCGGCCACCTGAATAAGCGCCACCAGCAAGAGAATAAGCAGCATGCTCAACAGAAAAATGAGGCTGTGACCAGCGAAGAGAAGCATAGGGGGCGCGATATAGAAAAGCCAAGCTGCCCTTGCGAGATTCAAGTTCTTCTCGGCAGCCACCAAGCCGAGAGGGAGCAGCAAGACGGAGAAATCCTGCAAATGCAGGTAGTAGCTGAGCAGAAGAGCGCCCGTAAGCGCCATGGAAAACGACACGCCCAATGACGGCTTTGTCGCGCGCAATTTGCGAATGATCCCAATCGCAATCGCCAGGGACAGAACCATCGTAACCGCAAAGATTACGGGCCCGGGCAAGCGATTCAGAGTGATCCCAGAGATCAAACCTTTCAGATTGGGCATAGCAAGAGGGACCACACCGAACAAAGCGGGCGAGTTTGGCACCAGCGTGGCGGAAGCGGTGAGCTTCACCACGCGCGTAAAGGAAGCAACGATATTCCAGCCGACCGTGGCAATGGATAGCAAACCGACCAAACCGGTCCCGGCAACCAGGCCGGAAAAAAACGCCCTGCTCGCATACCGAAATAATAGCAACGCGGCCAGGGGAATGGTGATTTGAAACTTGAACATCATTAGGCCGAGCAGAATTCCCGCCAAAGTTGTACGTCCGGCCTTCAGACAGCGATATGCGAGGCAAAACCCCAACAACAAGAGGATGGAGTCCTGCCCTTGCAGGATCGCAACCATGACCGGATAAAAAATGAAGATCTGAAGTCCGGGTTTTGGTTGGGCGAACGTGCCGGGATGCGACAATTCATTGCGGCATACCAGAAAGCAGATCAGCAGCAAGAGCAGGTTCACACATAGAAAGGAGAAGTACGCCGCGCGATAAGGCAGATACGACAGCGGGGCAAAAAGCAGCGCCTCATAGGCAGGACGAATGAAAGGCAACAGCCCGTCAGCCTTGCTCACAAGCCTGTCTTGCACGGTCTTCTGGTGTTCGTAATCGAAAAGATTCGACGGATCCGTTCGTACCTGGTAACCCGCTGCGTAGAGTTGGCGGAAGTCCATTCGCTCCGCCAGCCCGGACGGGAAGAGCAGGAATTTCACGCCCAGCGGAACCAGCAAGGAATAAATTAGCCAAACGAAGAGGAAAGGCCGGGCCGCTGGCGAATCGCCCGTGCTAGAGGTAAAACGGGGCATCAATAAGAAACCAAGCAGTTACGATCTCCGCGCTGCGCCAAAGCAAAACAGCTGAAACGTTTTATCGTTTTTCCATCAAGCGGCGCAAGAGACGAATTTGCCCGGCGTGATAAATATCATGGAATGCCACGCCCCACAGGACGTGAGCGAGTTTCGGCGTCAGTGGTTTACGCTTGGCGTTTGTGATCGCTTTATGCAGTGCCTGATACTGGTCGCGCAGTATCGCCTTGTCTGCCTTCCACGCGGCTTCCGTCAGCTTTCCTGCTTCCGGCCGTGGGAAGAAGTTGCTTCCGGCCAGTACGAACCCGCCGCGTTTGCCTCCTTCTAACTTGCGGCGCACCACATATTTCCAGTAAGCGGCGTGCAGCGTCAGTTCCCAAATATTGTGTCTGCCGGGTGCGGGCCGCCACGCCGCTTGCTGCGCGGTCACTCCCTTTAGCGACTGCCACAAGTTCGGCCCATGCCAAGCCTTTTTCTCGAATGCCTCTTGCAATAGGTTCAGAATCGCGGAGCGCATGTCCATCTTCGCCTCCACCCTGCGCAGAAATCGTGCCCTCGGGCCGACGCCGGAGTCAACCACGCTTGCTCGAACTAGCCTCCGCCGCACAAGCCCTCAGCGAGCGAGGTCGGCGAGAACGGCTTCGGCAGCGCGGCGGCCGCTAACCATCGCCCCATGGATGGAAGCATGGTCGCGATGATCGCCGCACAGGTAAATGCCCGGGCGGATGCGCACCGGCCGCTGCGCGGGCTCAAGCGCACCGGGAAATTGTTGCGGCTGTGCGTGCGGAATGCGGTAGCTCTTCAAATAACTCCAGGAACGCGCGACTGGGCCGAACCAGTTTTTCATCTGCGCAATGATGAAGCCGCCGAGCTGCTGTTCCGTAAGTTGCTGCATTCCGAGGACGCTCGCTGCAATCAGAGATTTCCCCGCTGGAGCGTATGACGGCGCGACGTGACTCATCACGGCGAAGTTGTTTACGGGACCGGCCCCGTCTCCATTCAAAACAATCGTGGGATGCGGCAGCGGAGGCTCGTCCGCCGAATAGTAAAAACAGGTGACGCTCCGCGATGCGGGTTCCGCTTCGCCGACAAGGTGCGCTGCCGACGGGCCGTCCGCCGCCACGACGATGGCGCGGGCGGTCAACACTTCCCCGCCCGCCAAGGTAACTTCATTTTCATGCAGCGCTTCGACCAGCGCGTTCAGCCGAATCGAGTCGTCCGGCAAGTGCGATGCGATTTGCGCCGGGATCGCGCCCATACCGCACGCGGGAACGGCGGTGTCGCCTTCCGACAGCATCTTGAACACAAACTCAAACATGCGGCTCGATGACCGCAGTTCGCCATCCAGCAAGATTCCGCCAAAAAACGGCCGGAAAAAGCGGTGGATGAAATGGTCGGAAAAGCCCATGGATGTGAGAAATTCTTTCGTGGAAGACTCAGGACGTTGGAATAGCTGTTCGATCGAAGACCGACGCAATCGCGATCGTAAGCGGGAAATTCGTAGTTTGTCCCAGATAGTCCCAAAGTCCGACTCGAGCGCAACGCGCCAGCCTCCCGGCGTGCGCCAAGGATCAACCAGTTGGTTCATCCGGCCGGCAAACCACGAAAAAGCTCCGGGCGTGAATTTTTTCAGGTCGAGAGCGTGGTAGTCGAGAGTGCGCAGCGCTTCAGGGTAGGCAGTGAACAGCACCTGAAACCCACGGTCGAGCAGAAAGCCTTCGTGTTCATCCGTTCGAACGCGTCCGCCAATGCCATCCGAAGCTTCGATGATCTGAAAAGAAATCCCGGAATCCGCCAGGTGCCGCGCGCAGGACAGACCCGCCAGGCCCGCGCCGATGATCAAAACGTCCGGATTATTGGACATTCTGCCGAATCGCTCCCGATGAACTTGCCCCGCAGATGAAGCGGCACTGCTGAGTGGACCCTGGACGAATGGAATATCGTGCGGCAAGGCCGAGGTTCGACGCAAGTGGATAGCGGGCGCAGAAGTCGCGGCGAGCCTGAAGGATTTTGCTTGTGGAATACCTTAGGGCGAATGTCCGGCCAGAACTCTTTCTATTCTTTGGACCGTCCGTCCCACATGATGAGCATGCCCAAGCTGCCGACGTTGCGATCTTCCGGGACGTGATAAATATCGGAAATTCCGGCGGCCGCCGCGTTGCCGACAATTTCCGAATATTGAAACGCGTTTCGCCCGCGTCAGTGTACCTGACGAACCAGCGTTTCACCGCCTGCAAGGCGCGTGCTTTCACCGGTCTTTTACCCATTTGGTAGTAGCGAGGGTCTGAAAATAAAAAGACAGGTAAAAGAGCGAAGTGAGCGGTGTCAGCTCTTCTTAGGCGCAAGTTTCAGGTTCAATACAATATCCATGCGGGTGTCAAAGCTGGAGACGTTGCGCGTCTGTGATTTCGCGCCGTCTTTTTCCGCGTGCACCTCGTAGTCGGAGTTCGGGTCCAGCCCGCTGAAGCGAAAGTTGCCCTGACCATCGGCAATGTAACTCTTCACCTGGTTGGTCCGCGCGTTTTTCAGGAACACAACGCTCGCGGAAACCGGATTCTCCGATTTATCCACCACCACTCCGCGCACCGTTTTCAGCTGCGCATCATGCTTGGGATTTTGCGCGGCTGCCGCAAACGCCAAAAGCGGCAACAGCAAGACGACAACCACCAACTGCACAGTCCGCCGATTAGTCATGATTTCTTCCCCGTCTGCCGCTGCATCCGGAAAACAAGATCCTTGAAGCGTTCTCCCGTTGCGGCATTCACCGCCTGCGACTCATCTCGATAGCCTCTCGCGCGCACAACTACCTCGTAATCAGCCCCCATTTTTACGCGAATTGCAAACTCGCCGCGCGAATTCGAGGCATCGTTCCATTTGAACTTTTTGTCTGCCGCGCGCCGGATATGGAGTTCGGCCCCGGGCAGCGCGAATCCCTCCTCGGTGAACACTGTGCCGCGGATCAGAAAATCGTTGCCGTGGGGGGTCTTGTTTTGCGCCTGTTTGGAAGAGGATTCGGCTGAAGGTGCGGACTGCTGCGGCGTCGCCGGCTGCGGTTGGCCCGGTTCCTGCGCGCTCAACATGGCAATGCATGACGCGAGCGTGCAGGCAAGCACCGTACTGTGGGAGATGGGAAGCCGCATAGTGTGATGTCGGGTTACGAGAACGTAAGATCTTTACGCTGGATTAGATGCCGTAAAAACCGGGCCGGATGTAAGCCACAAGTGGCGCCTTTTGCGCGGATTACGGCTATTCTTCGTCCTCTTCTTCCTCGTCCTCGTCGAGATCATCCTCTTCCTCGTCGTCTTCTTCCTCTACTTCGTCGTCGCTCTCTTCATCTTCCTCATCGTCGAGGTCATCAGAAATCGGGTTCACATGGACGGGATGCGTCTGCGTGACTTCCAGTTCGGATTCACACTCCGGGCAGCTCAGGATTTCGCCCTCCTCTACTTCGTCTTCGTCGACGTCAATTTCGGCGCCACAATCGGGGCAGCGAATCACGGCACGATCCTCCGAACAAAAATTCGCGGGGCGGAACCAGAGAATCGCAACCGCCCGACTCAAGAGCTCAGGGCTTAGAGTGCAAACCCTGAAACCCCCGTATTATATACCGCAGTCTAAGAAATCAACTGGTTCGTGCCGCGCGCCGCACCCGGTTGTAACGCGGCGGAAACATGCAGCGGGAAATGGGGTCGCATGAGTTCCTGGCGGGAATATCCCGAAAAGCCGATTGTGGGCGTAGGTGGCGTGGTTATCGAAGATGGCCGCGCTCTCCTGATCCGGCGAGGAAGTGAACCGCTGCTCGGGCAATGGTCCATTCCAGGCGGCACGCTCGAGCTCGGAGAAACGCTGGTCGAAGGCACCGAGCGCGAACTGATGGAAGAGACCGGATTGGCGGTTCGCGTCCTCGATTTGATCGAAATCTTCGAGCGCATCAATTTTGGTCACGGCGCGGACCTGACCTGGACCACTCTCGAGGAAAAGCGCAGGCCGCGATTTCATTTTGTGATTGTCGACTATTTGTGTGAACGAATTTCCGGAGAGCCAATCGCCGGTGGCGACGTTACCGACGTCGCCTGGGCCAGCGAACCCGAACTCGACAAGTTCGGCTTGACACCTACGGCCACCCGCGTCATTCGCAAAGCATTTTCCTTAGCGCGAACCCGAAAATAGCCACGACGCGCTGGTCTTCCCTATTGCGCCCTAGAAATATCAATGTTGCCGTTGGAATTCGTCAGGTCCAACGAGCAGCCGCCGTTGCCGATCGTGCCCTCCAGCGAATCACCGCCCATCGCGCCCGATGCCGTGATCGGCAGTTGCGAATTGATCCGGCCAAACGAAGTCTTGGCCTTGATCCGATAGCCGGCATTCGCGGGGAGCCGCAGGCCAATGTGCGAGAAAGATGTACGTATGCTCACGTCTTTACAGCTTGAGCTTGATGCCGTCACATCCACCGCGCCATTCTGATTTTCTACCGTGATTTTTCCGCCTACGCCTTCCAGCGAGACTCCCGAGAAAGAAGTCGCCACGCTGGCGTCGCCCTCGACATTTTTCGCCGTCACCGATCCGTTCGAATCCTGTGCGGTAAACTTGCCTTTGACGTTCTCCGCATAGATCGAGCCGAAAGAAGTCTTGGCGTAAACCTCGCCCTGAACATTGCTTAACTCGATCGAGCCGTTGCCCGTTACCACGTTCACGCCCTTGAAAAGCTGGCTTCCTTTCACCGTGCCGAAACTCGAGGTTGCGGAAACGAAGCCTTGCACCTCCGTGACATGCACCGCGCCGTTACTGTCTCTGATAGTTGCAGTGCCGCCGATTCGTGTTGCTTCCACGGCGCCGAAACTGGTGGCCAGCTCGGCATTTCCGGTCACTTCAGCTACATCAATGCGTCCATTGCTGTTGGTGACGGCCAAGCTGCCGGCGATGGTTCGCACCACTACTTCGCCGAACGAATTGCTGACGCTGGAATTTCCCCCGGCCTGGGTGAGCGACACTCTTCCATTGCCGCCGGAGATCGTCGCGGCCCCAGCAATCTGCGCCGCTACGATTTCGCCGAAGCGGTTACGCAGCTCGAGCGTGCCGCGCACGTTGGTTACATTCACCGCGCCGTTGTTATTGGTAATACTGCAGTTGCCGGAGGCATTGGTCAGCTCGATTTTGCCGAACGCGTTGACGAGCTTCGCCCCGCCGGCATCGCGCACCAGCAGCGCGCCGTTGGAGTTTTCCAGCTGCGACCAGCCGCGCACTCCGGTGATTTCCGCGTTACCGAAGGCGTTGCGCATCCACAGCGGCGCTTCCGCCGGCATCGCGATGTCGTAGTCCACGGAAAACGAAGAGTGTCCGCCGATGCGGATATGCGGCATTCGGCTCTCCGGATAGATCGTGCGGATGTGCAAGCCGTCGCCTTCTTCTTTGACCTCGATCTGGATTTTCTGCAGGAAATCCTGCGCTTCGCTGGCGTTCGAATCCTGCACCTTGATCGTCGCGGCAATCTTGACCTCGCGCCCGCCCCCGCCATGGATCGTCACTTTGCCGAACCGGTGGTCGATGCTCACGCCCTGATTGCCGCTCAGCGTCACGGTTTTCTGAAAGTCGCGTGTGACCTCATTCTGCGCAGGGCGATTCGCGAACGCCGGCGCGGCCAACATGGGCAGCGTCATCGCGAACGCCAACGCAGCCCGCCGCAGCGCGGCCATGCGCAAAGATGTGTGGACCGGGTGTCTCACTGTTTTGCCTCCAAAAACTCTTCAAGCGTTTCCTGCTTTTCGTGGTACATCGCGAGCAACTGGCGGCGCAGGTGGCCGTTGGCGGGATTTATGCCCGCCTGCGATTTCAAATCCGCGATAGCGCTGTCCAGCACTTGCAGCTTTTCGCGATAGCTGGTCATCAATGGCGTGGAAGCCTTGTCCAATTGCGGACGCGCCTGCGCGTCAAGCTTGTCGATAGCTTCTTCGTAGGCCGCTTCTGCTTTCTCAACATTACGCACAGCGGGATCTTTCAGAAGAGAGCCGGCAAACGGATCGCCAGCGCTTCGATGCGAAGCGATCCAAACTGCCGTGCCAGTAAGCAACACCAGGAGCAGCGCTGCCGTAGCGGTCTGCCATTCTAGTGAAGTCAGATTCCAGCTCCCTAGCAGCCGTTCCCACCACGAAGTCTTGGCTGATGCCGACTGCTCCGCGAGCGCACGCTCGATGCGCGGCCACAGCGAAGGAGAATCCCATTCCTCATGCAGTTCGCTGGCTGCGACCGACAGATTCTTCCCAGCGGCCAGTTCTTCACGGCAGGTTGAACAGTTGCTCGCGTGCGCTTCCAGCGCGGCCCACTCTTCCGGCGTGCCGTCCAGAAAAATCCGTTCACGATCGTTGCAGGTGATGTTCATGGCGGATTACCTGGCCTCCGCAGCGCTGCTGCGCGGCGCTTCCAGCACCTGGCGCAAATTCTTCTTGGCCTGAAAGAGCGTATTTTTCGAAGCGGTCTCGCTGATTTCCAGCACTCCGGCGATTTCCGAGTGCCGCATGCCTTCGACTTCGTACATCAAAAACACTTCGCGTTGTTGCCGCGTCAACTGTCCTACCGCGCGTTCCAGTGCCAGCTTGAGCGACGGGTGTGCTGCGGGAGCGCGCGGTTCGAGCCGCGGCGCTGCCTCCGGGGCCTGCGGCTCATGCTGCGAAACCTCTTTCTTTCGCATGCGGCTACGGCGCAGGTCGTAGCAGGTGTTGATCAGGATGCGGAACGACCATGTCGCAAAACTCGATTGGCCGCGAAATGTTGCGATGCTGCGCTGGATTTTCAGAAACGTATCCTGCACCGCGTCTTCGGCGTCGCTGGTTGTGCCGAGCAGATTCCGGGCCATGGACTTCATGCGCGAGCCATGCAGCTGATATAGCCGTTCGAACGCGCGCAGGTCACCGGCTTGGCAAGCCGCGGCGAGCGCAGAATCGTCCGAGCTCACCTGCGTGGCGGCTCGGGAAACTTCAGAGGTCGTTTCCGCTGGATCCACTCGCCCCCTTTGCGCGCCTGCATGGGAGATTCTAGCTTCCCACGGCAGCGCAAGTCCCATCGTTCCCATTCGCGGCTCCTAGGGTATAGACGACGCGATTGGCGGAGAGGTCAGGGGTGGGCTTCAGTCAGACGAATCGCTGCAACTGGTTGTAAATGATTGGTTTAGCGGCTTCGATCAGAAACTTTGTGCCGCTGAGTCTTGCGCAAGCGAGCCGCGGGTCCGTTCCCGACGCGAAAATTCTTCGAGCGCGGCTCGCAAATCCGTCACGGTGAAGTCCGGCCAGCGCTTTTCAAGGAAGACAAATTCGGCGAACGCACACTCCCACAAGAGAAAATCTGAAAGCCGCTGCTCGCCGCCGGTTCGAATCAGCAGATCCACGTCGGTGTCGCCGCGCATCACTTCAGACAACACGGTTCCAAACGACTCGGGCGAAAGCTCGGTCACCTTGTAGTACTTGCACGCCGCCAGATAGATCGCCTCCCGTGCTGAATAGTCAATCGCCAACCGCAGGTGCAACTTCTTGCCGCCAGCCGTCGCGGCTTCCGAATCAATGATCGCCTGCCGCAAGGTCATCGGAATGCGGTCGCGCCGGCCTAACACGCTAATGCGCACGCCATGTTCCATGCAGCGCGTGGTCTCCGCCATCAGGTATTCGTGGAGCAATCGGAGAATCGCATTGACTTCCGAAGCCGGCCGCTTCCAGTTCGCGGAGGAAAGCGCAAATAAAGTCAGCGTATGGATACCGAGTTTCGGAGCAGCTTCAATAATGGCGCGGCTCGCTTCCGCCCCTGCCCTGTGTCCTGCCGATCGCGGCAGCCCCCGCGATGTCGCCCACCGCCCGTTGCCGTCGGTGATGATGGCCACGTGGAGCGATGGCGCCGGCTTGACCGGAGGTGCGCTGAGAATGTGCTGCAGGATGACCTGTTGAACTGCCATGTTCGTTTCCTTCTCCGCCGCGGAGAAACTGAGAATTTATGCAAATAACTTTGTCTTACAAAGCATCGAGACAAATTTTTTTTACCCTTCGCGCGTTGCCCGGATCAGCGCCTCCATATGATTCAAATAGCGCTCCAAGGCCTTACGCCCCGCCGCCGTCAACCGGTACTCCGTCTTCGGCAACCGCCCGGCAAACGACTTTTCGCAAAGGATGTAATCCGCCTCTTCCAGCTTGCGTGCGTGTACGCTCAAATTGCCGTCCGTGGTCTTTAGCAACGCCTTCAGCTCGTTGAACGTCAGCGAGCGGTTCACCGCCAGCGCGCTGACAATCCCTAGTCGGATTCGTTCATGAATCAAGCGGTCCAGATCGGCGGATACCGCTTCGCGCTTGTGGTCCTTGATCGGACCCGCTGACGCCGCTCGCTCCCGCGCCGGATGCTCATTGCGAATTGTGGATGACTTGCTCATGCAAAATCCGTCTTACCCCCTTATCCTCCGTGCCGCTGCACAATCCAGATCCCAAACCCAATCTGGACAAATCCAAAGCCGAACGCCATAAACAGATCCCCCATGGCCAGCGGTACAAACAGAGCCGCCGCTCCCAGCAACATCAGGCAAAGGCCCATAAAAGGCACCGCTCGCACCGAAAACGCGCCCCCGGTCACAATCGCGGTCCCATAGAGAAGCAGCCACACTCCCGGTAGCAGCGCGTGCAAGCCCGCCCGCGACAGCGCAAACGTCAGCAATCCGCCGACTAAAATGGGCGGCGTAAAACTCAGCAAGAATTTCCGTCCCGGTCCCGAAAGCAGGCTGGCATTAGCGCGATGCGCCTTGGTGGCCGCTGCGGGCATGGCGATGGCAACCGCCACAAAAGCTTCGATCAACCAGATGGAAAGCCACCGCTCCGGCGTGTGTTGCCGCGAAGCAAACACCGCTGCAGCCAGCGCCGTAACCCCCATCGCGATGCCGCCCCACCCTGGCACCGCGGTAAATTCACCCGCGCTCTGCATCGTTTCGCGGATATAGCGCAGGTGGTCGGCTGCCCGCGCATCAATCGGGATGGGTGCGCGAGGAGCGGGGCGGATGGGCTCAGGAACCGACATGGAGCAAGCCTCTCACATTAAACCAATTCTGTCAAGTACTTTGTATTGCAAAGTGACAGGCTAATCCGGCGCCTCACTTCTGCTTCGGATAGCAGCCCCGCAACGCATTCCAGCGAATCGTAAACACATCCACGAACATCTGGATGCTGTCCCGCATCATGTTGATCTTCGTCGCCGGCGAATGCGACCACCGCACAGGAATCTCCACCGACTTCAGCCCATGGTGCCGCGCCAGGTACAGCAGTTCCGGATCAAACCCGAACCTCTCGATCCGCTGCTGCTCAAAAATAATCCGGCACCGTTCCCGCCGGAACGCCTTGAACCCGCATTGCGTGTCCACAAACGGCAGCCGCAACACAATCCGCACAATTTTGTTGAACACGATCCCCGCAAACTCACGAAACGCCGATTCGTGCACCTTGATCAGGCTTCGGTCCATGGCGCGCGAGCCGATCGCCAGGTCGTAATGCCCCATCGCCGCCATCAGCTTGTCGGCTTCTTCAATCGGCGCGGAAAGATCGGCGTCGCTGAAAAGCACCACTTCGCCCTTCGCCTCCAGCATGCCGTGCCGCACGCTATAACCCTTGCCCCGATTCTCGCCATTCTTCAGCACACTCAAATGTGGAATGCGCTCCGCGTACGATGCCGCCACGTCCGCCGTCTTGTCCTGCGAACCGTCGTCCACCACCAGCACTTCCGTTTTCCGCTGCGAAGCAGCGATGTACGCCGCGATGCGGTCCAGCGAAGACGGCAACCGTAATTCCTCGTTGTAGGAAGGAACGATGATGGAGAGATCGAAAACCCGGTCGTTTGAACTTCCGCCCGGCGTGGTCATCGCGTTATCCACGCTCCGAAACCGCCGCCGCGACCGCGTGCTTCCGCCACGCTCCCGTCTGCAAAATCTCTTCCATCTGCGAAAGGGCGAAGTCGCATTCTTCCTCGCGGTTGTAAAAATGCGGCGAAATGCGGATACCCGCCTGGGGTCGGTAATCTATCAGAATCTCTCGCGCCAGCAATTCGCGGCTCACTTCCATCGCGTGCGGGCAATCCACTGAAACCGTCCCCGCGCGCTGCGCCGGATTTTGCGCCGTATTCACCCGCCATCCCCGCGCCCTTGCGCCTTCCAGCACCCGCGTGGTCATGCGCACCGATTTTTCACGAATCGCCTGGGCGCCAATCTTGTTCAGAATTTCCAGCCCCGGCTGGCATGCATACAACGCCGGAATATGCGGCGTCCCATTCAAAAAACGATACGCATCGTCGCGCGGATCAATGGCCCCCGCTGCGAACGCGAACGGCCGTCGATGCGCCAGCCATCCCGTCAACGCGGGTCGCAACGCGCGCCGCAAATCCTCGCGTACATACAAATATGCCACGCCCGGGCCGCCGCACAGCCACTTCAATACCCCGCCAACCGCAAAATCCGCGCCGATCTGGCGCACATCCACCGGAATCGCGCCCGTTGCCTGAAACGTATCGAGCACCACATGCGCGCCCACGCCATGCGCCTTTTCGACGATCGCTTTCGCGTTCACGATGAACGAACTGCGAAACAGCACCAGCGAAATCGGCACCAGCAGCGTGCTCTCGTCAATCGCGGCCAAAAACGCATCCACTTCGAACCGCACCGAATTTCCACTCGGCACCAGTTCCACGCGCGCGCCGTGCCGCCGCTGTTCGTGATAAAAATATTGCACTGAAGGAAATTCCAGGTCGGTCATCACCACCTTATTGCGCGGCCCGCGCCAATCAAAGCAGGAAGCGATCACCGCCTGCGTCGTCGTGACATTCTGGTGCAGCGAAATCTCGCCTCGCCCGGCCCCGATGAGCGGCGCAACCTGGTCCGCTACATTCCCCGCCAGCTCCCACCAGCCCTCTTCCCACGCGCGCACGCCGCGTTCGCCCCAAGCCTCCGCATACGCGTTCATGCTGCCGCGCACGCCGCGCGGCATCGCCCCCAGCGAATTGCTTATCAGATAAGTCGTGCGCTCCAGGATCGGAAATTCCTGGCGCCATTTGAGGAGTTCGTCCACCCGGTTCATCCAAGAGCCGCTTCACCCTGCATTTTCGCGCGGCTGGAATTTTCTCCAGATAAAGTAGCACACCGTCAGGAAGACCAACCAAGGCGGTCCCGCAAGAAGTGCTACATGAAAGTCAGGTATCCACCACGTGGAAATCAGGACCGCCAAGAGCGCCACAATTCCCGCCAAACTGCTGCAAATCCCAAGCGGCGCAATTTTCACAAAATCGCGATTTTCCTTGGTCACCCGCCGTCGGAAGGCAATGTGCGTTGCCAGCGTCATCAGCCAGATAAACGGCCCGCCAAAAAATGCCACGCCGATCAGAAATACAAACGCCGTCTCTTGAAAAATCTTCGAAAGCACTAGCGCCACCAGCAATCCCACGCTCGACGCCAGCACCGCTGCCACCGGCATTCCCCGCTTGCTCAGCTTGCCCAATCCCGCTGGCGCAAAGCCTCCGCGCGCCAGCGAGAACAGCAACCGCGCGCAAAAATATAAATTCGCCAATGCGCTCGAAAGCGCCGCCGACAGCACCACAAAATTCATGATGTGGCTCGCTGCGGGAATTCCCACCCGCTCAAACACCCGGACAAACGGGCTTTGCCCCAGCCCAATCTCGGTCCACGGCACGATTCCCACCACCAGCGCCAACCCGCCAAGATAAAAAACCGCTAGCCATCTGAGCGTCCGCCTAAGCGCCCGCGGCACTGCCTTTTTTGGATCAGTCGCTTCCCCCGCCGTAGTTCCTACAATTTCCAGTCCCAGGTAGCTGAAAATTGCCATCACCACGCCCAGACCGACGCCGCGCCACCCATTCGGCATAAATCCGCCGTGCACCGTAAAATTCTCCACACCAATTCGAGGAAATCCAATCCCCGACAGCAGCATCGCGCCCAAAACCAGAAACGCCAGAATCGTCACCACCTTAATCATCGCGAACCAATACTCAATCGATCCGAAATCCTCGATGCTCAACGTGTTGATGGCCACCAGTGCGACAGAAAAAATCGCAATCCACACCGGCGCCGGCATGTGCGGAAACCAGAACGCGCAATAAATCGCGCCCGCCACCACTTCGCTTCCCACAACCATCACCAGGCACAGCCAGTACGTGTAGCGCACTGCAAAGCCTGCCCACGGATGCAGGTACATCTCCGCATACAGGCCAAACGACCCCGGGGCCGGATGCTCCACGGACATTTCCGCCAGCGCCCACATCACCGTCAGCGCTATCAGCGCCCCCGCCGTAAAACTCAAAAGTACCGCCGGCCCAGCAAGCTTCACGCTGATGGCGCTGCCCAGGAATAACCCCGTCCCGATCGTGCAGCCCAGCCCGATCATCGCCACCTGGCGCGGCGACAGCTTGCTCTTCAATCCGCTTTCGCGCCTTTCCAGCTGCGATTCACCTTTGCGCTCGGCAAGATTCTGCGCTTCCTGCGATTCTGCCGTTTGTCTCTGTGGACTGGGATTCATTGGAACCGCATCGTAGCAAACCAGCCCAGCGCCGCCTAACGCCATTTCCGTCGAGCTGGACTGTCTTTTAGACAACACTTCCGTCGAGCCGGTAGCGCGAGAATTCGCGTTAAGATAGCCGTCGCCCTTTTGCAGGAGCGCAAACGGCCAAATGATCGAGCATGACCTGGAAAAAATCGCGCTACAGGAAAAGCGCCTGCAATTCAGCGAATTCAACGCAGCGGTGGCTTGGGAACTAGGCATCGCACTCAAAACGGCCGCCGAAAAACGCGGCGCTGCCATCGCGATTGACATTCAACTCCACGGCCATCCGCTGTTTTCTTACAGCATGCCCGGAACCACGCCAGACAACTGGGAATGGATTCGTCGCAAGCGCAACGTCGTCATGCGCTATCACCGCAGCTCCTACGCGATCGGCCTCAAGCACGAGCGGGCGGGCACGACTCTAACGGGCGCCACCGGACTCGACCTGCGTGACTATTCCACTCACGGCGGCTGCTTTCCCATCATGCTCGCCGGCACCGGATGCGTCGGCACCATCACCGTTTCCGGTCTGCCGCAACGCGAAGATCACTCCCTCGTAGTGTCCGTTCTTCAGGAATATCTCCAGCTCGCCAACGAAAATCTCGCGCTCGATCCGCCGGACAAGTCTTAGAAAAGGCCGCGCCATCGTCCACCTGACCGCACGGCCAGTCACCGTTGCTGTAAAACTGTACCTCGGTCCAAATTCCCACCTGCAAATCTATCTCCGATAATAAATAACGCGCGGTTGCCGTTTCGGGCCGCGCGTCGCAGCCATGTAGCCGCGCTCTTTAGACCGCGGGGTTTTTTCGAAGGAGCAGTCATGAAAGCCGTTCTCGCGCTGATCGTGATCTATGTCGGAACCTTCCTGGTCGCCATTCAGGGCGCATCCAATTCCCCTGTCGAAGCCTCGGAGCAATCCAGCGCGAAAAACACGCTCACCAAATCTATCGATCCCGCTAAGGAAGTCGACATCCGCTCTTTGCTCGAACTCGTCGGCGCGAAAGACACCATTCAGGACGCCGCCAGCAACTCTACCGAACAGTACCGGCAAAAGGTGATGGAGAGTTCTAGAAACAGCGACCGCGGCCAGGCTTTCGTCAACAACTACCTTGCCGATTTTCAGAAAAAGTTTGACGCCAACGCCGTGAACGAAGAACTAGTGGGAATCTACGACAAGCACTTCACCGACGAAGAGATCAAAGGCCTGCTCGAATTTTACGGTTCGCCGCTCGGCCAGAAAGTCGCTGCCGAACTTCCCAAGATCAATCGTGAAGTCCAGTTCGCCACGCGCAGCGCCAGCACTCTGGCCGCCCGCCAGGCTTGGCAGGACCTCCGCGCTGAATACCCTAACGCCGGTGAAGGTACCCGTCCGCTCCAAGATGGCCGCGGTAGAAACGCCTCAGCTAGGCAACAACAGCGGCCGGCTACCAAAGCACAAATCTCCGCCGACTCCTCGCAACCCTAATCCGACGCGACTTTTCCGCTTCTTCCGTAGTTCCCTCTGCTCGTAGGACATCGGGCTCATCCCGACGTTGAGGACAGCTGCAGATCGGGCTTTAGTCCCTGAAGGAAGGCGTGCGCTTTCGCCGCCGAGGTCTGCTCGCTATCCTATTGTTCCCATTTTTGCCGCGCTCCGCTCCAGCCATTCCACCGCTACCGCCAAGTTC
>Ga0075425_100001658_pt1 | contig 21796 bp, 16 predicted proteins | sample SoiMethybrSBSTD4_FD_75300 | JGI IMG/M metagenome (GOLD analysis project Ga0075425, IMG submission 75300) | Bulk soil microbial communities from a Populus tree surrounding site in Tennessee, USA - Soil MetaG P. TD hybrid SBSTD4 | ecosystem: Environmental > Terrestrial > Soil > Tree plantation... | reverse complement strand
TTCTGGTGTGATGCGGATGCGCCAGTCAACCGGCTTAAACGAAGTGTCGCCATGAAACAAGTCGAAGCTGAAGCGAAGCGTCTGGTCACCGAACTCCTGTTCGCCGTGGCCGAAAAATTCGTCACTTCCGGGATTGGCTGCGCTGACGTTGCTCGGCGAAGGCACGCGGCGCGCGTCGAAGGTGGTGTCCGAAGTGGCGGTAAGGTTCAGGAAGACTTGCTGGCCAAGCAGCGAAGGCCAGATCGGCTCGTCGCCTTTGAAACAGTTGCGATTGAAGGGATCGTACCAGCGCGGCTTGGTATAGATGTATTCGCCCGAAGCGGAGTAGCGCCGGTATTCGGGCTGCGGAAGTGCCCAGCGATCCGGCACGGTAGCAAAGACGTCAGCGGCGGGCGGCAAGCTTTCCGGAGCGGGATTCAAAACGTAGTTAGGATCGGCATCCAGCCTATGACGAAGCTCGCGATGACTGCCGGCGGCGGATTCCGCGCTCGCTGCAAGCGGTGGCCCAAGCTCCGGCAAGCGCGGGAGCCGCGAACGAAATTCAGCGGAGGTCAGCGGCGCGAGCGAAATCTCGAGCGTCAGAACTTCGTTCGCGCGAAGCGTCAGCTTGTCCAGTGCAAAGTCGGAAAACCCATCGGCATGAACGATCAACGAGTACTCGCCCGGCGCGAGAGGAAATGCGCGGAACACTCCTTCTCCGCTCGCGATGATTTGTGTCATTGCGTTTGAGGCGATTTTTCGAAGCGTCAACACCGCGCCGCTGACTGGCGACTGACCGGCAGAGCCTGATCCGGATTTCACAGCGCCGTCCAGCGCGGCAAAATCTTGCGCTTGTTGGCGAGGCAGGCGCGTGGGCGGGCTTGGTTCTCGCGATTGCTGTGCTTCCTGGAAACTCGATGCTCGCATTGGCAAGACGAAAAAAATAACGAGGGCTATGCAAACGAAAAGCAACATCTGCAGGCAGAAAACGAGGCGCGCCGGGCGCGGGGAAAATGTCTGCATTCAGTTGGCCTGAGAGCGTCGCGAGAACTCCGGGCACGTCTAGCTAACAACACGCTCTGCGCCCAGGCAACGACTTTCCGAACGACATGACGACAGACGATAACGGCGACCGCACCGCAGCCAAGTTCACTGATTCGCCTCACGTGGTTGAGCGAGCGTTGAGAGCAACCCGCAGCTGTGCTACCAACAAAGCTATCGCTGCAATGAAAAAACTGCGCGCACTTCGGCCCTTGCGGTCGCAACGCATATTGGAAAAACGGAGACGCGTTCTGGCGCTCGGGGCGATGCTGGCACTTGGTGCCGCCGGCGCGCTCGCCCTGCTCTTCGCCGGCTGTGGCGGAGGCAGCAGCACCATAGCGCCATCTCCTCCTCCTCCCACACCGTCTGTTCAGCCTTTGCAGATCGCGGACGTGCAGAAAATTATTCAGGCTGCCGTGAGCTCTATAAATGTAGACATGGTGGTCGCCGTGGTGGACCGCGCCGGATTCGTGCTCGGCGTCTATCGAACCCAAAACGCGCCAACCACTGCCGCAGGAAATTTTAGCGCGACCGCAGACGCGAATGATCTTGCGGTAGCTCTCGCCCGCACCGGGGCATTTTTCAGCAACAACCAAGCCCCGCTCAGTTCGCGAACGGTTCGCTTTATCAGCGGCATACACTTTCCGGCTGGAGTGGAAAACCAGCCTCCTGCAGACCTCTACGGAATCGAAAACACCAATCGCGGGTGCACGCTTACGAACGACGCGACGTTCGAGAGCCGGATTCCTCCATCGTCAGCGCTTAGCGGTGGCTTCGGCCTGGGCGTCATCACCGGCAAGAAAGATGTGATGGATTCTGATCCGAATACCGTCAATCCTGGCGGCGTGCCGATCTTCTATCAGGACGTTGTGCTGGGCGGGATCGGCGTTGTGACAGCATCAACGAATCTGAATGTTGCGGAATACGCTGCGCTAACAGGCGCAACCACGCAGCGTGGCGCCGCTGGCGATAATTTTGGGCCAACCCCAGCAGCGCCGGGCGTTGTGTTCATGGGAGGTGTCGCGCTTCCCTTTGTTCAGCAGACCACCTTGCCCGCAGGTCTTTCATCAGGTCCCGCGGCCGGCAGCGGGTCTTTTCTAAGTGCTCCCGCCAATAGCGCGGGGCAGCCGCCGGATGGCGACTTGATGGCACCCGTCGCAGGCCCACTTGGCGGACTTAGCGCGGCGGATGTGAAACAAATCCTCGACAACGCCGAGGCCGAGGCAAAGCTAACGCGCGCCGCTATCCGCCTACCTCTAGGCTCTCGCACACGCATGGTTATGGCAGTCGCAGACCTTGACGGCTCCATCATTGGTTTGCGCCGGATGCCGGATTCCACCGTATTCAGCATCGATGTCGCAGCAACTAAAGCGCGCAACATGGTCTATTTCAACGGACCCACGCGTCTCGCCTCCGACCTTAATCAAGTCCCCATGGGAACCGCCGTCACCAATCGCACGATCAGCTTCGGTGCTGAGCCTTTTTACCCGGCGGGTATCGACGGCAGCGCGCCCGGCCCATTCTTCAACCTCTACACCATGGATACGGCAAACCCTTGTACCCAAGGTTTTCAAAGTGGCCCGCCCAACGACAAGAAGAGTGGAATCGTCTTCTTCCCGGGCAGCGCCGGGCTCTATCGCAGTGGGGCATTGGTGGGAGGTCTGGGGGTGAGCGGCGATGGCGTAGATCAAGATGACTTCGTTACAAACGCCGGCACGAAGGGATTCGAAGCCCCGGCCGCGATTCGCGCAGATCAGGTTCTGATTGACGGTGTTCGCCTGCCCTATCTCAAATTCCCTCGCAACCCGACCGACTGAACTATCCGGTCCGACAGAAAGCACCCTTACATAGCTTTTTGTAGTTACTTATTCACGGCTAAGCCAATTTGAATCTCTCTAGGTATCTGCTTAAACGACAAAATTGGATGTTGCCCGAGAAAGCACGAACGTAGAGTCAGCCAAGTGCACCGTAGTTGCCCGCTCCCATGGATCAAAGGCCCCAGCCAAAAGTCATGACGCTTCGAGCCAAATGGATCATTTCGTACGGAGCGGCACTGCTGCTTCTCTTGTTCATTGGAGCCATGTCTTACCGCCGACTCGAACAGGAAGACGCCGCCCAACAATGGGTTTCTCATACTCACGATGTTATGGAAAACCTCGACGCCACATTAGCGAATTCGCTGCAATTGGACGCGCATCGCCTCGGCACAGCAGCAAGTTCGCGACACGATTCCGAAACAATAAAAAGGCTTGAGGCGAATCTCTCCGAGATCAAAACGCTTACTACCGATAACCCAAAACAGCAGAAGGCAATTGAGCAGTTAATAGCGCTTGTCCGCGCCAGAAGTTCTCTTCACGAGGCCGCCCGATCGCCAGCAAAAGCAGAAGTGGTGGCGCAAAGCCGCGATTTGCTGGACCAAATTCGGTTTGTTCTCCTCCTGATGCGGCAAGAGGAGGGACGCCTCGAGGGCGAACGCCTGCAGGCCGTGCAGCTAGAATCGCGAATGGCGCGCATCGTTCAAGGCATTGGCTACACAGCGGCGCTGCTCGTGCTTGCTCTCACTGGCGTATCCGTGTTTCGAGAGATGGTAAGGCGGATTCACTCCGAAGAACAACTGCGAGTTGCGCAAAAACAGTTCCGCCTGCTCTTTGAGAGCAATCCTATTCCCGGGTGGGTTTACGATCTCGAGACCCTGGCCATCGTGGACGTCAACGCCACTGCCATCAGCCGCTATGGCTATTCTCGCGAAGAGTTCCTCCGCTACAAGATCACCGATATCCGGCCGCAAGAGGACGTGCCTTCGCTAAGGGAGTCCGTGCGCGCGGACAACGAATCCGCGGAAGATTCCGGTCCGTGGAGACATCGCAAGAAGTCCGGCGAAAGCATCGACGTACAAATTCGTTCTTACCCGTTGAAGTTCGGCGGCAGGAGCGCCAGGCTTGTCGTGGCGACGGACGTCACGGAGGAAAAGCGAGCCGAGGATGCTCTGAAGCAGAGCGAAGAGAGTCTTCGCATGATCATCTCGAATATTAAAGACTATTCCGTGATCACGCTCGACCCGCAAGGTATGGTGACCGGCTGGAATGGCGCTGCGGAACGCACCACAGGATATCGAAACGATGAGATATTGGGAAAGCACTTATCCATTTTCTACACGCCGGAAGACGTGGCGATTGGAAAACCAACCACAGAGCTTGAGACAGCCACAAAATCGGGACGCTTCGAGGATGATGGCTGGCGAGTTCGGAAAGACGGTTCACAGTTCTGGGCCAACGCTGTCGTAACCCCGCTGCAAGACCAAGCTGGGCGTGTGCGCGGATTTCTGAAGATTACGCGCGACACCACCGAGAAACGAAAAGCAGAACAGGAATTGATAAGGAGAAGCGCCGAGCTGGAAGCTGCGAACAAGGAATTGGAATCCTTTTCTTATTCGGTCTCTCACGACCTCCGCGCTCCGCTGCGCGGCATTGACGGCTTCAGCCAGGCTCTGGAAGAGGACTATGCCGGCAGTTTGGATAGTACGGGCAAGAACTACCTGAAGAGGATTCGCACCGGCGTACGCCGCATGGGCGTCCTGATCGACGACCTCCTCAACCTGGCCCGTGTTACACGCGCAGAAATGCACCACGACAAGATCGATCTGAGCAAGATGGCCGCCGACATCGTTCGAGATCTGCAAACGGCCGAACCGGAACGAAGAGTCAGCGTAAAGGTAGCCAAGGGCCTGGCCGCCAACGGTGACGCTCCGCTCGTCCGCGTGGCTCTCCAGAATTTGCTTGGCAATGCCTGGAAGTTCACGTCCAAGCGCCCCGATGCCAAGATCGAATTCGGTGTTCTTAACTGCAACGGCAACCGGGCTTATTACGTGCGCGACAACGGTGCGGGATTTGACCAGACTTACGCAAACCGGCTGTTTGGCGCATTTCAGCGCCTGCATGCGATGCAAGAATTCCCGGGAACCGGCATCGGCCTGGCTACCGTGCAACGCATCGTTCATCGGCACGGAGGCGAGGTCTGGGCGGAAGGCGCGGTGAATCAGGGCGCAACGGTGTACTTCACGTTGGAGGCCGAACACGTGACAGGAGGGATGGAATGGAAGAAAGCGTGATCCTGCTGGTGGAAGACAATCCCGACGATGAGGCACTGACGCTGCGCGCCCTCAAGAAGAACAATATCCGCAACGAAGTCGTGGTGGCTCGCGACGGCGTCGAGGCAGTGGATTATCTCTTTGGGATTGGCGCCCATGCGGGACGCGACCTTTCCGCCCTGCCGCACGTCGTACTTCTGGACTTGAAACTTCCGCGAATGGATGGCTTCGAGGTTCTCGAGCGCATTCGCGCCTCGGAGGCCACCAAATTTCTTCCCGTCGTGATCCTCACCACGTCCAACGAAGATCAGGATCGCCTGCGGGGCTATGGGCTGGGCGCAAACAGCTTTGTGAGAAAGCCCGTTGAGTTTGACAAATTCATCGAAGCGGTCCGCCAGTTAGGGCTTTATTGGCTGATCCTGAACGAAGCAGCGCCTGCTCCCCGGAGATCCTAGTGGCGGCCATTTCACTACGCGTGTTGTTCATAGAGGACTCGGAAGACGATGCTGTCCTCCAAGTTCGTCTCCTTCGTCAGGCTGGTTACGACGTTGCTTACACGCGCGTCCAGTCCGCCGAGGAATTGACGACCGCACTGCGAAGACCCTGGGACATCGTGATTTCCGATTACTCCATGCCGCATTTCAGCGGTACGGAGGCATTGAAGGTAGTCCGCGAAAAAGGCGTCGACGTTCCTTTCATATTTGTATCCGGGACCATCGGCGAAGATGCGGCGGTCGCGGCGCTGAAGGTCGGCGCGCAAGATTACTTGATGAAAAGCAATCTTGGCCGCCTGATTCCGTCGGTGCAGAGAGAGTTGCGCGAGTCAGATGAACGTAAACAGCGCAAGCGACTGGAAGAGCAGGTTCACCAGCTGCAGCGCTTTGAAGCCATCGGCCGCTTGGCGGGAGGTGTCGCACACGATTTCAACAATGTGATTGGCGCGATTATGGGCTGGGCTGAAATCGGCGCCAATGCCGCGTATCCGGGCGGCGACTTGCAGGACAAATTCCTCAAGATTCGTGCACAGGCGGATCGTGCTTCCGGACTAACCCGCCAGCTGCTCGCGTTTGCTCGCCGTCAAACGCTGCAGCCGTGCAACACCAACCTGAATGAACTGGCCAGGGAAACCATCAGCTTGCTGCGTAACGTCATCGGCGAGCGCATTGAGATTCAGCTGCAACTCGCAGAGGATCTGAACGTAATCTGGGCCGACCCCGGCCAGGTCGAACAGGTCTTGATGAATCTCAGTTTGAACGCTCGCGATGCGATGCCCAGCGGCGGGCGCCTCATCGTCGAAACAAAAAATGTCACGGTCGGCGACGACTACCAGCGTCTTCATCCCTATGCGGTACCGGGAAACTATGTCTTTTTGCGTGTCGTTGACAACGGTATCGGTATGGACACCGAGACGTTGACTCACATTTTCGAGCCGTTTTTTACCACCAAAGAAATAGGACGAGGCACCGGCCTTGGTCTCGCCACGGTCTACGGTATCGTCAAACAACACAAAGGCTTTGTTGACGTAGATAGCACGCCGGGACAAGGAACGGCATTCCGCGTTTATTTGCCTCTCGGAAACGGGCCCGCCGAAGTAAGCGAAAAACATACCGTATTTACCATGCGTGGGGGCTCGGAATGCATCCTCATCGCCGAAGACAACGACGACCTGCGCGACGCGGCGCAGGAAATTCTGCAAAGCCTCGGATACCGCGTGCTGACCGCGAAAGATGGAGACGAAGCAGTCCGCGTTTTTGCACAACACGCTGATACTATTGATCTCGTCTTCCTGGATGTTGTCCTGCCGAAGCTGAACGGAAGCGAAGCCTATCTGCAAATGATTTCTCGCAAGCCGGGCCTGCCCGCGCTTTTCACGACGGGCTACGCCTCCGAAGTCAGTCTGGTGTCGCTTGCCGCTCGCGAAAAAGCCACCGTCCTGCAAAAGCCTTACGGCTCACAATACCTGGCGCAGAAGCTGCGCGAAAAACTGGACAAAAAGAAAGTCCGCTGACCTTTCCCGAGACAGATCGACGCACGGACTTGCAGGAATCGCTCTTCAGCAAAGACTTGCGGTGGTGTTATCCTTCGCCCACTTCTGTTGCGGAACTCAATCTCAGGAGGTCTAATGACCTTTTGGGCGTCCTCCCGATTCTTGCGCGCCCGCGCGCAACTACTGTTCTTCATCTGGCTCACGGTGTTAGGAGCGCTGGCGGTGCCAGCCTCCCAGTCTCAGGTTATCCAGATCAAACCCAAGGTGAGCGCGTGCGATCCATCTCTGGTGGATGCGGCGATGGAAGTCTCCAGCTTAAAAGACATGGGGAAGTTGATGTCGACTGAAGTTGGTCCAATGTTCGCTCAGATGGAACAGACCTTGCGAGCACGCGGCCGCCGCCTGCTACCCGCTGAGCGCGACCAGGTGTTCGGGATGATGCAGCAAGCATTCGCGGCGGACGCCGTTGATCGGGAGGTACAGCGAAGCCTAGGAAGCCACTGTGAGCCCAAGATCTTTGCCGCCGCGATTGAGCAGCTCCGTACTCCACTTGCCGTAAAAATGCGCGGCTTCGAAGATCAATTCAACCGTTCCCACTCGACATCTGCCGTTAGTCGCTACGCAGCTTCTTTGCAGCAGTATCCGCCGACGGAAACTCGCGAGGCCCTAGTTGAGGCTATGGAGAAGACAGTTCACCAGGCGGATTTCACCGCAGATACGAACGGACAGGTCATTCTCGCGATTTACATGGTTCTCACCGGCAAGGCTACGGATGACGGCCAACTCTCCGAGGTTCGTGATCGACTGATGCCCGCCGCTCGGAAAGGCGCGCGGATTGAATTCCTGATGGTCTACCGCAATGTGACGGACCAGGAGCTCGACCAATACATCATGCTGCTTCGTACTCCCGAGCTACAGCGCTTTCAAACCATTTACAAGTCGGCGGTGCAAAACGCTATTGTCAGGCGATCCCAGATCTTGGCGGCAATGATCAAGCAGCATGTTGACTCCCGTGGCAAGCACTAATCGTCGTACGATTGTTCTATGGCATCCGCTAAATGGGACGCAGAACTCTATGACGCGAAGCACGCTTTCGTTTGGGAGAAAGCTCGCGGCCTGCTCGAGTGGTTAGTTCCGCGCGACGGTGAGCGAATTCTAGACCTCGGCTGCGGAACCGGCCAGCTTTCCGCCGAAATCGCTGCGAGCGGAGCACGCGTTGTCGGCATCGACCGCTCTCCGGAAATGGTCGCAGAAGCCCGCAAGAAGTTTCCTGCATTGCGCTTTGAAGTTTGCGACGCGCGCGCCTTGCCATTCACTCAAGAGTTCGACGTGGTATTTTCGAACGCCGCGCTTCATTGGATCCGCCCAGCCAAAGAAGTTGTCGCGGGAATCTCCCGTGCCCTGAAACCCGGCGGCAGGTTCGTCGCCGAATTTGGCGGCAAGGGCAACGTCGAGAACGTAGTCGCCGCGCTGGAGCAAGGCTTGGCGGCCCTAAGCATCTCACCTGAAGGCGCCAATCCCTGGTACTACCCAAGCATCGCAGAATATTCGTTCCTCCTCGAACAGCATGGGCTCGAAGTCCGCCAGGCAACTCTGTTCGATCGCCCGACAAAACTCGAAGATGGCGAGGTCGGCTTCGCCACCTGGGTCACCATGTTCGGCGAGTCATTCCTCAAACGAGTCCCTGAAGCCCAACGCAACGACTACCTTCGCGCCGCCGAAGCCGCCGCGCGCCCGGATCTTTGGAAGTCCGATCACTGGGAGCTCGACTATCGCCGCCTCCGGCTCGCCGCTTGGAAAGCGAGCTAGCCGATTCCGTAGTGGCCGTGCAAATTCCGCCACAATCGGTTGGGTAGCCCTTTACACTCTCCCGCCTCCGTGCTACATTTTCCTCCCGTACCGCCATCCGAATTTGTCACCTGAAAAGGTGGCAGCGCCAGGCGGCTGGGCCTCTGACTGAGAACCTGCCAAACGTGTGTCTTGTCAATGACTTGCGAGTCTTGACGGACAGCTTTCACCGCAACCGCGGCGAGAGCCTCGCGAAAAGAAACCCTCCATCGGGGAACGCTAAGTCGTCTCTCTTCGCGCTGGTGTGTTTGGCCCTTGCCGTCAGTCATTCACCGCGCGATTGTTTTAGAGACCAAAGGGGACAACTTGCTCAAACTCCGCAAAGTCGAAATCACCGGTTTTAAGTCGTTCTGTGAACGCACCGTAGTGACTTTCAGCGGTACCGGCACTACCTGCATCGTTGGCCCCAATGGCTGCGGCAAGTCCAACGTGGTTGACGCGATCAGCTGGGTTCTCGGCGAACAGAGCCACAAGTCCCTCCGCGCCGGCCGCATGAGCGATTGCATTTTCAACGGCACCGTCAAGCGTCCGCCGATGGGCTTGGCGGAAGTCACGATTACTCTGGAAGATCCTGAACTCGCCGAAGCCGCTCGTTTCGTAATGGAATCTGGCGCCATTGAACAGCAGACCGCCGATCCTTCAGGCGAAGCATCCGCCTCGACCGATCAGAGCGACATTCTCGCGGAAGTCCCTGGGCAGCCCCAGGCAGAAATCGCCGAAGAGGGAGGGTTCTCCGCCGTTCCTTCTGCGGACGAATCCGTCGCTTCCGGCGATGAAGACAAGCCGGAGTTCCTCAAAGGCAAGCGCAAGAAAAAATCTGAAAAGCCAATGCTCGTGACGAAGCCGGGCGAAGTCGTCGTCAGCCGCCGCCTCTACCGCAGCGGCCAGAGCGAATACCTGATCAACGGCCGCGTCGCTCGACTGCGCGATATTCAGGACATGTTCATGGGCGTTGGCCTCGGTCCCGACTCTTACGCCATCATCGAACAGGGCCGCATCGGTCAGATTCTCTCCACCAAGCCGATGGAACGCCGCGCCATCATCGAGGAAGCCGCCGGTGTCACCAAGTTCAAGACGAAAAAGCGCCTTGCTGAGGCCAAACTCGAATCCTCCAAGGTCAATCTATCGCGCGTCAACGACATCGTGGTCGAGGTCGAAAAACAGCTCGGTTCCCTAAAACGCCAAGCGGCCAAGGCGCGTCGCTACTCTGAAATTCGCGAACAGATGCGTGGCATCGTCCGCCAGATGTTGGCAGGCAAAGCGCGCGAACTCGAAGGCGAAGCCGAGCGCCTAGCCGGGCAACTGGAAGAGTTCGGTGCGGCCGAAACACAACACGCGCAAGCGATTCAACAGCGCGAAGGCGAACAAGACCGCCTCAGCCAGCGCAACTACGAACTCGACACCGAAATTCGCCAGAACCAAAATCAGCTGAATCTCACTGCTCTCGAAGCGGATCGCGCCGAGAACAAAATTGCCTTCAACCGGCAGCGCTCGGCTGAACTGGAAGGACGCCGCGCCCAAATCGCCGACGACCTGAGCGCCGTTTCCGCCCAAACCACCGACTGGGAAACGCGCGACGCCTCACAAAAACAAACGGTGACCATGCTCCGCGAAGAGGCGACCGGCCTGGCTTCCCGCGTCATTGAACTTCAACTTCAGGCGCAAACGCGCATGGCCGAAATTTCCGACTCCGAAACTCGCATCGAATCGTTGCGCAAAGCCGCTTCGCAGGCCGGCGAAAGCCTTCTGCGACTCCATGGCGAGCAAAAACAGGCCGAGGAAGCCCTCGTTCACCAGAGCGAAGCACTGCGCAAGTCCGAATCCAGCGAACACGAACTGCTCGAACTTTCCATCCGCCTGCGCGGCGATGCCGAGGACGCGGCGCACGTTCTCGAAGCCGCCAACGGACAGCTCAATGCTCTTAAGCAGCAAGGCCTCGAATTTCAGTCCAAGCTACACGCCCTGCGCGCGGAACGCGAGGAACGCTCTAAGGAAAGCGAAACTCTGCGCGACTCGCTGGCCGGTGTGCGCGCTCGGCACGCCACGCTCACGCAGATTTTGAACGACCGCTCCTACACGGCCGACGCCGTGCAAAAGCTCTTCGCAGCCAACGAACGTGGCGGCGGACAGGACTTCCGTGCCGTCGGCGTCCTTGCAGATTACGCCGAAGTCCCCGAGCAGCACGAAGGCGCCATTGAACAATATCTCCGCGACGAACTCGAATACGTCGTCGTAGAAACCTTCGATCACGCGCGCGCCGGCGTCTCCCTGCTTCGCGATGAAGTCGGCGGCCGCGCCACCTTCTTCGTCGACTCCACCAAAAATCTCCGCGTCGACGAATACGAGCCCATCATTCCATTCCGCATGGAAGACGGCGTCTTCGCCCGCATGGACAAGCTTGTCGAATTTCGCGATCCGCTCGGCGCCGCAGCAAAGCAGTTCCTGCCCCGGCTTCGCGCTGCTTATCTGACAGACAGCGCTTTAGCCGCCGAAAGACTCGCGCGCGAAAATCCGCAATACGCATTCGTCACTCCCGAGGGCACCTGCTACCAGGGCCGCATGGTCACCGGCGGCCGACCCGACGAAGCCGGTCCCCTCGGCATGAAGCGCGAACTCCGCGCTCTCGATGCAGAAGTAGCCGCCCTCGAAGTTCGCATGGGCGAAATGCAAACCGCGATGGAGCGCATCGCCTCCGAGCTTTCGCAGACTGAATCCGCATTGGAAAACATCACAGCTCGCCAGCGCGAAGCCGAGCGCGAAGTCATCAGCGCTACTCACAAACATCAGCAGACGCAAAGCGAACTCGCTCGCCTCGGCCTCGAGCTGACCGTTTGCCAGAATGAGCTTCAGCAGTTGCGCCGCAACGTGGACGAAGTTCGCCAACGCGCCGAACGCGCCCAGGCCCAGCACGCAACCGCCACTCTCAGCCGCGCTGAAGCCGAGGCCAAAAGCACCCGCCTCAGCGAATCGCTTGCCGCTCTGCGCAATTCCGTTCAGTCCGAGCAGGACGAACTTGCCGCGGGCCGTGCCGAGATGGCCGCTCGCCAGGAACGTCTTGCCGCTGCCGAACAAGTGGCTGCTCACCTGGAACAGGAACGCGCGGAACTGTATCGCCGCGAATCGGCTCTCCAGCAGCAGTCAGCGTCGATCCAGGAAGAAGCAAACCTCCTCGTGGTCCAGATTGAAGAACTCAGCCGGCAACTCGAAGCTCTGCGTTCGGAAAAATCGCGCCTGAGCACACGTCAAACAGAGCTCGAGCAGGAATGGGAAGAAGGCCGCACGCGCCTTACCCAGATGGAAGACCACCTGCGCAGCGATCGCCAATCCCTGCAGCAGCTTCGCGAACAGCGCGGCCACGCCGAAGTCGAACGCGCCAAAAACGATAGCGACCGCCAGCACTTGCGCGAAACTTGCATGAGCGAAGTGAACGCTCAGCCCGAAGACCTGATCGCCAGCGAAGCCGTCTTCATGTCCGGCGACGAGCTGGCCACCGCGGAAGCCAACTACCGCGAAATGAAGCAGCGTATCGAAAACATGGGCGCCGTCAACATGATGGCGCTCGAGGAATTCAACGAGTGCGAGCAGCGCTTTACGTTCCTCACGCGCGAACGCGACGACTTGCTGCAATCCATCGCCGATACGCAGCAGGCGATCGCCGAACTCGACCAAATCTCCAAGGACAAATTCGAACAGGCGTTCAATGCCATCAACGCCAATTTCACTACCGCTTTCCACGCCATCTTCGGCGGCGGCATGGCCGAAATGCGCCTGACAGAAGCTGACAGCTCCGGCGACGCTGGCATTGACGTCGTAGCTTCGCCTCCAGGCAAGCGCTTGCAGAACGTTCTGCTACTCTCGGGCGGCGAGAAAGCGATGACCGCCCTCGCCTTGCTGATTGCCATCTTCCGCTATCAGCCGAGCCCGTTCTGCATTCTCGACGAGGTTGACGCCCCTCTCGATGAAGCCAACGTCGGCCGCTTCACACGCCTGATCGGAGATATGAGCTCGCAAACGCAGTTCATTGTCGTCACCCACAATCGCAAGACCATGGAAACCGGCAGCGTCCTCTACGGCGTGACCATGCAGGAGCCAGGCGTCTCCAAAATTGTCAGCGTCCGCTGGGAAGGTGAAGAGTCTCCTGCGCCGACGCAGCGCAAATCTGCCGCTGCCACCGCCGCCTAACAGACATCTTCGTTAGTTTTCTCTCGTAGGGGCGCGGCACTGCTGCGCCCTTTTTCTTTTCGCGCCACGAGTCTTTGACCTTCGCGTCAGGAGGAGCTCGCGAAAACTTTTCCAACAAAAATCCACCGCCGTTCTCTTTGACTTCACGGCTCGCTGCGCTACAATCCTCGCTCTTCGTCCAGAGGATTTGTTCCTTGTCGTCAGCTCCCACAATGGCCGCTCTTCGCGAAACGAATTTTCCCGGACTCGCGCCTTGCGCGCGCGGCAAAGTTCGCGACATCTACGATCTCGGCGACCAGCTGCTGATCGTCGCAACCGATCGCCTCTCGGCCTTCGATGTGGTCATGCCGACACCGATTCCCGACAAAGGCAAAGTCCTCACGCAAATTTCTGTGTTCTGGTTTGATCTGCTCAAGGATGCCATTCCCAACCATCTCCTGAGTGCAGACAACTTTCCCTCTCCTTTTGAGGCCTATCGCGATCAACTCGCCGGCCGCTCCATGCTGGTCCGCAAAACGAATCCTCTCCCCATCGAGTGCGTAGTACGCGGCTACCTCAGTGGCTCTGCCTGGAAGGAATACACTGCCGCAGGTAAAGTCTGCGGGATCGCTCTGCCACCAGGCTTGCGTGAATCCGACAAGCTTCCGGAGCCAATTTTCACTCCCGCCAGCAAAGCCGCCACCGGACACGACGAAAATATTTCCTTTGACCATGCCGCCTATCTCATCGGCCGTCCTCTCGCGGAAAGGGTTCGCGCCGTGAGCCTTGAAATTTATAACCGCGCTGCGGCCTACGCCGCTCCCCGAGGCGTAATCCTTGCTGACACCAAATTCGAATTTGGCCAGCTCAAAAACGATCTCATCTGGATTGACGAGGCGCTTACTCCCGACTCTTCCCGCTTCTGGCCAGCTTCCCAATACCAGCCCGGCGGCGCGCAGCCTTCTTTCGACAAACAGTTTGTTCGCGACTATCTGGAAAGGATCCGGTGGCCCAAAACCCCGCCGGGCCCCGAACTGCCCCCCGACGTGGTCGCGGCAACCCGTGCCAAGTATCGGGAGGCCTATCGCCTCCTGGTCGGCCACGAGTTGAACTAGCCAGCCGGCCCTCAAGAAAAATTTTCACTGCGCGGAGCGTAAATCGTGAAGGACCAATTGGAAGGGCTTGTGACGCAGATGGTCGATCGGGGAATCCTTTTCGATGAAGCCATCGGAGAGTTTGAAAAGCGCTTTATCAAGCGTACCTTGGAGCGCGCCGATGGCAACCAGTGCCGCGCCGCCAAAATGCTGGGCATCCACCGCAACACCCTCAGCCGCAAAATTGGCGAATACAAGCTCGATCACCTCGGCGGTCGCAGACGTTAGCGGGTGATCGCGTCTTAGTAGCGGTCGCCTTCTGAGACGGGCGCATTGCAGCCAAGCAAAAAGGCTCTTCAGATCGCTCTGAAGAGCCTTCGTTTTTGCAATGTTCGTTTACACCTTAAGGCTTTTTCGGCGCCGGCCTTCTTACTGGTGGTTTCTTCGCCGGTGCCTTTTCCTGCGGAAGATCTTCCGCGTTCACCTTGCCCTTATCCCAATGCAGCATGAAGGCCGGGTCCGGATCGTAAGCGACCAGCGTACCCGTAAATCGCGGCGCCGGCGTGTCGTCTTTATTTAGCTTCGCTGCCTCAGGCTGTCCCACAATCTTGACGTCCATGTTGGGCGTCGTCGCGGCGTCGAAGTCCGCCTGGTTGGTGACAAACGCTATCTTTAAAACAACCGGATCAGTGGGCGTCGCGCCCGGTGTGACTTCCATCAGTTTGCCCGGCACATCGGGGAACTCCAGCCCGCAGGAAGCCAGCCACGTTACCTTACCCTTGTCGCCGCCGGCCTTCAGATCCGCGATCACCGAAGCGATCGTCATGTCTTTTCTTGCGGCGTCCAGATCGGCAGCGCTCGGAATCTTGTAGGTTTCCGGACGTTCCGGGGAGCTTCCCGCCAGCTGCAGCAACTCGTTGAACTGCGCATCAGTCAGGTTGTCGCAAGCGGCCTGCTGATAGTTCACGACCAGCTTTCGCAGATAGGTTTTCAGTTGCGTTACCTGTTGCTGCGTCGCGCCCTTTGAGGTAATGGCCCGCGCGACGTACCAGAATCCGTCCAGATTTTGCGGCGGCGTCATTCCCAAATAGGCGCGCCCCAAGTTGTAATCTGTGATCGCATCGTCGGGATTCAGCTGCAGAACACCTTTGTAGTATTTCACTGCGCTCGCGTAATCCTTGCTGACCATCGAGGCTTGGGCGGCCGCGCCGTTGAAATAAATGGCGCCCGTCTTCTTCTGCGCCTCAAACGTTTTGTCGTCCATCGAATCCGGCTTCTTCAGATCGGGGATTAGTTTCAAACCGGCTTCGGCCGCGGGAATCGCTCCCTTAGCCTGCGCCGCCTGATCGGCCGCCGGCAAACTGTAAAATGCCGTAGCCCGCACATACAGCGCTCCATACTTGTCATTCGCGCTGATCTTGTCACCCAGGGCAACGGTCTTGTCCGCGTATTCGATCACTTTCGCCCAGTTCTTAAGTTGCCCATATGCCTGGTAATACAGCGGGTACACGTAGATCAGCAGCGCCGAATTGGGATACTTCGAAACGAAATCGTCCAGGCACTTCACCTGGCTCGCGGGAACCTTATCGTTGAAACAAGCTTGCTCAGAATTGTATTCGGGCATCGTGTACGGCTGCTTGCCGGCATCCTGCCCCGCCGCTGGCGCCTGGGCCGCCGCGGAACCGCCCAACACCCAACATAACGACGCGGAAACCGCCAGCCCCGCAATCCGTCTCATTCGGTTCATTCCCATTCTCCTCACTCAAACTTCAGACCTTTTGAAAGTTTTTTATTCTGGTCATGCACCGGCAACTGCGTAGAAAAATGGCGCGGGCCGAAGTTTCCGTCCCGTTGGAAATCCTTGGGATTATAGGTAAACGTCCGCGCCAATCGCAAGCAGTTCCGATACCCACATATCCGCACGGACGCTGGAATCTTCGCGTACCGCTCGCCGAGTTTTTCCTTAGAGGCGCGCGGATTTGAAAATCGTTGCGTGTACTGCGACCTGTATTCATCGAAACGGGTCTTGGCACCTGTACATCCAGCTGTGTGTTCCTGGAACCTGTTTCTGCGGAATTGCTCTTCAGAATATGATGAGCTTGGCACAAAAAACGTGGCCTAGGGAAGGAAGAATTCACATGAACCGTATTCATGAAACAAATCCGCATCCCGGCAAGCCGCTCGCCGACAAAATAATCCTCGTTACCGGCGGCAACCGCGGTATCGGAAAAGCCATCGCTCTCCGCCTCGCGGCCCTCGGCTCCGCCGTCGCCATCTGCGGAAGAGACCTTTCCACTCTGCGCTCTACTTCCGGCGAGCTCGCCGCCCTCGGCGTCCGCGTTCATTCCCAGCAAGCCGACGTCACCCGCGCCGCCGACGTCTCCGCACTCGTCGCGCAAACCGAATCCGCGCTCGGCCCCATCTCGATACTCGTCAACAACGCCGGCATGGGCCTCTTCGGTCCGATTCAAGAAAAATCCGAGGCGGACTGGGACACTCTCTTGGACACCAATCTCAAAAGCGTGTTCCTGGTTTCTCGCGCCGTCATTCCCGGCATGATTCAGCGAAAATCCGGCGACATCATCAACATCTCCTCGCAAGCCGGAAAAAGTACCTTCGCCGGCGGCGGAATCTATTGCGCATCCAAGTGGGCCCTGCAAGGCCTCAGCGGCTGCATGGCCGAAGACCTCCGCCGCTACGGCATTCGCGTCAGCACCGTCTGTCCGGGCAGCGTGTACACCGAATTTTCGGGCATGGGTCAGAAGGATCCATCGAAAGTCCTCACCGCCAACGACGTCGCCCACGCCGTCGCCATGATTGCCACTCAGGGCCCGCAAAGTTTCCTTAGCGAAGTCCATCTTCGGCCCGTCTCCAAATCGTGACCCTCGCGGGTCTGTAGCCGCGCTCTTCCCCTGCCGAACTCGGCCGGGGAGGGCGGGCTCTTGTTCCTTTTAACCCGGCTCCCGCCGTTTTTCTTTCCTCTTGACAATAGTCGTTGTCACGACTATATTCACCTCCGTGAAGCCTGCGAAGAGCTACAAGCCGTTCACACCCAGCCTCGAAGCCAAACTCTTCGTCGCTTTGCTGCGCCTTTCCGATCGCCTCGCGCAGGACGCTGAACTCCTTATCAAGTCCCACGGCCTCACCGCGACCCAGTACAACGTCCTCCGCATCCTGCGCGGCGCCGGGCCCGACGGCCTGCCGTGCAAAGGCATCGGTGACCGCATGATCTCTCGCGATCCGGACATGACGCGCCTTCTCGACCGCATGGAGAAACGCCAACTCATTACTCGCGAGCGCCAGACCGAAGACCGCCGTGTCATCAAGACCCGCATCACTTCAGCGGGTCTAGAAATTCTTAAAAAACTCGACGCCCCCGTGGATGAGCTCCACAAAAAACAGTTCCGCCACATCCCCGCGTCCAAGCTGAAAGTTCTGGCCGAGGCAATCGAGGAGGCTTTTCCAACGGTCGCACCCGAATAGCGCCGTGCGGCATCCAAATTTCCGGCTACCAAAGGAAAAAAGAAAACAGGTCCCGGGCGTTTCCACAAATTCCCGGTCCTTTCAAAAGGAGAAACACATGGGCCAAGCAATGAACCCCGCATCGAACAACGTTCTTTCCCGCAAGACCGCTTTCGCAAAACTCGCAGTAAGCGCAGCGCTCGCGGCCGTCATGGTGTTCCCGGCTTCCGCGGCGACCACTACTTGGCAGATTGATCCCGCGCACACCGCCGCCGGCTTCGCCGTTAAGCACCTCATGATTTCCACGGTGCGCGGCCAGTTCAAGGGCGTCAACGGCGCGGTCGTTTGGGACGACCAGGACATCAGCAAGTCCACCATCGACGTCACCATCGACGCCAAGACCATCGACACCAGCGAACCCAAGCGTGACGAAGATCTCCGCAGCGAAAAATTTTTCGATACTGCCAAATACCCCACCATCACCTTCAAGTCCAAGAAAATCGAAAACGTCTCCGCCGGCAAGCTCAAAGTCACCGGCGACCTCACCATTCGCGGCGTCACGAAGGAAGTCGTTCTCGACATTGAAGGTCCGTCCAATCCCGTGAAAGATCCTTGGGGCAACACTCGCATAGCCGCCAGTGCCACCACCAAAGTCAATCGCCAGGATTACGGCGTGAAGTGGAACGCCAACATTGACGGCGGCGGCGTGGTTGTCGGCGACGACGTCAACATCACCATCGACCTCGAAATGATCAAGAAAACCGCGAAGTAGTAGCCGGACCGTGTTTTGTTGGGGCGCATCATTCCTGCGCCCTTCCAGATACCCTCTGCGACGCCAGTCATGCGTCTCGCTGCTCGCAAATTTTCTGGTTGAGCTGGAGTACGAATCATGAAAAATCCCGCATCTGCCGAATTCCCCATCCACGAACTCATCGCCAATCGCTGGAGTCCTCGCGCTTTTAGTGAAACAGAGGTCGATCCCGAAACCCTGCGCAGCCTCTTCGAAGCCGCCCGCTGGGCGCCGTCCAGCAGCAACGAACAGCCCTGGAACTTCGTCGTCGCGGCGCGCAACGATCCGGTAAATTTCGACAAAGCTCTTCAGCCGCTCGTTGAATTCAACGTCAACTGGGCGAAGCACGCCGCCGTTCTCGGCTTCGCCGTCTGCGAACTGGCCTTCGCTAAAAACAACGCGCCCAACCGCAACGCGCAGTACGACACTGGCGCAGCCATGGCCCTTCTTTCTGTTGAAGCCACCGCGCGCGGACTCTTCGTCCACCAGATGGCAGGCTTCGATCCCGAAACCGCTCGCGAAGTCTTCAACATCCCCGTCGGCTTCGACGCCATCGCCGCCTTCGCCATCGGCCACGCGGGCGATCCCAATTCCCTTCCCCAGCCGCTGCGCGATCGCGAAACTGCCCCGCGCTCCCGCAAGCCCATCCGCGACTTCGTGATGACTGGCCAGTGGGGCCATCCTGCAAGCTTCGTTTCCGGGTAGTTCCGTCGGGCCCGGATCGTCATCCCGAGCGCAGCGAGGGATCTGCTTTCCCCTCTCGACTCTCAACCTTCGACTGTCAACCGATTCTCTGCTACTCTGTCTCTAGCTTTTCTTTCCGAGGACCTTCCCCGGCTCGATGCACCGCACCCTCGAATTTCTCATCAAGCACGGCTACGCCGTTTTGCTGGCTTGGGTTTTTGCCGAACAGCTCGGCGTGCCCATCCCCTCGCTGCCCGTGGTGCTCGCCGCCGGCGCTCTCGCCGGAGCAGGCCGCCTCAGCTTCTGGGGCTCGCTTGCCCTCATCACCGTCGCTTCCATCACCGCCGACTCTATCTGGTATCTCCTCGGCAAGATCAAGGGCATCCGCATCCTGCAGTTCCTCTGCAAGATCTCCCTCGAGCCCGACTCCTGCGTCCGCCGCACCGAAGGCCTCTTCGCCAAGCAAGGTGCTCGCTCCCTGCTTCTCGCCAAATTCGTTCCCGGACTCAACACCGTCGCGCCGCCGCTCGCCGGCATTTTCCACATGCGCGCCCGCAAATTCTTCCTCTTCGATGCGCTCGGTTCGCTCCTCTGGGGATTCAGCATCCTCGGCGCTGGCTACGTGTTCAGTGAACAGATCGAGTCCATCGCCGAATACGCCGAGCGCCTCGGCAGCTGGCTCGCCGTCCTGATCATTGGAGCCCTTGCCGCCTACATCCTTCGCAAGTGGTACATGCGCCGTAAGTTCCTGCGCGACCTTCGCATCGCCCGCATTACCCCCGAAGAGCTCAAGTCTAAGCTCGATTCCCGCGAACAAATTGTCATCGTGGATTTGCGCCACTCCATCGATTTCGAAGCCGATCCGGAAACCATCCCGGGCGCCTTTCGCATCGATTCCAAGGAACTCGAGGAACACAGCGACCGCCTCCCGCGCGATCGCGAAGTCGTTCTGTACTGTACTTGACCAAACGAAGCCTCCAGCGCCCGTGTGGCGCTGCTCCTCAAAAGGCAAGGCATCACTCGCATCCGCCCTCTCCAGGGTGGACTCGACGCCTGGCGTAATCTTGGCTATCCCATGGAAAACGTCGAACCTGTACTCTCCGCCACCGTCCCCGCGCCGTCCTCCGACTAAATTTCCCCGCCCCCAGTCGAACCTGCCGGCCCCGTTCGTGAGCCGAACGCAGTGAAGCATGAAGTACGTCTTTGCATTAAGCGTTTTTAGCTCAACGAATCTCTCTATGTCTTTCTGTCCTTCGTCAGCTCCTGAGCGACCGTTTGCGCTCCGCACCTCCGCGCAAATCTCTTCTTCTCCGTCTTTTAACTTGCAATCCACATTCAACGTCCGGCAGACTGACTTTCCCGCCCGCAAGGAGATCACATGACGACTGCAAAACCCTCTCTCAATCTCACCGCCACACCCGAAACCGTAACCTGGCCCGAAACCCACTACGTCTACTTCGAAAAGGTGGGACCTTTCCAGCAAACTGCTCCACAGGCCTGGGCCGAACTCCACAAAATCCTTGCGCAAATCTGCGAGCACAACCAAGTCACCGCCTACACCAGCCTCTATAAAGTAGGACCGCAGATCTATCGCGCAGGCGTCGGCCTTGGCGCCGAACCCAAGAATCTCCCCGCCGGCCTCCAATACACGAAGTTCCCCGGTGGCAAGTACGCGCGGTTCACCCTCACCGGCCCCTACACCAATCTGCCCGAAGCCTCCGGCCGCGTCTTCGAAATGGTCAAGGACCAGAAACTCCCCGTGCGCGACGACTTCAACCTCGAAAACTACGTCAACGACCCGCGCAGCACTCCGGCTTCCGACCTGATCACCCAAATCCTCATCCCGATCCGCTAGCTTTGGTTCGTCCCTAGTAACGCCGATCTCCTGATCGGCGCTCTTCTCCTGCTTGAGCCCGTCCGCAATCGCGCACCAGTCCTGTTCAGAGGGTCAGTTTGAATTTTTCGATCGTGACACAATAAAGCAAATTCAAACTGACCGACTTCGGCATCGGCACGGCGTTCTCTAGCTCTAGTACCCTTCGCGCTTTTTATACTTTTGTACGGTTTGCTTCAGAGCGTCGCGATCTCCAACCCACCTAGCCGCTCCGGACTGACAATAATGTCGACTTCGCGAATTTTCCCGTCCGCGACTGTGAACCGCAGCACACGCTCCAACCGCCCACCCGGCGCCAGAATGATTCCCACTGACCCGTCCACCAGCGCCAATTGCATGACTCTTCCAAACTGCGCGACAGGAAATCGAGCCTGATACGCCAGCGCACCCTTCGCCCAGTTCCGCGCACCACGAATCTCGCGCACGCCTTCCGGACTCTCCGCTCGCACCATCACATCCGGATCAAGCACCGCGATCAACCCCTCAAAATCTCCCGCGCGCAGCGCGGCAACAAATGCATCAACTACCTTTCGCTGCGCTGAAACTACCGCGCCGCGAGCTTTGTCCGCTCCCTGCACTCGCCTCCGCGCTCGGCTCGCGAGTTGCCTCGTCGCCTCTTCCGACCGCCCCACAATCGGCGCAATCTCGTCGAACGGCACGGCGAACATGTCATGCAGCACAAACGCCAGCCGCTCCGCCGGAGCCAGCGTGTCCAGCACCACCAGCAGCGCCAGCCCAACCGACTCCGCCAGAATCGCTTCCTGCTCCG
>Ga0075425_100001657_pt1 | contig 21829 bp, 10 predicted proteins | sample SoiMethybrSBSTD4_FD_75300 | JGI IMG/M metagenome (GOLD analysis project Ga0075425, IMG submission 75300) | Bulk soil microbial communities from a Populus tree surrounding site in Tennessee, USA - Soil MetaG P. TD hybrid SBSTD4 | ecosystem: Environmental > Terrestrial > Soil > Tree plantation... | reverse complement strand
CGGCCCGAAACCGGTGATGACCCCCTTCGTGTCCACGCCGTTCGACGAAAGCGCGGCGACGTTCTCTCCCGACGGCCGATGGGTGGCCTATCAGTCGAACGCATCGATGCGCAACGAGGTTTACGTCCGCCGCTATCCCCGCAGCCCTGAGCAGTGGCAAATTTCGAACGCGGGAGGCGAGAGCCCGATGTGGAGCCCGGACGGGAAAGAGCTGTTCTACGCCTCCGGCGACACCATCATGCGCGTCCCGATCGGGGGCGGCGCGTCGCTCAATCCCGGCACCCCCGCACCGCTCTTCCGCATTCCCGGACATCACGTCGCGCCGCGCCTGACCGGATCGGTCTCGGGGCCCGTGCTCAGCGGCATCACGCCCGACAAGCAACACTTCCTCTTCCGTCTCGGCACGGAGCAAGGGCTGCCGTCGATCAATGTCGTGCTGAACTGGCGGAAGGCGCTTCAGGAGCGGTAGCCCGCAGCAACACTATCCTAGTGCGCAAACCCAGCCGCAGTGCTGCCAGGCGTGGACGGGTTCATCGCCGCGTTGTTGCGCTCTACGATCGCGTAGGCTCCGATGAGAAGCGCGATCATCAATGCCGCAAACCCAATCCACCGAAGTGTTCTCTCCTTCATGCGATCCTCCGCTCAATGCTGCAATGCAGGTTGTCCGTTGCTGATCACCCAGACCGCCGGCGCGGACTGAAAGTTTCCGCTGCCCGGAGCGCGAGTGACCGTGCCGGCCGTGCCTTCGAAACGTTCGAGGTTCCGGAGGTAGACCGCGGGATTGCGGCCGTGCTCGAACGCATCGACGATCAAACGGAAGTCGTCGTATGCGTACGGCATCATGTGCGTCGCGAATTGCGTCCCCGGGTACTTCTCCTGGAAGCGCCGCTTGAACGCAAAGTCGCGCAGGTTGCTGTCGGTATACCAGACTCCTTCGAAGAGCTCGGGGCGCGGACTCACGGACGGGGCGACCACCGACGCCAGATTGTGAATACCGGCATTCGAGAACTGCTCCGCCAGCGCGTCAAGCGCCGGTTCGAGTGCTTCGACATAGTAGACGTCCGGCTGCGCGGAGCGCGCTCGCTCGATCAGGCGGCGAAAGGCGGTGAGGCCGCCGTCGAATGTCTGTTCGGAGCTGATGCGCAGTCCTTGCCGGCGGGCCTCGGCCTTGAGCGCGGACACGTGATTGATGATGCTCGGGTACGACTGCGTGAGCAGTGCTACATTCGTGATCCCGCGCCGCTTGGCCTCATCGACCCATCGAGTGGCCTCGGCTTGAGGAGAGGGGATGTTGGTGAAGTTGTACGCGCCGTCACCGATTGTGCTGACGGTGCAGACGCAGAGGTGTGGGATGCGCGCGGTCGTAGCAAGAGGTTTGGTCTGCTGGCCGAAGAGTGAAATGCCCCCGACGATTGCCTTCACCTCACCGCGCCGAACCATCTGGCCGATGGCATCGCGCGCCTTTTGAGGATCGGTGCCCGGGTCGACGACGGTCAGCTGGTATTCGTATTTGGTCGATCGCAGGTCCTGCTTGGCCATCTCGACCGCTTTGAGAAACGAGGTGCCGAGGACGGCATAGGGACCTTTTGTCGGCACGATGACACCGATTCGGACAATCCTGTCGCCGGGAACGACGAACCGGTCGGCATCGAACCAGGCATAGCTGGCAAGCAAGGCGATGGCAACGGCCGTCGTTCCGATCGCGACCATTCCCCGCCGCGGAGACGAGGTCCGGCTTCCGCCACGCGCCCGAATGAGAGCGTAAGCATTCCGAGCAACGAAGAGGCTGCCGGTCAACATCAACAGCCCGCTGGCTTCATAGCCGAACGGTCCGAGCGTCGGGCGCGGAAATATCGTGGACAGAGTGGCGAGAAGAGTGCCGGCGAACAGCGGGAGAGTGATTCCGATGAGACCTTTCAGAAAACCGAAGCCAACGACGATCCACGCGTTCGTCGCTAGGTAGAGGCCCAGCGCCCACCGGCTCCCTGTGCGCCGCAACCACCAGATGAGCGCTGCGGGAACGATGAGAAGAACAGCCCCCAGCAAGAGGGCCGCTGCGCCGAGCGAGTAAACATGATTCCAGGTGATGAGAACCGCGGTTGCCATTACGGCGAACAGCGAATTCCGTATTTTTTCGTCCACGATGCCTCCTATTCACTAATGAACGACTAGTTCGTTAGTTGACAATCTATGCAGAAACAGACAAAATGTCTTCTAATGCTGCCGGACAAACGGGCCGGCGCTCGTTCGATAGCGAACAATGCAAACTCATTTGTTCGGTTACGGGCGGGACGCGAGGGAGACCTGGAATGGCGCGGAAGACAGTGGACCGGCGCATCGAGCGCACACGCAAACTTCTGCAGGACGCACTCACGGCGATGATGGTCGAGAAGGGCTATGAAGCGACGACCGTCCAGGACATCATCGATCGCGCGAACGTCGGACGCTCGACGTTCTATGCGCACTTCGCAGACAAAGAGACGCTCCTCACGAGCCGGCTCGAAGATCTTCGCGATTTCCTGCTCGAACGGCAACGCACGGCGTCAGGCCGCTTCGGCTTCAGCCTTCCGATGCTCGAGCACGCTCGCGGTCACCTGGCCCTATACGAGTCGATCGTCGGCAGAGAGCGTGGCGGCTTTGTCATCCAGCGCATTCATCGCACCATCGCCGATCTTGCCGTGCTCGATCTCAAAGCCATCGGATTTGTCCGCCCGTCCGAGCAGCGCGAGCTCGCGGCCCAGTTTGTCGCCGGCGCGTTCATGTCCGTGCTCACCTGGTGGCTCGATCGCGGGGCCAAATTGCCGCCTGAAGAGGTGGACGGCATCTTTCGCCGGCTGATGATCCAAGGCCTAGCTGCCGAGCTCGGGAAGAAGCCCCTCGAGATGTAGCGACGCGAGCGCCCTGCCGATGACCCATCATCGCTTTTCTGCGAACATGAGCAGATGACTGTGCGGTTCGGTTTCGCCGTCGGCTTCCTTTGCCTGCTCCTATTGGGCGCCTGCAGCTCCATGCCGCCCGTCGTTCCTGCGCCGGCGGCGATGCCGGCCACGTTCGATGCTTGCACCCTGCTCACTCCCACGGACGTCAAGGACGTCCAGGGCCAGGAGCCGGTGGAGAGCAAGGCCAGTGACCAGGGCGATGGGCACCTGATCATGCATCAGTGTTTCTTCCGGCTTGCAGACTTCTCGAAGTCGGTCGGCGTCAGCGCCGGCACCGTTGGGCGCGCCCAGTGGGACCGGATGTTCGCGGAACGATCGGATTCGAAAGAAGAGGAGCGCGAGCGGGAGGGTCGGAGTCAAGCCCGCCGGCGGGTCCGGCGGCTGGGCGACGAGGCCTACTGGTTGCCCACGCCGGTCGGCGGCACGTTGTACGTCCGGCAGGGCGAGAACCTGCTGCGCATCGCCCTCGGCGGCAGCGCCTCCGATGCCGACCGCCTCGCCAAGGCGACCACCCTTGCACGTCGCGCTCTACCGCGGCTGCCCGAACCGGCGCGCTAGTCATCGCCGTCGGCTATCACTACCAGGCCAGTTGCCGACCATCCACTCTGATAGCAGTATAACTACGCATACCGGTGAGTTGGCTTCCGTTATGCAGATGCGATGCTTCCGTTTCAGCAATGTTGCGACCGTCAATCGTAACCATCGAGGGATCAGATGAATAGAGCCAACACGGCCCTCCTCGGATTGATCGCGTTTTCTCTCCTGCTCTCCCCACAACTCATCGCCGCGACCCCCCCTGCGGGCTCCGTCTCGCCGAGCCAACCCACGACAAACTGGAGCGGCGGCATCATGCCCGCGAATCCGGATCTGTTGAACTCGCCACGGTGCGCGGGAGCCAACGCCGGCAAGTGCGACAACTTCAGTCTCACCGTCACTCCCCCAGCGGCCGCATTTGGCCCCTACGTCGTCGAGATCAATCTCTTGCCGGTAGGCGACTGGGACGTCGAAGTCTACGGCCCGGACGGTGCGTACCTAAAGGGTTCGGGTAATGGAACCGGCGCGGCCGAATTCGTGCTGCTCGATGCTCCGGCCGCGGGGACCTACAGAGTCGCCGCGTTCCCGTTCTCTCCGGCGGCGGACGCCACCCTCACGAGCTACACGGCCAACGCGCAACTGAAACACAAAGCACCGAGTGCGCCGGCGAGCGGAGCGGAGAACGTTGCCTACGGCAACTTCCCGTGCCCCGCCGGTCAGACGTGCACCTCAGGATTCGGCGAGCCGTCGATCGGTGTCAACTGGAAGACCGGAGCGGTCATCTTCGCGGGCGGCGGATCGCTGAAGACGTTCCGCATCAACTTCAATGACCAGGTCTCGCCGGCCGCCGCGACGTGGACGAACGTCGGCGTCAATCAACACATCGCCACCTCGCCGCGCGCGTATGCCGACCCGATCCTCTTCACCGACTCGAGACAGGGCCGCACATTCGCCGGCCAGTTGGAGGGCTTGACTCCGTTTTGTACGACGGAATACACCGATGACGACGGAGCGACGTGGATTCCGAGCCAGGGCTCGGGAATCGCGGCGGGCATCGATCACGAGACGTACGGCGGCGGTCCGCTCGCCGCTCCATTGACGCGCGATCCCAATCTGCCGCGGCCGGCGTATCCGAACGGCGTGTATTACTGCGCGCAGAGCACCGCCGGACCGGCGCAATGCGCGATCAGCCTCGACGGCGGCCAGACCTTCGGTCCATCGGTGCCGATGTGGACGACCGAATGCGGTGGCCTGCATGGTCATATCAAAGTCGCGCCCGATGGCACGGCGTACGTTCCGAACAAGAGCTGCACCGGCAGGCAGTCGTTCGCAGTCTCGTCCGATAACGGACAGTCGTGGGCCATCCGCAGCGTTCCCGGAAGTGCCGGAGGGGACAGCGATCCGTCGATCGGTATCGCATCCGACGGCACCGTCTACTTCGGCTTCTGCGACGGCGACGGGCATCCGAAGATCGCCGTGACGCACGACAAAGGACTGACGTGGGACACCTACGCGAATGGCGAGAAGTTCACCGACGTCGGGACTCCGTTCGGGATTCAGAACTCTGTCTTCGCGGCGGTCGTCGCCGGCGATCCCGATCGCGCGGCGTTCGCATTCCATGGTACGCCGGCCGCCGGCCCGTTCCAGGACGCGAGCTTCAACGGCGTGTGGGATCTGTATGTCGCGCAGACGTACGACGGCGGCAGAACGTGGACGACCGTCAAAGCGTCTCCCGATCCCGTGCAGCGCGGCTGCATCTGGCTCGGAGGCGGTTCGAATCCCTGCCGTAATCTTCTCGACTTCTTTGACGCCACGGTCGATCAAGCCGGCCGCGTCGTCGTCGGTTACGCGGACGGCTGCACGGGCGGGTGCGCGACCGATCCGGCGAACACCGCGAAGTCGGTCTGGGCCACGATCGCGCGTCAGTCGGCCGGAAAGAGGATGTTCTCGCAGTTCGATCCGCCGCCGCCGAATCCGGCCGGAACGCTGCAGTTCTCCGCGGCTTCGTATTCATCGAACGAGGGAGCGACGGCAACGATCACGGTCTCGCGCGCCGGCGGCGGCGTTGGCGCGGCGAGCGTCCACTACACGACGTCGAACGGCACCGCGACGGCGGGCAGCGACTACACCTCCTCGAGCGGAACGCTCACCTGGGCGGACGGCGACTCCGCGCCTAAGACGTTCAATGTCTCGACCATCGACGACGCCATCGTCGAAGGGAGTGAGACCGTCAACCTGACGTTGAGCTCTCCGGTGGGTGCCAGTCTCGGCTCGCCTGCCGCGGCCACTCTCACCATCCTCGACAACGACACCGAAAGCGCGTGCAGCGCTCCGGGCGTCACGATGCAGACCGATCCGGCCGGCGATCAAAACCTCGGGCCGAACGCCAACACCCAGCTCGACATCCGCTCGGTCAGCATCGCCGAGCCGTACGTGAGCGACACCGAACATTCCCTCACGTTCACGATGAAGGTCGACAACTTGAGCGGGACGCTTCAGCCGAACAGCATCTGGACGGTCTACTTCAACGCGCGCGACGACAGCGGCGTGACGCGTCAGCTCTTCGTGCAGATGAATACGAGCGACCTTCCAACCCAGGCGAACTTCGCTTACGGCTGGCACGACCCGTCGCAGAACCTCGACCTCGGCCAGTGCTTCGCGAACAGTTGCGGCCAGGTGACCGGCAGCTTCACGGCTGACGGGACCATCACCATCAAGCTGCTAACCACGAGCGCGTTGTCCTTCGGCGACATCTCCGGCAATCCCGTGTTCACTGCAACGCTTTCTCCGACCGGGACCGTGCTCTCCGCGGTTCAGGGCAGCACCAGCCTTCTCGTCGGCGCGGCGGGATCGGGCAGCATCCAGCCCGTCGATGACACCGCCGGCGGCGGCACCTACACGGTCGCCGGAAACCAGTCGTGCAAGCCCGCGCCGGCCGCATCGCGGTACAGCGTCGCGGCGCCGGCGACGTCGGCTCCGGGCGCCGCGTTCAGCGTCACGGTGCGGGCCACGGACGCGAACAACGCCATCGCAACCGGATACCGCGGGACCGCGCACTTCGCGAGCTCCGATCCGGCGGCGTCGCTTCCGGCGGACTACACGTTCACGGCAGCCGATGCCGGCGTCCACGTCTTCAGCGTCACGTTCAACACGGCAGGCAATCAGACCCTGTCCGCGACCGACACGACAAACGCGACGATCAACGGAAGCGCGACCGTCCAGGTCGCCGTCGTGTTGACGCCGACAACGACCACGCTGTCGTCGTCGCCGAATCCATCGTCGACGAGTCAGCCCGTCGCGTTCACGGCGGCCGTCTCGCCGTCGGCGGCGACAGGGACAGTGACATTCAAGGATGGTGCGGCCGCGATCGGCACGCGCACGCTGTCGAACGGAAGCGCGACGTTGACGACGTCGTCGCTCTCCGCCGGCTCGCACTCCATCACCGCCTCGTACGGAGGGGATGCCAATTACGCCGCGAGCACTTCGCCGGCCACAACGCAGGTCGTCAATCAGAGTCTCGCCGGATCTCCCCGCTTCGACATCCTCCTCTCGAAGCCGGGCCTCGGCGACGGTTGGGGCGAGCCGTCCATCGGGGTGAACTGGAACAGTGAGCGCGCCTTCGTCAACAGCGCCGGCTCGGTCCCGAACGGCGGCACGATCATGTCCTTCGGCGGCTTCGGCGGCGGCGCGAACATCACCAATGTGGGCGCGGCGGCGCTGCGCGTCACGTGCAGCGATTGCCCGTCGCCGGCCGAGGCCGTGTGGGAGAAGACTGCGAGCCTCATTGCCGCGGGCTCACCGCGCGTCTACGGCGATCCCATCCTCTACACCGACCATGAGACCGGACGTACGTTCATCTCCCAACTCATCGGGCTCACGCCGCTCGGTGCCGGCACGGACTTCACCGACGACGACGGCAGGACAATCCTTCCGACGCTGCCCACGGGCATCCCTTCAGGCGTCGATCATCAGACCATCGGCGGCGGTCCGTTCCATGCCCCCGTGCCGGCCGGTGCCGCGTACAAGAACGCCCTCTACTACTGCTCGCAGGATGTCGTCAATTCCGTTCCGGCGAACTGCTCGCTCAGCGTCGACGGCGGTCTCACGTGGGGACCTCCCGTTCCGACCGTGAATACCGGCACGAGCTGCGGCGGCGGCATCCATGGTCATGTGAAAGTGGGTCCGGATGGGACGGTCTACGTGCCCCACCGATTCTGTAGCGCAACCGGGACGACGCAAGGTCTGGCCATTTCCACCACCAACGGCGTGACGTGGACGTCCTCGCAGATTCCGGGCACATCGAACGGGAACTGGGATCCGTCGGTGGCCATTGGCAAGGATGGCGCGATCTACTTCGGCATGGACAATCAGGATCGTCATCCCCGCATTGCCACGTCGCACGACGGCGGTCAGACATGGAGTGCGCCCGTGGATGTCGGCGCTCAGTTCAACATCCAGTTGACGGCGTTCCCGGCGGTCGTCGCCGGAGACCCGGGTCGCGCCGCGTTCGCATTCCTCGGAACGCCCACCACCGGCGACGATCAGAGCCCGTCCTTCAACGGCGAATGGCACCTCTACCTGGCCACGACGTTCGACGGAGGACAGAGCTGGAGCACGAGCGATCTGACGCCCAACGATCCCGTGCAGCGCGGGGCAATCTGCGCGGGCGGTCCGAACTGCACGCCGGCGCTGCGCAACCTCCTCGATTTCTTCGACGCCACGATCGACAAGGAAGGGCGCGTTCTCATCGGGTACACGGATGGCTGCATCACGCCGCAGTGCATCAACGGCGGCGCGAACGACGCCACGGCGAAGGCTGCCATTGCCCGTCAGACGGGCGGCAAGCGCATGTTCAGCGCGTTCGATCCGGTCGAGCCGAGCGTGCCGAAGGCTCCGGCAGTCGTCGCGAATCTCATCGGCAGCACGAACAAGGTGTCGTGGAGCAAGCCCGATCACAGCGGCTCGCCGGTCACGAGTTACAAGCTGTACCGGAGCACCGGCAGCGGTCCGTTCAATTTGCTCGCTGTCCTCAACACGAACAACTACGACGACACCAACGTCGCGGCGAACACGGCGTACGCGTATCGCGTCACGGCCGTGAACGCGATCGGCGAAGGTCCGTCGTGCGGATTTGCCTCGCCTGTGATTCCGGCGGACTCGTGTCACCTGCCGGGACTGCTGACGGTCGACGATCTGAACGGCGACGGCAGCGACAACGACAGCGGCCAGAACACGCCGCCCGATGCGCGCGTGAATATCCAGCGGCTCTACGTCGCCGAGCCGGAAGTCGCGGCAGGGGAGAGCAAGCTGGTATTCACGCTCTACGTCAAACCGTCGACGCTCGCCACTGCGCCGCCGAACAGCCAGTGGTACATCGTCTGGAACCGCGCCGTGCCCGACGCGAACTTCGATCGCTTGTACGTGGCCATGAAGTCCGACGCCCTCGGCGCGGTCTCGTTCGAGTACGGCAAGTTCGGCGTGCCCACTCCGATCGGCGGCGTGCCCAGTCCGAATACGAATCAGGCCGTCCGATCCGGAGACGCCGACAGCGGCAGCTATGACGCGGCCACGGGCAAGATCGTCATTACGCTCTCGACCAGCAAGGCCGAAAATATCGTACCCGGCCAGTCCCTGAACGCGCTCAACGCCCGCACGTTCCTCGGACAGCCGGAGCAGGGTCTCAAGAGCCAGTCCGCGGCGTCGGATATCACCGTCAACGGCATCTACACGCTCGTCGGCAATTGCGTCAGCAATCACGCCCCTGTCGCGAACAACGATGCGTACACGACCGCGGAAGATACTCCGCTGACGGTCAGTGCGCCGGGTGTTCTCGCCAATGACTCGGACGCGGACCACAATCCGATCACCGCGAAACTCGTCAGCGGCACATCGCACGGCACCGTCTCGCTCAATGCCAACGGCTCGTTCACGTACACGCCGCTGCCGAATTACAACGGCGCGGACAGCTTCACGTACAAGGCGAACGACGGCAGCGCCGACTCGAATGTGGCGACGGTATCCATCACGGTTACGCCCGTGAACGACGCGCCGGTCGCGAACAACGATGCGTACACGACGGCGGAAGATACGGCGCTGACGGTCAGTGCGCCGGGCGTTCTCGCCAACGACACGGATATCGACGGCGATGCGCTGTCCGCGGTGCTGGTCAGCGGACCCGGGCACGGTACTCTATCGCTCAACGCGAACGGCTCATTTACCTATACGCCGGCGTCGAATTACAACGGCGCGGACAGCTTCACATACAAGGCGAATGACGGCAGCGCCGATTCGAACGTGGCAACCGTAAACATCACCGTTACCGCGGTGAACGATCCGCCGGTCGCGAACAACGACGCGTACAGCACCAAGGTGAATACGGCGCGCAGCGTTGCCGCGCCGGGCGTCCTTGCCAACGACGGCGACGTCGACAGTCCGTCGCTGACCGCAAGGCTGGTCAGTGGAACGTCGCACGGCACTGTTACGCTCAACAGCGACGGCTCGTTCGTTTACACACCCGCGTCCGGCTTCCAGGGTGTCGATACATTCACATACGTCGCGAACGATGGCCAAGCCGACTCGAACGTGACCACGGTCTCGATCACCGTCGACAAGAGCGGCCAGAAGGTGAAGATCACCGGCGCCGGCGAGGTGCGTGTGTTCAATCCCGACGGCACTGCCAGCTTCGGCCTCAATATCAGCCGCAGCGCCGACGACGCGCCGCCGAGCGGCTCGCTCAATTACTACAACCCCGGCCGCAACCTGACGGTGCAGAGCAGCTCCATCACGAGCCTCGACGTCGTTGGAACGAAGGCGACGTTCACCGGAACCTGTACCAAGAACGGCGCGCCGTGCACCTTCACGGCCACGGTTGAAGACAATGGCGAGCCGGGCCGCGGAGTCGATCGCTTTACGATCGCGGTCTCAGGAGAGCCTGTCGAAGGCGGCACGGCACCGATCACATCCGGCAACGTGCAGATCAAGTGAGGACGACCATGAGAAACAAACGTGGACTTCTGATCCTTGTGGCGCTGTTCGCGATCGCCCCTGCGTACGCGCAACTCGCGCCGGTTCCGGTGGCCGTCACGGGCGCGGGCGCGGCGACTTTCGGACAGGGAGCGGTGCTCAGCGGCGTGTCATTGTCGGCGATGCGCTTCGGCATCGGAGTCGCTCTTCCCGGCGACGGCACGGCCAGCGGTTACTTTCAGGCGACGCTGGTCGCTGCCTCTCGCAAGATTGTCGTGGAGGGAAAGGCGAGCTCCGGTTCGACGGGAGTGGCGGGCACCACGTTCTCCGGCACTTGCTCCGTCGACCTCGGCGATGGATCGGCGATCACGACCGGCGTTCCATTCACGGTCAGCGTGGCCACCCCGGCCGGCGGAACCTCGACGCTCGGTCTTGTGATCGGCACGACGACGCTGCCTTCGGCTGCTGTCAGCGCCGGAGCGGTGAGGGTGCAATAGCGAGGATCCGGCGCGCGAGCTCGTGCGTCGGATCCAGACGCAGCGCCGCTTCGGCGTGCGCATGCGCATCGGTCAGCCGGCCGAGGTGTTGTTCGCACCAGGCGAGACTGGCGAGGATGTCCGGGTTGCGTCCATCGAGTCGCGCCGCTTCCCCGAATTCGGCTGCCGCTTCCTCATAGCGCCGGAGAACGAGCAGATCGAGACCTAAGAGTTGGTGCGCGCGAGCGAGGGTGGGAGCTGCGCGCACCGCGCCGCGGAAGAAAGGTTCGGCAACGTCGGGCGCGCCGGCCTCGCCGGCGAGCTTGCCGGCGCCGAGCCACAAATCAACTTCCGCGTTCGATGGGAGGGTGAGCTTGCGTAGTACTTGTACTGCCGCGGCGCCGTCGCCGGAGCGCTGCAGCGCGAGCGCGAGCTCGTAACCGGCGAAGGGCACGTCCGCGCCGAGTGTGATCGCGCGTTGCAGATGTGGAACTGCGTCGCGCGGCCTCCCGCCGCCGAGAAAGGCATGGCCGAGGAGGTACTCGACCTGAGGTTGTGCGGGTCGCAATCGGTTTGCTTTCTCGAGATGAGTGATCGCCGGATCCGCAAGGTGTGCGCTGACGTACTGCGCGCCGACGCGGTAGTGGACGATCGCCGGATGCACGTGGCTCTCCAGGGCGAGCGCAGTCCAGTGCTCCCCCTTCTCGATATCTCCTCGCCCCGCGAAGTACTCGGCCATGCGCACCCGTTCCTCACCGCGGCCATCATCGAGCGCCAACGGCCAGTTTGCCGCCGTGAACAGCGCGGCGAGAAGCGCGACACTCGCAAGCAGCGCGCGTTTGCGATGCGAGGCCACGTCACGCATCAGCGCGTCGATGCCGGCGCCGGCGCCGATCGCCATCGGCACGTACAACGGCATCTGATATCGCTCCGTAATGAAGAAGAGAACGACGGACGCCGTATACGATGGTACGAAAGACAGCCAGATGAGGTACGAAGCGTTCCAGGGGCGTGGGGCGGCGCGAATGAGCCCGAACAGACCCATTGGCACGAGGAGCCAGGCCCCGACAACGCAGTAGCGGAGAAGCGTTCCGGCGTCGTACGCGTAGAAGGTGTAGCTGAAGGGAATGGACAAGTGCGCGGCGTTGAAGACGCCATAGGTCTTTCGCGCGAGCAACCGTATCCACTCGAGCGGGTGCCGGGCGATCCAATGCCACGTCAGGCTCGTGAAATACGAAGACACCTCTGCATCGCTGAGCGGCCGGCCCATTGCTTTCTCGGCGACGTGGTGCGCGTCCGCAGCGAACCCTTCGACGGTCGGCCGCATGCCCGGAACCGGATGGAAGTAGCCGGTCGCTCCTTCCCCGTTGCCGATGTAGAAGTTGATGCCGCCATGAGAGGAAACAAGCGACCATTGATGGGCCACGACGAGGTTGCGAATGGTGACCGGTGCCAGTCCGGCCACGATTCCGAGGAGCAACACCGCACCGGCCGCGAACCGTCGCGCGAACATGAGAAGGAGCACGATTGCCGCGGCGGAAATGACGAGGTTGGGACGATTCAGCGAGGCCACTCCGAAGACGATGCCGGCGAACACGTAATGGCGGCGGTCTTCTCGACGAAGCGCGAGTGTGAGAAACCACAACGCGGCCGCCGTTAGGACGACGTCGATCGATGCCTGGAGGATCAGCGCTTCGTAATAGGTGAAGACGCCGGTCAGCGCGGCCAAAACGGCGGCGATCCATGCCGCGCGCCGCCCGAACCAATCGCGAGCCGTGACGAAGATCAGCCAGATGGCGACAGTTCCCAGCGTCGCCTGCACGATGCGCGCGGCTGTGAACGATCGCGTCACCGCGTAGACCAGAGCGAGAAAATAGATGTACAGCGGCGAGACGTAATACAGACCCGGGCCGAGGGCGGTGTCTCCCGCCACGACCCTCTTCGCCAGTTCGACGTACGCGGTCGTATCCAGGCCGGTGTCCGGTTGCAGCAGCGGGTGCCTGTCGAGTTGCAGCGCGACGCCGATCTTCAGCATCAGCACCGCCGCGAGGAAGATGTAGATGCCGGCCTTTGTCACCGCTTGACTTTACACGACCGCGGGATGGCGGGCGGCGGTGATCGTGATGGCTCCGTTTCTATCGCAGGATGACCGCGGTCTATTCGAGATTCGGCGCTGTCTATTCAGGATGACTCGCTCTCTATTCAGGATGACCCGGTTGCTATTCCACGTACAACGCTGACAGTACGTCATTCACCGGTTGGTATTCGAGATGACACGGCCGTCTTGTCGCGAAGAGACGCGCTCTTCCCGCGATCATGCGCGGTCTCATCGAGAAGACGCGCTGCATCGTCGAGGAAACGGCCCGGTCTCAGCATGAGACTGTGCTTCCTCGCTGTATAGACACGTCTTGTCATCGCCTAACCGGGTCGTCTCACCGTCATTCGGCCGTCTTTTCCCAAGATAGACGCGCTGTTTCGTCGACGCGGTGCGGTTGTTTCCGCGAATCGAACGCGATCATCCGCGCAACGGCGGGAGTCATCTCGTCAATGCGCGGAGTGACGCGGATGTCTCGCGGTGGTCTTCGCAACGTCCTGACTTTCGCGCGTCAGCGGCGCCGACGGCCCCGGCGTTGATCTGCTCCACGCGACGGCATCGCAGGCGCCGCCTGGCGATCCGCGCGCTTCCTGGCGTTTGCCGCGGCGCGCGTCCGATCCTCCGCCTTCTTTGCACGGATGGCGGCGATGTTGTCACCGGCAGAAGAAGACGATCTGCACGGAATCGAACGGACCATCGGCAAGCGACTGCCGCGCGTGATCCTTCCCGACTTCGATTACACGCGGCGGCCGACGGAGAAGCTGGAGGTCCCGATCCATCAGCGCAAGATATGTTCTCCAATGCGCGAAGCGGGCGCATCGAACCTTCGTCCTGTCTTCGCGATAGGGTCGCCGCTCATTTTTCGCCGACCGCTGAACTGGCGGAAGGCGCTTCAGGAGCGGTAGCCCGCAACCGCGCGCCCATCGGTCCAAGCTGCCGCCAGTGCGCCGCAGGACGCCTCGCTTCGCATCTAGCGCACGTCTAATTCGCGCGTTTTCGCACATGCGCGGACACGTCGAGACCGACGTAACTGCTGGCGAAGGGAGATATCCGCGTATGTCCCGAGACCGACGCGGAGGTCGCACTCAGGAGGTCGTCGGTTCGAGCCCCATCAGCTCCACCAATTCCCCAATTACCTGCCGAAGCTCACGGATTTCTCTCGATGAGCCTCGGCATTGCGCTCGGTCTCTCGCTGGTCTCTGCGCCCTTGTCGAGCCACTCCAGCAGCAAGTTGCATTCTGCGATCATGCCGCCAACTCGGCGGTGCTGAAATATCTCCATGGCCTCTCGCAATTCACACCGCGCTGTTTCAACAAAGCCGGCGTCAATGTGCATTTTTGCGAGACTCTGGAGCGAGACCGCACATGCGAAGTCGTCGGAAAGGGCGCGCCGGAGTACTATCGCGGTGCGGTAAGCATCTTCACACTCCACCCACCGTCGCTCGATATGACAGACGTCGCCCAGCTTGTGCAGTGCCGCCGCCTGTCCATCGCCGCGGGGTGGCGACTGACGGTTGAACAGGTCGAGAGAGTGGAGGAGGGTGTCGGTAGCCAAAGCTAGATGGTTATCTCGATGCTCTTGCTTCCGAAACACTCCACCCAGTTCCATCAAGGCGATGGCGTGGAGCATGAGGTCGCCATCCTGGTGCGACTTCTCAATCACGCCTTGCAAGTATTGTTCGACGTCCTCCCACTGTTCGGAGCCCGGCAAGAGGAACCGCTTGACGTTCTTCCTGACGGCGATTGCCTTCTCGCGATATTCCTCCCCGCCAGCATTGTTCGCAATGATCCGCGACGCATACATTCCGTTGCATGCGAGTCGACCGGAATCGACGATCTGATGTGCCAGTTGCAATAGCTCGCTATCCTGCGGGTCGCTCTTCGAGAGCGGTCCGGCGACGAAGTTCCACTTCTTGTCGGACGCGTGATCCTTTAGCCAGTCGATTCCCACTCTGCGTAATTGCGGTCCGGGCTGGTGTTTCCAGAGACGTTCCCATACGAAACTGAATCCGCCGTCTCGAAATCCGCATTCAACCAGCCATTCTCGACCCATTGGAGCGAGTACCTCGTGGTGGGTGTTGAGATCCCATAAGATGTACCACACTGATGCCCAACTGGAATTCGATATCGTCTTCAGAGCGTCGATTACAAATTCAACAAGCTCGGCATCGTTAGCGGCAGAAGGCAAGTACTTCTGCGCCACAAACGACCATCCTTCATGGTGAGGAGCCTTCAGCAGCCATTCGCGGGCTCGCGCGCCGAGATATGCGTCACCAGGGTGTTCTTTCCAGAGACTCTCCCAGATCAAAGACCAGCCTCTGTGAATCACGGGTACGCTCGTAAGCCATAGGCGGCCAGACTCTCGTAACTCGGAACGCCGCTCTTGTGACTCCCAAAGAGCCGGCCAAATGTGTCCCCATCCGCCGTGCGTGGGCGGTGCACTCTTTAACCAATTCAGCGCCAGCGTTTCGAGGATTCGATCGCGCGGCGCGTATTGCCATAATGGTGGCCAGATGTAGGCCCACCCGGTGTGATCGGCGGGGGCTTTCTGCAGCCACTCACGTCCAATGCGATCGAGTTCTGCATCGCCGGGACTCTTGCTCCACAAACGGGGCCATACGAATCCCCAGGATTGATTCGCCGGACTCGAATTCCGAGTCCACTCTCGTCCAATCCAGTCGAGCCGTGCCGGGTCTTCGCGTGCGTCGAGAAGCGCAAGCCAGACGATCGACCAGCTTTCGTGATCTGCCGCCGTGTCTTCTAACCACCACCAACCCAATTTCGTGAGCTCGGGTCGACACCACTGAGCATTCCAAAGCTCGGACCAGACGTAATTCCAGCCGCTCTGGTGTGCACTGACTTCGTGAAGCCACGACAAGCCGCGGTCTGCAAGGGCAGTGTCTTGGGGATTGGCGCGAAACAGACTGCGCCAGACATACGACCACGGCCCCGCCATTGTTGGGACTCGCGCCAGCCAATCGCGCCCGAGCCACTCGAGATCGGCGTCGCCGGGATTGGCGCCCCAGAGCTCCGTCCAGACGTAGGCCCACGCGATATCGCGGAGTGACGCGACGCGCAGCCACGCGCGTCCGGCCGCGACTTTTTCCGCATTCGCAGGGTCTGACCGATATTCTTCGATCCAGCGAAAGCCCCAACTCGACGACGATCTGGGTTCCTCTGCAGGAAATGGATCCTCAGCGGGCTCGCGCTTGTGGTCAGCTCGCGAGAACGCTTCCTCAATTACAGATTCCGGGTCCTCCAGTCCCGCTATGTCTGCCGACGATCCGGTCAAGGCAGTCGTGTCCGCGCCGCCGATTGAGCCGTCTTCGGCCAGGGGAATTCCTGCCGCCTCTGTAATGGCCGTCCTGAAATCCGGCGTAACGTCGTCGAGGAGGTTCTGTACGATGGCGGTGATTCGTTCGCGCTCTTGACTCGGGATCCCTTCAACGGCTCGCCGAACACTCTGCAAAAATAACTCTCGGGACGAGTCATCGAAACGGCGGATCGCAGATCGTGCTTCCTCACGCACCCACCGGTTGGAGTCGTCCAATGCCCTGAGAATTGCATCCATCGAATCGCAACGGCGGATTTGCGCCAGTGCGCGCACTGCACCGCGCCGTACAAAGGGACGCGGGTCGCCGAGTAGACGGCTGAGTGCAGTCACGGCCAGTATCCCGAAACTCGCTAGGGCCGGGATGGCGTGGTCGCGAGCGGTGGAGTCGCCCATCAAGCCGATTAGCCCGCCGACGACGATCGATTCAGCGGCACTCCGAGCGTCGTCGTCGAAGCTTTGCAGATCGCAACTCGCCGCCAGCAAAGGGTCGTGCGCCGCAATGATCTTGATGACTTCTTTGTCCGATACGAGCTGCACGACCGACTGGACGACTTCATCGAAGCGACCCGGCAGGCGCTGTCCATCCTCATACCGCGGCTCTTGTAGAACGTTTACGATTTGATCGCAGTGATGACAGAGGTATTCCGCCGCGAAGTACTCCAAATAGAGGCGGTGCTCGAATTCGAAGCGGTCATTTTCGCGACGCTTCACGATCCCACAATCCGTTGCCAGGGTGATGATTCTCTGTAAATCGCTCTGTGTCCATTCGTGCTTGCCTAATGCGGCCTTGTCGACCGTCAGATTCAGGCGTGACCTAAGAGTGTGGAGCGCTACTGTTCCCAACACGTCGACAAGCAAATCCCAGTTCGGCATTTGCAGAACTAATCGTCGCTCCCGACCGTACCTCGCCATCAGAACCTTCCTCATCAAGAGAGGCCGCGTTTGAGGCAATCGCTCTCGGGACCGCAGTCCACAAATCAAAGACAGGTTGAACGGATTGCGGAGCAGCGGCGCGATCTCGGGTTCCTCGTCCATGTCGCTGTCGAAACCGATTTGCCTCAGGAATGCCTCGTCTGGCTGATCTCCAAAAGCACGCTCGACCAGCGTGCGGATCCTGAAGGCATTGAGACTTTTAATCCTCACCGTCGGCAATTCACGCGCGAACACACCGTCGGATCGGACGGCCAGCACGGCAGCGCAGAGCCGACGCCGGTGCAGCCACTCCTCCAACACTTTGAGCCGCGCACGCGATGAGGCAAGGCTATCGATTACACCATCGATGATGAGGCGAAGGCGTGCGGGCGGCACCGACTTGACGCCTGTCTTGCCATCGAGTTCGCGCTCCAGAAAGACGTCGAAGCTCTCTGTCTCCGCGGACCAAGAGGAGAGGTCGACGCGGAGCGGAAACCGAAGATCGGTCCCGGCGAGGTAGCGCCGCGCCGCAGCAATCTCGATGGCCATGAGACTCAGCGTCTTGCCTGCGCCAGATTCGCCGAGGATATAAAACTGCGCATGGAGGTTCACCGCCTCGGTCACGTCTTCCAGATGGATCTCCGCAGACGAGACCGATTCGAAGGCCGGGGCGCCAAGGTCAGGATCGCGCCATGGATCGACCCTCGCGCTTGCATGGGTGCTCGCTGCAAGGGGCACATAAGCCATTTCCAACTCGCGGCTGCGTTCCACCAGATCTTCGAGATAGGCACATAAGAACGTGTCCGTCGCATCACGCGGCATTCTTGTTGGGACAGCAATCGGCGGCAGGGCAACCGGCGCACGAGGGAGTACGGACTTCTTCACTGTCGGGCTATTTGCTAGCTCCTCAAAATCATTCCGTGCGGCGCGTAGCACGTCCTGAAAATCCGCTGCGGTCTGATAACGATCGCGGGGGGACCTAGCAAGGGCGCGCTTAATGATCTTTGTGAGCGGCAGCGAATAAGGCGAATCGCCGATCAGGACTCCTTGCCACTCCGGATCGCTTCCGTCCGCGAGCTTGGTCGCAACTCGGACAACGTCTCCCGGAAATGCCTGCGCACCGGTCAGGAACTCAAAAAGAACCGCTCCGACAGCAAAGAGATCGACTGTCGCTGCCCCTCGCTCTGGGTTGCTCAAATCAAACGCTTCGGGCGGCATATAATTACGAGAACCAAGGATATAGCTCGACTTATCTGTATTGCTGAAGGGCTTCGCAAGTCCGAAGTCGATGATTTTCACGACGGGCGAGCCTGACGTGCGATCAATCATGATGTTTTCAGGCTTGATGTCGCGGTGCGTCATCCCACTATGGATGGCTGAAAGACCGTCGAGGAGCTGCAGCGTTAGATCGATCGCCGCAAAAACGCGATAAGGCCCGTGAGCCGCCAATTCTTGTGCGGACGTTTTGCCGTCGATGTACTCCCAGACAGCGACTGGACTCTGATCCTCGGCGAGAAAGAAGTGGTGCAGAGTCGCGACGTTCCGGTGTTGTATCTGCGATGCCGCGCGTGCTTCCTGCAGGAAACGCTCACGGAACGTCGGCGTTGCGCGGTCCGGCAGGATACCTTTCAACACGCGATGGACGCGAAGATACCGATGCGTGGCGAGAAACGTCTCCCCCATCCCTCCATGCCCGAGACGCCGCGTAACGTCATATTCGGCGACAACTCGCTCGTCCGCCAGCCATGTCGGCGGTCGATACTTACACGGTTGCTCACTGGGGCCATGAGGCGCGCCGCAAGCGAGACAAGCTCTACCCTCGGGATTATCCATGAACGTTTCGTCTACTTACGTATGGCTATGATGCCATGAATGGAGGTCAAGCTCGGCAGGGCGCTTGGCATCTACCCTGGCAGATTCGACATTAGCGAGACCTGAGCCGTCTAGGCGCAGAGGCGAGGACACGGCGGGAGCCTGCCGCGACCATTAAATTATTTGGTGGAATGGGCTTCGTCTTGGCGGCGCAATGTAGAGCGACGAAAGGTGCTCGCTTGGATTTGAGCGAAGACGGAGCCGACTTCTGTCCACCCGCGGCGACGCTACGCTCCTCTCTCCTCTTCCCACGCGCCTCGACAGGTCGGCCACAGCGGCGGGACTCTCCTGGGAGTAGAGCAGCCGCTCGCGCCACGGTCAGCTCGGGTGGCCGTCTGCCCATGCCGCCGTTCTACAATCGTCGGCCATCGGTCATGTCCGCGCCCAGCGCATCGTTCTTCACGGCTCTCGTCGACGAGTCTCTCGTCGGCACGTTCGTCGTGGAGGAGGGGCGGATCGTCTATGCGAACGAGCGCGCGGCGGAGATCTTCGGACGTCCAGTCCGTGAATTGATCGGGCTCGAGCTCGACCGCGTCGTGCATCCCGACGACCGTCCCGAGGGCAATGCCCGTCTGCGCGAGCGCGCCCGCGGCGGAAGCCCCAGCGCGCCGTACTCCATCCGCGGTCTCCGCCCTGACGGCACGATCCGCGACCTGGAGACGCAATCGGCGCTGCGCGTCATCGACGGCCGCGGCGTCGTGGTCATCTCCATTCTCGACTTCACCGAGCGCAATCGCACGCAGCGCGTGCTCAACCAGATGGCCGAGGCGGTCGGCTCGAAGGTGGGACAGGAGTTTTTCTCCTCGCTCGTCCTCAACCTCTCGCGCACCCTCGGCGTCGACTACGCATTCGTCGCCGAGCTCGTCGCGGAGGGTACGGAGCTCCGGATGATCGCCGTGGCCATCGACGGCCAGGTCTCCGATCCGATCACCTACCGCATGGCTGACACGCCGTGCGAGCAGGTGGTGGGCAGCTCTCTCTGCTGGTATCCGTCGGGGGTTCAGCGTCGCTTTCCGAACGACGATCTGCTCGTGGCCATGGGCGCCGAGGGCTACGCGGGCGTGCCTCTGATCGACTCCGGCGGGCAGCCGCTGGGACTGGTTGCGATTCTCCACCGCCACGAGCTGCCGCGCGAGCGCGCCGCCGAGGCGGCGCTGGAGATTTACGCGGCCCGCGCCGCGGCGGAACTGCAGCGGTTGCGCGGCGAGCACGCGGTGATCGCCGCCAAGGCATACGTCGACAAGCTCATCGAGACCGCCGCGGTGTTGATCTTGGAGCTCGACACCGCCGGAACGATCATTCGCGTCAATGACGCCGTGGAGGAGATCACCGGGCTGACTCGCGACGAGCTGCTCGGGCATTCCGCGTTGTCGCTCTTTCCCGAGATTGCCCTGACCACCGAAGGCGTCGGGGAGTGCAACGTCGGCGAACGAGTGGTCGCCTGGCGGACGGGCGCGATCCGCGATGCGGCCGGCGCGGTCACCGGCACGCTCGCCGTCGGCGCCGACGTGACCGACCAACGCCGCCTGCAGCGCGACGTGCTGCGCGCGGCCGCCGAGTGGAAGCAGACGTTCGACAACGTCAACACGCCGATTCTCGTCACCGACGCCGACGGCGTGGTGATCCGCGCCAATCGAGCCGCCTGCGAATTCGCCGGCCTCGGCGAGGGCGCCTGCTCCGGCCTGCCTGTCGACGCCATCGGAGCCGGCGAGCCGTGGCAGACCGCCATGAAGATGATTCGCCATGTCACCGCGACGGGCGATCCCGGCGCCGTCGAAGCAAAGGATGGGCACGAGCGGACATGGGACCTCACCGTGGCGCCGTTCGCCGCGGCGGCGGACGATGGGCCGCGCCTGATCCTGGTGCTGTGGGACATCACCGGCATCGTCGAGCTGCAGGAGTCGCTCAGCCGCTCGGCGAAGATGTCGGCGATGGGAAGCCTCGTCGCCGGCGTGGCCCACGAAGTCCGCAATCCGCTGTTCGCTATCTCGGCCACGCTCGATGCGTACGCCGAGGAGTTGAGCCGGCCGGACATGATCGAGGGCGCGACAGCATTGCGTCGCGAGGTCGCGCGCCTGAAGCAGCTCATGGTCGAGCTGCTCGAGTACGGCAAGCCGGCGGCGCTGCGAATCGATCGCGCCGCGATCGCCGGCGTCATCGACGAGGCCATTGCGGAACGCGCGCCTGACGACAAGGACGTCGCGGTGATTCGCACGACGTCCGCGGAAGTGCCCGAACTCCTGATGGACCGCGCCCGGATGCGCCAGGTATTCGACAATCTCATCGACAATGCCGTGCAACTCTCGCCTCGCGGCGGGCGCATCGAGATCACCACCTCGCTGATCGACTCGGCCGGACATCGCTGGGTCGAATGCCGCGTCGAAGACCGCGGGCCGGGATTCTCCGGCGACGCGCTCGCGCGCGTGTTCGAGCCGTTTTTCAGCAAGCGCGAGGGAGGAACCGGGCTCGGGCTCTCCATCGTGCAGCGGATCGTGCAAGAGCATTCCGGAAAGGTTCACGCCGCCAACCGCCCGGGCGGCGGCGCGGTGATCACGGTCCGCCTGCCGGTGCCGGAAACCTGAGCGAGCCGACGTGACTCACTCGAACAGCCACTGACGCGCTTCTTCGAGGCTCTTGGTGGTGAAGAGGCGTCCGCCGCGGAGCGCCGCGACTCTGGGGGCGAATCCGGTGACGTGCGCATCCGG
>Ga0075425_100001656_pt1 | contig 21831 bp, 20 predicted proteins | sample SoiMethybrSBSTD4_FD_75300 | JGI IMG/M metagenome (GOLD analysis project Ga0075425, IMG submission 75300) | Bulk soil microbial communities from a Populus tree surrounding site in Tennessee, USA - Soil MetaG P. TD hybrid SBSTD4 | ecosystem: Environmental > Terrestrial > Soil > Tree plantation... | reverse complement strand
CGCCGACACCGACGACGACGGCGTACGGGCGCAGCCTCGGTCCTTCGACGCTCGACAGCCCGAACAGCTCGTTCATCCGGCTGAGCGGCAGCGACGCTCCCCTGAGGGTCATCATCTCTTGACCCTCGACGCTCCGCAGGGCGCCTGGGTCGAGCCAGATGGCCTCCTGCACGCTGGACAGCGGAATCGCGAACGTACGCCCTTTGACTCGGACGATGAGCGCGCTGATGATCGCGAGCGTGATCGGAAGCGTCACCGTGAACTTGGTGCCGATACCGATCTCGCTGTAGATGTCGATGATCCCGCCGAGCTTGCTGATGTTCGTCTTCACGACGTCCATCCCGACGCCGCGACCCGAGAGCTCTCCGACGTCGGTCTTCGTACTGAGCCCCGGCACGAAGATGAGATTCAAGACTTCGCGGTGACCGAGCTCGTGCACCTCGTCTTGCTCGACGAGCCCTCGCCGGACGGCCGCCTTGAGGAGCTTGGTCTCGTCGATTCCCTTGCCGTCGTCTTCCACCTCGATGACGACGTGGCTTGCTTTCTGGAACGCGTTCAGTGCGATCGTGCCGACGGCGGGCTTGCCCACCCTCTCGCGCTCGATCCGCGCCTCGATCGCGTGGTCGATCGCGTTTCGGATCATGTGCATGAGAGGGTCGGACAGCTCTTCGACGATGAGCTTGTCGATCTCGGTCTCGGCGCCGGTGATGACGAGGTTCACGTCCTTGTCGGCCTCGCGGCTGATCTGACGCACGACCCGGGCGAGCTTGTCGAACAGCTGGCCGAGAGGAACCATGCGCACTTCGAGGATGCCGCCCTGGAGATCGGCCAAGTGCCGCTCGAAACCGCGATGCAGGCGATAGAGCTCGACACCGATCTCGCGCATCTCGGGACTCTTGCGGACGGTCTCGGTAAGCCTACCGATGGCGTTTCGAACGATCGACAGTTCGCCGACGATGTTCATCAACAAGTCGAGCTTGCGAATGTCGACCCGCACCGTTTGGGTAACCGACTTGAGCGACACCTCCGGCGCGATCGCGCCGGTCGGCGAAGGCTTCGGTAGTCCCGAGGGGCGCTCGGCGAGCTGCCCTTTGGGCAGCGAACGGGGAGCGTCCAGGCTCGGGCGACGCTCGTTGGGTACCGGAGTCATCGCACCGGGCACCGACGCGACGACCACGTGCTCCTTTGCGCTCGCGCGGCGAGGCACTTCTTCGATCTTGGTCCGATCGTCACCGAGAATGGAACGAAGAACGTCGAGCTTGGCCTGCGAGGCCATGAGGATGTCGAGCTCGATCGAATCGGCGTCCGCTCCTTCTCCCGTCGGCAGGTAGGTGATGATTTCGCCGAGCGGCTTCGCGCGGAGCTTCAGATTGTTGAGCGCCTCGTCGATCGTCGCGAGCTCGAACCGGACGCACAGACGGAAAAGGCTCTGCCCCTGTTCGATATTGGTGCGAAGTCGGTGCTCCTCGTATTCGGTGAGAACGGCGAGAAGCCCGGGGTCGAGCTCGTAGTACGCGCTCGGCGCTTCGACTTCACCGCCTCCGACCTCCGATAGATCGCCGAGCTCGCGCAGAAACTGGTCGATGTCGTGGAGCGGGTCGGTGCGAAGCCCCTTCTCGACGGAGAGGATGCGCCCGTAGATGTTGATCCCGCGAAACAGGAGGTCGATGACGTGTTGGCTGAGCTCGATCTTGCCGAGCCTGAGGTCGTCGAGCACGTTCTCGAGCTCGTGCGAGAGAGCGCTCATTCGGGCCGCTCCGAAAAGTCCGGCCAGGCCCTTCAGCGTATGCACCGCGCGAAAGATGTTGTTGACGAGCTCAGGGTCTGCCGGGCCCTTGTCGCGCGCTGCGTCGAGCTGGAGCAAGTCGCGCGACAAGCCCTCGATGATCTCGTGCGCTTCCGAGAAGAATTCCTCGCGCGCTTTGTCGCCCATGTCGGCCATGGGGGTTATCCGTTCGCCACCGGCCGGCTCGATAGCAAGCGACCCACCACGGAGAGCAACGCATCGGCGTCGAGCGGCTTCGCGAGGTATTCGTCTGCTCCGAGCGACAAGCCTCGAAGGCGATCCTTTTCTGACGATTGCGTCGAGATGATCATGATCGCCGTCGAGCGGTGGCGATCGCTCTTGCGGATGAACTGCACGAGCTCGAGCCCATTGATGTCGGGCATGTTGATGTCCGTGATCACGAGGTCGTACGGACCGCGCGGCAGGAGCCGGAGCGCGTCGAATCCGCTCGAGGCCTCGACGATGTCACAAGGGCCGAGACGGCCGTCCGTTTCCAGCGCCGAGCGTATGAACGATCGCGTCGAAGCAGAATCTTCCACGACGAGAATGCGACGCATGGCCCACCCTCAGTCTAGCGGAACCGTTTCTCTTTGCGTATTTGTTCTCTTGCGCGCCCGCGGGACAATCGAAGGCATCGGCGCCGGGGTACGCGATGTCCTTACATCGGGCTGAACGCTCAGGCGCTCGGGACCGTCCCGAGCTCGGGGAATCGCTTCGCGAGGAGGCGGCGGAAGTTTTCCTTGTCGCTGGCTTTCTCGAGCGCGGCCGCCGGCGAGATTTTCCCGGCCAGAACGAGCCGTTCGAGCGCCATGTCGATGGTCTGCATCCCCTGGGACTGCCCGGCCTGCATGAGGCTGGCGATTTGAAATGTCTTTCCCTCGCGAATCATCGAAGCGATTCCCGTTGATCCGAGCAGGATCTCGTGGGCGGCGATCCGCCCCTTTTCGTCAGCGGTCTTCAAGAGCTGCTGGGCGACGATGCCCACCAGGCTTTCCGCCAAAAGACCACGGATCTGGGGCTGCTCGTCGGCGGGAAAGGAGTTGATGATGCGCTCGATCGTCGCCGGCGCGCTGTTCGTGTGGACGGTCGCAAACACGAGGATGCCGAAACTCGCGAGCTGGAGGGCAAGCTTCATCGTCTCGTTGTTGCGCAGCTCGCCGACGAGAATCACCTGCGGGTCCTCGCGCGCCGCGCTGCGAATCGCGGTGGCGAAGTTGGGCGCATCCGCCCCCACCTCGCGATGGGTGACTTGCGCGCGGATCGATCCGTGCACGAATTCCACGGGATCCTCGATCGTCAGGATGTGACACGAACGGTTGACGTTGATGTGGTGAATCATGGCGGCAAGCGTCGTCGACTTGCCCGATCCGGTGGGACCGGTGACGAGCACGAGTCCGCTGCGCCGCTCCGAGAGCGCGCGGATGGCCGGCGGGCACCCGAGCTGGTCGAGGGTCGGAACCACGCTAGGTATGAAGCGGAACACCGCGCCGAGGCCGCTCGTGCGATAGAAATAGTTGGCGCGAAACCGGGCGCGCGCGTGGGCATAGGCAAAGTCGAGATCGAGCTCCTCTACGATCTGCTTTTTCTGGACGGGATTCACGATGTCGAAGAGCCACTCGTCCAACTCGTCGGCGCTTATCGGCTGCTCGCGTAAAGGAGCGAGCTCGCCCCGCACGCGACAGAGTGGCGGGTAGCCGATAGCAAGGTGAAGATCGCTCCCCTTTCGGTCGAGCAGCTGGTCGAACAGGGCGTCGATCTTGGGCAAAGGCTACGCCCCTTTCTGTGGTGCGGCTTGCGTGCGCGTCGCCGACAGAGCCTGGGTGAGCTCGTCGGGCGCCTCCGCATGAGCCCGGGCCTCTTCGAGCGTCACCTTGCCCGCTCGGACCAGTTCTCCTAGCGAATCGTCGAGTCGCACGATCCCCATGGCTTTGCCCCGCTGTTGGAGGCTCGGAATCTGGAATGTTTTATTTTCGCGGATGAGGTTCCAGAGCGCAATGTTGCCCGGAAGCACTTCGGCCGCGGCGAACACGCGTGAATCGTCCATGCCCCGCACGAGCCTCTGGCTCACGATGAGCCGGAGGCCGCCCGCGAGCGCCATTCTCACCTGGGGCTGATCGCCCGGAGGAAATAGATCGATGAGCCGATCGATCGTCTTCGCGGCGCTCGGCGTATTCATCGTTGCGAGCACGAGGTGACCCGTCTCGCTGGCCGACAGCGCCATCCTCACGGTCTCCGTGTCGCGCAGCTCTCCGACGACGATGACGTCCGGATCTTCGCGGAGCGAAGCCTTCAGGGCCGACGAGAACGAGCGGGTGTGCGTGCCGACCTCCCGCTGGCTGATCAGCGCCTTTTTGCGAGGGTGCACGTATTCGACCGGATCCTCGACCGTGATGACATGGTGGGTGGTCTCGACGTTGAGGAGATTCACGAGGGCGGCGAGCGTGGTCGTCTTGCCGTGACCGGTGGGACCGGTGAGCACGATGAGCCCTTGATGGTGGTGGGTCGCCTGTCCGATCGCGTCCGGAAGGCCCAGCGCCGAGAGGGTCGGGATCTCGAAACCGATGAGCCGCAGGGACGCTTTCATGCCCGTGCGCTGTCGCGCCACGTTGACGCGAAACCGACCGAGCTTCGCGTGTGCGATGGCGAAGTCGCACGAACCGTCGCGCTCGAACGAAGGGAGCAGGCGACCCGGAACGATCGACTTCAGCATCTCTTCGACCTCGGATGAACCGAGAGGTTCGCCCGACGCCACGAGCTCTCCGGCGATCCGAAGGAGCGCAGGGCGGCCCGCCACGACGTGCAGATCGCTGGCGTTGCGTTGGCGAGCTTCTTCGAGGAGACGGTCGAAAGGAGCCGCGCTCGGCGCGAACGGCACCGGAACCGCGACGGCGGGGGGCGCTGCCGCTGGGGCATCGAGAGGACGGGCGCCAGCGGCGGGTTGCGGTTCTCGGTGCAGCACGACGCGTGCGTGGAGGGTTCCGTCCTTCTTCGCCGCACGGATGGATACGACTCCGAGGCCGTCCTCGACCGATTTCCAGCTCGCCGCCTCTGGACCCAGCTTGTCGACGAAGGCAATGCCCCCCAGCGTCATGAGTAGCTCGAGTAGCTCGTCGTCCGAGACTGCGTATTGAGCGACCGGCTCGTACGCGCCATGGAGCTTCACGCAAGGGGGTCGACCGCTCGTCACGGCGAACTCCGTAACGCCGTCGCGCTTCAGCCCGCGAGCCATGAGGTCGAGGAGCATCACCGTGTAGACGGCGGCTTGGACACCCCCCTTGAGCGGCTGGGCTCGCCCTTCGGCAGGGGGGCGCCGCCTGGCGGAATCGGCGGGCGCCAGAGGCAGGGGCACCTAACCCTTCCGAATTGCTGGGGTCGTGCACGGCACGGTCGTCGCTACCTCCCGATAGCATGCTCGCCACCGCCCACACGACCGCGCTCGTCGGCCTCGAAGCGCATCCGGTGCGGGTCGAGGTCGCCTGCACCCGTGGCCCGGGATGGTTCGAAATGGTGGGCCTCGCCGACGGCGCGGTGCGAGAAAGCCGCGTTCGCGTCAGCGCGGCTCTCGGGCAACTCGGCATCCTCATGGCCGAGCACCGCATCACCGTCAACCTGGCGCCCGCCGACCTGCGCAAGAGCGGCACCACCTTCGATCTTGCCATTGCCGTGGCCACGCTCGCTGCCCTTGGCAAGGTCCCTTCCGAGCGGCTCGAGGGGGTCACATTTCTCGGCGAGCTCTCGCTCACGGGAGCGATCCGCCCCGTCCGCGGCGTCCTCGCACACCTGATCGGCGCTCGCGTTCTCGGACGCCGATGCGCGATCGTGCCACGCGACAACGGGCGCGAGGCCGGCGTCGCGCGCGACGTCGAAGCGCGCCTCGCCGATGACCTCGACCAAATTCGAAGGCACTTGGCCGGCGAGTGCGACCTCGACTTGGCGCGCTCCACTCCTTTCGGCCAAAAGCCGCCTCTCGGGCTCGACCTCGCCGACGTTCGCGGGCAGTTCGCTGGGCGCCGCGCCCTCGAGGTCGCCGCGGCCGGAAGTCACAATCTTCTGCTCGTCGGGCCACCCGGCGGCGGCAAGACGATGCTCGCGCGCCGTCTTCCCACCGTGCTGCCGCCTCTCGGCTTCGACGCCGCGCTTTCCATCACCATGATTCACAGCGTCGCAGGCTTGCTCGGGGCCGAGCGAGGTCTGGTTGCCACGCGCCCTTTCCGAAGCCCGCACCACAGCGTCAGCACCGCAGGCCTCGTCGGCGGCGGCGAACCGATCCGGCCGGGAGAAATCTCCCTCGCCCATCAGGGAGTTCTTTTTCTCGATGAGATTCTCGAATTTCGGCGGTCGGCGCTCGAAGCGTTGCGCCAGCCCCTCGAGGACGGAGAGGTCTCGATTGCCCGCGCCCGCAGTCGCGCCACGTTCCCGGCCCGTCCCCTCGTCGTTGCCGCGGCCAATCCCTGCCCGTGCGGCTACGCGGGGGACCCGCTCCGCCGTTGCGCGTGCACCGAAGAGCGCGTGCATGCCTACCGTGCGCGCCTGTCGGGGCCCCTTCTCGATCGAATCGACCTGCACGTCAGCCTGCCGCCGGTCGACGTCGCGTCGCTCGCGTCGGGCGCCGTCGGAGAAAGATCGGAGAGCGTGCGCGAGCGTGTCGTTCGCGCGAAGGGGATTCAGGAGGAGCGATTTCGTCGAGGGGAAACCAGCGCCAGCGTCAATGCCGAGCTCTCGTCCCAAGACGTCGACAAGATTGCGCGACCGGACGCCGCGGGCATGCGCCTCATCGTCGGAGCCGTCGAACGGCTCGGCCTCTCGGCGCGAGCTTACGGCAAGGTTCTTCGCGTCGCTCGAACGCTCGCCGACCTCGAGGGGGCCGACGCCGTGCGGGCCGTCCACGTCGCCGAAGCGGTTCAGGCTCGCATCTTCGACCGAAACCTCGAACGCCCGACTTTACAGCTATCGCGATCATCGTGAACCCAACCATCAAAAAAAATAGAAAGGAAGTGCACCCATGTTCGACCTCGCAGAGAAGCTCCGCACCATTCGAACGATCGTGGCCGGCATCGAAAAGCAATTCGGCAAGGGCGCCATCATGGCGCTCGGAGACGAAGAGTACGCCGAGCCCATCACCGTCATCCCGAGCGGATCGCTCGCCCTCGACCACGCCCTCGGCGTCGGAGGTTACCCGCGCGGCCGCATCGTCGAGATCTACGGACCCGAGTCCGGCGGCAAGACCACGCTCACGCTTCACGCCATCGCCGAGGCCCAGAAAGAGGGCGGCGTCGCCGCCTTTATCGACGCCGAGCATGCTTTCGACGTGACCTATGCGCGCGCCATCGGCGTCGACACAGAGCGTCTCCTGGTGAGCCAGCCGGACACCGGCGAACAAGCCCTCGAGATCTGCGAAATGCTCACCCGCTCCGGTGCCGTCGACCTCGTCGTCATCGACTCGGTGGCCGCGCTCACGCCCAAGGCCGAGATCGAGGGGGACATGGGCGACGCGCACATGGGACTACAGGCCAGGCTCATGAGCCAGGCGCTCCGCAAGCTCACCGCCGTCGCGCACAAGACCAGCACGACCATCATCTTCATCAATCAACTACGCCAAAAGATCGGCGTGGTCTTCGGCAATCCCGAGACGACGACCGGCGGCAATGCCCTCAAGTTCTACGCCAGCGTCAGGCTCGACGTGCGGCGCATCGGGCAGGTCAAAGTCGGAGAGGACGCGATCGGCAACCGCACCCGCGTCAAGGTCGTGAAGAACAAATGTGCCCCCCCCTTCCAGGAGGCGGAGTTCGAGATCCGCTGGGGGACGGGCATCGACCATGCCGCCGATCTGCTCGATCTCGCCATCTCGCGCGGCGTCGTCGACAAGAGCGGCGCTCACCTCACGTTCGAAGGCGAACACGTGGGGCACGGCCGCGAGAAGGCGCGCGAAGCGCTGCTCGTCAACACCGAGATGACGACGGCGCTGCGCAACGCCGTCATGGCGGCCGCCGCGACGAATGGCAAAAACCATGCGTCCAACGGCGTCGAGGCGGTCGCGGACGCTTAGTCGTTCGCCACGACCCCTGGTCGCGTGTGCGCGACCAGGGGCGGACCGATGAGTGAGCGGGAGGAAAGGAAATGCTACGATTCGGCGCATGCCCGTGTCGCGGAAGTTCTTGGTGCGCTGGATGGCGCAGCAGCATTCGCAGCACGTACTGCTCGAGTCGACGCGGGCTGCCATCGAGAAGATGGCCGAGGAGTTTGCTCGAGAAGCTCTTTCCGATCCCGACTTCCGCACCCAGATGCGCACGGAAGTCAGAGCCGCGATGCACGAATTGGTCGAGCTGCTGAAAGCGAACCCTCCCTAACACCACTGTGCCGGTTCCTCGCTTGGCAGAGCAGTGCTAATGGGAGGCGCGCCGGACTAGCGGCTCACGTGACGAGCAACACCTTGCCGGTGGTGGCTCGCCCCTCGAGCGCTCGGTGGGCCTGCGCCGCCTCCCGGAGGGGGAAGGTGGCCCCGATGCGAACCTCGAGGTCGCCCGACTTCACCCATCCGAGCACTTCGGTCGCGCGCTCGAGGAGCGCGTCGCGGGTCGCCACGTAGTGGCCGAGGGTCGGGCGGGTGAGATAGAGCGAGCCCTTGGCGTTCAGCACCTGTGGATCGAACGGACCGACCGGGCCACTCGACTGACCATAGAGCACGAGCATTCCTCGGGTGGCGAGCGAACCGAGACTCCCGTCGAACGTCGTCCTGCCGACCGAGTCGTAGACGACGTCGACGCCCCGTCCCGACGTCAAGCGCCTCGTTTCCGATTCGAAGTCTTGCGTCGCGTAGAGGATGACTTCGTCGGCGCCCGCTCGACGTGCGAGCGCCGCTTTCTCGTCGGTGGAGACCGTACCGATCACGCGCGCCCCCGCCTTCTTGGCCATCTGGCAAAGCAAGAGACCCACGCCCCCCGCGGCGGCGTGCACGAGGCAGCTGTGGCCCGCCCGAAGCGCGAATGTGGAATGCGAAAGGTAATGCGCCGTCATGCCTTGCAGAATCGAGGCCGCCGCCGTCTGGACGTCGACCTCAGGGGGAATCGCAACGAGCCTCGCCTCGGGCACGACCACGTGGGTGGCGTACGTTCCCCCGGGCGAGCTGGCCCCGAGGCGGTCGGCCCACGCGACGCGATCGCCCACGCGCACGCTGATCACGTCCGGCCCCAGTCGTTCGACGACGCCCGCCCCCTCGACGCCGAGGATCGCGGGAAGGGTCATCTTGTAGCTTCCCTTTCGAAAATAGACGTCGATGAAATTGACGCCCGCGGCTTCGACCCGGACGAGGACTTCGCTCCTCGCGGGCGACGGCGTGGGCAGCTCGGTCCACTTCATGACTTCTGGACCACCGTGCTCGGTGATCAGGATGGCGTGCATGGCATCTCCAGAGGGAAGGTTTCGAGGGGGATGTAGCGCGTTCCCTTGTTCGTGGGCTTGCTCTCCATGAGCACGAAGCTCGCGACGTGCATAGCGCCGATCGTCTCATCCGGCCCGGTCAAAAGGGCGCGCATTGCTTCCGACGGGAGGCGGCGTTTCACGCGCGCGAGCGTGAGGTGAGGCACGAACGCGCGGCCATCGGGCGAAAAGCCCTCACGGACGAGCTGCCCCTCGAGTCGCGACGCGAGCTGGACGAGCTCCGCAGCCCCACCGCCCGCGCCGATCCAGAGCGTGTGGGGGCGGCGCTCGTCGGGAAAAACGCCGAGGGCCCGAAGCGTGACCTCGAAAGGGCCAACTCCTTTCGCCGCCGCATGACCGGCGCGCACCGCCGCCGCTTGCCGATCCGGCGGCTCTTCGCCCAAAAAGCGCAGCGTGTAATGCGCCTTGTCGGCCTGGATGAACCTGAGGCAGTCGGCCGGAGCTCTCTTTTGCAGCCTCGAGCAGAGCGACTCGAGCGCGGACATCACCTCCCGCGAAACCCCGACCGCGAAGAAAAGCCGCGCCACGCGTCCGCGCTCAGGCGACCTCGAAAAGTCCGGCCGCCCCCATGCCCCCCCCAACGCACATGGTGATGACCACGAACTTCACCCCCCGACGCTTCCCCTCGATGAGAGCATGGCCGACCATCCGAGCGCCGGACATCCCGAATGGGTGTCCGATGGAAATGGCACCACCGTCGACGTTGAAACGCTCCATCGGAATCTCGAGCTTGTCGCGACAATAAACGGTCTGGCTCGCGAAAGCCTCGTTGAGCTCCCAGAGCCCGATGTCGTCCATCTTGAGCCCTTGCCGCTTGAGCAGCAGAGGGACCGCGAAGATCGGACCTATGCCCATTTCGTCGGGCTCGCACCCCGCGACGGCGAGCCCTCGGTAGATTCCGAGGGGCTCCAGGTTTCGCTGGGACGCGAGCTTGGCCTCCATCACCACACAAGCGGAAGCGCCGTCGGAGAGCTGGCTCGCGTTGCCGGCCGTGATGCTCCCCTGGGTGACCGAGGGGAGCGCGCGAAGAGCTTCGAGAGTGGTGCCCGGTCGGTTGCCCTCGTCCTTCGTGACGACGACGTCCTTCATGCTGGTCGCACCGGTCTCTTTGTCGGTCAGCTCCATCTGGGTCGCGAGGGGAACGATTTCGGCGTCGAACCTCCCCTCTCGCTGCGCGGCGGCCGTGCGCTGTTGGCTTGCGAGGGCGTACTCGTCCTGCATTTCGCGTGTGACGTTGTAACGTCGTGCGACGATCTCGGCGGTCTGGAGCATCGGCATCCAGAGCTCCGGCTTGTGCTCCATCAGCCAGGCCTCGACGTAGTTGCTGGTGTTGATGTTGTTTTGCACGAGGCTGATCGATTCGACTCCGCCGGCTACCATGATCGGCACGTCGTCGACGACGATTCGCTGAGCGGCGATGGAAATGGCCTGAAGCCCCGAGGAGCAGAAGCGGTTGATCGTGGCGCCGCACGCCGTGACCGGTAGCCCTGCTCGAATCGCGGCGTTGCGCGCGATGTTGTGTCCGTTCGCCCCCTCGGGAAAGCCGCAACCCAAGATGACGTCTTCGACCTCCGCGGGATCGACGCGCGCCCGCTTGACGGCCTCTGCGATGACGTGACCCGCCATCGTCGCCGAGTGTGTCTTGTTGAAACCCCCGCGGAACGCCTTGCCGATGCCGGTGCGCGCCGTCGAAACGATGACCGCTTCTTTCATAAGGGCCTATTTAAGCACGACTCGGGCTCCGGCAAACCCGGGACGGGGCCGGCGCCGCTTTCGCCGCGATTGGCCCCCCGAGGTGCGGCGGAGCTCGGAACGGCGGGCGTTAGCGCCGGCCCCCCGTTCGTGTTAATTCGCCCCCCGCGTATGGCACTCGAAGCGGCAAACCCGCCCAAGCATGCCCACGGTTTTTGGCACAAGCACGGCATCAAGCTTGCGGCCTCGATCGTCATCGCCGCGGCGTTCGCGTGGACGCTCGAGCGGGGAGGGCTGCCGCTCGTTCCGCCCGCCTCGGCGTTCCGAAACGTCAAGATTTCGAGCTGTCTCGAGTACATGCTCCTCTTGATCACGTTTCACACGATCCGCGCGACGCGCTGGAGACACCTCTTGGCGCCCATCGCCGACGTCAAGGTGCGCCGCATCCTCGCGGTTTCATGGATAGGTTTCGCCGCGATCCTGATCATGCCGCTTCGCGCGGGAGAATTCGTTCGCCCCTACATGATCCGAGAAAAGGGAAAAGTCTCGATGGCCGCCGCGACCGGCACCGTCGGTGCCGAGCGGGTCATCGACGGCCTTTGCCTGACGGTCCTGCTTGGCGTGTGCCTGCAGCTCGCGCACCCGCTGTCGCCGCTCCCCGACCACATCGGCAAGCTCCAGATCCCCGTGGCCGCGGTGCCCGTTTCGGCTTATCTGTCGCTGCTCGGGTTCGTCTGTGCCTTCGCGTTCATGGCGCTTTTTTACTGGCGTCCTTCGCTCGGCCACAGGGTCGTCGAAAAGACACTCGGGGTCGTCTCGGCCCGATTCGCCGAGAAGGCAGGCGATTTCGTAGCCCGCACGGTCGAGGGTCTCAAGTTTCTGCCGAACCTGCGCCATTTCGGGCCGTTCATGCTCGAAACCGCCGCCTACTGGGCTTTCAATGGCCTCAGCATCTGGGTCCTCGCGCGCGGCTGCGGCATCGAGTCGATCTCGGTCGTGCAAGCCTTCGTCGTCATGGGGGTCATCGGTGTCGGCATCCTGGTCCCCGCCGGACCAGGGTTGTTCGGCGCCTTTCAGGCCTCGGCGTACGCGGCGCTCGCGATGTACTTCCACGACGACGTCGTTCTAGGGCCGGGCGGCGTGTTCGTGTTCCTGCTCTACGTCGTCCAGTTTCTCTGGCACGTTCTCACGGCCACGTTCTTTCTCTTGGTCGATCGCGGCGCCGCCCGCCAGGTGATCGAGGCCGAAACGGCCTGACCCGCTCCGCAGTTGGGCCCCAGACCGGAGCCGACCGACACCCCCACCAGAAGTTGTCCGCCGCCGAGCGACGGAGCTATTGACCCTGCATGGTCCGTCGATGGCTTTTGACTGGGCTCGCGTGTCTCGCCGCGGGGGTCGGCTACCTCTTCGCACCCACGAGCCTCGAGGCCAAGGCGAGCTTGGATTCGCCGTACACGCTCGCGCAGACCTACAACGCCGCGCTAAGGCTCGTCAGGGTCGACCTCGGCCTGACCGTCACCGAGAAGGATGCGAGCGTCGCCTACGTGCTCTTCGAGTACAAGAGCAACGAGAGCGGCGCGCGCGTCGTGCCCGGCTCGATTCAGATGCTCGACAGCGGTCGCAGCGTCAAAGTCGTCGTGCAGCTCGGGCAGATGCCGCGCTACCACGAACAGGTCGTCGTCGACGCGCTCGCGAAGAAACTCCGCGACGAATATGGGGACCCTCCCCCTCGCCCCGTCCATCGAGATGTACCGGACGCCGGCCCCGAAGCGGGCGAAACGATCTACTAGTGAGAATCGACCCGAGTAGTGCTAGGTAGTCCTAGCTTCGCTCCGCCCGGCGGGTTCGCACCCCGCCGAACTCCGCTTCCGAACGAGCGATGCCGGCCACAGCATGCTTGCCACGCCCAGTTCAGTGACCATCACCCATGCCCCCGAAGCCCAGCCTGACCGGTTGACCGCGCACTACCGGCAGATGCTCCTCATTCGCCGTTGCGAAGAGGAGAGCGCCCGTGCCTATGCGCAGGGGAAAATTGGTGGATTTTTACACCTTTACATCGGCCAGGAGGCGGTGGCCGTCGGGGCGTGCGCCGCCCTCACGCCTGACGACTACGTGGTCGGCACCTACCGCGACCACGGCCTCGCCATCGCGAAGGGGATGGAGGTGAAAACGGTCTTGGCCGAGCTCTACGGCAAGGTCACCGGCTGCTCGAAAGGGCTCGGCGGCTCGATGCACCTGTTCGACGCCAAGCACAACATGCTCGGCGGCTACGGCATCGTCGGAGGCCATATTCCGATCGCTGCCGGCGTCGCCTTCGCCAGCAAATACCGAAAAGACGGCAGGGTCACGCTCTGCTTTTTCGGCGAGGGGGCCGTTTCGATCGGCGGCTTTCACGAAGCCCTCTCGCTCGCAGCGCTGTGGAAGCTACCCATCGTGTTCATTTGCGAGAACAACGAATATTCGATGGGCACGCCGCTCTCGCGAACGATGGCGGTCGAGGACGTCACCTTGAAAGCCGACGGCTACGGAATGGCCAAAGATCGTTTCTTCGTGCGCGACGTCCTGGAGGTCGAGCATCACGTCGCAGACGCGGTGGCGCGGGCGCGAAAGAACAGCGAGCCGACCCTCATCGAGGCCCGCACCTACCGTTTTCGCGGCCATTCGATGAGCGACCCGGGCAAGTACCGCACGCCCGCCGAGCTCGAGGAGCGCAAAAAGAGCGACCCGTTGAGCCGCGCCCGAATGGAGCTCGAGGGGTCGGGCCTCGGCGAGCGGCTGAACGAGATTGACGCCGACGTCGAGCGCGAGATCGAAGAGGCCGTCCGCTTTGCCGAGGAGAGCCCCGAGCCCGGGCCCGAGCTTCTCGAGGCAAGCACGTACGCGGGCCCGTTCGCGCGCTGATCCATCACCCGAGCCAACGCCGAGCAAGCACATGTCGACCATCCGTTACCGAGAGGCACTCAGGCAAGCGATGATCGAGGAGATGGAGAAAGACGACCGCGTCTTTCTCATGGGTGAGGAGGTTGGCTACTACCAGGGCGCGTACAAGGTCTCCGAGGGAATGCTCGAGCGCTTCGGGCCGCAGCGCGTGATCGACGCTCCCATTGCCGAGGGGGGGTTCGCGGGCATCGGAGTCGGCGCAGCGATGGTGGGCCTTCGCCCGATCATCGAGTTCATGACCTGGAATTTTTCTGCCGTCGCGTTCGATCAAATTCTCTCCAACGCGTCGAAGATCCGCCAGATGTCGGGCGCCCAGTTCACGGTGCCCATCGTGTTTCGCGCGCCGAACGGGTCCGCCGCACAAGTCGGAGCCCAGCACTCGCACGCGATGGAGCACTTCTACGCGCACATGCCCGGGCTCAAGATCATCGCTCCGGCGATGCCGGCCGACGCAAAGGGGCTCCTCAAGACGGCCATTCGCGACGACAACCCGGTCCTTTGCTTCGAGAGCGAAACCCTTTACAGCGTCAAGGGCGAGGTGTCCGATGACCCGGACCACACGGTTCCGATGGGAGTCGCCAACGTCGTGCGCGAGGGCAAAAGCGCCACCGTGATCGCATGGTCGCGCATCGTGCACGTCGCGCTCGAAGCGGCCAAAACGCTCGAGAAGGAGGGAATCGACGTCGAGGTGGTCGATCTTCGCTCGCTCCGTCCTCTCGACATCGACACCGTTCTGGCGAGCGTAGCCAAAACGCATCGCGCCGTCATCGCGGGCGAGGGGTGGCCCTACGGCGGCGTGGGTGCCGAGGTGTCCGACCGCATCCAGCGGCTCGCCTTCGACGAGCTCGACGCGCCCATCGAGCGGGTGCAGACGATGGACGTTCCGATGCCCTACAACGCCAAGCTCGAGCAGCTGGTGATTCCGCAAGCGGCAGGCATTGCCGAAGCGGTGAAGCGTTCGCTCTATCTCCAGTAGAGGGAATCATGGCCAAGTTACTCGAGATGCCGAAGCTGTCGCCCACGATGACCGAGGGGCAGCTCACCGTCTGGCACAAGAAAGAGGGGGACGCGGTCGGGGTCGACGACCTTCTGGCAGAAGTCGAGACCGACAAGGCGACGATGGAGTTTCGCTCGTTCGACAAGGGAACGTTGCTCAAGGTGCTCGTTCCGACCGGCAGCCTGGTGCTGCTCGGGCAGCCGGTCGCCATCCTCGGCACGCCCGGCGAAGACATCTCGAAGCTCGTGCCCGCCGGGCAAGGCGCGACGGGGCAAGGCGCGACGGCGCCCACGGCTCCTGCGCTGAAGCCGCCGAGCGGCACCGGCCAAGCTTCCGCGACGCAGCCCCAAGCGGTGCCGGCCCAGGCGGCACCCGCCGCACCACGCGAGCCGCGCGAACCGGCACCCGCCGCGCCACGCGAGCCACGCGAACCGGCACCCGCCGCACCACGCGAGCCACGCGATGGCCGCGTGTACGCCTCCCCGTACGTGCGCAAGATCGCCCGCGAGCGAGAAATCGATCTTGGCGTCGTTTCGGGAAGCGGCCCCCGCGGCCGCATCGTGGCACGCGATCTCGAGACGGTCCCCGCTTCGGCCCCCTCGTCGGCGATCCACGCGCTCGCCCCTCGAGCTGATTCCGACGAAGTTCGTCCCCTCTCGATGATGCGCAAGACGATCGCTCGGCGCCTCACCGAATCGAAGCAAACCGTCCCCCACTTCTACTTGGCCATCGACGTCGATGCGGCTCCGATTTCACGTATTCGCGAGCAGATCAACGATGATCTGGCCGCCGGCGCCCCACGAAACGGCGCGGCCGAGGCGAGCCCGCCGAAAGTGTCGGTCAACGACCTTCTCATCAAGGCGTGCGCCATCGCGCTCGGCCGCGTGCCCGAATGCAATGCGAGCTTCACGCCGGAGGCGATCCTCATTCACCGCCGCGTCGACATCTCCGTCGCGGTCGCCATTCCGGACGGGCTGGTGACGCCGGTCGTCCGTCAGGCGGACAAGAAGAGCATCGTCACCATCGCGCACGAGGTGCGCGATCTCGCGGCGAGGGCGAAAGCCAAAAAGCTGCGGCCCGAAGAGATGACCGACGGGACGTTCGGCATCTCGAACCTCGGTATGTTCGGCATCGATTCGTTCGCGGCGGTCATCAACCCGCCCGAGGGGGCCATCCTCGCGGTCGGCAAGATTCGTGAGGAACCGGTCGTGTGGGAGGGGACCGTCGTGCCAGGCCAGAGGCTCGCCCTGACGCTCTCGTGCGATCATCGGGTGGTCGACGGAGCCGTCGGCGCGAGGTTTCTGGCCGAGCTCAGGGGCCTCATCGAACGACCGACCCAGATGCTCGTGTACTGACGTGCTAGAAAAGGCGCGATGCCTTCGCGTCTTTTCAGGCTGGCGCTCGCCTTCGCCTTTGCACTCGGCCACGGAGCGTTCGCCGGCGTAGCCGACCGCATGGCGTTGCCGATCCTTCCGCAAGCCGACGGTAGCCCGATCGTCGCCCTGCGCGGCGCCGGACCGAGCCAGGTCTTGATTCGAGCCGGCACGTTCGTCATGGGATCGAGCTCGGAGGAGATAGACTTTGCGATCGGCCTCTGCAAAAAGGATTGGCACGGCGCCGATTTTTGCGAGAAGCAGTTCGTGAACGAGCTCGAGGCGCACGAAGTCCGGCTATCGGCTTATTACATCGATCGAACCGAAGTGACCGTCAGCGCCTACCGGCGCTGCGTCGAGCTCGGGCGATGCAGTCCGCCTCCGTTCGCGTCGGGAGGGCAAAGGCTCGACCGGCCTGATTACCCCGTTACGCTGGTCACCTGGAACGACGCCGACGAGTATTGCCGTTTCGCGGATGGGCGCTTGCCTACTGAAGCCGAGTGGGAGCGCGCTGCGCGCGGCCCGGCCGGCCGGCGCTTCCCCTGGGGCAATACGTACAACCGCGGCCTCTGCAACCATGGCGCGGCCATGCTCGACGAGACGGACGACAGCGACGGGTTTGCCGAGCTGGCGCCGGTGGGTTCGTTTCCCGCGGGCCGCACGCCCGACGGGATCGACGATCTGGCCGGCAACGTCGAGGAATGGGTGGCGGACGCCATTGACGATTTCTTGGGCGCCCATTATCCGGCCACGAGCGAAGTCAATCCGAAGGGGGCGAACGCAGGCGCCTTCCGTGTGGTCCGAGGTGGCGGCTACCGAAGCGACAGCTTCCAGATCGGGGCGGCCTGGCTGCGTAGCGCCGCACGCATCTTCCGCCCGGCAAGCGAGCGGCGCACGTTCCGAGGCTTTCGCTGCGTGCATCCGGTCGCCGAAGGACTATAAAAAAGCGAGAAAAGGCGGCGCCCGCCGCACCAAGATGCGCATTGCCCACATTTCCGACTTGCACGTGCTCGCGCTCGAGGGGGCGGTGCCGCTTCGGCTCTTCAACAAGCGGGCGACGGGCTACGCGAACATCCGCTTCAATCGAAAGCATGCGCACAAGGGTGAGCTCGTGCGAGCCATCGCGGCGCATCTGTCGGCGACGAAAGTCGACCATGTCGTCATCAGCGGCGACGTATCGAACCTCGCGCTCGAGGCGGAGTTCGAGGCGGTGCTGGCCCTTCTGGACGACGTTCTCGGGCTGCCGCCCAGCCGAGTGACGATCGTCCCGGGAAATCACGACGTCTATACGAGAGGCGCCGAGAAGAACAAGCGCTTCGCACGCTATTTCGAGCGCTACCTTGCTTCGGACTTGCCCGAGTACCGCACCGATCAACCGGGCGGCATGTTCCCGGTGGTCAAGCTCGCGAATGGCGTTGCGGTGATTGGCCTCTCGAGCGCCCTGGCCCGCCCCCCCTTCGTCGCGTCCGGACGCCTCGGCGACGCGCAGCTCGGAGCGCTCGAGAAGATCTTGGCCTGCCCCGACCTGCGGGACAAGGTCCCGATCATCGTGCTGCACCACCCGGTGCACAACCCGCCGACCTGGCTCAAGACTCGGCTCGAGGGGCTCGCCGACGCCGCACGCCTGAAGCAACTCGTCATGCCTCTTTCGCGCGGGCTTCTCTTGCACGGGCACCTTCATCGCCGCATCCATCGAAAGTTCGCCACCTACGGCGGGCATGTCGACGTGATCGGCGCCACCAGTGCATCGCTCGTGCATCCGAGCCCGGCACGCATGGCTGGTTACAATCTCTACGAGCTTTCGGACGAAGGTGCGATCGGATCGCTCGAGAGCTTCTTCTACGACGAAGCCAAAAGGACGTTCGCCGCAGCAGACTTGCCGCAATCCTGACTCGCAACCAATGCGTTATTCGGCGCGGGCCTTCGGCCCTGCCTGCGGACGCGCGTGAGGAGCGTAGCTCGCAGCTCGACGAAACTCGTCGTACCCGAATACGAGAACGCCCGGGGCCAGGCCCGGGCGATCATCGATTGGCGAGGGTCGGTCGACTATCCCGTTGCTTCCATCCCCGAGGTCATTCGGCTGACGTTGATCGCCTGCAGTCCCTTGGGGCCTTCTTTGATCTCGAATTCCACTGTCTCGTCTTCGAACAGGCGACGCCGGCCCTCTCCGTTGATTTGCGAATAGTGAACGAACACGTCGGGGCCATTGTCCTGCTTGATGAAACCCCAGCCCTTCTCATCGTTGAACCACTTCACTTTACCCACCGCCATTGGTTCCTCCACTTCGAGCGCGATGCTCAGATGAGCTCGCAACGCGCGTGTCTCCTCCGCAGACAGCCACCCAACCCGCTTCGTAGACCGAGCGCCGGTACCGTAGCCGCGGCGCGCGAGGAAGGTCAAGAGGGCAGCCGCCGACCGGTCGCGACAGGCAGCGCGCCCGCCTCAAGACGAGATTTCTACGCACCGGAGCGCGTAGCAAGCTTCGCAGTCGCGAGCCGAAACGTCGAAGGTCACAATCTAAGCCGTTGAATTCACGGCACGCGTGAGCCAGGCACCTCTTTTGCTTCGCGATGGGACACGAGCTACCGATGCTCGGCCCGAGGGGGAACCCGGACCGGCCTCCCATTCGACCGTCGGCCGGCGGGGAACCCGGACCAGCCGCTCACAAGATCGTCGGTTGCAGACACAGGAATCATGGCCCTGCCTTTCGACATCCCCGTCAACGCGCGCGACCCTCGCACCTTCGCGATTCTGGCAAAAACCATCTATCGCGAGCTTCGTGCCGAAGGCTACAGCGCGACAGAGGTCATGGCCATCGCGGGCGAGCTTCTCGAGCTGGTCGCCTCGGAAGTCAAAGACCAGCGCGATGCGCCCGAGTCGTCCCGCCGCGAGATCGCGCCCGAGATAGGCAGCTAACCCCCGCGGCCCAACCCCGCGGCCAATGGGATTTGGCCGTTATCACGTAGACCTGCGCATGGGAGCGTGGAGGGATGCGTCTCTTCCGCGTTGACAGTCCGCGCGAGAACGGGTGTATTCCGTTGTGGGCGCGCCTGCGATCCGACCTGCTTCCAGGCCAGCACCATCTTGGGCATGTTCGCGATCGTCATCAGCGAAAAAGGGGGAGGCGAGCGTCGCGAGATCTTCGACAAGCACGAGATCAACGTCGGCCGCGTGCAGGGCAACGACCTGATGTTGCCGAAGGGGAACGTCTCCAAGCGTCACGCTCGGCTCCTTTTTCGCGATGGTCGCGTCATCGTCACCGATCTGAAAAGCACCAACGGCACGTACGTCAACGGGCGAAAGATCGCGCAAGCCACGATCGTTCGCGAGGGGGACAAGATCTACGTCGGCGATTTCGTCCTCCGGGTCGAAGTTTCGCTCGAGGCGCTAAGCCCGAGGGCCCCCGGCGGAGACGCGGCCGCCACAGCCGTTTCTCCGTCCTTTGCGGCGCCTCCTCCCCCGCGACCCACGACGCCCGAGGCGGACTACACCGCTCGTCACGAGATGATCAGCAGCTCGAATCCCATCTTGGATTCAGCGGAAGTCACCACCGGCCGGCACCCGCCGCCCGAAATGCCGGATGCGCCGGCCGGGTCCGGCCCTCGGTCACCCTCGCCTTCGTTCAGCGAGATTTCGTCGAACCCCGCACCTCTTCAGGCGCGACCCTCGCAAACGGCGACGGTGCCGTCGCTGGTGCCGCGTACGATCTCCAGCCAGCCGAGCAATTCGCACGCCGCCAAGCGTGTGACGAGCCGCCTTTTGGCGTTTTCCGCGCTCATCGACCGCGTCGCCGAGACGATGGATCTGACGCCCCTCACGCGGGGGGCCGAGCCCGACCAGGTCCTTGCCCATCGCATCGAACGCCTGGTGCGGGAGAAAGCCAAAGCGCTGCGCGAGGAGGGACATCTGCCGGGCGACATCGACATCGACGACGCCATTCGCGACGCCCAGCGCGAGCTCTTCGGGCTCGGTGCCATCGAGCCGCTCATCGAGGACGATGAGATCAGCGAGATTCGCGTCTTCGGACATGCCTCGGTGATCGCGGTCCGAGGCGGCGAGATGATCGAGATCGACCCCCCTTTCTCGAGCGAAGCGGCTCTCCTTCGCGCCATCATCCGATTGTGCCGGCAGTCGCCCGTTCCGCTCGGCGCCGGCGAGACCTTGGTCGAGCGCTACCTCCCGCGAGGATTGTTGGTGCAAGCAGTTTTGCCTCCGACCTCACAATACGGCCCCGCTCTCGTCATCAAGAAACGCCGCCGGGCGGAAACCGTGATCGACGATCTGGTGCGAAGCGGCACGGTCTCGCGCGCCATGGCGACGTTCCTGCGCAGCTGCGCCGTCGCCCGCGTCAATTGGCTCGTGGTCGGGCCTTCCGAGGGCACGGCCCTTCTCCTTTCGGCGCTGGCCTCCGCCGGCCAACCGACCGACCGCATCGTCGCGCTGCAAACCGTCGACGAGCTCTGGGGGCTCGAGCCCGAGCCGGTCGTGTTGCGGCTCTCGGATGCGCCCGACGAAGCCGCCAAGCTCGTACGCGCCGCCGCCAAGCTACGGCCCGAACGGCTGATCATCAATCCCATGGCGGGCCAGGCGGCTGCGGCGGTGGCGAGCACGATCCCCTTGGGGTGCGAGGGTGTGCTTGCAGCGGTCTGGGCCCCCTCGCTTCGCCACGGGCTCGAACGGCTGGTGGCCGATCTCATGGCGGCGCGGCCGGGCATCACTGTCGAAGCGGCCAAGAGCTGGCTGCTCGGATCTTTCGAGCTCGCCATCGAAATCGCTCGGCTTCGCGACGGTCGTTACCGGGTGATGCGCATCGCCGAGCTGGTCGCGAGCGACGGCGGGGTCGCCGGCCGCGACGTCTTCACGTTCGTGGTCGAACGTACGGCGGTCGGCGGCGCCATCGAAGGGGCGTTCGTCGCAACGGGTGTCGTTCCGCGCGTGGCCGAAGATCTCGCCGCCCGCGGCGGCCCCGTGGACAGCGCCGTGTTCAGGCGCGACCGCGGCTAGCACTACTCTGCGATTTTTTCGCCGGCAGGTAGTGCGACGGCCTCACAACTCGGCGGACAGGGCTCGCTTTTGCAGCTTGCGAAGCGCGAGGCGGCGTTTCAATGCACCCATGTGATCGATCATCAGCACGCCATCGAGGTGATCGTTCTCGTGCTGCACGGCAACGCCGAGGAGTCCTTCGGCCACGAGCTCGACCGGCTGGCCTCGCTCGTTGGTCGCGCGGACGGTGATTTTCGCGGCGCGCTCGATTTCTTCGTGCACGCCGGGAAACGAAAGGCACCCCTCTTCCCATACGGCCTTGCCCTCGCGCGAAACGATCTCGGGGTTGATGAATACTCTGAGCGCGCTCGGCTCGTCCTCGCCCGCCGTGTCGACGATGAAGAGCCGGAGTGAGACGCCGATCTGCGGAGCCGCCAGACCGCACCCTGGTGCCGCGTACATGGTCTCCTTCATGTCCTCGATGAGCGCGACGACCTCGGGTGTGACGGCTGGCACCGGCTCCGCATGAATACGCAGGCGTTTGTCCGGGTATTGCAGAATGCTTCGGATCGCCATCTTTCTATGGATTTTTTAACACGCCGCGCGTGCCGTCGCAATTCGGC
>Ga0075425_100001655_pt1 | contig 21846 bp, 19 predicted proteins | sample SoiMethybrSBSTD4_FD_75300 | JGI IMG/M metagenome (GOLD analysis project Ga0075425, IMG submission 75300) | Bulk soil microbial communities from a Populus tree surrounding site in Tennessee, USA - Soil MetaG P. TD hybrid SBSTD4 | ecosystem: Environmental > Terrestrial > Soil > Tree plantation... | reverse complement strand
GATTGGCTGCAAGCGATTCCCTTCTTTCCGCGGAGAATGTGGGGCCACAAATTCTGCTTCATTCGCGCAGGCTCGGGCATCAGGAAGCCCGCGGACTTGAAAGGCGGACGTATCGGGTTGCGCAGCTATGAAAACACCTTGGCGCTGGTCACCAAAGGCATGCTGATGAACAGCTACGATCTCGCGGTTAGCGACGTGACATGGGTGATCGTCAACACAGAGACCGTCGGTCCGAAATTACCGTCGAGTATCAAAGTCGAGTTCGTTGAAGGCAAACGCAAGCTCGAAGACTTGCTGGTCGAGGGAAAAGTTGACGCCGAGGTTGAACCCGACTTACCGCAGAGATGGATTCGCGGTGAACGAACGGTTGAACGTCTGTTCCCGGATTTCGAAAACGAAGAAAAGGCCTACTATCAGCGCACCAAGATTTTTCCAATCATGCATCCGGTAGTGATCAAGAAGGAGATTCTCGATCGTGATCCGTGGGTGGCTACGAGCTTGTACGAAGCCTTGCTGGCGACGCGCCGCGCTTACAATGAATTTATGGAGCAGCCGCACCGGTTGAGCTTCGCCTGGGGCCGTTCATATCTCGAAGAGGAAAGAAAGTTCTTCGGCAAGGATCCCTTCTACCAGGGCTTGAAGGAGAACCACATCGATGTGCAGAACCTGATCAAGTTTGCCGATCAACAGGGCATGCTCGGGCGAAAGTTGACCGTGGAAGAGTTGTTCACGGAAAACACGCGTAATACATAGGTACCTTCGATGTCATTTCGACCCCTTCGGCATGCTCAGGGCGGGCTCCGGGAGAAACCTTTCCGTAGAAAAGAAAGATTTCTCGTCGCTGCGCTCCTCGAAATGACAGATACAAGGCATGGTTTGCAAGATGATGATTGGCAGAATTAGTTACGAAGGAACAACTGTCATCCCTCACGAAGTGAGGATCTAGATTCTTCGTCGCTGCGCTCCTCAGAATGACAACAAGTAGGCAGACACTTACTGGAGGATTTATGACCGACTATCGCATTATCGACGCCGACGGCCATGTCATGGAGCTCGACAGCGAGCTGCGCGAATTTATCGGCGCGCCTTATAAAGACCTCGAATGGCATCAGAGCTATTCGTTCTGGCCGGGGCTCACCATGGACGGATATCTCCGTTCGCTCCGGCAAAAAGGCGGCTGGGCCGGTGGCGGTGACGGGCCCAAGGCGAATCACTGGCTCGAGTTTCTCGATAAAAATAAAATCGAGCTTACGGTGCTCTACCCGACTCAGGGACTTACCCACGCGGCGATCCAGGACAAAGACTGGGCGATCTGCATGGCGCGCGCCTACAACGATTGGCTCTATCACAAATTCATGAAAGCCAGTCCTCGTCTGGTCGGCGTCGCCTTGCTGCCGATTCAGGATATCTCCGAAGCCGTGAAGGAATTGCGCAGAGGGGTCAATGAGCTGGGAATGGTCGGCGCGGTGTTGCCGGCGGTGGCGCCGGCCGGAAGGCTTTACAGCGGGCCGGAATTTTATCCGTTATGGGAGGAGGCGCAGAGGTTGGATGTGCCGGTTTCCACCCACGGAGGGTTGAGCATGCCGGCGCTCGGCTTGGACATGGCGAATAATTTCACTATCGGCCATACGCTCGAGCATCCCTTTGCGCAGATGCGCCAGTTCGTCGCGATGATGTTCGAAGGCGTGTTCGAGTTATTTCCGAATTTTAGATTCGGTTGCATCGAGTGCGGCGTCGGCTGGGTGCCGTACATGATGGACCGCATGGACGAGGAGCAGGAGCGCAAGGGACACTACTCGCCGCGCTGCAAACTGAAACCCAGCGAATACGTCAAGAGAGGAAATATATTCTTTGCGGTCGAGGTCGAAGAGTCGGCCCTGCCGCTGGCAGCGCACGTGGCGAACGAAAACGCCCTGATCTGGGCCTCCGACTACCCGCACGAGCGCGACCAGCGCGATTTTAGCCAGGACATCCCGAACCTAATCAATCGTAAAGATGTCGGCGACGAGCTGAAACGAAAAATTTTCTGGGACAATCCCCTGCGCTTCTATCCGCGACTGAAAGCGCGAGTCGAAAAATCCGACAGTCGAGCGGTCGCCTGAATTGCCAACATAATAGAACCACGAAGTGTTTTCATGAGATTACGCTCGGCTACAGAAGATAAAAATGGACTGCTCCGCTGAGGAAGGCTCTTCCTCGAGTGTCATTCCCGCGCCAGGCGGGAATCCAGGTTTGTTTTCCGGCCGAATGAGCCTGGATAACCGCTTTCGCGGGTATGACGAAACTCAAGGTACTTTCTGCAGCTGTCAGCGCCTCTATTTTCAACGTTCACGAAGAGCATGAAGTTTTCATAGGTGTGCTTCGCGTCCTTCGTGGTGAAATCTGGTTTTCTTGTTTGTTCTTCTTCAATGAAAATCGCGTGCGCCGGCGCTCGCTGGCTTCAATGCCATCTTCGGCTCCCACAACTCTTCCGCGACCAGATGGACGATGCCGTCTTCGACCTGCAGCGTGCCCGTGATGCCGAGGAAACTTGCGGTCTTGGCCAAAACTGAATAGCGCTGAAAAACATTCTCCCACACCACCACATTCACGAAACCGGTTTCGTCCTCCAACGTCATGAACACAACGCCGCCTGCCGTGCCGGGGCGCTGCCGACAGATCACCAGGCCGGCATAACGGATTCTGGCGCGATTTTTCATCGATGCCACGGTGCGGGCATCCGGCAAATGATGGCGCGTCAGGGTCGCCCGCATCGGCTCGAGCGGATGGCGCCGCGCGCTGTGCGAGGTGCGGCGATAATCCCAATCGACTTCCTCGAAATCGGTCAAAGGCGCAAACCCCGGCTTTTTTTCCTGCGCGGGCAACGACAAAGATTCTTTCTCAGTGCGCGCGAAGCGCCGGACATCCCACAGCGCCGTGCGGCGATCGAGATCGAGGCCATCGAAAGCCCCCGCTTCGGCGAGCGCGCTAAGCGATCCTTCATCCAAGTGCGTGCGCCGCACAAAATCCTGAAGCGAGCTAAACTGCGCGGCGGAGCGTGCTTCGACGATGCGTTCTCCTTCCCTTTCGCCTAGCCCTTTCACGTATCGGAGCCCCATGCGCACGGCGAAGCCGCCGTTGCTTTCCGCGCATCGCTCCAGCGTGCAATCCCAGTCGCTGATCCGGACATCGAGTGATCGCACCACGATCCGGTGCCGTTTGGCATCTTCGACGATCGTTGCCGGCATGTAAAATCCCATCGGCTGAGCGTTCAGCAGCGCGCAAGTGAATTCCGCCGGATAATGACACTTGAGCCATGCGGTGGCGTAAGCGATCAGGGCGAAGCTCGCCGCATGGCTTTCGGGAAAACCGTATTCGCCGAAGCCGCGAATTTGCTCGAACACGCGCTCGGCGAATTCGCTAGCGATCCCCTTCGCCTGCATGCGCGTGATCAATCGCTCGCGGTGGCGCTCCATTCGCCCGGTGCGATGCCAGGCCGCCATATCGCGCCGCAGCTGATCCGCTTCTCCGGGAGTGTAATCCGCAACGACCATCGCCAGCCGCATGACTTGTTCCTGGAACAACGGCACGCCGAGCGTTCTTTCGAGCACCGGCCGCAACAGATCGTGGGGATAAGTTACTTCCTCTTTGTTCTGGCGCCGGCGCAGATACGGATGCACCATGCCGCCGGTGATCGGACCGGGACGAACGATGCTGATTTCGATCACCAGGTCGTAAAAATTTTTTGGTTTGAGCCGCGGCAGCATCGCCATTTGCGCGCGACTCTCGATCTGAAAGACGCCGATCGTGTCGCTCCTGCAGATCATATCGAACGTCGGCTGATCCTCTTTCGGAATCGTCGCCATCGTATATTCGACGCCGTGGTGCTCGCGCAAAAGCTTGAAGCAGAGGTCGAGCTGCGTGAGACCGCCGAGACCCAGCAGATCGACTTTGAACAGACCGAGATCTTCGATATCGACTTTGTCCCATTGAATCACCGTACGCTCCGGCATCGTGGCATTTTCGATCGGCACCAGATCGTGAACCGGCTCGTGGCCGAGCAGAAAACCTCCGGGGTGGATCGAAAGATGGCGCGGAAAATCGAGGATTTCGTTCGACAGCTCGAGCAAATGCTCGTGCAAGCGCGCCGCCGAATGGATGCCCATCTGCGCCAGCGCCTCGGAGCGTACCGGCTCATAGGACGAGAGAAACTTCGCCGCGCGATCGAGGGCGGTTTCGGAAAACCCCAGAGCCTTGCCGACGTCGCGCAGCGCCGAGCGCGACCGGTAGCGCACCACGTTGGCGACCATCGCGGCGCGCTCGCGGCCATATTTTTGATAAACGTGTTGGATCACTTCCTCGCGCCGATCGTGTTCGATATCGAGATCGATGTCCGGCGGTTCAGCGCGCTCCTTCGAGATAAAACGCTCGAACAGTAATCCAATAGTGTTTGGATGGACTGCGGTAATCCCCAGGCAGTAACACACGACGGAATTCGCCGCCGACCCGCGTCCCTGACAGAGAATATCGTGGGCGCGGCAAAACTCGACGATTTCCCACATGGTGAGAAAGTAACCGGGATAATCGAGCTCCTCGATGATTTCCAGCTCCTTTTCGATTTGCCTGGCAATCTCGCTCGGAATCTTCCCCTCGAAGCGCCGCCGCGCGCCGTTCAACGTTTGCTGTCGCAGCCACTCCATCGATGTCGTGCCGTCGGGTAACTGCTCCGACGGATACCGATAACGGATTTCGCTGAGCGAAAAACCGCACCGCGCGGCAATTTCGAGCGTGCGCGCTACCGCCGCAGGATCGTCATCGAAGAGCTTTGCGAAAGCGTAAGGCGGCTTCAATGCGTATTCCGCATTGGGTTTCAATCGCCGGCCGCAAGACGCGACGGGAATGCCGTGACGAATCGCCGTCAATACATCTTGGAGACGGCGTCGTGCCGGCGTGTGATAAAGCACTTCATTGACAGCAATCCATGGGATGTCAAAGCGCCGCGCCCGCTCGCGCCATTCTGATTCGTGAACGACTTCCTCTTCGCGACGGTGCCGCGCCAGCATGACATAAAGTCGATCACCAAAGGCATCGCGGAGACTTCCTACTACCTCCTCAAAATCAGCTTCACTCGCAACGAAATCACCTGCATCTTTCTTTCCGTCATTCCCGCGAAAGCGGGAATCCAGGTTCTCTCCGAGTCCGTTGATGTCACGTTTGTGAATGAATGTGTTTCCACCCCACAATGCAATCAATCCCGCTGCGTGTGCACACACTTCATCCCATTTGACCGAGCTCTCCCCTTTTTCCGAACGTAATCGGCCCTTGCTGATCAACCGGCAGAGATTCGCATACCCGCGGCGGTCCTGCGCCAAGAGCACCATGGTCGAACCATCCTCGATGGTTACCTCCGAACCCACGATGATTTTCAGACCGACTTCGCGTGCTTTCACGTACGCGCGCACGATGCCGTAAACACCGTCGCGATCGGTCAATGCCAAAGCCGGCAGCCCGAACCGAGAAGCTTCGTCCACCAGCTCATCCGGATGGCTCGCGCCTTCGAGGAAGGAAAAATTAGTCTTGCACCAGAGTGGCACGTACGCTGACATGAGAATCGACTTTTTCCAAATTTCGTAGAGCGCGCTCTGCACACCGCGTTGTTTTCAGAACTATCAATGGAGCTACTGCGAGAATGTTTAAAACTAGATGAGTGAGAGGCCCGGCCGGAAACTAGACGAGGCTATCTTTTTTCCGGTGGAATATTTCCGATAACAGTCGAGAATTGCGCGCAGCGCTGCTGCAACATTAACGCTCGGACTCTGAGAAACCGATCGCTTCACCCTTGCGTTCCTGGAGAGCAGACAAGCGATCCGAGAGCCGAATTCTCCTTTAAAGTACAAGCGCAGCAATACGGCTCGTTGAGCGACACGAAGGGCACCGCACATGCATGTCGGCGCGCGTGTTGGGAAGCTCCGAGAGTGCCGCGCCGCATTGCCTCATGCGACGGCTTGGACATCAGACTGATGCATTGTCATATGCGGCCTAACGCAGGCGGTGGTTCGACAGCTCGGTCGCGTCTATTGTCGAGCTGGTAGCTGAGCCCCTCATTGCATGACCCGGTCTGCCCGCTTGAGCACCTCTGGCGGGATCGTGACGCCAATCTCCTGCGCCGTCTTGAGGTTTGACGATGAGCTCGGGGCGCACGACGACCTCGAAAGGCAGGTCGGCGGGCCGCGCCCCCTTGACAATCCGGTCCACGTAGGCCGCCAGCCGCCGCATCGCCTCGATAACGTTGGTGCCATAGCCGAGCAGCCCCCCTGCGTCCGACGAGCCCCATAGCGGAAACAAGGTGGGCAACCGCTGCTGCGCCGCCAGCTCGGCAATGCGTTTGCGATGCATTACCGTCGCGGGCAGTTCCAGGACCAGGAGCGCGTCGGCATGCTCTCTCCTTATGGCCTGGAAGACTGCCTCCAGATCCGGGCTAGCCCCAGCAATCGTGAGACTCTGCGGCTGCAGACCCAATGCACGTGCCTGCTCTGCATGCCCCTGCGTGTCCCGCACCGCTTGATCCCCGAGGATCACCACGCGCGCCAGCCCAGGCACCACCTCCTGCAGGAGTGCGAGCTTCTTCCTGGCCTCCTGCGGGTCAAAGGTGGTGAGCCCCGTCAGGTTGCCACCGGGCCGCTCCGCGACTAAGTTAACGGGGTCGATCACCACCGCGATCACGATGGGAATAGTCGTCGTCGCACTCTTGGCCGCCCGCGCCACCACTGCACCGACTCCGACGAGGATGTCCACCCTGAGACCCACCAGTTCGGCAGCCAAGGCGGAGAGTTGGTCGAGCCGCCCTTCCGCCCAGCGCGTTTCGATGACGACGTCCCGGCCCTCGAGATAGTCGAATTCGTGAAGGCCCTGCCGGAATGCCTGCAACGGGGCATAGGACATGGCTGGCGTGGGGGCAGGGCCAGTGCCGAGAAACCCCAGACGCGTCATTTTGCCCGGCTGCTGCGCCCCGGGAGAGGGCAACGCCAAGGATGCTTCCAAGAGCGAGTATCACGGCGCACGTGGCTTGCTTGAAGTTCACGGAAATCCCTCCTTTCTACCCCACCTGCAACAAACCCTAGGCAGGGCTGCCGAACGCTACACGGCTAAGCCGTGGCGAATAAGCGAGCCTGAAAGGCGAGCGTTCTCGACATCAGTCTTAAGCCGCGGGTTAGGTTTTCCCTTTCGGCGGTTCGGGATAGGGCGCTGTTGGCGACTCGCTCCGAATGAACCGTCGAACTTCATCGATATAAGCCAGTTCTTCCTCTGAAAGAGGCCGATAAGGTTCCCACTTTGCCGAAACCCCAGCATACGCGACCACTCAGCTCGCTGTTTAGCGAACTCAAAAGAGTCATAACCACCAACGCCGAGTACTTCCCAAGTCTCGGTACAATAGAAGAGAAGAAAATCTCCATCGCGCGCCAGGTTTTCACAAATGGCCAAGCGGGGTACGGGGGACAAAAGTTTGCCACCCACATAAACGGAAATGCGCCCGGTGTAGGAAACCGTTTGATCGAGCACTGCGTAGGCAAGTACTCGCGCGCTGTCGAGTACATACGGTGGTTCAGTCATTATGTCGCGATCGCGATAAACCCAACGGTCGACATCACCGGGTAGCCGAACGTCAACGGGCAACGACATGAACTCCGCTTCATCGGCTCCGGTGCATGTCGTTGTTAGACTGTGTTGTCGGTTATCGCTTTCTGATCAGTGCTTTTTCGTATTGCAATAATCGGTATCTTCTTCGCGAGCTTCCTATAGCCCTGCGTCCCCTCGTTCACTACCTCACCCAGCAGCCTTTTTCCTAGCTCGCGGTATGCAACCGGATGGCTTCTCGCATAGGTGGCTAACTCCTGTTGAGCTTCTTGTTCTGATAGCCGCTCAGCAATGCCTTTCATTCGCCGACAGCCTGATTGTATTTCCACTGTTGGATTATACAGGATGTTTTTATACCACTGTGAGTTCGCTCCCCATCCCGATGCGATGATATAAATCGACCTCTTCTTGTCGTAACGAACCGTTTCAAGCACGGTCTCTCGCGGCAAACCGGTTTTCCTTCCGGTATGTCTAAGAAGAACGAATCTATGACCCAATAGCCAACCCAATCCGAGATGATACAAGAGAACAGGAAAGCGAAGCAGAAACCGAGGCAAACCGCGAGACGGGTCTTTACTAATCAGAGGGATGGACATCAACTCTACCGACCATCAGAACAAACTGCTCAAGATCCATAGCTCTCTACCTGTGTAGGGTATCAGACACACTCGATGCCAGTCTAACGCTATGCCGCTGAACCGCTGCTGCAAAGTAGAATCATCACCGAATCTCACCGTCGGCTCAAGCGGCGTGGTTAGAAGGCACTGCTATGCGCCTCAAGTTTCGGAATCTTATCCGAACTTACCAGTAGCCTGATACTCCGACTCCGACCAGGAATACGCTGAATAAGACCGCGTTCCTCCAATGCAAGCACCATGCGATGAACGGTGGGCGGTGTTACTCGAAAGAAGCGCTGCATGTCGGCCTCCGCGGGAGCCACACCATGGAGCGTCGTGTACGTCTGAATGAACGCCAGATACTGTCCTTGGAGGTCAGTGAACTTAGTTTCTGAGTTCATAACAGCCTTACTACGATACTCAAGATTTGATCACTGCAGTCCTTCTAACAACTTGTTGAGCGGCGCGCGCGACGCCGCCAGCACACCACACCATTACACGCAAACCACCCACGCTGACTCGCGTCCGCTCGAACTAAAGTTAGCGCTCATCCTGCCACCCATCCGAGCGCGTGAAGGCTTCGTCAGGACGCTCCTCAGGTGGAGTCGCAGCAAGCGCTGGTGTCCGGTCATGTGCGCGTCATCTAGCGCTTTCGAAACAGCACGCTGAGGTTATTAGCCGGCATCTCGATTGTTTCAGCCAGATCGAAGCCTTTGTCTTTCGCCAACGACTCGACCTCTTTCAAATCTCGGAGTCCCCATTCGGGGTTCTCGGCGCGCAGGGCGCTATCGAAAGCAGCATTGCTCGGCGCCGTGTGCCTGCCCTGCACGGAATAGGGGCCGTATAGGTACAAGAGGCCGTTCTCGCGAAGGGCGAGCCCTGCGCCGGTGAAGAGAGCCGTCGCTACCGACCAAGGCGCTATGTGGATGAGATTGAGGCAGACAATCGCATCGAGTGTGGGTACGCGCCAAGGCAATTCTCGTACGTCGAGATCAAGGGGCTGGCGTACATTGGCGAACTCTGCAGTCGCCAGCCAAGCGGTGATCGATCGGCGGCAAGCTGCGTCCATATCGGTGGGTTGCCAGCTCAACCACTCTAGTGCCTGAGCGAAATGAACCACATGCTGCCCGGTTCCGCTGGCGACCTCCAGCACGAGCCCGGTTCTCGGCAGGACGCGTTCGAGAACCTTCAGAATGGGCCCGCGGTTCCGTTCGGCTGAGGAGACTACCAGCCGACCATCGGGAAGCTCATCCGCATGTTCACAGCGCATTACCGACCTCCATGAGCGCTAACTTGTGAGTATACAGAACTGCGATTGGCGATCTTTAAATTTTCCCGTTCGAACGGATTCTCTTCAGTTTCGAACCGCTTATCAACGTTTTGGCAAGCTGCTCACGCTGTAATATACAGGTCTGCGAAAACCTAATATACCCGACCAGCATGAGGGCCGCTTAACAGTCGATCGAGAGGGCTTTGGACTCCTCTTCCACCCCGATTTAAGACATGCGTGTAGATCATCGTTGTGCTGACGTCATTTACCCCGTGAGATAGTTCCTAAGCCTTGTCTTCACGTATCGCTTTCCCCAAGCGCTCTTCAAGTATTTTTCTCGATTCGTCGCGTCTGTCTGGTTGAGGCAGCCTTCCCAGTAGACAAGTTGCAAGGGCAATCTCCTTTTGGTGGATGGCACCAAGCCCTCGTTGTAAGCCTTAACTCTCCCGGGAAGATTCTTCGTGAATCCAACATAGAACTGTTTATCCTTGAACGATCTGAGGACGTAAATATAGTAGTGCTGTTGCATAGCTCATATCTCACGGGGTTAATGACCCAGCAATTCCTGAACCGTCAACGTTGCCAGCGCACGGCGTTTTCAGCGGGCCAGGAACGAAACACTCGATGATGTTATTTCTTCTCCGGTGGAATATTTCTGATCGCCGCGGAAAATACCGCATGCCTTACCGAATCAACAGGTCTGTGCTTTATCGTAGTACTCGCCGGGTCTTTTCCGAGAAAGTTGTCGCCGTGCCAATTTCTCGCTGGCCTGATCGGGCGCGGAACAAATCCGCCGCCGCAATTCGGACAGACATTGTATAAAACATTCTCGACGCAAGCCGCGCAAAAGGTGCATTCGTAAGTACAGATGCGCGCATCGAGCGAGTCCGGAGGAAGCAGCTTTATTGCAGTTTTCACATGTGGGTCTCAGCTCTAGCATGAAGTTACATCCTGTTTTAACGCCGTGGATCTGCCAAGCTCGAGGGGTTGGACTTGACTGGATTCGGTGGAGGGACGGCAGGCGCAGAGATTTGCTGTTTAACGTTCTCTATGACCAGAAGCGATCCTCGGTCTGCTCATCTCCTTGGAACTCGCGGAACGCTGTAATTTTTCCATTCACGACGCGCCATACATGCACCTCTTCGAATGCAGCGGAACGACCGTTGCGTTCCGCCTTCACGGTCACGAGCGTCACGACTACATTTTCTTCGGAGAGGACGTGATGAACTTCGATCGCGAAAATACCGCCGCAAAGCGCCAGGGTGTGTTTGAAGAACCCGACGATCTCGTCGCGGCCTCGGTAATCGCCGGAGATCGGGCTCTGCCCGGGAACGTGCCAGGTAATCGACGGATCGAATGCTTCAAGTACCAGTGGGATATCGCCCTTCGCGAAATTCTCGTATGTTTTACGGACAATCGAGGCGTTCGGTGACATCATAGGGCTCCCCTTTAATTTCGTATGTCACTTAGCACGCAAACCCGTAGCTAAATCCGTGGGAGAACTTACCGATAGCTCGCGCGGCGCGGAACAATCATCTTTATACACGATCGAACGGTGTCCGCCTGTTTACGAGCTGTTCTCTGGCTTATCCCAGGAGATTGGCTGGTTTCAGGACTAAAATTGACAGAACTATATGCAGAACATGCACGCTTGCAAGACCGAACAGAATACTGAATGCAATCACCAGGGTCCATTTCAGGTGTTTATTTTTTTCACCAGCCATCAAGCCGAGGCTGAGAAAGACCACAAACGCCGGCAATGAGTTCAGAAAATAGGAGGCCTTCGCTGCAGTGTATACCGGCAGTCGCACAGCCAGAGCGATCATAATAGCCATATTGCTCACCAAGAGTGTGGGGAAAATGCTCATCTTGACCATTTCTTCCACGCTCATCTGACTTCTCCAGCTTCGCGAAAAAAAATTTCCCAAGCCTCTAGCCATCAATAACAGAGGAAAAAGACCGAAGCCTATAAGCCCGGCTCCCAATACTTTGGTTAGGTTTGACATTGTGGGCGGGTCTTCGGGAAACTTTTCTTCGCCCCGGAGCCAACCGTAATAATGGTCCCACCACGACTGATTTGAGACCAAGAAATAAATAAATTTGGGCTCGTTATCAAACCACATTCCGGTGTAAACGAGCGTCCAAAAAGAATGCATCCTGCCGGGAACTATTATGGATCGATCGATGCTCTCCCACGGTTTAAAGGTCAAAAAATCAAAATGGTCCGTGTCACGGGGCTGAACGAGACTCGGGTCGCTCCGGGTTACGTTCCAGGGCAGTGGACTGCCATAATGCTTTTTATTCCAGATCAAATTCGCGCTGAGAATCGTCAGGGGTAAGACGATCATCAGAACGAAGGAAACCAATGCTTGTTTTCGGGAAGAAAAGAGCCGTTTATGGCTGAGGGATGCGAATACCAGCAGGACCACTGGCAGCACAACAAAAGAAGTGTATTTGGTAAATAAAGTTGCGGCAATGACGATGCTGACGGCCAAAAGAATAAAAAAAGAAAATTTCTTTTCGATGGCTAGGAGCAGCAAATAGATGCTCAACGCGACAAATAAATAGCTTATGGTGTCGTTTGAATTAATTGCCGACATGTAAATGTGGCGGGGCAAGAAGCATGCTGTGCCAAAAGCGAACAGCCGTGAAAAATTAGATAAGGGTAATTTATTAAGAATAAGATAAAGGATTACGAGAGTGAGAATGCCGTAAAAGCAGACGACAAATTGAAAAAATTTCAGTAATTGTGGAAGGCTCACGATTCCGAGAGGCGTAGCCGCATGACCCGCCATTGCCGATATCCAATAAAACACGGGAGGGTGAAAGCACTGCCAGCAGTCGTTCTTGCCGGGAATGGCGCCGGTTTTCATTATCAGTAAAATCGGCTCGAAATGATTATCGAAGAAATTACCTGGAGGATTTGACCAGCAGAGCAATATTCTTAAAAGGCCACCTGAAATAAAACATAAAATAAAAAGTGATTTATAGTGCGGTTTCCGAACTTGCTGGTTAGAGGAAGGTGGCTTGGAAACTGCGACACCGCGTGGTCGTTGGGCCTTCCGCTTGCGTGTCGGGTTATGCCTGTTCGCCATAGAACAACTTGACCGATCAGAAAATCGTGCAGCGGATAACTTTACTTGAAAACTACTGGCGGCGATGCTGAATCCCGATCCGTAGATTTGATGCGATGTCGATCAGAGAATTCCGGAAGACCAACCAATCTTAGCTGGCTGATTGCTTTTTCTTGTGTCAAACATGACCAATGATCTTCTCCTCAGTCCTTGCCGCAAGCTGATCATCCCTTGGTTCGGCTAACTTGGCGCTGACCGGGAGTTCGGTTCAAACAGTGGCTAGGCTCGAGTCCGCAGAAACTCCCGAATGGCTGAAGTGGTTTGCTCTGCATGCGTCAGTGTGAACGCATGCCCCGCATCTTTAAGGATCACATCCGGCGCTGCGCTTTTCAGAGGAATGATCCGATCCGAATCTCCGTGAATTGAAAGAACCGGACAACTGACGTCGTCGACTCCGCCCCAACCCATAATCATGCGGCCAAAGGCTCTAATCTGAGCCACGGGATAGCGATTGGCCATTTCAATGAGGCATGTCTCTGCGTCTCTCGTGATCGGGGCAAAGCGCCAGCGGACCACTGGACGCCACGAGCGACAACTCAATGCGAAATCAGGAATGAAACAACCGAGCCGTTCGATCCATCGGTATGAACGCGGAAGGCGATCGGGCCGTAAGCAACTGCCAAGAAGGATTAGTCCGGCGACTCGCCGTTGCCGGGCGATTTCTCCGGCCAGCATGCCGCCGAAGGAGATCCCGCCAACAATATCTTCAGATTGAATGGAGAGACTGTCTGCAATTCGCGCGGCGTACTGCGTGAGGTTTTCTCCTGGCGCTGACTTGGCATGATCCGGCGTGACGATTTCGGCCTCAGGAATTCGAATCGAGCGAAATAGGCGATTATCGGCTCCCATACCACTAAACAGCACAACCCGTATTGGCTTAATCCGTCGCACCGTGATTGAGGCAGCAAAGATACTATCTGACGGATGACCCGCTACTTGCGGCAATGGACGCCTCGAAGAACTTAGCCAAAGCGTCTTGATATTTGCTGCCGAAGCGCGATGTGAGCGCCTCGGTATGCGCTCCACCTTCGACGGTGATTAGGATTTTCGGCTCGCCCGCTTTGTCAAACAACTTGGTTGAGTGAGCATAAGGAATCACAGGATCAGACGTTCCATGCATGAGAAACAAAGGGATTGGCGCAATGCGAGCAACGTATTTCTCTGCGCTGTAGGTGTCACTCACCAGGAAACCTGCGCCGGAAAACTTATCGTTTGCGATCGACGAGTAGGAATAGAAAGTAGCCTCGATGGCAACGGCCTTTACACCTGCGCGGTTACCCGAGCCTACGACAGCAATCGCATTTGCGCCTCCAAGACTTTGCCCAAAAAGGATGAGGCGTTCCGGGTCGACATCTTCGAGAGAACGTACGTAATTCAGGGCACTATTCGAATCTTCGAAAACTCCCTTAGGTTCGGGACGTCCTTGTGACTCGCCATAGCCGCGATAATCGAAGACAAATAGATTAAAGCCCCGCCGCGGTAACCAACTCACAAATTGCCAGTGGGCGGACATGTTCTGAGCATTGCCATGAAAATGGATAACGGTTGCCTTGGCATCTTTGGGATGCTCGTATCCGTTTGCAGGAATGAACCATCCGGATAATTTGGTACCGTCGCTGCTCGCAAAGCTCAAGCTTCGAAAGCTAAGGCCCAGACGAGTCGGCGTGTCATAATGCACGCGATCCGGATAATAAAAGGCGCTGTCGAGGCATCCCATAAATACAACAGGCGGGATCAATAGGGCAAACCAGTTTAACAAGGGTTTGTCACGCTACTCCGAAAATAAGGGTGCGCACCGACGCTTCTATTTGTGTGCCCGCCAGGCGTGAGAATTTGAGATCCGTAATTGCGAGATGGCTGCCGGATTTGGGATACGCTATTTCACTGGAAATCTGCCGAACACTCGGTTCGATCACTAGCGCCCTGACGACAACTAGGAGTCGATATCATAGCTCGCGAGACAATGATCGACGAGCGCTTCGGCGGCCGCCCAATTGAAAGTGCGGAACTCGCGCCCCTGAATGGAGCCGGGCTCGCCCGCGTAGAACATTTCGTACTGCAAATGACGCGAGCCAAACTCCGAGCCCAGAGCATCCCACAATAGCTTCAGCAGCTTCACCCGCTCGGGCCCTTTGGCGCCCGGCCAGCGCACGTAGCGCTGGATATCCGCGGCCGAGTCGGTCGCGCGTAGCTCACCGACCGTTGCGGGCAGCTGGATCACGCTGCCGCCCATCAGTCCGCGAATCTGATTGAGCAGCGCCGGATACATCGCCTGCTGAAAGACCTGACTGGCGTAGAGCAAGCTGTCTTTAGGACGCATGACGCCGAATTGGTCGGGCACAGCGGCGGCCTCGGCGCCGAGAATCATTCCCTCGATGAGCGAGACACGGGTGGCCAAATCCCCGAGCTGACCGATCATCTCGCTCGTAGCCGAGCGTCCGCTCAGGTCCATACAGCGTTTGACGAGCCCAACAAGGAACTGCAACTTGGCCCACGAGCGGATGTGCGACTGGGTGTTGCCGAGCACGTGTGCAGCGGTAACGCTGAACTGACCCGCCGTCAATTCAATATTCTTGTAAATGAACACGTCCTCCCACGGTACGAACACATCATCGAAGACCACCAGCGAATCGGTTTCGTCAAGGCGGCTGGACAACGGGTAGTCGAAGATACTTGTCGATCCGAGCGCGTACGGCCGTCGAGGATAGAGCCTCAGGCCGGGCGCTCCGGTTGGCACCACGCATGAGATGGCATAGTCTTCGTCACCTGGCCGAAGCGGCAAGATGACGGTGACGAGCACGTAATCCGACATGATCGAACCCGTGCCGAGCATCTGCGCGCCGCGGATGACAATGCCGTTGTCGCGCTCAGCGAGGACGCCGGCGTAGATATATGGCTCGGCCTGTTGATGTGCCGGCTTCGCTCGGTCGACTGTAGGGTGGACGATCACGTAGCTGACGTACAGGTCCTCGTCCGCGGCTTTGGCAGCGAAGCGCAATAGATTATCGGCAAACCGTTGGCCGCCGCGCGCATAGAACGCGGCCGAGCCGGCAAAGCCGGCGAAGAATGAGGCCACGTGATCCGGAGAGCGGCCGAGGAAACCGTAGCTCGCATCCGCCCAGGATTTGATCGCGCGTCGCCGCGCCGCCAAATCTTCACGGCTACGCGGCACCAGCCAGGACTTGTTGATGGGGCGGCCGTCGCGTGGCGAGGGATACGTCATCAGCTCGCGATTCGCCGGGTCGTGGGCATGGTCGTAGAGCTGCGCGACCGTGCGCACGCCGGCAACGAAAGCGGGATGTGTCGTCACATCGGCGACTCGCTCGCCGTTGAACAAAACCGTGCGCCCATCGCGCAGAGCGCGCACGTAGTCATCGCCACTGCGAGTCATAAAGACCTCCCTTGCTTGCCCGAGGAGCGGCACCCGACTGATTCTTCGAGTAAGCCATGCGACCCCGGTCCAGTGCAGCTAGTTTGGTGCTCATGTGCAACTCGTGTCAAAAAATCCCTCACGATCCACTGTCAGCGCGATGAATATTTGCTCTCGATGATCGCTATGCGAACCGCATCAACAACACCAGTGAGGCAAGGGCCAAGACAATCCCGGCCAGCTCATAGTAGTTCAACGATTCTTCGAACAGCACGACGCCGATAGCGGTCAGGAGCAGTACCATTGAGACGGAATAGAGAACGCTGATCGTGGCCAGTTTCAGGTGCTTCATCACGAACACCCAGCCGAAGGCAGTAGAGGCGTAAAGGACGAAGCCAAGGTAGAACCACCCCGTCCGTAGCGACTGCTCGCGCGCGCTCGCAAGCTTGAGGAAATAGTCACCCAACACGCCGACCGCACTGAAGGCAATCGTGACAACTACCGCGAGTGTTGTTTTTGTCATGGTCGGCCTGCGCCCCCGTCGACTCGCGGCTCAATGATAAGTCTGGGGCGGTTGCTGCACTACCGGCACTGCAGCGCCGAGGATCTCCTGGCGATTGCCGGTCAGCGGCGGATAAATCCGTTGGCAGTTGATCAGCTGCTTAGTTTTTTTTGCCGCTGCGCCCTTCGTGACGACATGCCTGTCCCACCCCTCGGTGTAGACCGCCCCCCAGGAACCTAAGTCGAGCACAGTCACATACCATGGGATATGCAGCGGGAGCATCGGTAGGCCTAACAGATCCGAGACCACGTTGTGTCCGGCGAAGCGCCCCATGGGTCTGCCATGCTGGCAGGACATGACCGACGCATGTTGGTCATCCATCATGGCCCAGGCCACATCGCCTGCCGCGAACACGTTCGGCATACCCTTCACGCGCATGAACTCATCTACTGGCATCCGGCCAAAGCGGTCGCGCTCGACCGGCAATAGTTGGGTCAGCGGGTTGGCCCGCATACCCGCACACCAGACCACCGTAGCTGCGGGAATCTCTTCGCCGGACTTGAGTGTTATCCCCGTAGGGCTGATCGAAGCGACGTCGATTCCCAGCCGCATCTCGATCCCGAGCGCGTCGAGGGCCTCCTCGATGACAGGTCGCGCCGATTCACCCATGTCTGAGCCGACGTGTGAATTATGGTCGGCCAGGATGACGTGGAACGGTCGGTTCATCTTGGCGTATGCCAGAATCGCCTGGAGTTTTTTCGGCATTTCCGTAGCCGCTTCGACGCCGGTCAAGCCCGCGCCCACAACGACGACCGTAAACAGCCCTGGAGATCCGAGCCGGCCGGGAAGCGATTGCAGATGAGTGTTGAGCCGGGACCCGCCGTTGTACGTATCCACGTCGAAGGCATATTCCGCCAGTCCTGGGAGATTCGGGCGGAGGAGCTGGCTGCCGAGTGCGAACACCAGCCGATCATACGGAAGGGTTAGTTGCCCGCTTGCAGTTCTTACCGCGGCGGTCTTTCCCGGCACGTCGATGCCTATGACCTCCCCTTCCACGCGCTGGACTCCGATAGGGACGAGAACGTCATCTAAGGGGACCCGGACCGGAGTAAGATCGGATTCGTAGTCGCGCACACGAATGTTGTGGAAGCCGTCTCGGTTGACGAGGGTCACCTGTACGACGTCTTGACCATACCCAAGTTCGTCGAGTTTCCGGGCCGCCCCAACCGCGCTCCAGAGGCCGGCAAAGCCGCCTCCCAGCACGAGGATTCGCTTGACGCTCATGATACAACCCCCTCCCAAAAAGAGCATCACGCTCAAGGCTAAACGAACGACACCGGCGAGCGCAGCGAGCCGGTCCGAAGATCCGTCTCAAGCCAACTGTTAGGCTACTCGCAGATTAAGCCTTAACGAACCTCACGTACGAAAAAGCCTTTCCAATGATCGTGAACCTTTGCCGCCACCGCCGTTGCCGAAGACTGCCAACCTTTTCACTCACTCGTCTCGAACGTTCTATCGCTCTTCGAGTACCCAACGTCGTGCCAATCAGCGGTGTGCGGCACAGAACGGTTCTCGAGCATCCCTTTATCGCCCGTTCCGCTCGGCCGCTATAATGATATGGGTAAAGTATTATCTCTGAAACTACTTGGGCGACGCGGCATGGTGCTCAGTTTGAGTTGATCCATTTTTTCTGAAAAGTAAATTCTTTTCGGCAAAACGGCGGGCCACCGTCGGAATAGAAAAAAAATTCTATGGAATTGGAGACAACCTCTTTCGGCGCCTTGGGCATTAACTTAGCGTTCAGTTGTGATACCCGAGCTCCCGTCACAAGGGATATTATGGAAGAACCCCAAAAACCGGCAGGCTTCGGCCATGCGGTAAGTTTTGCCTCATTCCCATGATCCCCCGAATAATAGTATGAGATTTCAAACAGAACAGAATCCTGCGTTTGCTTCAATACCTTAAAACTATAGATTTCGTTTTCCTTTCCCTGCGCTATTCCAAACTGGAAAAATAAAATTAACCCCAAAATTAGTGCTTTTAGCACGGCGCCTCCTTAGCCTCGCCGCGATGGCCGAGAGAACGAGCCTACCGAGCGGGCCTGGAAGATCCGTCGCAAGCTGATTGTTAGGTTGCTTTTATTTCGACGGTTTTTTGCGGCCTTGTCGCTAGCCGCTTTAAACACTGCTCGACCCGAGAAGCAACTTCTTCTATTCAAATCTCTCGGTCACACGATACCGTTTGAACGTGAGAAAATTTTCCTTTACATCAGCGAATATTCTGGCTTGGATCTTCGTGAAAATGAAGGAACGCCTTCGACCCAGATAGGACGAGCCCGGAGTTTTTTCGACGACGACAGCGTGGTTGCGGAGTTGTCTCAGCACGGGATCCAGCATTTTCAAATGTATTCGCTTGGGCGGGTTTCATGTAGACCGATCGGCGGTCCCTCGGTGACGTCATCAGAAGATTAATTTGACGTGATACCAAGGTCTCGTTGAGCTTCTCGCAAAATCGAAAGATCCGCGACTTCGTTAAATGCGATCTCACGGTCGACTTTTGTAATGCTCCTGGTGTCTTCGATGAGTCGGCGAAACCCGCCTTCTGGTAGATTTCCGTCCAGATTGAACCCGTTGGCGAAAGAGTCGTAGAGCGCAGCGGCCGTCTCGTTGTCGATCTTGTAGGTCGCCGCGAGTACGGGAATCGTTCCGTCGCGATTGTTGCGTATGTAACGGTTGGCTTTGATTCCCGCTCGGATAACTCGTTTGATTTCATCCGGCCGATCTTTGATCTTGCGAATATGAACGATCAGACCGCTGATTGGATACGTAAACAGCTCCTCAGCTCGCGCCAACACGGTAAAGCCTAATTTTTTGCCGCGGTAGTCTCCCGGTACCGGCAATGACTGAGCATCGATCAAACCCTGATTCAACCTAATAAACACACCATCGCTCGTGCTGCGAATAAACTTTACGTCGCGGTCTGGATCCAGCCCGTAATGTTTGACCATTAACCTCGCCACCAAATCAGGCGCTCCGCCGGGCACGGCACCGATGCTTTTCCCCTTGAGATCTTTGACGGTCTTAAGCTCCGGGCGGCCAACCAGAACGAAATGCGGCGACGGCCTGAAGCAAGCTACGATTCTGGACGGTAACGATCCCTGAACCATGGCACGCACCGCAGAGCCAAAGCCGGTATAATAGTCGATGTCTCCATTGCTCAGGGCGATATTCGCGACCGGCCCCGTGATTGTGACAAGCTCGGCTTCAAATCCCTCTTCTTTTAAAAAGCCCTTTTTCTGCGCCAGCGGCAACGTGAAATGCCCTGCGTCCGCTGGCAAGCCGATCCTGATCTTATCGGCGGCGTGGACGTGGCCCTGAAAAATAAATATCGCGAGCAACACAACGGAAATTTTGATCATAAAAATCTTAGGCGCACGCAACGCAGGGTACTGCTCGCATAATTCATGTCTTCTCTGTGATAGCTGAACGTCTACACCCCGAGACCTTATCTTCCAGTCGAGTTGCTCGACCCGATTGCTGTACCGCCGAGCAGTCGAGAGTTGAGTGTACCACCGGAAAACAACATCTCATGAAGCGCCGCTTCCGCATTTTCTCGCGAGACCTCGCCCGAGCTGTTTGCCTCCAAGTGATGTTGCGCCACTCGTCGAAGCAGTTCCTTGATGAAGGCGGGACTCGCGCCATCCGTGCGGCGTGCCAGCTCATCCGCCAACTGCTGGGAAACGGTCAAATTTTTCGAATACAAAGCAATCAGCCGTCTCCGTAGCGCTTCATCAGGCAATGGAAACTCGATGGTCTGATCGATTCGTCCCGGGCGGTTGGCAAGCGCCGGCTCCAGTGTTTCTGGACGATTAGTTGTAAGAATGAAAAAGACATCGGCGCGCTCGCGGAGGCCATCCATTTCGTTCAAGAGTCGGTTGAGCATCACTTCGTCGCAGGCGCTGTCCCGCTCGCTGCGCTCCCGTGCAATTAGATCCGCGTCTTCAATAACAACCAATGAGGGCTGCAGGAGACGTGCTAATGCCATGTATTCTGGTAGCAACCCCATTTCTTCCGCCGTGATCAGTAACGTCGTATGCGCTGGCAAGGCGCCGGCCAGGTATTTGATGCAATGAGTCTTGCCAGTGCCAGGCGGTCCGTGAAATAGCAGCCCCTTTTGTGTGGACATGCCGAGATCGCGAAGTGATTGACGTTGAGCGGCAAACTTGAGCACGTTTCGCTCGACTGTATTGAGCGTAGATTCCGGGAGTATCACATCTGTTCGCGTAACATTTTCCAACTCATGCACGGTAATGCGTGACGCCCGGCCGGAGTACTGATACTGCTGCTCCAACGAGATTATTCTGCCGCGATAACAGCTCTCCCGCGAGAGACGCTGTTCCAGGGAGTGAAATACTTCCGTGCAAAGTTCGAGGGCAATCTCCCCCGGCGGAGCTGCAACTTCAACGATGATGTTGCTACCGCGGCCGTAGTCATCTTGCTGCGCAAGAATAACGACATAAGCTACTCCGCGGTCGTGCAGCAACCATACTCCATTTTTCAAACAGGGAATGGTTTCGCCTCCACCAATATTCACATCCTCATACTGAGCCGGTGCTGCCTCGACGGGATAGTGGCCTTGATCCAGTAGTTTTGAAAAGGTCAAACCCTCATGACGATATTGTTGGTGCACGCCGAGAAAATTCTCGGGAATCCGCCGCGCACCAAACAAGTCATCAAGTGCGTTTTGCAAGTCAGCCTGCTGACGGAGAGGAAAAGTACGCGAGGTCGCGATTAATTCCTGAGGCCGAACCGGCGAGAAATGACGGGCGAGCCGTTGATAAAGATATTTTTCCGGCGGCGCTGTTTTCTGCTCGTTCTCTGCGGCTGCCGGTTGGAGCAAGGAGACGCAAGCCTGCGCGCATTCCTCGCAGATGAATCCGGAATCGCCCGCGACTAGCGGTAACACATCACTGCCATTGCGATGACAAAACTGACAGCGACCTTCGGATATTTTGAGGCTCGTCATAACTCCCGTGTGCTAAACATTGAATTCAAACCACAGTTGTTCGCGTATTCGGTGTTAAAGCAATTCTAATGGTATCACACGCGAGCGTTCTCCGCAGAATTCTAAAGACAGAAGATGCAGGATCTAGACAAACGGTTCACTTAGGGGGTTAAAATTCGTCTGACGGACTTCGCGTTTAGCCGTGGCAGGTAAGCGACGCCATCGAACCATCGCTTCCAACTTCGCATGTACTGAATCTCAGCGTTAAGTCTCAGTCGGTTCAAGCCCGTGTCGTTTCATTAGATCTCGTTCTTCTTCAGGCGTGGGAATGGAAT